>Ga0190264_10000033_pt1 | contig 19632 bp, 35 predicted proteins | sample Popmic112T_FD_136651 | JGI IMG/M metagenome (GOLD analysis project Ga0190264, IMG submission 136651) | Populus adjacent soil microbial communities from riparian zone of Indian Creek, Utah, USA - 112 T | ecosystem: Environmental > Terrestrial > Soil > Riparian zone | place: USA: Utah | collected... | reverse complement strand
TGCTGACGGGCATCGCGCTCAACGAGCGCTTCCGGTCTGACCCTCCTCGCAACGAGATAAGGATCTCGCTCGGCAAAGAGGACGCGAAGAGGCTTCGCCGAGAGGCTGAAGAGGCGTTGGAAGCCGGTCTACCTGCCAAGGGAGCAGAGTGAGCGACGCCACCCGCGAGGAACCGCAGTGGTTCGACAGCCCGGCCGGGTTCGTCCTCGCCGTCCGCTGCGCTGCCTGCCGTGAGCACCCCGGCCACCGGTACCCGTCGAGCTATAGCGGCGGCCGCGAAGCCTGTCTCGGCTGTAAGGGGGCGGCGTGGATAGTGCTCGTGACGCTCCCGATTTCGACGGTGGGCAAGAGGCGGAGGGTGGAGCTTTGAGCGAGTACGTGAAGACAGCTCGCGGGGCACGGGCGCTGCTCAATCTTCCGATGCACTCCAGCACCGCTGCGATCGTCGCGGAGATTGAGGACACGACCTGTTGGGAGGACGGCGAGGTCCGAGGAAAGGCGGTTGATGGCAAGCGTGCCTGGTCTCTGGAGCCCGACTACACGCTCCAGATCGCCAACTGCGACCGCTCCATCTCGTTCGAGCTTGAGTTCGAGACCTCGGCCGAGCGGGCGAACAACCTGCACAAGGTCGACACGCTCATCGAGACGCTGACCCGCTTTCGGGAGGCACTGGCGGACGAGCAGCGGCTCTACGCCGAACGGGCTCAGAGGCATTCGTGAGACGACGAGTGACCCCCACCCAGCCCATCCAAGGAACTGAGGGGGAGCGGTGAGCGCACGGAAGACGCCAGTTCTGCTTCGACGCGCTCCGCTCTCCGGGCGGATCAACGTCTTGACCAACTACGTGCGGGGCGAGGCTCCCGGCGGTCAGACGATGATCGAGGTTCGCGGCGACGGCAAGCACGATGTCACGGCCGCCTTCTACGCGATCTTGCTGGAAGAGCTTCTGGACGGCGAGGGCCATGAAGGGGTCGCTGGCGAAGCTGCCTCAAGCCTGATCGCGATCCTCGACGGCGCCGCTGATGGCGAGCAGCTGTCGAAGCGCGATCGGAATGAACTCCGAGCCTTCCGCGAGCGCATGGTCGAGATCGTTGACGACCACAATGCGCGCCTTGAGGCGGGGGAGGTCGAGCGAGCATGAGCGACCGCCTGCGAGCCAAGCTCGCCATGCACCTGGTGGCTGCCGCTCGCCGGCTGCTCCAGATGTCCACCACCGGACACGACGGCGACTACAGCAAGTGCATCTACTGCGGAGCGACCGGCTGCGATACGGCCACGGCCGAGCACGCCCCGGATTGCCCAACTCAGACCGGCGTCTTCGCGGTCACCTTGCAGGAGATGTGGCCCGCCGGACCTCCGATGTGCGATCGCTGCGACACCACGCTTTGGCCAGGCGACACCTACAGCCATATCCGCGTCCCCAGCGACGCCGGCGAGACCTTCCCGGTCTATGAGGTCTCCTGCACCGGCTGTGCCCTACTCGCGGAAATCGAGGCCGCATGACCTCCACCAAGCCCCTCCCCCCAGCAGCACGCCTCCTAGAGCTAGAAGCAGAAGCCCAAGGCCTATACCCCGATCACACCTTCAAAGCAGTGATGCGACTGATCGAGGACTGGCCTACCGAGAACCAGATCGAGTGGCTGGAGACCGGGGTTGCGGAGTTCAAGGCGGGGATGGCGGCGTGAAGCTCCGCGACGGTCTCGCCCTCTCGCTAGCCATCGGCGCTCCGCTGTGGTTCCGGCAGCTGCGTTGGCAGCGTCAGCGCGACAAGGAAATGAGGGCTTACGCAGTGGGGCTGAACAAGGAGATGCAGGACTACGTCACGGGGACGAACAAGGGGCTGAATCGCTGGCTTGATGACACGGAGAAGGCGCTGAGGGAGGCGCTCTCGTGAGGGCAAGCGCCGCGGACTTCGATCCGCCGGCCGACGACGGGAGCGACCGTGTTCTTGCTCTCGAAGCGATGGTCGACGCGAAGGGCCGCGCCGTCAAGCCGCCCCGATGCCACGGCTACGCGAATTGCTGTGGGTGCCCCGTCTGCCTGTTGAGAGAAAAGCAGTTGCGCGCAGGTCTCTCTGAAGCGGGCTACCTCCGATACATCGGCTTTGACAACGAACCCGCAAAGGAGCAGATCGCCGCATGAGGTTCCCCAAGGACACCGTCGCCGCCATCCACGACGCGGCTCCGTACTCGACCAAGATCCGCTGGCCCGCCGGAGCTGCCGAACCTCAGAAGAACCGCGTCTACTGGCTGCAGGTCGAGGAGGAGGAGAAAGCAGCCGAAGAGAAGGCCAAACGCCGCAGCGAGTACAGCCCCGAGACCCACGCCGACGTACTCGCCTGGATGCACTTCCGCCGCTACGGGAAGTGGCCCGAGGGCTACAAGCCCAAGAAGGCGAAGACAGCGCGCAAGCGCCCCGACAACGTGCTGCTCGTCCTCGACGTCGAGATCCTCGAGCAGGGCTGGGAGGCGACGGTCGCCATCTACGAGGACCCCGACCCGATCCGCCACACGGGCCTCAAGACCAAGGTGCCCGCCGGCCCGAATCCGATCGACGGCTTCCACGAGGTCACCGAGATGGAGTCCGAGCAGATCATCTACTGGCTCAGCCGCCGCGAACGGGAAGAACTGGAAGACGTTCTGAAGTTCGAGCACCAGGCCAGCGTGGACGGGAAGAAGATCGCGGAGAAGGAGCGGAAGGTCTACGAGCTGCGTCGTCGCGGCAAGCGCTCCATCCTCGCCGAGGCCGCCGTCGACCGGGCAAAAAAGCGGGCGGCCTTGAATACCGCCGACGGGTCTGTCTAAGATGCGCGTAGCTCTCCTGTCGAACCAAGCTCGCGGACCACAACATCCGCCTCGCCTTCGACAACCGGCTTCCGGGGCAAAAGTACCCCGCGTCCCATCGGCCGGGGGATAGAGCTCCTCTTCCTCCTGGCCCACCTGATCACGTGAGGCCGCTGCCGAACCGCGACGACGCAATGCGGTTCGGAAGGCGCTCCTGGCGAGGGGCGTCCCCACACGCGCGAATCCCGACCAGCGCCCCGGGGGATAGCGCCCACATACCTCACCCGCCGTGGCGAAGGGCGCCGCGCACGGCGGCTTCAACTTCAGGGCCGATGTCGACCACCCTTCGGGGGTCACTCGGTCTCACACCTTCGCCATTTTAGGCGGAGCACCCGACCGGCAGTGAACCAGGCAAGACCTGGCGATCCCGGCGGTCAAGCCGGACGCCGTGCACGGCGTCTCCGCGTTCCCGCTCGCGTGGAACTTCCGAAGGTGGCCACCTTCGGTTGATCGGCTTCTGGCCATGAGTGGGCCAACTTCGACGCGGTGAGGACAAAGGGTAAGTCGACGGCCTCATAAGCCGTAGAAGCGAGTTCGACTCTCGCCACCGCCATACGGCACGCGCCAACGGTTGCGCGGCCCAGGGCAGGTAGAGCCGTCCCCCTTTTCAGGACGGAGAGCGCGCGCCCTCCACCTGCCCGCATCTTCCAGACACGACGAAAGGACTACACCTCGATGCGTAAGAAGCTGGCTGGATTGCTTCTGGTTCTTGCCCTCGCCCCGATTGCGCTGGCTGCGTGCGGCGATTCGGATGCAGATGTGGCCTCCCACAATCTGTCGAAGGCAGCCGAGCAGTTCGAAATCGAGCGGCGAGTCGTGTTCTTCAACGGGATCACCGACAAGTACCTCCTGCTCATCGAAGGTCTCTGCTCCATCGAGGACGAAGGCCGCCAGTTGGAGGTCACCTGCAAGATCGGAGACGGCGAGTTCAAGAAGCACTTCCTTGGCCTGAGCGACAACGTCTCCTACTTCGTGGAGCAGACGGAGTCGGCGGACGTGAGCACGACCCACTACCGCGTGATCTTCAAGCCGGAGTCGATAGTCCCCGACTTCGATCGCCCGTAAGCACCTTCCCGGAGAGATCGACACAGGCAACGTCAGGCCGGTTGCTAACCGCGTCTGGGCTCGCGCCCATGCAGGTTCGACTCCTGCTCTCTCCGCTGGACCACCTCGCTTCGCCCAGCCGGAATACCACAACGGCAGGCGAGCAGGTGGCCGCTTCTCAACCCCGCAAGGTAACCGGCGACGAGCCCAGGCCGCCTTGCTCGCCGATCGCCTGCGCAAGACCCGCCGCCGTCATGTCTCGCGCCGGCGCAACATCGAAGCCGTAGAACGCAGGCGTCTCCTCGACCTCATCAAACGCTCGGGCGTCGTCGGGATGCGGATCCTCCCCGGCCTCACGCCGGTGCATGGCGTCCAAGAGCAGTTCTCGACGCCATCTCAAACGGACCGGGTTCAGCTCATCGCTGCCCGACGCTTCTTCCTGGTCGAGCTTCTGCCTGGTGGCTACTGCGAGGTGGGTGAACATCTCGCCCCGCATGGTACCTCCGATTCCCGCCCGCATGAAAGGACCGCAGCCGATGAAGCTCGACAGGATCGTTCACACCGCCGCTGGCTCCTTCCGCGTCACCGCAGGCGCGCCCGTCATCCGAGAGGGCCGATGCTTCGCCCCGGTCTCGCTGTCCCCGGTCGTTACCTGCCGCCGTTGCTCTGGCTCAGGCTGGGCACCCGACGAAAAGACCGAGGGCTGACGCTCTCCAATGGCCTTCGCACTCTGCACCCGAACCACCTTCGGCCGCCCCAATGGACAGCAAGCCAAGAAGAAGCGCCACTGCTCTGAGTGCGGAGCAGGCCTCTACTCCGGCAACAGGCTCTCGATCTGCGGACCCTGCAACGGAGGCACATGGGATCCGAAGCCCACTGAGCTACAGGAGAGGCGAATGATGAAGGGGATGGTTGAAGGTCTGGAGGCTGCGGCGTGAACGTCCTCTCCCAGGAACACGCCGAAATCGACGCCGAGCCCCGGCACTACTTCGCATGAAACAACGGGCCCGACGTCTCCGAGCAGCCCTCCGTCGTTTCGCCCTCTCCGGCAACAAGGGAGCAGCTACAGCATGAACACCCGCCCGTCCTACCTCGACCACTGCAGACTCAGCCAGGAAGCCAAGGAGAACTCGCTGCTCGGAGTGATCGTCGTCGGGTGCATCGGGATCATCTGGGCTATCGGGTGGCCGTCGTGAGCGACGCGCTCTCAGACGCCAAGCAAACCCTCCTCGCAGCTCTCGAGTCCATTGAGGAAATCGAGCAGGAGATGGACGCTGAGGTCCGGCATGTCGCCGTCGTCTACTCGGTCTACAGACGCGACGAGGACGGATCGATCCACGAGAGCGGCGGATGGAATCACAGCTCGCAGCCAGCCTGGATCACCTCAGCGATGCTGCGCCGCGGAGCCGATGCGATTGACGGCTCGCGAAAGAGCGTGGACGAGGACGGCGAGTAGGTGCCACGCGCAGCCAAGTCTTGCCGCAAGCCCGACTGCCCACACACCCAGCCCTGCCCCATCCCAGGCCACCAGGTCAAAGCATGGGAAGGAAGCACTAGGCGATCGAGGCTCCCGAAGGGCTGGGACAAGATCCGCAAGCGCATCCTCGAGCGCGACCCGATCTGCTCCATCTGCGGCAACGCGCTGAGCACGGTGTGCGACCACAAGGTGGCCGGCGACGATCACTCTGACGCCAACCTTCAGGGCATCTGCTCCGACTGCGACAAGGCCAAGTCTTCCCGTGAGGGACGTGAAGCACGCAACGGCGCTGCATAGCGCCCCAACGAAAGGAAGGCCGCATGGCCGACTCGGATGCAATAGCCAACGTACAACTGGTTTCAAACGGACGGAAAGGTAAGAGAGGCGTTCACGGCGGCTGCCCGGGCGCTCCTTGACGACACGATTGACGAGGCCTGATGGCGAACGTCATCGTCCCCGGTCGCAAGCTCTGGGCCGCAGAGATCCGGGAGGCTAAGAACCTCGGCTTCAAGCTCATGGTTTCGGTAGGCGACACGGCAGCATCGGCCCACCTCGTGCCCGAGAGCCGCCGAGCGAAGGCTGCCGCCAAGGCCGCAAACGGCACGGCCATCGAGGCCAACCAGGTCATCCCTCCGGTGTCAGCCAAGGAGCGGCCGACGGCGGCGCTTGAAGCGCTGCGCGACGCGATCCACTCGGCGCTGGTCATGGCCAAGGACGCGGCCTGACCCGTACCCCTGGGGGGTACCCCCGACCGCTCGCGCGACAGCCGACCGGTGAGGGCTGCGCTCGCCTAGTCCGTCAAGTTCAAAACTTCCCGTTGTGACACCGCGTCGGCTCGCCCGACCCCCCACACGGACTTCCGCATGGAGGTATGCCGCATGGCAAGTGGAGGCGCTCGGGCGCATTCAGGCCCACCTAGAGATCCGGACGCGCTGCGCCGCGACCGGAAAAGCGATCCGAAATGGACCACCCTTCCCGCGAGTGGCCGGGCAGGCCCTGCGCCGGAGTGGCCCCTGTCCGGGAAGGCGGCGCATTTTCCTGCGCTCACCCCGTCGTGGATCAGTGAGATCGAGGATGAGGAGAAGAAGCAGCGACTGCTCGACCAGATCGAGTCGGAAGCGTCGGCCCTGTTCTCGCGGGAACTTGAGATATGGACGGGCGAGTGGCGCCGGCCGCAGGCCGTGCAATGGGAGCAAAACGGGCAAGAGATCGAGGTCGCGCTTTACGTTCGCTCGCTGGTCGCCGCTGAGGCGCCCAACGCGAAGGTCACGCTGCGGACTCTGGTAAAGCAGCAGCAGGAGGCCCTCGGTCTTTCGCTCCCGGGCTTGGCGCGCAACCTCTGGAAGATCAAAGAGGTCGAGGATGACCCCGAGGCCAGCCGGTCTGAGCCGAAGGCGCAGGCAGCCCGATCCCGCTTCAAGGTGATTGATGGCGACGGCGACAAGTCCTGAGTTCGTCGTCGACTTCCCAACGCTGTGGGTTGCGGCCGACTGGGTGCCGCAGCACTGCGTTGTGCCGGACAGCTTCGATCGGGGGGAACCCTTCGATCTGGTCGACTGGCAGCTCTGGTCGCTGCTCAACTTCTACCGGCTGAAGCCAACTGCCAAGGTCGGGCAGCTCGCGCCGGCGTTCCACAATCGCCGTGGGCAAATCGTGCTTCCGCAGAAGGCGGGCAAGGCCCCCTACACGGGGGCACACGTTTGCGTGGAGGCGGTTGGCCCAGCGCTGTTCGGAGGCTGGGCGAAAGGCGGCGAGGTCTGGGACTGTCGCGACCACGGCTGCGGGTGTGGCTGGGTCTACGAGTATCAGCCAGGAGAGGCGATGGCGATGCAATGGCCGACGCCACTGATCCAGATAACTGCTTTCTCCGAGGAGCAGACCGACAACATCTACGACGCCTTGCGGCCGATGATCGACTACGGCCCACTGTCGGAGTTGATCCCGAAGACGGGCGAGGAGTTCATTCGGCTACCAGGGGATGGCCGGATCGACGTCGTCACCTCTAGCGCCCTGTCGCGCCTTGGCCAGCGGGTCACCTTCGTCCCCCAGGACGAGACGGGGATTTGGACCCAAACCAACTCCATGGTCAAGGTCGCCGAGACCCAGCGCCGCGGTCTCGCCGGCATGGGCGGGCGGGCCGAGGAGACCACGAACGGCTGGGATCCCAGCGAGAACTCGGTCGCTCAGCGGACCGCTGAATCCAAGCGCAAAGACATCTTCCGCCACCACCCTGAAGCGCCAAAGTCGCTCGACTATCGCAAGAAGCGCGACCGAGAAAAGATCCACAAGACGGTCTATTTCGGATGCCCGTGGGTCGACCTCGACGCAATCGAGGCCGAGGCGTCAGAGCTCCTAGAAACCGACCCCGCCCAGGCCGAACGTTTCTTCGGCAACCGCTGTCCGGCCGGGCAGTCGATGGCGTTCGACTCAGAAGCATTCGCCAAGTTGGCCATGGGCAAGGCGGGCCTAACAATCGAGAGCCCCGGGGAGGGAATTGCACCTGGTCGATGGGTGACGGGCGGCTTTGACGGCTCAAAGCTCTGGGATGCGACGGGCCTCATCGTCACCGATGTCGAAACCGGCCACCAGATCGTCATTGGTCACTGGGAACGGCCAAAGGATCTTCCGCTCGACGTGGAATGGGAAGTGCCGGCGAGCGAGGTCAACGAAACGGTCGACTTCATGTTCGAGACCTGGAAAGTGTGGCGGCTGCGCGGCGACCCGGCGCTCTGGAAAACCGAGATGGGTGAGTGGGCCGGTCGACACGGCGCAGAGCGCGTCGTCGAAACCTGGACCGACCAGATCAAGCGGATGGCCTACGCACTTCGCTCCTGGCACACGAGCTGGCTGTCGGCTCTCTCCCGCAAAGGCGAGGATCGCGGCTACAGCCACGATGGATACGAGCCGTTTGTCGAACATGTCGGCAACGCCGTCAAACGTCTCACCCGGATGCGTGACGAGGAGACCGACAAGTTCCTCTGGGTGATCGGCAAGGAAAGCGACAAGAGCAAACGCAAGATCGATCTCGTGATGTGTGCGGTGCTGTCGTGGCTGGCGCGCAACGAGGCACTGGCGGCCGGCGTGCTTGATGAGCCCGACTACGGGCGGGCGTCTTGGCAGGGGTCGGGCGCACCTGCGGCCGGGAAGCCGCGCAAGAAGGTTCCACGCTCCGAGTACTTGCCGTGCCGGAATGGATGCGGTCGAAAGACGCACCCTGCCCAGCATGAGCCGGGGGCGCACGAGAGGGGCCTGTGCCTCAAATGTCGACTGTCAGCGGAGAGGTGACTGTGGAAGAAGAACTGGCATCGATCCCGTTGGTCGTGCGCAAGCAGCTCAGCAAACTGCTTGAGGAGTTAGATCAGCGCGCAAGACTGCATCGCACTTTGGACAGCTACTACGTTGGCGACACTCCAATCCCTGACGCCATTGTCCAGGCAAAAGTCACGCGCGCCTATCGGAACTTGATGCCGGTCTCCACCGCCCCCTGGGGGAGCCTGGTTGTCGACTCGACGCAGGATCGCCTTGAGCCTTCAGGCATCAGTTCCGAGGAGAGGTCGACCGACAAATTGGTCTGGGGCCTATGGCAGGACAACCAGATGGACGCTGAGTGGCAGATCGCCCAGAATGCGACGTTGGTCGACGGCCGATCCTTTGCGATTGTCTGGCGTCCGCCGGGCAGTTCGGTGCCGGAGGTCTCGCTGGACAACTCTGCGACCGTGGCTGTCCTCTACAGAGAGGGATCGCGTCGGCACCGCGTAGCCGCTGTTCGTCGCTGGGTCGATGAAGACGGGCGAACCGCAGTCAACCTTTACACGCCCGACTTCGTCTGGAAGTTCATCAAGCCGATGAACGGCAACGAGGGCCAGTCAAGCGGTCGCGTTCACGCTGCCGGCGTGTGGTGGGAACGGCGCGAAGACGACCCCGAATGGCCGCTCCAGAACCCATGGGGCGTCGTTCCGGTGGTGGAGATCCCAATCAACCGTCGCCTGAAGCAAGGAGTGTTTCCGCCCGTCCGCGGCGACTTCGCACATTGCCTAGGCCTCATCGACCGAATCCACTTGCTGACCTTCTTGGGCCTGGTCGTCGCATTCTGGATGGGATTTCCGTTGCGCGGGATTATTGGGGAGAAGATCCTCCGGGACGACGACAACAACGTCATTCCGCCCTTCGACGCCAACGCTGCAGGGCTTGCCCAGCTGGAGGATCCGGCGGCCAAGATCTTTGAGTATAAAGCGGCCGACCGCAAGAACCTGTCCGTGATGGAAGAGCTGGACCAGTTCTCCTCGATCACGAAGACGCCGCGCCACTACTTTCCGCTCGAAAAAGGCATGTCGAACCTCTCGGCCGAGGCGATCATGGCCACCGAGGGCGCGCTGCACGCGAAGGTGAGCAGCTACAAGAAGTCGGTGGGTGAGGGCGGGGAGGAGGTGCTCCGTCTGCTCGGCTTGATGTCGGACGAGGAGGTGGTGCTCTCTCCGCGGGCAGAGCTCCACTGGATGAACCACGAGTCGCGCTCACTGGCCGAGGCTGCGGATGCCGCCACGAAGTGGGCCTCGATCGGAATCCCGATCCCCGTCATTGCCGATAAGTGCCTGAACTTCAGCGCTGAGGAAATCTCAAAGCTAGAAGCGCAGATGCTGAACGACCCGCTTTCGAAGCTCGTTGTTGACGCGGCGAAAAAGAGGCCGGCCGCGGAGGAGGAGCCGGAGCCCGTCGCGGCATGACCGACCTCCTAACCGAGGCTCATATCGAGGGTGAGAAACGCCTTCGGGAAAGCCTGATCGAGGCGCTGGCGAGGATATGGCAGTCGCTTCCTGGCTACGACCGCGAGAACGTGGACGAGTGGCTCTCCAAGGCGCTTCTAGTCGTGCTGGCCGCCCAACGGCAGTCCGTCGCCCTCACGAATGCCTACCTGGCCCGAGCGATGGAGCGCCAGCCGCTTGGGCTTGACCTGCCAGAGCTGACCGGAGCGGGCGTACGCAATGGGGCGGCGCCGGAGGCGGTGTATGAACGCCCCTTCGTGACGGTCTGGTCAGCGCTGGGCGCTGGGACCGATTGGGAGCAGTCCGTGCAGGATGGGCTTGCGCGCGCAACTTCCACGGGGGCGATGGATACGCAGCTCTCAATGCGAGCCGCAGCGATGGCGATTGAGGAGGCCGACACCAACCTCTTCGGGTTCCGCCGCGTCGCCAATCCAGAGGCTTGCATCTTCTGCAAGGAAGTCGACGGCGCCTACGTAAAGGGCGCGGACGGATTTGTGATGGGCCTCCACAACCACTGCGGGTGCGGCCTCGAAGCGCTCCGCGAGCCTCACCCAGGGGCAGTAAAGCTCCCCGATGGGACCGAGATCCGCGCCTTCGCCTACGGGCCGCTGAACGACAACGTTGCCCTCGAGGACCATGGTGAGTTGGGGCCCGTCCTGGTCGATCCGAATCAGCACTTCACTTCTCAGGCCGAATTGGCCTACGCGCACTCACCTGCGCAGCACTCAAATCGACGCCGCACGGCGTCTCAAACCAAGGAGGCCGCACGGCCATGAAGTTCCTCGCGCGTCTACGCGCCATCGCTGCATTCGTATTCAACCGCCCGCTCAAAGTTCGCTTGCACCACCGCGATGCCTGGCTCTTTCCCGCCGAGTCGCGAGTGCTGCCAGTCATTGCCGGCGCCGGCGCCGACGGCGCGGGCGACGGGGGCGGTGACGGGACCGGAGATGGTGGTGGCTCGGGGGATGGTGCAGGTACGGGCTCTGGTTCCGGGGATGGCTCGGGCGAGGGTGCCGACGCTGGTGAGGGCGAGGGCGGGGATGGCGGAAAGTCAGGCCCTGATTTCAAAGCCGAGTCACGCAAGCACGAGCGCGAAAAGAAGAAGGCACGCAAAGAGCGAGATGAACTCGCGGTGAAACTCAAAACTCGCGAAGACGCCGACAAGTCCGAGCAGGAAAAAGCGGTTGAGAAAGCCCGGGAAGAAGGCAAAACCGAGGCTCTGACCGAGGCCGAAAAAGAGCGCCGCAAGGATCGTCTTGAGTCCGCCATCATCCGTGCGGCGGGCAAGAAGATCAAGCTCGGAGAGGGCGACAAGGCCCTCGAAACTCGCTTTGAGGATCCCGAGGACGCCGAGATCTACCTTCAGCGCAAGATCACTAAGGGTGATCTTGACGAGGACGACCTTTTCGATGGCGATGGCAAGGTAAAAGCCAGCGTCGTGGCGGATGCCCTTAGGGAGATCTTGGAAGAAAAACCGCGCCTCGCCGAGGATGGTAAGGCGCCGGCTCCCAAGACCGCGAACGGCGGCGTCGATGGTGGTGCCGGCGATGGCGACGCCGGCGATGGGCCCGATGACATGAACCAGCTTCTCCGTCGCAAGAGATAGCGACGGCACCTCGCAGTACGGCGCTGCATAGCGCACCCCTCCGCTGCCGCAGGGCAGCTCCATAACTGACCTCAACCAGCCCCCCTGCGGGCAGGAGGAACACCTATGCAGTCCAACGACACTTTCCGCCTCCCGGACGGGCTGGCGGATCTCAAGACCACGCTTGAAGCCGACTGGCCGGCCGAACTGGACGCGCTTCGTGCGTCCGGGGTCCCGCTCAACGCGGTAGACGACCTGATCGAGCGCACCGATGCGGATGCGCTCATCCCCGAAAAAATCCGCAAAGAGATCATCTCGAATCTCCCGAGCGAGTCGGCTGCCCTGACGCTGATGAAAAGCGTTCAGATGTCGACCAAAAAAGAGCGCCAGCCCGTGCTCTCGGCACTGCCTAACGCCTTCTGGGTGAACGGCGACCGTGGTCTCAAGCAGACCACCAAGGCGGAATGGAAAAACCAGTTCCTGGAGGCCGAGGAGCTCGCGGTCCTGGTGCCGATTCCCGACGCCGTCCGTGACGACGCCGAGTTCGACATCTGGGGCGAGCTCAAACCGAGCATCATCGAGGCGCTGGGGGCGAAGATCGACGAAGCGACGTTGTTCGACGTCGACTCTCCGCCCTCGTTCCCGGACGCCCTCATCACCGGTGCGGTGAAAGCTGGCAATGTCGTGACCCGAGGCGACATCGGCGACCTCGCCGCAGACATCGGCGACGAGGACGGCGTCATGAACCTCGTTGAGGAAGATGGGTTCGCGGTCAACGGGTTCGCGGCGCGGACGCGGATGAAATCCGCCCTGCGCGGTCTCCGCGACAAAAATGGGGCACTTCTGTTCCAGCCCTCGCTGCAGGCCGGCACGCCGGCGACCCTCTATGACGAGTCGGTCGTCTACCCGGACGGGAACGGCGCCTGGGAGGACCGGGGCGCCGAGATCATCGCGGGCGACTGGCGCAAAGGCATCATCGGCATCCGCCAGGACATCACGTTCCGCGTGTTCGAGGAGGGCGTCATCTCCGATGAGGACGGGAAAGTAATCCTGAACCTCATGCAGGAGGACTCCTCGGTCCTGCGGGTCGTGATGCGTCTCGGATTCTGCGTCGCGAATCCGATCAACCGCCGCAATCAGGTGGAGGCGGACCGCTACCCGTTCGCCGTCCTGGAGTCGCAGGGTTCCTAAAGCACATGACGGGCCATTCGGGGGAATCCCGGGTGGCCCGTCCCTGCTTCCGAGGGGGGGTCTCTTGGCATTCGCAACTGTTGAAGACGTAGAAGCCCGCCGCGGGGGACCGCTGAGCGAGTCTGAAGAAGTCTCTGCCGAATTCTTGCTGGAGGCTGCCCAGGGCCTGGTCGAGGAGGCTGTCGAACGGGACGAGGCCGAGATCGTGGCGCTGAAAGGCTCGGTGCCACCTGTTCTGCGGTTCCTCGTTGTGGAACGGGTGCTCAAGGCGATGGCGAACCCCCAGGGGCTTGCCTCTCAATCGGAGGCGCTTGGTGCTTACTCGCACACCGAGCGCTTCAACAGCTCCGCCAACAGCGAGCTGATGCTTTCTTCGGCCGAGGAACGGCTGGCGCGAAAGGCTGTCTACGGGAAGCTCGCCGGGACCGGGGAAATGGAATCGCCGCTCGTGTCGGAAGCGCGGGTTGGCTCATGAACTTCATCGCCGACTGGTGGCAGGCACGCGCCGAACGACGGGTCGACGTCGAGAGTCGCGACGGCAAAGTCACCTTCAACCACCTGCAGCAATCGGAGCCCGAGCCGGTTGTCGATGACGGCCGGCCCGCGACCGAAACGACTGACCCCAAGGGCATCACGTCTTGAGCGTCGCCCTCGTCATCTTGGTGCCCGTCCTGCGCCGTCCGCACCGCGTCGCACCGCTTCTTGACTCGATCGAACGAGCCAGTCTAGGCGCCCGCGTTCTCTTCCTTGCGGATCCCGGTGACAGGCGAGAGATCGTGGCGGTCGAGCGAGAGCAGGCTCGGGATTTCGTCCAGGTCGGCCTTGACCAGGGCGGCGGCAACTACGCCGAGAAGATCAATCGGGGCGTCGACCTCACGAGCGAGCCACTGCTGTTCCTCGGCGCGGACGACCTTGACTTCAGGTCGGGCTGGCTTGAGGCGGCGTTGGCCAGGCTTGCAGACGGCATCGGCGTAGTCGGCACCAACGATCTGTGCAACCCCAGGGTCATCGCCGGGGAGCATTCGACTCACTCGCTCGTCACCCGCGAGTACGCGGCACTGGGAACGATCGATGAGCCCGGCAAGCTGCTGCACGAGGGCTACCCGCACGAGTTCGTGGATGACGAGTTCGTGGAGACGGCGAAGTTCCGAGGTGCCTACGCACATGCCGGCGACGCGATCGTTGAGCACCTGCACCCGATGGCCGGGAAGGCACCGACTGATGCCCTGTACAGCGCCCAGCGCCGGCGGATGTGCAAGGGCCGCCCCATCTATGCGAAGCGGAGGTCACTGTGGACGTCACCGTGATCGTCGGCACCTTCGGCGGCGCGGAGTGGGTGCGCCTGGCCCACGAGCGTGCCGTGCCATCGGGCGAAGCCCAGGCTCCGGTTATCCACCGTCACGCCGCCTCACTTGCGCAAGCACGGAACGAGGGGGCCGCCCTGGCCAAAACGGAGTGGCTCTGCTTCCTCGACGCCGACGACGAGCTGGAGCCTGGCTACTTCGAGGCGATGGAGCGAGCTACCGCCGATCTGCGGGGGCCCGCTGTCTCCTATGTACGCCACGGCCGCCCCACCGCACCGAAGCTCTGGCCGGCTCAAGATCTGCGGGATGGCAACTTCCTGGTGATCGGCACCCTGATTCGCAAGGAGCTATTCGAGCGAGTGGGCGGGTTCAAGGAGTGGCCGATCTACGAGGATTGGTGTGTCTGGCAGCGGTGCGCGGCTGCCGGCGCGACCGTGGAGCAGGTCCCCGACGCTGTCTATGTCGCCCATGTCCGGGCGAAGTCACGCAATCGCCAGCCGAGTCGCGCCGAGCGCTTGCGCTGGCATCACGAGATCCGCCAGGCGAACCACCCGGAGCTCTACGAGGTTGCGGCGTGAGCGTCTGCTTGCTCGTCATTGACGACGGTCGCGAGGACTACCTGGAGCGCTGTCTGGAGTCCGCTGCACACAACCTGCCGCCAATGGACGCCTGCGTGATGGTGAGCGACCCGGACCACGAGCTCGGCTTCGCTGGAGCCGTGCAGGCCGGGTGGGAGGGAGTGCTTGAGACGGGCTGCGAGTGGGTCTTCCACCTTGAGTCGGACTTCGTCTTTACCTGCCCCGTGGACCTCCCGAAGATGCAAGCCGTGGTCGAGCAGTTCCCGGAGATCGCCCAAGTAGCGCTCAGGCGCCAGGCATGGAACGAGGCTGAGAAGGCGGCCGGGGGGATTGTGGCGCTCGACCCTCGGAGCTTTCGGACGGCCACGTGCTCAACGGGCTACTTCACGGAGCACCGCAAGTTCTTCACGACGAACCCGAGTCTGTATCGGGCGAGCCTCTGCGAGCGGGGGTGGCCGCAAGTGCCCCGCTCCGAGGGCATCCTGACCCACGAACTGCTTAGTGAGGGAAGGTCGTTCGCATTCATCGGCCCCGCTCCCGAGCCACCCCGTTGCTGGCACATCGGGGAGACCCGAACCGGGACCGGCTACTGATGCCGACGATCGCGATTGCCATGGTCAAGGACGAGGTCGACGTCATCGGCGAGTCGGTTGGCCAAATGCTGACCCAGGTTGATGGGGTGATCGTCGCCGACAACGGGTCGACCGATGGCACCCGAGAGTTGCTTGCTGAACTGCCGATCACGCTGCTCGATGACCCTGAGGTCGCCTACCGCCAATCCCAGAAGATGTCTCGACTGGCGGCGCGGGCAGCCGAGGCTGGGGCTGACTGGGTGGTGCCCTTCGATGCGGACGAGGTCTGGTACTCCCCGTTCGGACGCATCGGGGATGTGCTGGTGGACCTCGACGGCGCCGCCGTTGCCTCGGCCGAGATCTTCGACCACGTAGCTACCGGCGCGGACCCAACGGGGAGCCCGGTGAGTCGCATCCAGTGGCGCCGGTGCCAGCCGTGCCCGCTCCTCAAGGTCGCCTGCCGTCCCCGGCCGGCAGTGACCATCCACCAGGGCAACCACGGCGCCGACTACGGGGAGACGGTCGAGGGCCAGCTTGTCGTTCGCCACTTCCCATACCGCTCTGTCGAGCAGTTCGTGAGCAAGGTGCGGAACGGGGCCGCCGCCTACGCCGCCACCGACCTCCCCGAGCACGTTGGCCAGCATTGGCGCGACTACGGACGCATCCTTGACGAGAAGGGCGAGGACGGCATCGCAGAAGTCTTTCGCCGGTGGTTCTGGGTCAACGACCCTTCAGTGGACGATTCCTTGATCTGCGATCCCGCTCCTTGTCCGTCGCAGTAGTCGTTCCTCTCTACGGGGACTGTCCATATCGAGAGCGAGCATGGAAGTGGGTCCGAGCCCGCTACGCCGAGCACCACCCTGGCTGGCAGGTAGTCGAGGCTCGGCTAGACAAGGACCCCTGGAGCAAGGCTGCGGCGGTCACCCCTGTTCTCGCCGAGCTTGACGTCGACGTTGTCGCGGTCGCCGATGCTGATGTCTGGTGCGATGGTCTCGAGCGAGCGGTCGAGACTGTGGTCGGCGGTTCAGCTTGGGCGATGCCCCATCGCAAGGTGCATCGGTTGGGCGAGCAGGCGACGGCGGCGCTTCTGGCCGACGAACCCTGGGGCCATCTTCCCCTTACTCAGCGCCCCTACGACGGCGTGTGGGGTGGCGGGGTGGTAGTTGGCAGGCGCGATGTCTTGCTTGATGCTCCTCTCGACCCTCGCTATCGGTCCTGGGGGCAAGAGGACACCAGCTGGTCCTTGGCACTCGCCTGCTTGCACGGCCCGGGCTGGCGCGGCGACGCCGATCTACTCCACCTCTTCCACCCACCGCAACCCCGGCTGACGCGTGTATGGGGTTCGGAGGAGGGCCGGGATTTGTACCGGCGCTACCGGCAGGCCAGGCGAGACCCCGAGTTGATGCGCGCCCTGATCCAAGAGGGGCGAGAGGAGGAAGTGTGGGCGCCAATCAGATGATGGAAACGCCTTGCACGATCCTCCGCCGGGAGAAGACCGGCACCGACCGCCACGGCGACGCCATCTTCGAGAGCGTTGAGGTCGAGACGTTCTGTGCCCTCCAGCAGCGCCAGCGCAAGGAGCACGAAGAGGGCGGCGAGATATCCGACACGCTCTGGGACCTCTCGCTGCCGATCGAGGACGTCTTCGAGAAAGGCGATGCGGTGGTGGCGAAAGGCAGCAAGTACGAGGCCGTAGGGGATCCTTGGCGGGCGGAAGAAGGCAGCCGTTCGCTCTGGCACATCGAGGCCACTGTGCGGAGGACGGCATGAGCGACGCCGTCCAGATCCTCGACGCCGTGGCGATCGTGGGCGACTACTTGCGCGAGCACCCGGACGTGGAGTCCATGGTCGGCGGACGGGTCAGCCACAAGTCGCCCAGCGAGGGCGACTTCGAGGAGCCATGGGTACGGATCACCCTGCTCGACCCCCAGAACGTCACCGGCAACTCCCGCGTCGAGTGGCTGGTCTCCTACTACCTCCAGATCGACTGCTATGCGGGGTCTGAGAATCGGTTCGCGGAAGCCTTCGACCTGGCGGCCGCGGTGCGAGCTGCCCTGATTGCTCTCCCGGATGCCGACCTTGAGGACGCCGTGGTGACTGACATCGGCTTCGCGTCGATGCCGAGTCAGCCCGATGCCGATCTGATGCCCGCTCGCGAGCGCTTCATCCTCGACGCCGAAGTCTTCGCCCACCCTCGCTGATGGCACCCGTCCGCTACGTGCCGAACCCCCTTTTTGAGGAGGAGGTTCGCGAGCAGCCCCAGCACGAGAAGGGGATGCGGACGATCACCAAAGGCGTGGCGAAAGCAGTGCGAACCGCGGCCCGCCCGTTCCGCAACACCGGCTACTACGAACGGCGCGTGAGGGTGAAGGCGCAGAGCGTCGTCGCTTCTGACTTCGCGTGGCATTGGGTTGAGTTCGGCAGTGTCCACAACCCGCCTTACGCCCCCTTCCGCCGCGGCCTCCGGGCTGCCGGCATCCGCTTGGTGATGGACCCCAAGCCGCCGCGCTAACGAACTTTCCCGCAGTTCCCGTCGCCTTCGGGCCGGCGGTCTCTCAACCGCTCAGCAGGGCGGCCACAAGCAAAACAACCGCCCTGCATGGGCGTAGGAGGTGTATGCCCTCATGGCAGAACAGGACGCCACTGAGTTCGTGGTTTACCCGAACGGGAACCTCTATCTCGCGCCCTTCGGCACGGCACTGCCGCCGAAAGACGATCCAACCGAGGCCTTGATCTCGGCCTACCACAAGGTCGGCCTCATCAACGACGAGGGGATCGGATTTACCTCCGGCGTAGAGACGGAGGACATCAAATCCTGGCAGTCGGCCGTGCCGACGCTGAAACTGGTCACTGGACGCTCCTTTGGGGTGAACGCAGGCCTCCAGCAGATCAACCGCGAGAACTGGTCGGCCGTACATGGCGGAGGTACCTGGGAGGAAACGGAACCAGACGTATTTCGCTACGAGCCGCCGGCCTCTGATGCGGCCTTGGCCGAGTACGTGGTTGTGGCGGAGGGCTACATCGGAGACAAGTTCTCGCGCACGATCCTCCCCCGCGCCGTGACGACCGCCGAGGTCGAGTACCGCTACGTCCGGAATGCCCCCATCGAGCTTCCGGCTGCTTTCGAGGCGCTCCAGGCGCCGGGCTTCGACATCCCCTGGTACAAGACCAGCAACGCCGAGAACTTCGCTGAGGGCTCCTAACAGTGGCCCAGGCGAAAGCTAAAGCGAAGAAAGCCGCCGCCCCCAAAAAGGCGGCGGCGGCCCAGGCCGAAAAGACCACCGAGGCGAACACCTTCGACTTTCGTGGCCTGACGGTGAAACTCCCGAAGAAGGTCCCGCTCTCATTGGCCATGAAGTACCGGCGGATGACGCGGGATCGGTCCGGGGCCGACCTCGCTTTCCTCGACCTCATCGAGGGCTTGGTAGGGGCGGACCAGTACGAGGCCATCGAGCGCAAGATCGACGCGGAAGGCCTGACGCTCGATGACGACGCCGAGGTTCTGGTGGAGCTCGCCGAGCAGGCGATGGGCGTCCTTGGGATGAGCCCGGGGGAATAGAGGGCCTCGGCGAGATTCTCACTGAGAAGTGGGAGCTGGTCGAGGCTGATTTTCAGCGCTTCTACGGCTTCGACCTTCGGGACGAGGCCGAGAGTGCTGGGTGTAGGCGCCTCTGGGCGCTGATCAACGGCTTGCCTCCCGAGGCGGCTGTGTACCGGGTGGACGGGCAGCAATGGTCGATGCACGAGGAGCTGCTGGCGGTCACCGCTGAACGGGTTGACCTCTGGGGCTGGGTGCAAGCCCACCTCCGCGCTGACAAGAAAGCCAAGAAGGCGTTGCCCAAGAAGCCGCTGGAGATACCTCGACCAGGGATCAGGACATCGACTGGCGGGGCGGCGGATTCGCAGCGGAGCGAACAACGCCGCCAAGTCAACGATGACCCGGACAAGGCGGATGCCTTCTTCGCACAGACGCCGAAGTTCTGAGCACGGAGAGGGGGTGAGCGCATGGCAGCAATTGCCGGAACGAAGGTGGGCACCGGGTACGTCGAGATCCAACCGGATTTCTCGGGGTTCCAGAAAGCCCTCGGCAAAAAGCTGAACGAGACGCTCGCCCCCGCGATGCAGAAGGTCGGGAGGAACGCCGGTAAGGAGATCGCCAAGGGCGCCGACCGTGGCGATCTCCGCCAGTCGCTCTCGCCGCTGCTCAAGCGCTTCGAGGCCTTCGGCGGCGAAGCAAATGCGGCAATTGCCAAGGGCCTGCAGAGGCGACGCGGC
>Ga0190264_10000032_pt1 | contig 20185 bp, 23 predicted proteins | sample Popmic112T_FD_136651 | JGI IMG/M metagenome (GOLD analysis project Ga0190264, IMG submission 136651) | Populus adjacent soil microbial communities from riparian zone of Indian Creek, Utah, USA - 112 T | ecosystem: Environmental > Terrestrial > Soil > Riparian zone | place: USA: Utah | collected... | reverse complement strand
GAAGGTCGTGGTCGGTGACCATCAGGTGCTGGCGCAGGATCTGGATCGGGTGCACGGTGGTCGCGACCGTGGTGTGGGCGTCGATCTTGCCGGCGTCGATCAGGATCCCGTACTCGAGGTCCGAGTAGCCGCCGCCCTTGCCGACCCGGGCGCCGCTGAGGTTGACGGCGACCGAGCCGCAGAGCACAAAGTCGATGTCGGGAAGATCGTCGAGGGCGACGACGCGGCCGTGCTTGAGAGCGCCCTTGATCGTCGCGGCCTCCTTCACCGCCGCTTTCGAGAGCTGCTTCGGGTCCAGCACCCGGAAGGGATGGGGGTCGCGCAGGCGCGGCACCGCCATGATCACGGTCTTGCCGTCTTCGAGGGCGATCCGCCGTGCGTGCGTCTGCGGCGAGTCGGGGTTTGCCTTGATCACCCGGGCGCGCTTCCAGAGCCGGTGGTTGGCCAGCTTCTCGGCCGCCAGCTTCGCCCCCGCGAAGTTGGGGATGCGCCCCTCGGCGCCGGGAAAGCGGGAGACGCCCTCGCGTTCCATTGCCTTCCACACCTCCTTGCGGACCTCGTCCTTCGTGCGCACCGACGAAAGATATCCGCCCAGCTGCCGATAAGACCGATGTAAATGCGAAATTGCAGGGAAGACGGCCTCTCAGGCCGAATGATCCGAATGCCTAAACTTTTCGCAACCGGGTGTACGCAAAGTCGAGAGAGGGTCGGTCAGAGGAACGAATGGGACGCAAGACTTCAATCGGGCTGATCTTCGCCGCCGTGATCGTGGTCCTCGGTGTCGGCGCCGCGTACGCCTACGACAGCTCGCAGAAGGACAAGATCGCCGAGGGCGTCCGCATCGCCGGCGTCGATGTCGGCGGCCTGACCGAAGACGAAGCCGCCGCGTTGGTGCAGCGCCGGCTGCTGGTCCCCCTGCGCCAATCGCTGCAGGTCAGCTTCGACGGCGAGAGCTGGGAGCTTCCCGGTGACGAGCTGAAAGTTCGCGCCAACGTCGACAAGGCCGTCGAAGAAGCGGTCGCCGAAAGCCAGGACGGCGGCTTCCCCGGGCGGCTCGTGCGCTACGTGACCGGGGGTGAGGTGAGCGAGAGCATCTCGCCGCGGGTCACCTACTCGGAGAGCTCGATCAACAAGTTCGTCCGCCACGTCGCCGAAGAAGTCAACCGCGAACCGCAGAACGCCGACGTCGAAGCGAGCGGGGGCTCGCTCGAAGTCGTCGCCGGCGAGGACGGGCGCAAGCTGCGGGACAACAAGCTGACCGAGGACCTCAACCACGCCGTCCTCAACGCCACCGCGCCGCACGCGATCGTCGCCAGGGTCCACGCGACCGAGCCGGAAGTAACCAAAAGCGAGGTCGCGGCCGAGTACCCCACTTATCTCACGCTCGACCGCTCGAGCTACACCCTGCGCCTCTGGGAAAACCTGAAGCTGGTCAAGACCTACACCGTCGCGGTCGGGATGGAAGGGCTGGAAACGCCCGAAGGCCTCTACGCGATTCAGGAAAAGGCCGAAAACCCGACCTGGAACGTGCCGGAATCCGACTGGGCGGGCTCGCTCGCCGGCCAGTCGATCCCGCCGGGACCGTCGAACCCGATCAAGGCGCGCTGGATGGGGATCTACGAAGGGGCCGGGATCCACGGCACCGAAGAGACTTATTCGCTCGGCTCTGCCGCTTCCCACGGTTGCATTCGCATGGCGATCCCGGACGTCGAAGAACTCTACGACCGGGTTGAAGTAGGGACGCCTATTTACATCGGCTGACGCCGGCCGCGCAGGACGAACAGGGGGGAGGACGAATTCAGTTCCGTGAACTGGGATTCGGCGCTCGCCGACTATGACCGCGACCTGCGCGCCCGCAGCGCTGCCGAGCGCACTCGCAGGGCTTATGCGGTCGACCTGGCCGGGTTTGTCGAGTGGGTGACGCCGCAGGGGATCGGCCCGGATGACCTGCGCCACCGCGACGTGCGCCGTTACGCGGCCGGGCTCTCCTCGGCCGGCGCCGCCCCGGCGACGGTGGCGCGCAAGCTCGCCGCGATCCGCGGCCTCTACAACTTCCTCGTCCGCACCGAGCGGGCCGGGCAGAACCCGGCCGAGCTGGTCTCCAGCCCGAAACGGGCGGAGAAGCTGCCGAAGGTGCTGTCGACCGAGCAGATGCGCTCGCTGCTGGAGCGGATTCCGGCCCACGCTCCGCTGGAGCTGCGCGACCGGGCGATGCTGGAGCTGGCCTACTCCTGCGGCCTGCGCTGCGAGGAGATCGTCAACCTCGACGAGGGCGCGCTCGACTTCGAGAGCGAGCAGCTGCGGGTGATGGGGAAGGGGTCCAAGGAGCGGATCCTGCCGGTCGGCGAGCCGGCGCAGCGCGCCCTCGAGCGCTACATGCAGCGGGGCCGGCGGGCTCTGGCGACCGATCCGCGCGAGCGGGCGCTGTTCCTCTCCAAGAGCGGCAAGCGCCTCTCCAACTCCGATGTCACCCGCCGTCTCGGTCTCTGGACCCGCGAGGCGGCGATGGCCGCCGGGGTGTCCCCGCACTCACTTCGACATTCATTCGCGACGCATTTACTCGAGGGTGGCGCCGATCTGCGTACCATTCAGGAGCTCCTTGGCCACGCATCGATCTCGACCACCCAGGTTTACACCCGAGTCGATGCCGCTCGCCTACGTGACACCTATGCCGCCAGCCACCCTCGCGCGTGACCAAATGACCGCTTCCAAACGTAGAATCGCCTGAAGGCATGGAGACCGGCGTAAAAGAGGTGGAGCTACGCGATCTGTGGCGCCGCTATAAGGACGACGGGGACGGGACCGCCCGCGAGCGGCTGGTCGTCGCCTACTCGCCGATGGTCAAGTTCGTCGCCGGTCGCCTCGGCGCCGGGCTGCCCTCGCATGTCGAGGACGCTGACCTCATCTCCTACGGGCTGGTCGGCCTGATCGGCGCGATCGAGCGCTTCGAGCCCGAGCGCGGGATCAAATTCGAGACCTTCGCGATGACCCGCATCCGTGGCGCCATCATCGACGAACTGCGCTCGCTCGACTGGGTGCCCCGTTCGGTGCGCTCGCGGGCGCGGGAGATCGAAGCCTGCCAGGCCAAACTCGAGCACGAACTGCAGCGGGCGCCGACCGAGGCCGAGCTGGCGGCGAAGCTGAACATGTCCGAGGAGGAACTGCAGAGCGCGCTGCTGGAGATCGCCAACTCTTCGGTCTACGCGCTCGACGAGCTCTGGACCGTCTCCGACTCCTCCGGCGACCAGGTCTCACTGCTGGACACGATCGCCGACGACGGCGCCGCCGACCCGCAGGAGGCCCTGGCCAGCAGCGAGGTCAAGGACCGCCTGACCGAGGCGATCGGCTCCCTGCCCGAGCGTGAGCAGCTCGTCGTCGCCCTCTACTACTACGAGAACCTGACCTTGCGGGAGATCGGCGAGGTCCTCGGCGTCACCGAGTCGCGCGTCTCCCAGCTCCACACCAAGGCCGTGATGCGGCTGAAGTCCCACCTCCAACAGGCGTGATCGCCGCCTCCGCGGAGAGGTTCGAGTTGGTGGCGACCCGTTTCAACGCCAGCGAGGCGGCGCGGACCGTCGCCGGGCTGACCCGCACGTTGGGCGAGCCGCAGGTCTCGATCGGCGCCGCGGCGGGAACAGCCGATGCGGCCCGGGTCACGGTTGCCTGGGAGCTGACCTGGTACCAGTGGACGGTGGCCGGCGGTGAGCAGGAGGGCCCGGTCGCCGAGCTCGCGCGCGGGACCGAGATCGATCAGCTCGACGCCGCGGCGCGGCAGTGGAATGCCAAATGGCGAAACTGACGGTCAACGTCGACGGCGGCGCCCGCGGCAACCCCGGTCCGGCAGCGATCGGCGCGATCGTCCGCGACGACGAGGGCGCGGTGCTGGAGGAACGGGGCGAGCGGATCGGCCGCGCCACCAACAACGTCGCCGAGTACAAAGCGCTGCTGCTGGGGATCGAGTTGGCGGCCGGGCTCGGGGCGAGCGAGCTGGAGCTGGTCGGCGACTCGGAGCTGATCGTGCGCCAGGTCGAAGGCCGCTACAAGGTCAAGGACGCGACAATGAAAGAACTGCACGGCCAGGTGAAGGCGGCGCTGGCGCCCTTCGAGAGCTGGTCGATCCGCCACGTGCGCCGCGAGAACAACGCCGACGCCGACCGCCTCGTCAACGCGGCTCTCGACGGGGGCTAGTCTCTTCCGGGTGAGCGAGCGCGAGCGCGATCCGATCGACCCCGGCGTCGACATCGGTCATGTCCACCTCAGGGTGGCCGACGTCGACCGCGCGCTCGACTTCTACTGCGGGGTGCTCGGCTTCGAGCTGATGCAGCGCTACGGTGAGGACGCGGCGTTCGTTTCCGCCGGCGGCTATCACCATCACCTCGGCCTCAACTCCTGGGAGTCCAAAGGCGGCTCACCGCCCCCGCCGGGCACCACCGGCCTCTACCACACGGCGATCCGCTACCCGACCCGCCGCGCCCTGGCCGATGCCCTGCGGCGGCTGACCGAGGCCGGGGTCTCCCTCACCGGCGCCTCCGACCACGGCGTCAGCGAGGCGCTCTACCTCGGCGACCCCGACGGCAACGGGGTCGAGCTCTACTGGGACCGCCCGCGGGACGAGTGGCCCGCGCCCAAACCCGGCCAGAAGGTGGAGATGTTCGTGCGGCCGCTCGACATCTCCGACCTCCTGGCCGAGTTGGACTCCTGAGCGGCGGCTAGGAGCCGAGGATGGCTCCGACCAGATTCGGCTTGAACGGCTCGGTCCCCGGCACGAGCTGCACGCCGGTGAAGCCGGCGGCGTTGGCGCGCAGGTAGGCCAGCTCCTGGCCGAGGTCGCCGACGCCGTTGGTCGCCGGCAGCGGCGCCAGCTGCAGGGTGCTGAGCACGCCGATCGCCGCCCCGGAGCCGTTGAGGAAGCCACTGCCAGAGTCGCCCGGGATGCCCGGCGTCAGGGTGGCGACGACGTGGCTCCAGCCGCCGCCTTCGTTCTGGATCACGACACTTTGCTTCGGGCTCAGTTTGGTGACGCCGCCGCGCAGCGAGGAGTTGCCGTAGGAGTAGACGGTTGCGCCCAGCTCACCGGCGCTGCCGATCCCGGTCGGGCCGCCGAAGCCCGGCACCGAGGGGTTGACCCCGCCGACGTCGGCGGGGTCGAGCTTGACCAACGCGAAGTCGTTGTAGGCGCAGGTATCAGGGTCGGTCTCGCCCTTGGCCTGCATCGTCAGCCAGGAGTTGTAGACCAGGGTCGCGGGTTTGCTCGCGCCTTTGACTTCGACTGCGGTGCCGAGCGGCAGCGAGCCGCTGCTGCAGCCGTCGGTTTCGGTCTGGCCGCCGGTGCCGGAGCAGTGCGCGGCCTGCCCCAGGTAGACACCGGCGCCGTCCTGGAAGACGAAGTTCGAGGTGCACTGACCACCCGCGGTGTAGGTCTGCACGCCGGGGTGGACGGCAGCGGTCGCGGCGGGCGCCCAGGCACTCGCGGCGCTCGGCGCCAGCAGCGCGACGGTCGCGGCCAGCGAAGCCGCGAGGACAAACTTGCTTCGATTCATTGGAGCCTCCTCTGTGTCGGTGGCCGATGGACTCGACCCGGGACGCGAGCGGCCTACCCAGTAATGATGAGTTCTAATCCAGGATCAACGATGGGAGCGCTGTCATGGACACGGTGATTGCCGGTGGACACGGGAAGATCGGCCTGCAGCTGGGCGAGTTGCTGGCTGAGCGCGGCGACCGGGTCAGGGGTCTGATCCGCAAGCCCGAGCAGGCCGATGACCTCGTCGCGCACGGCATCGAGCCGGTGCTCTGCGATCTCGAGGGGGAGGAGGACGTGGCGGGGAAGGTCGAGGGTGCCGACGCGATTGTCTTCGCCGCCGGCGCCGGGCCCGGCAGCGGCGCCGAGCGCAAGTGGACGCTGGATTACGGCGGCGCCGTGAAGCTGATCGAGGCGGCGCGGGCCGAGGGCGTCCGCCGCTACCTGATGGTCAGCTCGATGGGGGCGGGCAACCCGCCCGCGGAGGGCGGCGACGTCTTCGGCGAGTACCTGCGGGCCAAGGCGAAAGCCGATCAGGCGCTGGCGGCAAGTGGCCTCGACTACACGATCGTGCGCCCGGGTGGGCTTACCGACGAGCCCCCGAACGGCCTGGTCACGATCGGCAACGAACTGGATCGTGGCCAGATCCCGCGCGCCGACGTGGCGACCGTGCTCGGCGCCGCGCTTCCCGCCCGTCACGCGATCGGCAAGACCTTCGAATTGATCTCCGGCGAGACCCCGATCGAGGCGGCGTTGGCCGCGCTCTGAGGAGGAGTTTCCTCAGCGACTGATAATTATTCGAGAGTCCCAAACATGAACTGAAGCGATTGTCCGATTCGGAGGCTTCCTTGAAGCAGATTCAGAAGGTGTTCTCATTCTCGAACGTCATCGCCGTTCTGGCCTTGTTCGTGGCCCTCGGCGGCAGCGTCTACGCGGCATCGAGCAAAACCAATGGCAACAAGATCAACGGCAGCAAGATCAAACCGAAGTCGATTCCGGGCAACCGCATCAAGGCGCGCAGCCTGACCGGGGCGCAGGTCAAGGCCCGTACCCTCACCGGAGCGAAGATCAAGCCGGGCTCGCTCACGGGCAAGCAGGTCGTCGGCCGCAGCTTGAGTGGCGTCAGTGCCAGCAGCCTCGCTTCGGTGCTGTACGCGGTCACCACCATCCCGCTCGATCCCGGGGCGCCCGCCGGCACCTCCACCGCCGCCGGCTGTGGGCCGGGGCAGAAAGTCATCGGTGGCGGTGCGGTCATCAGCAACGACCTCTTCGGCTCCGTCAGCGAGAGCGGACCCCAGGTCTCCCGAACCGGCTGGGAAGCGACCGCACACGCGTGGACCAATGGGGCGACGATGACCGTCACCGCCATCTGCACCGCCGTGGTCTCGATCTCCGGGAGCGAGCGGACCGAACCCCGCCCGGGCGTGCGATACCAGGTGCCCTGAGCGCCGCGACCGGTTGTTGTCGGGATGACCGGGCCGGCGGTGCTAGGCGTACCTAGCCCGCCGGACTCGGCGTCCCGGCGCCGCTCTCGACCGGGTGGCCGCCGTTGCGCCAGGCGCCTACGCCCTGGCCGACGTGGACGACGTCGGTGAAGCCCTCGCGCTGCAGGATCGAGGCGGCGAGGCCGCTGCGTTTGCCGCCGCGGCAGATCGCCGCGATCGGGCGGTCGCGGGGCAGCTCGTCGGAGCGACCGGCGAGGTCGCCGTAGGGGATGTGCAGCGAGCCGGGGATGTGCTCGCCGGCGTACTCGGCGTTGTTGCGGACGTCGAGGACGAGCGGCGGCTCCGCGCCCTCGACCCGCTTCGCCAGCTCGTCGGGGTCGATCAGCTCGATCTTGCGCACCGCCCGCTCCTCCGTGCGCCAGGCGGTCATCCCACCCTCGAGGAAGCCACGCACCCGCAGCCCCACCGCGGCCAGCAGTTCGGCGGCATGGCGCTCGTCGCCCTCGGAAGCGGCGACGACGATGATCTCGGCTCCGTCGGGGGCGACGCGGGAGACCTTGGTGGCGAAGCCGGTGTCGTAGGCGGAGGTGCTGAGGGCACCGGCGATGTGGGCCTCGTCGAACTCCTCGTTGGTGCGGCCGTCGATGACGACGGCGCCCGCGGCGACCGCCTCCTCGACCTCGTGCGGGGTCAGCGGGGCGGGGGTGCCGAAGTCGTCGACCAGTGGTCCGCGGTTGAGGTCGACGATCTGCTGGACGTTGGGCGGTTTGTCGCCGAGCGAGCCGACCGCGTCCGCGACGAACTCGGCCTCGTCGGCGATCCCGAGGGCGCGGTTGTGGCGGCGCTCGAAGCCGATCGTCGAGGAGGTCTTGAGGTCGATCGCCGAGCCGCCGCAGAGCGAGCCGCCGAGGTGGGCCGGCCAGATCTCGACCTCGTCGTCGAGCGCCAGCAGCCGCTGATGCAGGGAGCGGAACATCTCAGTCGCGCCTTCGCGCGGCTCCACTGCCAGGTCGGGCCGGGCGACGTCGCCGATGAACAGCGAATCGCCGCCGAGCAGCGCCCAGGGAGTGCCGCCGCGACCGGCATCGCGCAGCAGGAAGGAGGTGTGCTCAGGCCGGTGACCCGGCGTGTGCATCGCTTCGATCGTCAGCTCGCCCAGCTCCAGCACCCAGCCGTCGGCGAACGGCTCGTGCGGGTAGTCGGCCCCGGCGAGCTCGTGGATGTGGATCGTCGCCCCGGTCGTCCGCGCCAGGCGCCCGTGCCCGGAGACATGGTCGGCGTGGTTGTGGGTCTCCAGCACGTGCCCGATCCGCACCCCGTGCAGCCGCGCCAGCCGTCGATAGGGCTCGACGTCCCACTGCGGATCGACTACCGCCGCGACGCCCGCTTCGCGGTCGGCGACGAGGTAGGAGGCACAGCCGAGATCCTCGTGGATTATCTGACGGAAGAGCATGGTTGCTGAGGAAAGGTCGAGCGATCCAGGCTAGCGCGGAAACCAGGATTGCGCCCCCATAGCTAGAATTACGCCCCGTGCGGCTGTAGCTCAGCTGGCTAGAGCGTCTGCTTGCCATGCAGAAGGTCGAGAGTTCGAATCTCTTCAGCCGCTTCCACGAAAGCCCCGCCTCCGGCGGGGCTTCTGCGTTCGGCGCGAAGTCGGAAGTTAGGTGACGCTGGAGTCGCGGGGGGCACGCTGGCGCTGCAGGCGAGATTCGACGAATTACCCCCGCGTATCGCCTCCACTAGGGCGTTGCGAGCTGGGCGGCGAAGGCTTCGCGGCGGAAGTCGAATATCCGCTCGAGGTCGCGGCGGACGAAGAGACTGTGGGCGAGGTTGCCGAGGGGACCGTAGGGAATGGCGTAGTGAACGCGGTCGTGGATCGTGCAAGCGTCCTCGCCGTCGGGCTCGAAGAGGTGGGTGTGCTCCCAGAGTGAGTAGGGGCCGCGAGCCTGGATATCGGTGAAGCGCAGAGGCGGCTCCCAGGTCTCGATCAGGGTCCGCCAGCGAATTGGGAAGCCGTGCAGGCGTAGTCGGTAGTCGAGCAAGGTCCCCGCGCCCATCGCGATCGGCCCCGGCGTCGTCACCCGGAAGTGGAGCCAGGGCGGCGTCATCGGCTCGAGGTTGACGGCATCGGCGTAGAAGTCGAAGGCGCGCTCGGCCGGGACGGGGACGCGCTGGCTGCGTTGCAGGACGTGCTCGTGCACGGGTGCCAGTCTTGCAGGGCGGCAGACCCGGTCGGGTAGCGTGGACAGATCCCACAGAGCACGTTGATCGCAGGTGCGACGGGTTTCGTCGGCGGCCGGCTGGCGGCGGCGTTGGCCGGTCAGGGGCCGGTGCGGTGCTTGGTCCGCGAGCGCTCTCGAGCGGCAAAGCTCGAGGCGCTTGGCCTTGAGCTGCGGGTGGGCGACGTCGCCGACGCCCCCAGTCTCGTCGGAGCGGGGGAGGGAGTCGACATCGCTTACTACCTGGTCCACGCGATGGCCGGCGGCTCCGGTTTCGAAGAGCGCGAGCGGGTCGCCGCCCGTAACTTCGCCCGGATGGCCAGGCGCGAGGGCGTCGGGCGCGTCGTCTACCTCGGCGGACTCGGCCAGGAGACTGAGTCCAAGCACTTGCGCAGCCGTCACGAGAGCGCCCGTATCCTGGCCGCCGAGGGACCGTCGCTCACTTACTTCCGGGCGGCGATGGTGGTCGGAGCCGGCAGCGAGTCCTACCGCACCCTGCGCTACCTGGTCAAGCGGCTGCCGGTGATGGTGGCGCCGAGCTGGCTGCAGACGCCGACCCAGCCGATCGGGATCGACGCGACGATCGAGTACCTGCTGCGGGCGCCGGCGGTGCCCGAGTCCACCGGCCGCGAGGTCCAGATCGGCGGTCCGGACGTCCTCTCCTACGCGGACATGCTCGACCGGATGGCGCTGGCACTGGGCAAGGCCCCGCCCCGCAAGCTGTCCGTGCCGCTGATCACGCCGTGGCTCTCGGCGCTCTGGCTGGGTCTGGTCACTCCGGTCGACACCAAGGTCGCCCGTCCTTTGGTCGAGGGGCTGAGGACGGCCACCGTAGTAACGGACCCGAGTGGGGCCGAGCCGTTCGGGATCGAGCCGGAGTCGTTCGACGAGGCGTTGCGGCGAGCGCTGGCGGAGGAGGAGGCTGGGGGTGGACGATGACTAGATGTTCCGCACCCGCCGCCCGATCTGATGGGAAGCGAGGTCGTCGCCTAGGTTCGTGGCTCGTACCGCATCGCCACCACCCCTGAGGCGAACTCCAGCTGGTCCACGAGCCTGAGGTCGACGCGCTTCGACAGACCCGCGAACAACGTCGGCCCGTGGCCCACCAGCCTGGGGTGCACCACGAACTCGTACTCATCGATCAACCCCAGCTCCGCCAGCGCCAGCGGAAGCTTCATGCCTCCCACGAACAGACCCTTGCCCGGCTCCTGCTTCAGCTTCTGAACTGCCTCTCCGAGATCCCCGCGCACGAGCTCGGCGTTCCAATCGACCTGGTCCAGGGTGCTCGACACGACGTACTTCTTTGCCGCGTCGATCGTCCGGCCGAAAGGCACCGTCCAATCGGGCATCGCCTCCATCTGCCCCGGCGGCCGCCAGGCCGACTCCATCATTTCGTAGGTCACCCGGCCGAAGAGGAGAGCATCGGCCTGGGCGATGCTCTCCGTCGCGTGACGATGGGTCTCCTCGTCCGGGGAACCCTCACGGTGATCGCAGCACCCGTCCAAAGTGACGTTGATGGAATACCGAAGCGGCCGCACTGCCCAAACATACCCACAGGGGTGCCATAGGATCGCGCCGTGTCGTTCACGCTGAGGAACTTGAAGGAGGATCTGGAGGATGTCGGGTCCAACTTCGACGGCGCCCCGGACCTGGAGTTCCGCCTGGCGACCAAGGCGCTCGGGCTCGAGAAATCAGGCTTGGGCTACCAGCGCGTCCCGCCCAACTATCGCTTTCCGTACGGCCACACGCACAAGCAGCAGGAGGAGGTGTACGTGGTCCTGCGCGGGAGCGGGCGGATGAAGCTCGACGACGAGATCGTCGAGATCAAGGAATGGGACGCGGTGCGCGTCCCGCCCGGTACGTGGCGAGGCTACGAGGCCGGGCCGGAGGGCCTCGAGATCATCGTCATCGGCGCGCCCAATCTCGGCGAGGATCCGCGCGAGGACGTCGAGGGCAAGCGCGACTGGTGGGCTGACTAGCCCCAGGAGGCGGACTTCACCGCCACAGCTCGCGGCGCAGCATCGCGTTGCCGCGCTCGAGTTGCTCGATGGTGGCGCTGGAGACCGAGCGGGTCCGGGTGTCGCGGTTGATGCGGGCTTGGACCTCGCGGTGCGACTTGCCGGTGCGACGGGCGACGTCGGCGACCAGGCCCCTCCGCTCGCCGCGCAGCCGCTCTCGGGTCGCGTAGGCCGACTCCCGCTCGGGTTCGCGGTCCTCCGGCGGGGATTCGGGCCTGGCGAGGGCGACCGCTTTCTTCGCCGCCGGCTTGGGGTCGTCGGTCGGGAAGAGCTGCAGCGCGGTCTCGCTCATGATCGCCTCGTCCAGTTCGGCGTCGCCCGAGCTGAGGGCGGCAAAGCCGCCGCCCGGCTCGCCCGGCTCCGGATCGGGATCGTCGAACTCCTCGCCCTCTTCCTCCTCGCCGCCCGGAGAGAGGTCGAGCGCGTGACGGCGCTCCAGCTCGATCTCGTGGGCGAGTGCCTTCAGCCGCGGGTCGGCCGGCATCAGCAGATAGCTCATCTGGCGGCGCGGCTGCGGGGTGGTGCGGATGAAGCGACCGACCACCTGGCGGAAGAAGAGCTCGGTCCGGGCCGCCGTCGCGTAGACGCCGACCCGCAGGCGGGGGATGTCGACGCCCTCGGAGACCATCAGGACCGAGACCAGCCAGCGTTGGTCGGAGGAGGCGAAATCGGCGATGCGCCGGCTGGCGTCCGGCTCGTCGCTCATCACCAGCTCGGGTCGCTCCCCCGAGATCGACCCCAGCCGCGCCGCAATCGCCCGCGCGTGATCCTGATCGGAGGCGATGACGAGGCCGCCCGCGTCGGGGTGCCCGTCGGCGCGCACCTCGCTCAGCCTGGCGTCGCCGTCGCGCAGCACCTCGCCCATCCACTCGCCCTCCGGGCTGAGCGCCGTGCGCAGGCGCCGGGCCGACTCCGCCGCCGGCAGGGCAAGGTCGAAGTCGGCGCTGCGCAGCCGACCGTCCGAGATCCACTCCATCTCGCCGTCATAGGGCAGGAAGGTGATCGGGCGGCAGACCCGGTCGCGTAACGCCTGCGGATAGCCGTAGACGTAGTCGGCCCGGCTGAGGCCGTCCTCGTCGTAGGCGACCCAGGGGATGGCCGAGTTGTCGGAACGGAAGGGCGTGCCCGAGAGCAGCAGCCGGAAGCGGGCGCTGTCGAAGGCCTCGCGGGTTCGCACGCCCCAGGCGGCCAGGTCGCCCATGTGGTGCGGCTCGTCGGCGATCAGCAGGGTCGGCCGGCGGCCGGCGGCCTGCCGGTGCATGGCCGGCCCGGCCGCGATCGTCTGGTAGGTGACGGCGACGCCGTGGAAGTCGGCCGACTCCGGCCCGTCCGAGTTCGGCCGGTTCGGCTCGAGGTCGATCCCGTAGCGCGCCGCGTCGGCGGCCCACTGGCGGCAGATGTGGGTGGTCGGGCCGGCGACGACGACGCGCGAGACGAACTTGGCGCTCAGCATCCGGTGGGCGATGTGCAGGCCGAAGGTGGTCTTGCCGGCCGCCGGCGTTGCCGAGGCCAGGAAGCTGCCGGCCGAGTGCGCCCGCACGGCTTCGGTCGCCTCCTGCTGCCAGGAGCGGAGGGGCCTGGCATCGGGCCAATCCGGAAGCGATCGGACAGGCGCCCCGCTGCCGATCGGGTGCTGGGAGGAGTCGTACAAGGGCCGGCCACAATAGGGTCGCCCGCGGTCGGAGGACGGCCGGCCCCGCCGGGTCGGCATGCAGAGATCTTCCGGCACCCCGGGCCGATCGCTCTGCGGCACGATGGCCGATTGTGCCTCCTGCCTCAGGGGGTAAGGTAGTGCTCCGGGTGCTTCTGCGGGCTCCGTGCGGACGGGCTGAGGGGGGTGGGTGTGCGTATATCTCTGTCGGGAGGGGTAGTGCTCGTGATCCTGCTCGCGCTGGTCGCCGCCGGAATCGCGGCGGCGAAGCCGCAGCGGGCAGTCGAGTCGCAGGTCGGTGAACTCGAACTCTCCCTCAATGGCGGCCTGAGGCCGGAAAGGATCTCGAAGACGAAGCCGACCCCCGTCTCCCTGAGCGTGTCAGGTGAGGTCAGGATGGTTGACGGAAGGCGTCCACGGCCGTTGAGGGAATTCGTCCTTCAAGGGGACAGGAACGTTGCGGTGGACGTGAAGGGGCTGCCCACGTGCACGGCGGGCAAGTTGCGTTCTCGCGATACGGCGCAGGCGGAAGCAATCTGTGGCCCCGCCATACTGGGCACCGGTGAGCTCACGGTAGATGTCGAATTCCCGGAAACGCTGATTCCCGCGTCGAGCAAGGTCGTCGCCTTCAATGGTGGCGTCTCTGGTGGCACCTCCACCATCTTCATCCACGCCTACTTGGAGCTTCCGCGGCCGGCGGCGATCGTCGGCACGGTCAAGGTCAAAGGCGTTCGCGATGGCCCGGTGGAAGCAGTTGCTTCGATCCCCCCGATCGTCGAACAATTTGCCTCGATCAAGGCTTTCGATCTGACGATCCGAAAGCGGGCCGTCGTTAGTGCCATCTGCGCGGACGGCAAGATCAACGCCCGCGGCGTAGCTGTCTTCGCTTTTAACCGGGGCAGCTCCAGCGGTGTCACGCGTGTTCCGTGGAAGGCAACGCGTGCCTGTGCCCAGGTGGGATCCTGAGCACCGCCGAGCTGCGTGCCTTCTATGCGGAGTACGTCGCCGCATGGAACGGTCGAGACCTGGAGTACTACTACTCCCTCTACAGCGAGAGCCTGGTCTTCCAGGACGGCACCGAGGTTCTGCACGGCGTGGCCGCTCTCCGAGAGCGCTACGAATCCGAGCTGGCGGCCTTCCCCGACCTCACGATCGAGTGCAAACGGCTCTTGGTCGACAGTGGAACCCAGACCCTCGCGGCCGAGAATCTCGAGCGGGGAACGCATAGCGGCGACCTGGTGGTGGGCGGGGAGCGACTTGCGCCGACGGGAAGGAAGCTGGAGCTGCGAGGAGGCCTGTTCATGGCCCTCGATGGGGACGGGCGCATAGCCGAGATGAGTGAGTACGCCGATCCTGGGCAGTTCCTTGCTCAGCTGCGCCCGGAGATCCCGTCTGAGTAGTCCCCGAAACCCGCCCCGGCGCCGGCCGGAGCGGTTCGGGATTGATGTTCGGCCCTACTTCTCCAGGGTGACGTTCACCTTGGTGCCCGGTACGAGCACTTTCTTGGGTTTCGGGTTCTGCTTGGTGACCAGGCCGTTTTTCGGCTTGGCGCCGTCGAGCTTCTTGACTTTGCCGATCTTGCAGCCGGCGTTGCGAAGGCGCGTCTTGGCGGCTTTCAGCTTGTTGTCCTTGAGCTTCGGGACAACGCACGCCTGGTAGTCGAAGCGATCGGCGTTGACGGTGAGGCTGGTGCCGGCGATGGTGGTCACGGTCAGGTCGACCGGGCCGACCTTCGTGGTCTCCGGTGCGGTCGCGGTCATTTCGGTATCGGAGATAACCGCGAAGCCGGCAGCCGGGATGTCTCCGAATTTCACCGTGCCGGCCGTGGTGAAGTCGGTACCGGTGATTTTCACCACGGTGCCACCGGCGATCGAGCCGAAGCTCGGGGCGATCGTGGTGATCGCCGGGGTCGGTTGTACTTCGGCGCTCAACTCGATCTCCAGCCCTGATTTCGGGTCCCGCGTCGGCACGGTCGCGCCTTCGAAGGGTCGCGGGAATATCGAGGCATAGCTTGCGCCCGGGACTTCGGCGACGCCGATTTCGTCGGTGGCGTTGGTCGGGTCGATCCCGATCAGGTCACCGGCCTTGATCGGCAGGTTCGCGGTGAAGGTCTGCAGTCCGGTGTCGGTCGGGATCGCGGCGCCGCTGGTGCCGCTCGCGGTGTAGGCGCCGGTGCCGTTGGGGTGCAGCACCCGCAGGAAGAAGGGGCCGCCTTTGGCGCCCTGCACCCGCCAGCGCACGATCGCTCCGCTCACCGGCGAGACGAGGTTGGCGCCTTTCTCCGGCAGCGCCGTGTTGAGGCGCGTCTGCACTTCTTCGAACGGTTTCGAGGTGAAGCCGGGTGGCAGCACGCTGCCGACCGTGATCGTCGATGCCTGGGCGGCCCCGGCGCCGAACAGGATGCAGACGCTCGTCATCAGAGCGACCGCGGACGAGTATTTCGTTCGATGCTTCATCGCTATATGTCTCCCCAGCTAGTTGTTGCTCCCGCACGCCCCTGTCTTTGCACGGCGGGATTTCGAGCACTAAACACATGCTCCAGCCAAGGTTGCGCTTTTGCTCACACTCACTTGCAATTTGCTCATAATCGGGCGTAGGTCTGGCCGCACGGCCAGGAGTGCCAGAATGCGCGGCGGTGGCGGCGGAGCGGAAATATGACCTGGCGTTGTTCGGGGCGACCGGGTTCACCGGTGGACTGACCGCCGAGTACCTCGCCGCCAACGCTCCGGAGGGTCTGAAGTGGGCGCTGGTCGGGCGCAACCGCGCCAAGCTGGAGGCGGTTCAGAAGCGTCTCGCGGCGGCGTCGCCCGAGGCTCCCGCGCCGGACCTGCTCGAGGCCGACGCCGCCGACCGGGCGGCGCTGGCGAAGGTCGCCGAGTCGGCCCGGGTTGTGATCACCACCGTCGGGCCCTATGCCTTCTACGGGGAGCCGCTGGTCGCCGCCTGCGCCGCGGCCGGGACCGACTACGTCGACCTCACCGGTGAGCCGGAGTTCGTCGACCGGATGTGGCTGGCGCACCATGCGGAGGCCGAGCGGACCGGCGCCCGCCTGGTCCACTGCTGCGGCTTCGACTCGATCCCGCACGACATCGGGGCCTACTTCACGGTCCAGCAGCTGCCCGAGGGGGTGCCGCTGAAGGTCAACGGCTACGTGCGCTCGGAAGCCAACTTCTCCGGTGGGACCTATCACTCGGCGATCAACGCCTTCGCCCGCGGGCGGCAGACGATCGGCGCCGCCAAAGAGCGCCGCCGCAGCGAGCCGCGCCCGCCGGGGCGGGCGATCCACTCGGGCTCGCCCGGCATCCGCCGCGACTCCGAGCTGGGCGGCTGGGTGGTGCCACTGCCGACGATCGACGGCGGCATCGTCCGCCGCTCCGCCGCCGGCCTCGATCGCTACGGACCCGACTTCACCTACGGCCACCACATGGTCGCCAAGCGCCTGGCGACGATCGCGGCGCTGGGGGCCGGGGTGGGGGCGATCGCCGTGCTGGCGCCGCTGCCGCCGACCCGCAAGCTGCTGCTGAAGGTCAAATCCCCCGGCGAGGGGCCCGACGCGGCCGAGCGCGCCAAGAGCTGGTTCAAGGTCAAGTTCGTCGGCGAGGGCGGCGGCAAGCGCGTCGTCACCGAGGTCTCCGGCGGCGACCCCGGCTACGGCGAGACCTCGAAGATGCTGGCCGAGTCGGCGCTGTGCCTCGCCTTCGACGAGCTGCCCGAGAGCGCCGGTCAGGTAACCACGGCGGTGGCGATGGGCGACGCCCTGCTGAAGCGCCTGCAGCGGGCGGGGATCGAGTTCCGCGTGCTCGAGCCCGCCTCGGCCTGAGCCGCGGCGGCCTTCGGAGCGGTCAGGCCTCCGGGGCGGCGCCGTAGATCGCCCGCACCCAGACGTCGACCAGGACGTCGAGGATCTTGTCCTCGGCAAGGGCCGGGCTCTCGCCGGCGAAGGTCGCGTACTGAGCCCGCTCGTTCATCTGCAGCAGGGCGATCGCGAGCTCACGGGCGGGTTGGCCGGGGGGCGCCACGCCGCGGGCGCGCTCGGACTCGATCACCTCGGTGACGTCGCCGACCCAGCCCTCCATCACCCGTGCCCAGAGCTCGCGAGCCTCGGAGTTCGTCGTTCGCAGCTCGGCCGCGGCGAGGATCACCGCCCGGCGCGAGCCGAAGGCGTCGAAGGAGGCCTGCAGCGCCATCCGCCAGCCCGCGCGGGGCTCCTCGGCGAGCTTCGCCAGCGCCTGCTCGCGGCTGGCCGCGCCCGCCTCGACCATGCGGTCGACCAGGGTCAGCAGGACGGCGTCCTTGGAGGGGAAGTAGAAGTAGAAGGTGGGGCGGGAGATGCCGGCGCCGTGGGCCAGATCCTCGACCGAGATCTCGCTCAGCGGGCGCTCCTCGAGCAGGCGTTCGGCCGTCGCCAGGATCGCCCGCTCACGCTCGTCGCCGCTGGCGCGGGCGCTGCGGCGACCGCGTGGAGCGGTCTCGGAAGCGGGCAGGGGAGTGGGCATCGTGTCCCTCACGATACACAGCGTTGACGATCCCGACAAGAAGTTGAATCTCTCGACAGAGTGTTGATAGGATGCTTGCAGCAAGCTATGACATGCGCCGAGCGATGACCGAAAGGACCCCCCGAGATGCCGAATGACCACGTCGATGTGCTGATCGTCGGCGCCGGCCTCTCCGGCATCGGCGCCGCCTATCACCTGCAGGAGCGTTGCCCCGGCAAGAGCTACGCGATCCTCGAGGCGCGCGAGCAGATCGGCGGCACCTGGGACCTCTTCCGCTACCCCGGCATCCGCTCGGACTCCGATATGCACACGCTCGGCTATCGCTTCCGGCCTTGGACCGACGCCAAGTCGATCGCCGAGGGGTCGAAGATCCTCGACTACGTCCGCGACACCGCTCGCGAGGGTGGGATCGATCGCCACATCCGCTTCAACCACCGCGCCGTCGACGCCGCCTGGTCGAGCGAGGAGGCGCTGTGGACGGTCGAGGTCGAGCGCGGCGACACGGGGGAGACGGTGACCATGACCTGCGGCTTCCTCTTCGTGAACAGCGGCTACTACAACTACGAGGAGGGCTACACGCCCGAGTTCCCCGGGGTCGAGAGCTTCGCCGGCGAGGTTGTCCATCCGCAGCACTGGCCCGAGGACCTCGACTACGCCGGCAAGCGGGTGGTGGTGATCGGCAGCGGCGCCACCGCGATGACGCTGGTCCCGGCGATGGCCGCGGACGCGGCCAAGGTGACGATGCTGCAGCGCTCGCCCACCTACGTGATCTCGATGCCGGGCGAAGACGGCCTCGCCAACCGCCTGCGGAAATTCCTGCCCGACCGCGTCGTCTATCCGATCGTGCGCTGGAAAAACGTGCTCGGCCAGGGGATCTTCTACCGCCTCAGCCGCAAGCGGCCGGAGCTGGTGAAAAAGCTGCTGCGCCGCGGCGCGATCAGAATGCTGCCGCCCGGCTACGACGTCGACACTCACTTCAAACCCCGCTACAACCCCTGGGACCAGCGGGTCTGCCTGGTCCCCGACGCCGACCTCTTCCGGGTCATCCGCAACGGCAGCGCCGAGATCGTCACCGACCACATCGCCGGCTTCGACAAGGACGGGATCGAGCTCGAGTCAGGTGCCAAGCTGGAGGCCGACGTCGTCATCACCGCCACCGGCCTCAACCTGCTCTTCGTCGGCGGCATGAAAGTCACGGTCGACGGGGTCGAGCCGGACCTGCCGCGCTCGTTCACCTACAAGGGAATGATGCTGAGCGACCTCCCCAACTTCGCCTACACGCTCGGCTACACCAACGCCTCCTGGACGCTGAAGGCCGACCTCACCTCCGAATACGTCTGCCGTCTGCTCAACCACATGGACGCCGGCGGCTACCGCGTCTGCACGCCGAAGGTCAGCGACCCCTCGGTCACCGCGGAGCCGCTGCTCGACTTCAACTCCGGCTACGTCCTGCGCGCGATCGAGCAGCTGCCCAAGCAGGGCTCGAAGGAGCCCTGGAAACTGCGCCAGAACTACCCGGTCGACCTGCGGATGCTGCGCCACGGCCCGGTCGACGACGGCTCGATGCGCTTCTCCAACCCGGCGCCGCGGGCTCAGTCCGAGGCGGCGACCCAGGCCCTCGCTTCGTCCTCCTGATCGAGCTCGAAGACCCGCACCTCGCCCGGCGTCATCCAGGCGAACATGCGGAAGGCTTTCTTGACCCAGTCGGCGTCGCTGGCGATCGCCGAGCGCTTCCAGGCAGAGTGCTTGAGAAAGCCCAGCTCGAAGCCGGTCTTGGCGTCCTCCAGCCAGGCCTTGGGCTCCAGCTCCTCGAAGTCGGATAGCACGAACAGCATCCGCACCTCACCCGAATCGACCGCCTCGCGCAGGGTCGGAACCAGCACCTCGCGATAGTCCTCCGGGGTCAGCTTGCCCGAGGCCCGGAACCCGATCGTCCCGGGCGGCATGTCCTCGATTCGCTCGACCATCTCCCGTTCCTTTCGTAATTGAGGCTGTCCCGCAGCCCCGATCTCACGGGCGCTAGCCTATGTCGCCATGGACGACCAGCAGGCACTGAGTCGTATCGATCAGCTCGTGCAGGAGGAGGAGCAGTTGCTCCACCGCCACGAGGGCGAGGGCCCCGAGCATGCTCAGCATCATGGAGGGCACGGTCAGGGTCGCCACCACGGCGTGCGGACCACGTACGAAGACATCGGCGGTGTCCCTGTTGACCCAGCCGTCCTCCGCGAGCCGGACGACCGCGGCCACCAGCTCCAGGGCCACGCCGAGGACCGCCGCCGGCACGGACACCGACAGCACCCACCCGAGCACGCGCTGGGCGCGCGTGACGGCAGCCCGACGGTGTCGCCACGCAAGGACGGTGGCGCCGAGGAGCAGCGGCAGCTGGACGAGGTGGGCGGCGATGTGGAGGAAGCTCGTGTCCCCCGCAGCGGCGAAGGGGAACAGCGTCAGGAACGCGGCCCAGACGAGTCCGAGCAGGATGAGGGGGATGCGCACGGTCAGCCTCCTGGTGCGGGGAGCAAGATGGCCCGAACCTAGGAAGTCGCAGGTCAGCCGGCATCGGCCCTTTCGCCTAACTGGCCGCGCCGGGCGCGATCTGAGCGGTCCCGCCAGGCGAGGGTCGCGTGGACCCGGCGGTTCTGCTCGGGTCCCACGGGCAACTCGAGCTTGGCGAAGATGGAGCGCAGGTGTGCGTCCACGGTTCGCTCGGAGAGCACCAGCCGTGCCGCGATCCCCGCGTTGGAGAGTCCCTCTGCCAACAGACCGAGCACCTCGTGCTCGCGCGTCGTCAGGGCGGGTGCACAAAGCTCAGACACGTTCGGCGGGGCTTGTGCGGGG
>Ga0190264_10000031_pt1 | contig 20305 bp, 25 predicted proteins | sample Popmic112T_FD_136651 | JGI IMG/M metagenome (GOLD analysis project Ga0190264, IMG submission 136651) | Populus adjacent soil microbial communities from riparian zone of Indian Creek, Utah, USA - 112 T | ecosystem: Environmental > Terrestrial > Soil > Riparian zone | place: USA: Utah | collected... | reverse complement strand
TGAACCCATGGATGAGACGTCCCCCTGCTTGTGTTTTGAACGAGACCGCTTGGGGGAATCTCTAGTGACCAAAGAGTCATTTCGCAATACCTAGAATTGGTATTAATAAACTTTATTGAGATACCGCTCTATCAAGCGAAAAATACGAACCATTGAATGGCGCGCGTTGTAGAGGGAGAATGGGCTCACCGAGTGCTTTTGATGACCGGAAAAAAATTGTGGTTGGACTAGTGAGGAAAAGGGTTGAGCCCCAAGCTCAGTCGGCTGTTTGCATCTCAAGGCCGACCGTGACTCGCCTGTACACCGAGGGCGTGGAGGCGCCGACTTGCAAAGGCAGTTCGCACCCCGGCGGTCAGATGATGTGCGCTGACCTCTTCACAGCAAAGGTTCGTTGAGCGTCGGAGAACAACGCCGGCGAGGCGAGGGACCCTCGCCTTCGATCACCGCAATCAACCGCTAGTCGAGCAGCCGACCAGGCGGAACCTCGACGGCAGTGGCAAGTTTTTCCAGCGTCGAGACCTGGGGGTCGCGTATCCCGCGCTCGATCCTGCTGACCTCGCCCTGTTCGACGCCGCTGCGCTGAGAAACCTCGATCTGGGAGAGGTCGAGCTTCTTGCGGGCCGCCCGCAGGTTCTTGCCGAGGTTGCCCACGAGGCGGATCGTCCACTGTGAGGATCTGCACCGCAATGTCAAATTTTCCATTTCTGTTGGTAATCTCCTGAGCATTCTTGATTACTGGCGAAAGACAGACAGGGGCCGATCTCAGGTATGCCCCCGAAACTTGAAACCCAAGATCGGCCCATTCCTCGGCGTCTATGCGCCCTTGTAGACCATGTGCGACTCCACGACTGGCATCACTTTCGTGATCTTCATCAGCTCCCACCCCCTTTCCGAGATCGGTCCCGGCGCGTTTGCCGGAAGAGGGATGGATGCTAAGGATTTTTTCGAGCATCTTTCAATCGATGACCGATGCCCGTTCCATGACGGTGAAGGAATCCGTATGCTCGATGGCTATTGAGTAGACGGAGGAGTTGACCAGCAGTCGAGAGGAGCGCAGTGGAAGCGAAGGCGGCCAAGCGGCCAAAAAAAATTGAGGAGGTCGTCCAGTACGCGCTCGGTCACAAGACCCGCGTCCACATCCTCATCATTCTTAACGACGGCATCTATACGGCCGCACAACTTGCCCAGATGATCGACGAGCCGCTGAACAACATCACCAATCATCTCTCGAAGATGCTGGAAGACGGCTCGGTCGAGGTCGCAGATGAAGAGCGGATAGGGAACGTCGTTAGGTACCGGTACCGCGCGGTGGAAATCCCGTACTACTCACAGGAGACCGCCGAAGAGATGACGCAACTCCAGCGACAGATGACCGTCGGCGCGATCGTCCAGTCTGGCTCGGCCGAGGTCATGGCAGCGCTATACGCCGGCAAACTCGCAGATCCTAGGGCCGTCGTTTATTGGGACTGGTACAACGTCGATGAGCAAGGCAGAGAAGAGCTAGAAGCCGAGAATCACCGTTATCTTGAGCGTATCCGCGAGGTTGAGGTTAGGTCCACCAACCGCCGCGCGAAATCTGGCGAGAACCCAATTTCGATGCTGGTCAATCTCACCGTCTTTCAGCGTGTACGCAAGGCCCGGGATGATCTCGCGCCATCTTGAAACAGTGACCGGCGTTCACATTGCGATTGAACAGTTCGTGTTGTTCTGAAACGGTGAAGTAGTCAACCGACACGGATTGCCTCCCGAGGACTGGACGGGCGGTGTGAACGCCACCCGACCACACACCAGGGCGATGGGACTCCTCCCCCAAGACGGATGAATGTCGCCCTGGTGGTCGGGGTCGGTTGAACAACACACCATGTGTCGAACTGCCTCCCACGCCGCCCCCCGAAATTGCCCCCCGCCTGGCCGAGACCGGGAGGCATGACGATGGCGGGGGGCGGGCCGCCCGGAGGTCGGGCCGCGCCCGCCCCCCACATCGAAGACCCGACGCGGGAGTCCATCGTGGAAGCCGTGCGCCGGCTCGGGCCGCTCTCGGCGCCTGATCTGAAGCTCGTCCTCGACGACCCCGAGTTTCACCTCGGCTACTACTTCCCCGTAGGCCGATGAGCCCCACCGTCACGGCCGCCCAGCGCGACGCCCTCTATGACCAGCTCCTCGACCGGCTGAGCGGGATCGGGGACATCGAAGTGGCGATCCAGGCGCGGGACTTCGAGAGCGCCGAGCAGATCGGGCGCGAGTACTCCGACGAGCTGCGCCTGCTGCTCGACGACCTCGGCATCGGGGACGGGGACGGCGGGCCGGTCGAGTTGACCGCGCCGCCCGAGCTGCTGCGGCGGGTCCTGCCCCGGCTGCGATCCTCGGCCCTGGGGCACACCGCCGCCCTGGAGCGCGAGGCGGCCGAAGTCGGCGACCTGAAGGACCGCAACAGCCTGATCGCGACGGCGTGCGAGACCGTGTTGGGCGAACTCGACGGCACGGCCGGCGCCCGCTAGGCAGATGGCCCGCCCGAGCCTCTTCCCGCGCCTTCGCCAAGCTTGCCGCAGGGACCGCCGGGGGTCGGCCGACGCCGCCGCCACGGACACCCGGACAGGGCAAGGGTCGGGCGCGGCCGCCGGTGCGCCATGCGGGCACCCGTCGTGGACAGGGGCGGCGGGTGCCCTGCAGGACCAGGACCCCCGGCTCGTCCTCAACCGCCTGTTTCTGAGCGGCATCCTCGCCGCCGACCCGCAGTCAGACCAAGGCCGCGACGGCAGGCCGGTGACCCTGCTGTTGGTCGCGTTCCCGGCTCCCGACTCCTCAGACACCACGCAGGCTCCCGAAACGGCGAGCTGTGAGGTCGAGGTGCCCGAGCAGGTCTCAAGGCACCACGGGGAGGAGCTGCGCGCCGGCGAGGCGATCTTCGTCACCGGTCAGCTGAGCGGCGGTGGCGGCGTCATCGCCACCGAGATCCACTCGGGGCCGGCGCCTGCACAGTCCCGCCGCACCTACTGATCCACCCCAAGGGAGACGACCCATGAGACAGCCTCCGAATGACGAACACATTCCCGCGAGCCTTCTTGCCGATCCCCCGGACGCGAAGGACAGCGGTTCAGTCGAACAGATCCTCGGGATGGAGAGCAGACCGCTTCCATTTGACTGGGGCGCCCTTGTCCCCCGCCTCGTGCATCCGATGAAGGTGACGATCATCGAAGCGCTTAGCTGGATCGGGGAGCCGCTCTCGGCAACCGACTTCAGAAAGCTTCTCGACGGAGGATTCTCGGTGGGGTTCATCTCCTACCACCTCAAGGGCGTAGCTAAGACGGGGGTGCTTGAAATGGTGCGCGAACGTCCAGCGCGCAACTCGAGAGAGAAGTTCTATTTCTTTGCATAGCCTTCGGCTCCTAATGGGAGCAAGTGGGCGACCCGCCCGAAGGTTTGCGCGCGATGGCCGTCGAGCCGAGCCAGAAGGTCGGTCAGCGAGGCTGATCCGTCCGGCTCTGGGCGCGCCCGCTGCGGCGGTGCAAGCGCCTCACCCAAGCGACTGGGTCGGGCGTCGGCGCGGACACACGCCTTGCAGTCTGGCTCAGGCCGTTGTTCTTCGCCTTCGTCTCGTAGATCTCCGACCGGTCCTTGACCCCGGATACCGCGTGCAGACGTATCCACCGACGACTCGCTGACCATCAAGGAGTCCGCTCAGGGGAAAGAGGCTCCGCAAATCCAGGGTTTTCCTGGCGTTCGTCGGCGGGCTGCGCGGCGGCTCACCGAAGCAGCCGTTTACTGCTCTGTAATGCGGAATCCGGCCTGCTAAGCCGGATTCCGCTATACGGGGCAGCCAGGACTCGAACCTGGAATCGCCGGTTTTGGAGACCGGCGCCTTCGGATGAGACAAGGTTCGAAGCACGAAGAAACTTCATACGCCGAACGAGGCGCGATCATTCTCGGATCTTCGCCAACATCGTGTCGACCCCCGAGCCGTCCCGGGCCCCCAATAGCCGCAGCCTTGGCGACGGCAGAGGTCGGCGGAAACGGCCGGTCAGGCAATAGACAACATCGCGGCCAGCGCTTAGCCGGTGAGCGATCGAGATTGAGGAGTGCCCCTGGCTCTGCATCAAACCAGCGATCTCCGCTGGTGCAAAGCGCTCTCGGAGCTCAGCGGCAAGGACGGCAGTGGCGAGCGAGCCCGAGCGCGGCGCCACCTCGACGACCACGGTCATTCCTCCGAAGGCCGCCATGATCCGATTGCGGGCGGCGCGGGGCGATTCTGAGCGATCGCTCCGGCCTTGAGGGTGCAGTAGAGCGTCCAAAAAGTAGCGAGGGGCAAACTTGTCGCCGGCTGCGTCACTCTGCGTCACTCTCAGGGCGCCCTTCTGCGTCACGCTTGTGTCCCCAGATTGCCCCGAACCACCCCGTACCCCCGCCCCGAGCTACTGAGGCAGGGCGGCCGTGCGTGCCTCTGCGGGGCGAGACGGGGAATCGTCTGAGTGGGCGGTACTGGGCTCGAACCAGTGACCCCTTCCTTGTAAGGGAAGTGCTCTCCCAACTGAGCTAACCGCCCGGGTCCAACTGCACTGATTATGAACAGAGTCTGAACCAGGGCAAGGGGCAGTCCGTATGTTGGGCATCGTGAACTCCAAGACCCGACACGGATGGCGGCTGATCGCGGTGGCGGCCGTGGCGCTGGGGCTGCTGCTGGTCGGCGTGCACGGGGCGGGTGCGGCGCTCGGCGCAACCGCCGGCGCGAGCAAGGTCAAGCAGGTCGACATCGCCGGCTTCGCCTTCAAGCCGGCGACGCTGACGATCGCCAAGGGCGACTCGGTCAGCTTCGCCAACTCGAGCCGGGTGAGCCACACGGCGACCCGCGGTGGCGCCTTCGACACCGGCGTGATCAAGCCCGGCAAGTCGGTCGCCGTCCGCTTCAGGCAGAAGGGGACCTTCCGCTACCACTGCATGATCCACCCCTCGATGCGTGGCAAGGTCGTCGTCGGGTAGTCAGCGCCGTCGCGCCGGCTCAGAGCTCGAGCTCGACGTCGTTCCAGAACAGCTCGCGGCTTTTCAGCGACTGCGTGTTGCGCAGGTCGCTCATCCGCTCCAGCTCATCGATCAGCACCTTGCGCGGCACCTCGGTGCCGCGGGCCGCGGAGCCGTGCTTGCCGGCGGCGGTGGAGACCATCGTCGCCAGCCGCTCGGGCCCGGGCTTGGCCTTGCGCTTCTCGAACCCGTTCCAGAGCGACTTCGGCGTCGCGTTGAGGCTGCCGTGGTGGCCGACCTTGTAGAAGCGGGCGTCGGCGAGGCGGGCGCGGATCTCCTCCGCTTCGTCGCACTCGTGCAGCGCGTAGCTCCAGTTCTCGAGCTGGGCGTCGCCGGGGAACACGAGCCGGCTCTCGCCGATCTCGAACAGCAGGATCACGCTGGTGTTGTTGAGGGCGCCGTCGAGGCTGCGGACGATCGCCAGCGTCTCCTCGCCCTGCATCTGGTCGACCCGGGGGATCACCCAGCGCGCCTCCTGTGGGGCGCGCCGGGTCGTCGCTGCGCCGGGGAAGATCTCTGCGCCACCGGCACCGTCGGCGCCGAGCTGGCGGGCGGCGAGGTGCCAGAACTCGTCCTCGTCGGTCGAGGCCTGGTGGGAGATGGCGGCGGACTGCTCGAGCGTCGGCGGCCCCAGCACGTCGACACGGATGCCGGGCAAGAGCTTGCTGAGCGCCAGCTTGGTGCCGAAGTTGACGTAGACGTGCTTGCGCCCCATCGTCGCCAGGTTGCGGACCGACTCGGCGTTCTTGAGGTTGGTTTCGCCGAGGAAGCGGACCTGGTCGGCGACGGTCTGCGGGACAGCGGCCGACGCCTCGAGCTTGGGGACCGCCGCCAGCGCCGCCTCCGCCAGCGCCTGCATGGCCGACAGGCGCGAGACCACGGCGCGGGCGCGATGGGTGCCGTCGCTGCCGGAGCCGGCGGGCGCCTTTGCGTCGGGGTCGAGGTCGGGGTCCTCGGTCCAGGGCTGCACGACCAGGTCAGGGTCGAGCGAGGCGATCACCTCGCCCGGCTTGCCCGCGAAGCCGGAGATGTGGTCGGCGTGACGGTGGGTGGCGACCAGCATCTGCAGCTTGCCGCCGCAGTCCTCGCGGATCTGTTCGGCGATCTCGAGCATCTCGCCGCGCGGGCCGGTGGCGGACTGCTTCGTCGACCCGAAGTCGATCATGACGTTGCGCGGCTTGGCGCGGTCGTAGCCGAAGGTCAACAGGAAGCAGTCGCCGAAGCCGACGTTGTAGGAGCGGATCCTGACCTGGGTGGGAGCGGGAGCCATCTCACCAGACCTCGGCGCGGGCTTCGCGCTCGTCGAGGCCGACGCGGCGGCGGTGCAGGGTGGCGAGCCGCGCGTTGAACGAGCGGCCGGCATCGAACGCACCCTGCTCCCACAGGTACTGCAGGCGCTTCTGGGCCTCGGCGTTTTCGTCGGCAGCCCCTTTGCGCGGCAGCCGGTTGTAGATCTCGTACTTCAAGAGCCCGTACTCGTCGAGGACCAGGGTGCTACCGCCCTCGAGCGTCACCTCGCGCTCGGGCGGCATCCCGGCCGGTGGGGTCAGCCCGAACTGGTCGAGTTCGTCGGCGCGGATCTTCACGTACTGGACGCACTCGGCCACCGTCTCGCGCAGCGGCAGCCCGTCGTCGGGGGAGGTGCGCACGCAGGGCCGCACGCTGGCGACCCGGGTGTAGGCGCTGGGGTCGAAGCGGAGGCGTTTGCGGTTGGCCCAGAGCAGCGCGAACATCTCGATCGGGTCGTTCTGCAGGCTCTGAAAGCGCACCCCGGCGTAGCGGAGCGCGCGGTCGGGACGCAGCCATGTTCCGTCCTCGGTCCCCGAGGCCGGCTTGATCCCGTAGGCCCCGAACCACTCGAGCAGGCCGTTGCGCAGGCCATAGCGGCTGTCGTCGGTGCGGACCTCGCTGTCGGCGGTGACGAGGGCGCTGAGGTAGTCGCCGAATTCGATGTGGATCGGTGGCGTGTAGTCGATCGCGCGGATCGCCATCGTCAGCAGCAGCTCCGCGATCGAGGCGCCCTCCTCGGCCACGCGTCCCAGGTCCAGGTAGTTGCCCTCGATCGTGCCGAGGGACTCGAGGCGGCGGGTCCAGGCGTCGACGAAGGTCCGCATCATCGCCGCCACCACCACCTCGCCGCGGCGGTGGGCCTCGCCGAACTCGGGCCGGTCGAGGATCTGCGCGTCGGGCTCGATCCGCACCGAGCGCCGCAGCGCTCCGGTTCGCGCCGACCCCGCCTCGGCCGCCATCTCCTCCGCCAGGCCGAGCAGCACGGAGTCCATCAGGCTCTCCATCGTCACCCGCTCTTTGGCGATCAGGCCCTCGGGCTGGGAGCCGTCCTCGTCGGCGCTGTGCTCCAGCAGCGTCCGCAGCACCTTGCCGAGCGAGAAGACCGAGAGCAGGGCGACGATGTCCCCGAAGCCCTCGTGGAAGGCGGCCTGGTCCGGCGAGGAGGGAGCCATGAAGCGCTCACGGAGGCCGTCGAGCAGCGCGTGCGAAGTCTCGTGGACGACGATGTCGTGGGAGAGGCAGGTGAAGGCCACGCCGCCGCCGGTGCGGTAGTAGCCGAACACGAGTGCCTCGGCCTCACGCGAGTAGAAGGCGTTCATCTCCTCGAAGGCATGCGGCACCACCTTCAGCTGCGGAGCACGGAAGCCCCAGCTGACCCGCCGCCCGAGCGCGTACTCGAAGCGGGCCAGGGTGCGCATCACCAAGGCATAGGCGTTCTTGGCGTGGAAGCTCGGGTCGGCGAGAAGGGCGGCGTCCTCGGGCACCCGAAGATCGCCGTCCTCGACCACCGCGGGTTTGTACATCTTCCCGGTCGAGGCGTCGTAGTCGACAACACAGACACGGTGACCCATCGGCCCCGGCTGCAGGTCCTCCCACGGCACGGAAACCGTGGTGGTGAGGATCCGGTCGTCCCGCCGAACTCCCGGGTCTTGCGCTATGACTGGCATCTTCCGCGCCCGTAGTTCGGCCATGGCGCGCATCCTTATCCCCTACATCCCGGTTTACAAGTAAAAACCTGACTTATTAGGAAAACTCACTGATTACGAACCTGGACAAACGGATCCTCTGGCGGGCGGCACTCGTGCAACTGGTCGCCGTCGCCGTCCTCTCGGCCGCCCTCGGCCTCGCCCTCCCCCACGCCTTCTTCGAGGACTGGGGCTGGATCACCGGCCCTCTTTCCTGGATGCTCTGCGCCGCCTTCACCGCGCGCGTGCTCTACCTGCCGCTGCCGGAGACCCTGATCGGCGCCGTCCTCGCCGGCCTCCCCAGCCTGCTCGCGGTCCTGATCGGCCTGCACTGGGCGGGCGCCATCCTCGCCGTCGCCCTCTTCGCCGTCTGGTGCGCGCGGCTGCCGCGCCCCGACGCTGTCCGGGACTAGTCGCCGAGCTTGACGCCGACCTTGGCGCCGGCCGGGAGCGTCGTGCCGGCGGGAAGGTCCTGCTTGACGACCTTGTTCGTCCGCGACCGCTTGCCGCGAACCTTGCCGAGCCTGCAGCCGGCCTGAGTCAGCCGCGTCTGATCCGCTTTAAGCGACCGACCCTTGAGCTCCGGAACGATGCAGGTGGCGATCGCGACGGTGGGACTGCTCGTCGGACCAACAGGCGTCGGTTCGTCCGGAATGTCGACGTAGACCGTGCTGAAGCCGCCCTCCCAGCCTGCCCCGGCCATAACCGGGTAGCTGAAGGAGGCTCCTCCAGCGGTGGGGTTGCCTGTGCGGTGGTGAACAGTAAGAGTGACGATGTTGGCTCCGGAGACCGTGAGCGTCGTGGGAACGGTGGTGCCTATCGCGTCGTGAGCGGGCTCCACCGCAATGCTGAACATGGCATGTCGTTCATCGCCGTAATAGACGACGGCGTGTCGTTCATCAATCTGTTTGAGCACCTGCTCTTCGTGCAACTGAACTTCCCAGGAATACTCCTCGGGCTCAGTGGGCCCATCGATCTGGGGGAAGGTCATCATGCCGTCATAGGCGGGGAGCCCAGGTGGTTCAGCGGAAGCTGAAGACGAGCCGCCGACCACAAGCAGGGCGAAAACGCAGAGGGTCAGCAGGGCACAGCGCGGCACCCGCACCCCGGCCAGAGCATTTCTTGCGGCGCTCAGCACCGCCAGAGCATAAGGACTCAGCCGTCGAGCTTGACGCGAATCTTGGCGCGGGACTCACGGCTGCGGGCCTGGGCGACGAATTCCTCGAGCCCGGCGCGACCGATGTGGGCAGCCGAGCCGGCGAGCAGCAGTAGGAACCCCGAGCCGGATGAGCCGGCGAGCAGCATGACCAAGGCCGTGAACATCAGCAGGTAGAACGCCAGCGACAGCCCTTCCGCGATCTCCTCCAGCTTGTCCAGGCTGATGCCGTTCATCGCCTCCTACTTCGGCGAGAACGCGCGCTTCCCTCCGCGGTCGGCACTCTGCGATGCGGCGACCGCGCTCAGACGACCGGCGGCGGCGAGCCCTCGGCGCTGGCCGCGAGCTCGGGGTCCCAGCCACAGGTGCGGCAGGAGTGTTGGAAGGCCGAGCGGACGAACCCGAGTGCCAGCTGGTGTGGGTCCGGGGCGGCGACCACGTCCTCCCAGTCGAGCACGTACAGGCCGAGCTCCTCGTCCCAGCGCGACTGCGGCGGCGAGAGCTGCCCGCCGGCGAAGCCCTCGGGTGCCGGGTGGGCGTAGGCGTAGAAGGCCGCCTTGGTGTACTTGGGGTCGCCCGGCCACCAGCCGACGGCAACCTCCTGTGCGTCCATCGAGTTACGCATGATGAAGTCGTCCGAGGGCGGCTCGGCGGGGTCGCCGGAGAAGAGGCTGACGGCGAGGTCGAACGAGCCCCACCAGGCGTTGACCGGGGTCGAGCGGCCGCGGAACGGCGCCCGGTACTCCGCCAGGACCAGAGCCGCCCGGGTCGCGGCGGCGAAGTAGGCGCCGACCTGGTCGGCGTCGTAGCGGGCATGCTCCTCGTCCTCGTCGAGCGCCACGGTCCACGGCACCTCCTGCGGGGTCGGGTCGATCGCGACCGGGCCCGCCAGCTCGGCGACCGCGGCGAGCAGCTCGCGGGTCACCTCCCCCACCGGCCGGTCCGGCGTCAGCGGCAGCGCCCGGCGCTCGCCCGCGCTGGTCTCGACGACCGCCTCGTGGCGGTGCAGGTCGAGCAGGGCGACGTAGGCCCCGCTCCCGTTCGCGGCCGGCAGCGGCGCCGTCTCCCACCCCCGCGCCGTCAGCCGCAGTGCCGCGTGCTGCAGCTGCGGCTCCGGCGGCGCCGACTCGGCGGCCAGCTTGCCCAGAACCTGGGTGTGCGCGTGGAGCGTGTCGCAGGTCTCACGCCAGGCTGCGTAGGAAATGGTGGGCCACGGCTCAGCCATCAGAGTGAGGATAGAGACCCGGGGGCGGCGCTCAATGCAGGCCGAGCACCGTCATCGTCTGCGCCGCCATCTGGGACTCCCCGAGCGCGTTGGGGTGGACGATCACCGGGTTGGTCCCCTGCAGGACGGGCTCCACCCAGCGCACCCCGATCGGCCGGCAGGCGTCGTGGCCCTCGGAGACCGCGTCGAGGCTCACGTACGTCGCTCCGGTCGCCGCCGCGGCGCGGCGGATGGCGTCGTTGAGCGTCGCCTGGATGCCCCGTACATAGGGAACGTCGCCCTGGGCGATCGGCAGCCTGTCGAAGCAGCCACCGGTCGCGGGCGTGATCCACGGATAGCCGAGAATCGCCACCTCCGCGTTCGGCGCCCTGGCCCTGACCGCCGTCAGCGATTTCACCAGCGACGGATAGGTGGTGGTGTTGATGGTGTCTTCGAAGGAGGATCCGTAACGGTCCTTGCAGGGGCTGCCCTGGCCGAGAGTCGACAGGCCCGCAGTGCCACAGGAGAGGATGGTGTTGATGAAGACGCCGCTGTCGTTGCCGCCGATCGTCATCGTCACCAACTGCGTGTCCGGCTTGACCGCGTCGAGCTGCGGCGCCACGCCCGGGTACTGCGCTTCGAAGTAGTCACCGGTCTCGGCCGCGCCGCAGGTGACGTCCCGCAGCTGCGCGCCGGTGGTGGCGGCGATCACGTGGGGGTAGTTGCGGACCGAGCGCAGACACTGCAGCGGCGCGAAGAGATCGGGTGGCAGGACCCCGGAGGCGGCACTGTAGGAGTCGCCGAGCGCCACATAGCGAAGCGGCGTGGCCGCCTGGGTGACCGGTGCGACGAGCGCGAGAGCGCAGATCGCGCCTGCCAAGGCGACCGTGAGTCGATGGATCCGACTGGGACAACGGCGCGTGTGCATTCAGTTCCTCCTCAGGGGTATCTGGGAGCACCGTGCCCCGAGAAGAGCGCTTCAAACCTCGAGGGACCACAGTCCGCCATCGCCGTTCGCTACAGTTCACCAAATGGTTAACGATTCATTCAAGGCCCTCTCGCACCCGATCCGCCGCGGGATCGTCGAACGCCTCGCAGTCGGCCCCGCGACCGTCGGCGAAGTCACCCAGGGGTTCGACGTCTCCAAGCCCGCGATCTCCAAGCACCTGAAGGTGCTGGAGGAGACGGGTGTCATCACCCGGGTTGTCGAGGGGCGGACGCACCGGCTCTCGCTTCAGCCCGGTGTGCTCGACGAGGCGGCCGAGTGGATGGATCGCCAGCGCGCCCTCTGGGGGCGCCTGTTCGATGTTGTCGATGACTACTTGAAGGAGGAGTCGAAATGAAGATGCCGCCGACCGTCTCACCGCAGGAGTGGCAGTCCGCCCGCGAGGAGCTGCTGGTCAAGGAGAAGGAGCTGACCCGCGCCCGCGACGCACTGGCCGCCGAACGCCGGCGGATGCCGCGGCTGGCCGTGGAAAAGGAGTACCGCTTCGAGGGTCCGGACGGGCCGGCGAGCCTGCTCGACCTCTTCGAGGGACGGCGCCAGCTGATCCTCTACCGCTTCTTCTTCGAGCCGGGCGTGGCCGACTGGCCCGAGCGCGGCTGCCGCGGTTGCTCGTTCATGGCTGACCAGGTGGCGGACCTCGCCCACCTGAACGCGCGCGACACCACCTTCGCGAACGTCTCGCGCGCGCCACAGCCCGAGATCGAGCGCTGGAAGGCACGGATGGGTTGGGACATCCCCTGGTACACGATCACCGACGACTTCGACGCTGACTTCGGCGTCGACGAATGGCACGGCACCAACGCCTTCTACCGCGACGAGGACGACCGGATCTTCCGCACCTACTTCGTCGACAAGCGCGGCGATGAGGGGCTGGGCACCGCCTGGGCCTACCTTGATATCACCGCCCTCGGGCGGCAGGAGACGTGGGAGGACTCGCCCGAGGGCTACCCCCAGACCGCGCCCTATGAGTGGTGGAACCTCCACGACGAGTACGACGCCTCGAGGAGCCCGCACTCATGATTCCGTTCAGCCACGTCGGCGGCGTGCCGGTGGAGGAGCTCCTGCCCTGGCTGGCCGGCCCCGGCACGGTGGTGGTGGCGCGGGCCTGGATGGCCGTGCACCTGCGCCGCCGAGAGGACCGGGCCCGATGAGCGGCGAGACCCTGCTGATCGAACGCACCTTCCAGGCCCCCGCCCAGGCGGTCTTCGACGCCTGGACCAGCGAGGAGGTGATGCGCCGCTGGTTCCACGGCGAGCACGAGTGGGAGACCCCCGAGGCCCACGTCGACCTCCGTCTCGGCGGCAACGTCCGCGTCGTCATGCGCGACCCCGTCAAGGACGCCGAGTACGGCGGCGGCGGTCACTACACCGAGATCGACCCCCCGCGCCGCCTCGTCTTCACCTGGACCTGGGACGACGACAGCGACCGGGAGACCCTGATCGAACTCGACTTCGAGGAGGTCGAGGGAGCCACCACGGTGCGCCTCACCCACAGCAGCCTGCGGGATCAGGAATCGGTCATCTCCCATGAAGGGGGCTGGAGCGCTTGCCTGGACAATTTGGGGCGGGTGCTGGAGACAAAGGGGCCTACCTGAGGAACTAGTTCTATTTTGGTACTCGTCAGTTTCTGAGAGTAGTACTGTTCCGAGCCCGATGAGCGGCAAGGAACACACAGTTAAGGAATCCGTGTGGAGAGCCGAGTCGAGGCCCGCGCCTCGGATCTCCAGGCGCGTCCGTATCGCGGTCGTGCTGGGGACCGCGCTGGCCTTGGTCCTGGTGGCATTCGTCTTCCGGGACTACAGCGTCAGCAAGCCGATCGAACTCGAGGCGACCGCCGAGCCCGGTACCAGTCGCGTGCTGCTCAGTGGCGAGGAGTAGCGGCCGATGAGCCCAGGGTGCGGCTGCCTCGACCCGGCTTTCAGCGCTCACGAATGGTTCGGCATGAGCCTGCCCTCCACCGGGTTCGACATGAACGTCTCCTCTGCGCCGAGTGAGGAGCTCGACGGCAAGCGGTGGACCTTCACGGCCCTGTCCCCCGAGCTTGCGCCCATCGATTGGTACGAATCGCCGAATCACACCATTCAGATGCGGGTCGAGGCCGGGGTGCCGCGGCGGGTCCTCTTCTCCGGCCGTACGACTTACTCGTTGGCGGTGCTCGACAGGGAAGTCCATGTCAGGTACGGAAGCCGCTACCCCTACGCGGCCCTCCTCCCCGCCGCCGGGGCGCCGGTCGAGTTCCACTCCGCACCCAACTCCCGGCCGGAGTTCGGGAGCGAGATGTACATCGATGCCTTCGCCCCTGCCAGGAAGGGATGGACCGACATCGCCGAGATCGATTCCGAAAGCGAGTACCGCGCTCGCACCGATCTTGTCCAGCGCGGGCCGATGGTCGACGTCCTCGGTCCCGAGGTGCGGATCGGCTTCTCCGCCTCCGCCGATTCCGACCTCTACGCCGGCTACAAGCGAATCGAGGGCATGCGGCCGGGAGAGCCGGTCGTTGTCACTCTCAAGACCCCATACGCGATCAGGCTCTTCCCGCAGCCCGCTAACCGGCCCTGGACGGGGTACCAGAAGCGCGCTTGGCAGGACCTCGAAAAGCAAGCCTTCGAGGGCGAGGAGGAAGCGCGACGGCACATGAGGATCGGGCCGACCATGGTCGGTCGCCTTGTCGACGAAGACTCGACGCCGCCGTATGTGACCCACCTGAGCCGGGTGACCGTCCCCTCGCGGGAACGCTGGAGCGAGTTTGCCGAGCTCTCCTCCGACGAAGGGGAGGTCCGGCAGATGCTGAGCAACCACAAGGTCGACTCCGGGTTCTCGACGCTTTACCAGCTGCCTCCGGTGAACCCCGAGGTCGAGGTCGGAGTCTTCGGCCCGATGGTGGAGCTCGAGTCTTCGTCGATGCGAGGCCGCGTCGTCACCAACGGCCAGACCCGCGCCTTCGGCCGCGGCCAGACCGTCTCGATCGAGTCCGAGGACGGCATCGCCACCGGCCGTTACCAGATGACGCCCTTGGTTTCGGCGGGCCTGACGACGGCACGCGCGAACGTCGCCGGCGACGCCAAGGTGTCGATCGACGGCGAGCCCGTGAACACGTTCCCCTTCCTCCCGGTACTACTCGGAGCCTTGGCGGTGATCGTCTTCGGCCTCGGCATCGAGGCCTTCCTCAGGTGGAGTCTCAGGCCCTGACCGTCGTCACCGGGGCTGCGAGCTCCCTTCAACCGCGGATGATCAACCAAGAGCGGCGCGCCTCCTCTCCGGCCCAAGGCTCCGAGATCCCGCGCACGTGAAAGACCTTGCGGCCCGGGCGCAGGTGGGCATAACGCTGTGGTGAGGAACAGGCGCGCCAGCGGCGCAGCTTCGCCGGCACGAGCACACCGCTCAGCCGACAGGAGAAGTGAACCCCTTCCTGCTCGGAGCTGAAGCGGAACACGGCGAACCGCTTCGTGGTTCTGCGCCCGACGTTGCCGAAGAGCCGCGGCGGCGCCGGAGGGCGGCTACTCAAGACGCGCCACTGAGTGACGAGCGCGCCGTCGGCGGTGAACTTCTGCACCCGGGCGCTGCCGGGCCACACCGGGGGATACGGTTCGCCCGCGTCGGCGACGTAGACATAGCCGGCGGGATCGGTGGCGACCGCGGTCGGGGTGAAGAAACGTCCGGGGCCGCGACCGGGGCCACCCCAAGCACCGAGAAAGGCGCCGCTCGCACTGAACTTCTGCACCCGGGCGTTCCCGGTGTCGGCTACGTAGACATTGCCCGCGGCGTCGGTGGCGATGCCATAGGGGTAGACGAGCTGGCCGGCGCCGTGCCCGAAGCTGCCCCATCTCCCGACGAAGCTGCCGTCGGCGTTGAAGACCTGGATCCGGTTGCGGTAGGTATCGGCGACATAGACAAGACCCGAAGGACTGGCGTCGAGACCCCAGACTTCGCCGAACTGCCCATCGCCTTCGCCGCTCGCGCCCCATTTCGAGAGCAGAGCGCCATCGACGCCGAAGCGCTGGATCTCATGGGAGTCGGCCAGGTAGACGGTCCCCGTCGCGTCGACGGCGAGGTCGCGACCCCTGGCGCTCCAGCGGCGAAGCGTGGCGCCGTCGGGGCCGAAGACGACGATCTCGTCCCGGCCACTGTCGGCGACATAGAGATTGCCCGCAGCGTCGGTTGCGATGTCGCGCTGGTAGGGAGGGGCGGCCTTGGCGAAGTCACCCCGGCTCCCCAGCAACTCTCCGTCGGACGAGTACTGCTGGATGGAGTCCTCGCCATCCTGTGGGTTCGAGAGGTAGACATGACCCGCGGCGTCGGCGGCCAACGAGAGCGGGATCGGCTCGAAGCCGACCGAAGTGTGCGCTCCCCCGGAAAAGCTCCCGACCGCGCCGGCGGGAAAGGCGAGCACGCAGAAGGTCAGAAGGCCGGCGGTCGTGGTCCGAAGCGACAGTGCCACGGACACAATGGTAGGTGGCTCAAGTCGAAGTGGGCATCGAGCAGCTTAGGATCCATGGGACCTCCAGTGTCGCCTGAACCATGAGTGAAAGCAAGACTCACGCACTGGCGATCCGCGTAGCGGAAGCCCAACACCTTCAGCCGCTCGCCCGCGACAGTCGGCTTTTTGCCCCTTTCGAAACGAAGCTGAAGTCCCTGGTCGAGACCAGCCCCAGCCTGATCTTCGGCGCGCCAGGCTCCGGGAAGACGACCCTCCTCATGAATTTCGCCGCCCTGAGCCAGGAGCGAGTCCTGAAGGGCCTGCCAGAGGGCGGCGCGGTGTTCTTGCATGCGCGGGATCTGACCGAAGGAGACACGTGGCTCGATGGACTTCAGCAGCTACTGCTTCGGCAGCTTGGCGTATCGGCTGACCCAAACCTTCTGCGGCTTGCGCTATCCCAGGGCGTTCTGTGTGTGGTGATCGACGGCCTTGATGAGATTGCCGCCGGCCAGAGACACATCCTTGGCGAGGAACTCTCGGCTGCCATCTCACAGAGGCTGGCCTCACGGCTACTGCTGTCCTGTCGAACGGTCGATATCCCAAGCGCTCTCGTAAGACGCCTGCAGTCCGTCGAAGTTCCCCCACTTGACCGCAGGCACGCCGAGGAGTTTCTGCTCAATCTCCAACCGCAGGCCCGAGGGCAGCTGGATGAGTTCTACGAGCTGAGTGGGGGCAACCCCCTCTTGTTGCGTCTGCTCGGCGACACCCTTGAAAGAAGGGGCATGGTGCCCAGGGCTCGCTGGGATTTCCTACGAGACGCGGTCGAGGGATTACTCGTAGTTCTCGTCGAAGCCCTGATACCCCCAGGTGAGGGCTCGCACCCATCGATTGACCAGGTCTTCGCTGCACATGGAGAGCTTGCCTTCACGATGCTGGTCAAGGAAGCGCACTCCCTGCCCCGGTCATACGCCGCCGAGATCTTCGGTCAGTACTTGGCACCCGAGCAGATCGAGACGCTGCTTGCAATTGACGAAAACAGGGCCCTCCTCACGAGGCTCGGTCGAGAGGAAATCGCGTTTTCGCATCGACTCTTCGTTGATTTCTTCGCCGCTTCAGCCGCGGCGGAAGATCCGACTCGCCTACAAGCGCTTGCTTCCGTACCGACCGGGGCGGAAAGCGTCGGCCTTGCGCTGACCCTCTCGCGCGATCCCTCCGTCGGGGTACTCGCCATTGCCGAAAGGCCGGGGCTTTCCGTTCTGGACCGGCTTGGCCCCCAACTGGCAGAACTGCCAAGGGGAGCACTGGAAAGAGCGCGTCGCGTTCTCGCCGAACAGGCGTCAGATCTTCTCTCGGGAGGCGAGCCACCGGCACCCCGACCGCCTGTATCCGAGGAAGGGAGTGGAGAGCCGAAGCGATTGCTCGAGCGCTGGCTTGCCCTGGAGAAGAGCACAAGCTATGGGCACGAGCGTGGGCTTGAACTCGAGCTGTTCATGGCTGACTTTTTCGGCAGGTTCTTCGATGTCGTGGAGCATGACTACAGGACCGACACCGGACAGATCGATCTCCTTTTGGAGAACATCCAGAGCAACCCCTTCTGGCTCGGGCACTACGTCGATATCTACGTCGAGTGCAAGAACACCAGGGATAAAACGGACCTAGGCGCCGTCAACGATTTCGCGGGCAAGCTTGCTTCTTCGCCAGCCACCCTTTCCTTCTTCGTCTCCCAGGCAGGATTCAAAAAACCCGCCTGGGAACGCATTAAAAGCGCCACCCACAACCCCACGCAAACGACCATCGTCCCCATCACCGGAGCAATGGTCCGCCGCACCCTCGAAGACGATGAAGACCCCGAGCGCTTCTTCAAGACTGTTGTGAGAAATACCCAGCACGGTCGTATCTTCAAGAACGCGTCGTAGGCGGCCAGACCATCCGATTGGCCGAACTCATTCGCGGCTGGGGACAATCCCGATCCAGGTCACCGAGGGATCTCGGCGCCCGCGGAAGAGCTGAAGGTCTGAGCCGACCACGCTCCGCGAAAATTTGGGCTTGAGGCGGATCTCGACCAGTACGGTCTCTGATCCAGGGACATGTCGTACCAGCCGCCCCGCGATCCGATGGCGCCAGTAGACACCACTGACCCGGCGGACGACAGCCAGTGCGTTCAAGGGGAACTCGGCCGTGTACCTCAAAGGCGCATAGCCGACGAGCTGTCCCGGTGGAACGACGTCCTCGGGGTTCTCGGTGCCGGAGGTGGGCTTCCCGCAAATCTGGAAGGGGAGCGGCTGCGCAAGATGGTCCGCCATGAGCTTTGCGATGCGGAGGTCGGTGCCGAAGGCCATCGCCCCGCGGGAGTTCGATTCCAACCAGGCATTGCCGATCCGTCGGTACAGCCGGGCCCGTTCTAACGAGGTCCGAGCCCAACGATCCGCCAGCCCGGCCTTGTCCGGGGCAGGCCCGAGCGCCGTGATCGTTCGGTACTGCCCGACAAGCGCGTCGGCCCATGCGTAACGGATCTCCGCCTCGATCTTCGGCCCGTCCCACCCCATCTCTTCGCCTCTCGCTTCGGCCCTTTCCTCGCCTTCGATTCCACGCTGGAAGCTCTCTACGCAGATCTCATCGACATCTCGGGCGTATGCGTCGAGTTCAGAGCCGGCCAGGTTGAGAGAGAACCCGCACCCCATGAGGCTGATCGAACAGACAACCGCGATCAGGGAGCAGGCGGTGCGAAGAAACGCCATTAGCGGTCTATCGACACATCAATGTCCGCCCTTGATCTTGCGCTCAACGGCGAGCCCCCGACCTTCGGCTAGGACAGTGGGCGGTGGCTTAGTGGAGGGGTTTGCGGCGGCGACGTGACCTAGATGCGGCACAAATCGTCATCCGCTGCGTAGCGAGCTGACTCTCAGCCGACTTGACACAGAGGTTGGTACCCCGGAGGGTCTGCTCGTGACCGATCTCGTTCCCTCGGAGCACTGGCCCAGCGGGCTCTCCGCCCTAGAAAAGGCGGTCGAGGGCGCTCGCTCGCTAAGCGTCGCCGTCGCCTTCGTTACCGAGAGCGGGGTTGCGAAGCTCGCCGAGGTACTCGAACCGCTCGGCGAGCTCCACCTCGAGGTGGTTGCGCGGGCGGGCGGTGTAACCACGCCCGCCGCTCTGCAGGCTCTGCGCGACCGGCTCGGTGCGCAGGTTTCCGTCGCGATCGGGCGCGACTCGATGCGATTCCATCCTAAGCTGTGGCTGGCTCGCAGCGAGAGTGAGCTCAGAGTCCTCTCGGGGTCGGGAAATTTGACCTCGGGCGGACTGGAAGAAAACGTCGAGCAGTTCGAGTTGACCAAGATGCCATTGAAGAGCGATGAGGCAATCGAGCAGGAGGAACGGTTCGTCGAGCTCACCGCGGGCACCTACCTTTTGGAGGCCGTTGAAGGTTCCGTGGCTTGGAACTCCTGGCTGATGACGATCACCAAGGCCAGATCTAGCCATAAGCTGATCCAGACGCTGGAACGGCAACTCGATGAGATGCCGGTCAAGTTGAGGCCGGAGGAGGAGCGCCGTCAACTCTTGGCTGACCTGTACGGCATCTACGAGGCGACGGTGGAGAAGGATCTGCTTACCCCGAAAGGCAACTTGTACCGGCCGACCCGATTCCTGGTCGGCATCAACCGTGCCCGGGACAGCGGCGACCCATTCGAGTTGGTCAGCAGGCTCTGCCGCCGGCAGACTGGCGGCTTCGACATCATCCTCGAACACGATCAGCCGCAGCTCACCGTGGAGGCGCTCGTTGTGGATGAATACAAGCCATACCACCGGCTGTTCACCCAGCGGACGAAAGAGCTCGCCGACGAGCGACTGAAGCAGTTTCCTTCTTGGGCGGGCTAGTCGTGCCGGCGTACTGGCTGAAGCCGCTGGGAGTAACGGAGCCCCCGTCGCCGATGGCCAACGACTGGACCTCCAATGTCGACCTGTCTTCCTTCCAGCTGAGGACGGGGCCTGCCACCCACACCAAGCCTCCCCAGATGGGACCGCACGACCGGGTCCTCTTCCACGCCGTCATCCACGTCCGCCTCTTTGCAGAGGCGGAAATCATTGGCCCTCCCTCATGGAAGAAGGATCCCGTCTGGGACCTCCGCTGGCCCTGGGTCTATCCCTGCCGCGTAGACACCTGGGTCCCCCTGATCGAGCAAGGTCTCTACACCACCGAAGTGGTGCCGAAGAAGGCCATGGGCCGAATCCAACTAGGCGGAGACTTCGCCCAGCTCAGCAAGGATGAGTACGAGATGCTCCTCCGAACGCTGCGACAGCGTCCAGAGGCCGAATCGCGAAATTAGAAGAACTACGTAACGCGTCGGAATCACCCCGGAAGGCGACGGAACAGGATTCAGAGACGAAGCCGAAGATCTGGCTCCACACCGGGAAAACCCGGCACCTCAAGGAACAGCAGCGAATGCGCCCGACGGGAGTCGAACCCGCGACCTTCGGCTTGAAAGACCGACGCTCTTTGGCCCCCCGTAAGGAACCGTTGACCACTGAGCTACGGGCGC
>Ga0190264_10000030_pt1 | contig 20556 bp, 13 predicted proteins | sample Popmic112T_FD_136651 | JGI IMG/M metagenome (GOLD analysis project Ga0190264, IMG submission 136651) | Populus adjacent soil microbial communities from riparian zone of Indian Creek, Utah, USA - 112 T | ecosystem: Environmental > Terrestrial > Soil > Riparian zone | place: USA: Utah | collected... | reverse complement strand
GCGCCGCTCTTCGTCATCGTCGCGATCCTGGTCGAGCGCACCGGGACCGAGGACATCCGCGAGGTCGGCGGCATGGCCCTGCGGGCGCCGGTGCTGGCGGCGCTGTTCCTGATCGTCGCCCTGGCCACCCTGGCGATCCCGGGCTCGGCCAACTTCATCGGCGAGTTCTACATCCTCAACGGCCTCTTCCAGGAGAAGATCGTCTTCGCCTTCGTCGCCATCAGCGGGGTCGCGATGTCCGCCTACTACGCGCTGCGCCTCTACCAGCACGCGATGCACAACCGTAAGCCGGACGGGATCGCCTCGCGGGAGATCAGCCTCCGCGACGGGATCGTCCTGGCGCCGCTCGTACTCTGCATCCTCGCCCTCGCCCTCTACCCGCAGCTGATCCTCCACCGCACCGCGCCGACCGTGCAGCAGACGGTCGCCAAGGTGACCGGCGGCGACGCCCCCGAAGCACGGCTGGCGCAGAAATGAACTTCCACGAGCCCACCATCGACTACGCCGGCATCGCGCCGATCATCGCCCTCACGGTCGGGCTCTGCGTGGTCCTGCTCTCGGCCGTGGCCAAGCCGGTGCGCCGCTGGGCGCCGAGCCTGACGCTGCTGACCCTGGCGAGCGCCGCCGGGCTGCTGATCTGGCAGTGGGGCGAGAGCAAGAGCCTGGTCAGCGGCTCCCTGCGGCTCGACGACCTGGCGATCTCGATCTCGCTGATCGCGATCCTCACGGCGGCCTTCTGCGTCGTCATCTCGACCCGCGAGCGGGCGGTCGAGGAAGCCGGCAGCGGCGAGTACCACGCGCTGCTGATCGGCTCGGTGCTGGGGATGGTGCTGCTGGCGATGGCGCAGAACCTGGTCACCTTCTTCGTCGCCCTGGAGACCCTCTCGATCCCGCTCTACATCCTCTGCGCCACCAACCTGCGCCGCGAGGGCTCGCTCGAGTCGGGGCTGAAGTACCTGATCGTCGGCTCGCTGGGCTCGGCCACCCTGCTCTACGGGATGGCCTTCCTCTACGGCGGCACCGGCTCGACCGGGTTCGAGGGGATCGCCTCCGGGATCATCCACGACGGCGTCCTCGGCGACCCGCTGATCCTGATCGGGATCGCGATGTGCGTGGTCGGGCTCGCCTTCAAGACCTCGATCGCCCCCTTCCACCAGTGGACCCCCGACGTCTACGAGGGGGCGCCGACCCCGATCACCTCGTTCATGGCGGTGGCGACCAAGGCGGCCGCCTTCGCCGTCTTCCTGCGCTTCTTCGACGTCGCCCTCGGCCCGCAGTCGACCGAGTGGCAGCCGGCGCTGGCGGTCCTCGCCGCGGTCTCGATCATCGTCGGCAACGTCGGCGCCCTGCGCCAGGAGTCGCTGAAGCGGATGCTCGGCTACTCCGGCGTCGCGCAGGCCGGCTACATGCTCGGCGGCGTCGTCGTCGCCTCCGAGGCCGGGGTCAGCTCGCTGGTCTTCTACCTCGCCGGCTACGCCTTCATGAACCTCGCCGCCTTCGCCGTGATCGTCGCCCGCGAGCGCGAAACGCCGTTCGGCGACAGTATCCGCGCGGTCCAGGGCCTCGGCGCCGAGCGGCCGCTGCTGGCCTGGCCGCTGACGATCGCGATGCTGGCGCTGGCCGGGCTGCCCGCCACGGTCGGCTTCATCGGCAAGCTCTACCTGATCGAGGCCCTGGTCGAAGGCGACTACACCTGGCTCGCGGTCTTCATCGCGATCGGGACGATGATCTCGCTCGCCTACTACCTGCGGGTGGTGGCGGCGATGTGGATGCGCCCCGAGGGCGGGACCGCGGTCACCCCGGCGATCGCCGGCGCCGCGCCCGAGGCCGACCCGGTCGACCCCGAGGCCGGTCGCCGCTGGTACCTGGTCGGACCGGCCCTACTGGCCGCCGCGGCGACGGTCTTCTTCGGCGTGATCCCGCAGCCGCTGGTCGAGTTCGCCGCCCGCGCCGGCACTTCGCTGTTCGGCTAGCACCGGCACCCGGCCACCACCGTCAGACTGGCCGCTTCGATGGGCGTCCTCCTCACCACTCTCGCGATCGTTCTGGCCGTCGCCGTCGGCGTCTGGTCGGAGGGACGCTGGCCGCAGGGGGCGGCGAACGCGGCTCGCAAAGCGCTGGTGCTGCTGCTGTACGTGCTGCTGCCGCCGGTGATCTTCTTCAACATCGCCGCCAGCGAGATCGACCTCAGCCACGGGGTCGGGCTGGCGCTGGGCATCGTCGCCTCCTCGCTCGGAGCGCTGCTTGCCTGGTGGGGGGCGAGCAGGGTGCTGAAGCTGACCCGGCCTCAGACCGGCGCCGTCGTCTGCTGCGTACTCAGCGTCAACACCGGCTACCTCGGCTACCCGCTGGCGGTGGCGCTGCTCGGCCGCGAGGAGCTCTCGACCGCCGTGCTCTACGACGTCCTCGTCACCGGCCCCTGCCTGCTGCTCGGCGCCTTCGCCGTCGGCGCCGCCTTCGGGACCAAGGCCGGCGAAACGCCGCGCCAGCGGGTCGGCGCCTTCTTCACCCGCAACCCGCCGCTCTACGCGGCGATCGCGGGGCTCTTGGCGCCGAGCGCGCTCGCCCCCGACGTCCTCGTCGACCTCTCGCAGGCGCTGATCGTCGCCATCCTCCCGATCGGCTTCTTCGCCGTCGGCGCCACCCTGGCCGAGAACGCCGAGCACGGGGAGCTGCCGATCCCGCCGCCGCTGACGCGCCCGGTGGCGCTCGTGATCGCCACCCGCCTCGCCGTCGTTCCCGCCCTGCTGATGCTGCTGGCGGCGCCGCTGATCGACCTCCCGGCCGCCTATCGACTGCTGGCGGCGATGCCCTCCGGCCTCAACTCGCTGGTCATCGCCCACGCCTACGGCCTCGACATGGAGATCACCGCCGAGGCGGTGATCTGGTCGACCGCGATCGTCATCGCCGCTGCCCTAGTCTCGTTGGCGTTCTGATGCTCCACCACGTCGGCATCGAGATCGAGCCCGGCGACGCCGCCCGCGCCGCCGAGTTCTTCTCCCTGCTCGGCTTCGAAGCGATCGAGCCGCCGCCCGCCCTGGCCGACGGCTTCACCTGGCTCGAGCGCGACGGCACCCAGATCCACCTGATGCACGAGCAGCATCCAACCGTGCCGGCGCGGGGCCATCTCGCCGTTGTCGCACCCGACCTCGAAGCCACTGTCGAGCGCCTGCACGAGCACGGCTTCGAGACCCGCCCCGGGCGCCCGCACTGGGGCGCCGCCCGTGTTCACGCGATCGCCCCCGGCGGCCACCGCGTCGAGCTGATGGCGGCCCCGCCTAGCGGGCAGGCGTGAGGCTGATCCCGTCGGTGTAGCCGTGGCCGGGCGTGGCCTGGCAGGCGTAGTCCCCGCGCGGACTGGCGTAGAAAAGGGCGATGCAGGTGCCGATCGCGCGTTGTCCGTAGGCGTTGGGGTGAAGCGATTCGCGGCTGGATCCCTGCACGAAGGCGAGGCGACGGACCCACTCGGCGCTCACCGGCGACGGACCCGCCGGGCCGATCCGACCCGAACGACGGTCGCAGAGCTGGTGGCCGTCGAGGGCGTGGCGGAGGTCGAGGAACTCGGCGCCGGCCGCGGCGGCGGCGCGGCGCATCGCGACGACGATCGCGCCGACGCCGACTCCGGCCGCCCAGTCGGCGTCGGCGTTCCAGACCGGACAGCCACCCTGGTTGAGTCGGCTCCAGCCGGTCTCCGGGTAGCGGATCCAGCCCCCGCTCGGAAACGGCGACGCGTATCCCATCGTCAGCAGCCGGTAGTCCCCGCCCCGATAGCCGGCGACGGCCATCGTCGCCCGGACACCGCGCAGCGCCTTCAGCAGACCCCGCTCCATCGCCGGCAGCGCAGCGGCGACCTCGGCCTGGGCATTCCACCGGCAGAAGTCCGGATCGTCCTCAGGGCTGCGCGCCCAGTCCAGCGCGCACCCGGCCACCAGCTCGCCGAAGCCGACGTCGTTGGCGCCGACGGTGAGAACGACCAGCCGCACCTCGGCGCGGCGGGCGACGGCTGCCAGCTGGTCTATCTGCGGCGGCTCGCCGAAATGTCCCAGTCCGCCCGCCGACGCCGGCCAGAGGTTCGCGATCCGCGCCCCCGAGCAGGCGAGGTTGATCTTCTCTGCGACCGCCACCGGGGCGGAGCGGATCGGCGCGATGTCGGAGCGGTGGCAGCCGTTCGCCTCAGAGGATCCGTAGACCCGGGACGGGTCGTACTCGCAAGCCCAGCCGGCACAGCCGAAGGCGGCCCGGTCGGTCCCTGACCTGGTCCCGAGCGGATCCGAGCCGTTCCCCAGCCAGCGCCCACCCTCCCCGGAGATGAAGCTGTCGCCGAGCGCGACGATCGCCGTCGGCCGCGACCCGGCGCTCGTGGCGGCAGCGGGCATCGTCAGGGCCCCCGTCGCCATTGCGATCACCGCCACTACCACCCAGGTCGCCCTCCTCATGCTTCTAAATCCGTGGTCAGACCTGCGTGATCGCCAAGCCGACGACCGTAACCATCACGGCCAAGAGAGCCCCTACCAGCCCGACGCCGACCTGCAGCATCGTCCGCTGCAAGGCGTTAAGCGTCTGCTGCAAGGCGTCGAACCTGCCGTTGAGCGCCCGCAGGTCAGCGTCGACCCGGTCGAAACCCCGATCCATCCGTCGACTGAGATCGTCGAGCCGCTCATCCGTCCAGGCTTCCCTCATCGCCTCCATGATGCCATCACCGTAGACAAAAAGTTGCGACGCGTTAACACCCGAAAGTCACAACTTCGCGCCGATCGACAGTCCGAAGGCCGGCGTCCGTGCGCTCAGGCCACGCGGCGCGTCGTCGGTCGCCACTACGATGCCCCGGTGCGCTATCCGGTCGAGCAATTCACCGCGGAGGAGCGAGCCCTGCTCGCCCCCCACTTCACCAACCTCGACCGGCCCGTGTTCGGTCTCGTCAACCTGCCGGAGACCGTGAAGGGGGCGCTTTTTGCCCGCTATTCGCGCTATTCCGGGACCGTCAGGCGCCTCTACCTGGAGGAGTTCGCCGCCGACGCCCCGGCCGGGGGGCGCCCCTTCGACGACGACGAGGGAGCCCGGGCCGCACAGCTCTACGAGCGCATCTTCGTCGGCTACGGCGACGACTCGATCGCCCAGGTCGGCGGTGCCCACATCGCCTGCGAGTGGGTCTCCAACGTCCTCACCAAGCTGCTGCAGCGCGGCCGCCTTGCCGCCTACTTGGAGCAGTCGACCCGCTACATCCCCTACGACAAGCCGTTGCCCGACGGCGGCTACCGCTACTACCGCAGCGGCGAGCTGGGGCCGCGTTTCGGGGCGGCGATGGACGAGATCTTCGACATCTACTCGCGCTCGCTGACCGAGGTCGAGGCCTGGGCGGCGGAGCGCTGGCCGCGCGGCGAGGGCGAACCCGAGGGCCCCTGGCAGCGCTCGATCCGGGCCAAGGCACTGGACCTGCTGCGCGGGCTGCTGCCGGCGGCGACGCTCAGCCACGTCGGCATCTACGCCTCCGGCCAGGCCTACGAGCAGCTGATCCTGCGACTGCTCGCCTCGCCGCTGCCGGAGGCACGCGAGTACGGCAGCATGATCCTGGCCGAGCTGCAGCGGGTGATGCCGAGCTTCGTTTCGCGAGTCGAACGCCCCGATCGCGGCGGCGAGTGGATCTCCTACCTGCAGCAACGCCGCGAGCGGACCGAGAGCTGGGTCGCCCGGCTCGGCCTCGACCGTCGCGGAAGTGGTGAGGGCGCTCCCGCGGTCGAGCTGATCCACGTCGACGGAAGCGAAGAGGACCTGCTGGCGTCCTGCCTGTTCGAGGCGGCCGGCGTCGCCGAGACAGAGATCCTCTCCCGCATCGACGTCCTCGACCGCGACGAGCGGGGCGAGCTGTTGGCCGCTGTCGTCGGCGAGCGCAGCAACCGCCGCCACCGCCCCGGCCGCGGCTTCGAGGCGCTGCGCTACCGCTTCGAGATCGTCTCCGACTACGGCGCCTTCCGCGACCTGCAACGGCACCGGATGCTGACCTGCCAGTGGCAACGGCTCGACCCCGACCTCGGCGCCGGCGTCCCCGACGAGGTGGTCGAAGCCGGCGTCGGCGGCGAGTTCGAGCGGGCGCTCGAGGTCTCGCGCGAGGAGTACGAGCGGCTGACCGCCGACGGCCTGTACGAGCAGGCGCCCTACGCGCTCAGCCTTGCCTACCGGATCCGCTACACGCTCGACCTCAACGCCCGCGAGGCGATGCACCTGATCGAGCTGCGCTCCGGCCGCGAGGGCCATCCCAGCTACCGCGCCGTGGCCCAGGCGATGCACGAGCGGATCGCCGCCATCCACCCCGGCGTCGCCGCCACGATGAGCCACGTCGACACCTCCGCCGAGCCGCGGCTGGAGCGGATCATGAGCGAGATCCGGACCCACCGCAAGCGGGCCCACGCGGCGGAGCAGACCGAGGCCCCGCCCGGCCTCAACCCGCTCGGCTAGAGCCGTCCCTCTTAGTCGCGCTGCTTGCGCTTGCGGCGTTCGCCGCCACTGCCGTCGCCGCCGTCATCGTCCGGCGCGGACGAATCCGGGGGATCGAAAGGCTCCGAACCCTCGAGGCTCGCGGCGGCTTTCTCGCCCGGCGTCGGCCAGGGGATCGCTTCTCCGGCTTCCCAGGCGGGCGGTTTTCCGCCCGGCAGGCGCCCGAGCAGAAGCAGTCCGGCGTAGAGGAACCAGATCATCGTGAACTGGACCAGGAGCAAGAGGGCGGCGACGCCCAGGGCCATCCCGAGGGAGCCCCAGAAGCGGGTCAGCAGCCCGGTCCGCATCCCGTAGAGGCAGGAGTAGAGGAGAGCGAAGGCGAGGCCGAGGCGGCCGCCGAGGCCGAAGCCGATCGCGGCGCCATGGGTCGAGGCTTCGTTGATCGCGTTGGACGCTTCCTCGTCGGCGAGCTTCGTCTCCGTGCAGCGCTCGAGCGCAGCCGGGGGCGAGGCGCCGTCGTATTCTTCGCCGAACTCCTTCGCTCCCAGGTCCTTCTGTTCGTCCTGGCATTCCGCCGCCGCCGCTTTGGCGGTGATCCCGGGCTTGGCTTCGCCGGCGACAAAGGCGTCGGCGGCGTCGTTGGTGGCGACGGCGTTGAGCCCTGCCGCGACCGCGAGGAAGATCGGCGCCGCGACGACCAGGCCGACCAGCTGGTAGCGCACGCGGTCGCTGCGGGCGGCGGCGGCTTTGAAGATGAAGAGCAGCGGCGCCACCAGGAAGAGGAAGCCGACCGCCTGCAGGACCGCGGCCATGGTGACGGAGGAGCTGTTGTCGTAGGCGGAGCGCAGCAGTTCGGCATCGCCGTCGCCACTGACGTTGCCGATCGCGAAGGCCGAGGCGATCACCAGGGCGACGCCGACCAGCGTCGCCAGCCCCGCCGGAACCGCCCAGCGCTGCTCCCACTCCAAAGTCTCCGCCTTGTTGCGCAACGTTCAGCCCCTCTCGTGGAAATAGAGAACCGGGCAGAGCCCAGGAGAGTCGTACGCTACCGCGCATGCCCAACGCACAGCACACCCCCGTCGTCCCGCTCGAGGCCGGTGCCGGCCCCGAGAACCCCCCCTGCCCCGCCTGCGGCGAGCCCCTCTTCGGCTGGCTCTCCCCTCAACCGGCCTGGCGCGGGCCGGTCAGTCGCTGTGAGAGCTGCGGCCTCGGCGTCGTCGACGCCCCCGGTGGGCCCGAGGATGCCTTGCGCGAGCTCGACCGCCTCGGGCGCGAAGGTAGCCCGCGGATCGCCAACCGGGCGAGCTACGCCGCCGCGCTCGGCAGCGCCGGCTGGGCGGGCCTGGAACCGGGCAGTCGCTACTTCTTCACGGTCGAGTCGGTGCGGCGTCTGGTCGCCTGCCGCGACCAGGTGGTGAAGTCGAGTCGCTGGGCCCCGGCGGCCGGGCTGGCGGCGACCTGGCAGACGCTGCTCAACAGCGTCACCTTCGGCCACAACGTCGCCCTGGCGGCGCTCGGAAGCGGCGAGGCCGCGCCGGCGCGCCGGCGCTGGCAGCGCCGCATCGATGCCCTGGCGAGCGTCGTGCTGGCGATCCCGGCCCTGCTGATCGCGATCCCGGTCGAGCTGGCCGGCGGCCTCACCGGCCGCGGCGCCGTCGTCTCCCTGCGCTTCGAGCTGCTCTAGCAAGAGGACAAAGCTCGCCCGACCGCCGAGAGAGAGACTCCGACAGCCGGGCTCGCTTGCCACTTATGACGCCGTTCGGGAAGAAACAGCGCCGAAGTTCCCGATCGGGGACCCACCTAGCTTCACGACTCGGAGACGCGGCTGCTACGGAGATGATTGGAACGGCCGGCCGGGGCTTTCGTAATACCTACGAAGACTCAAGCGGCCTCGCGGCCGAGGCAGAGCCGGAGGCGCAAGGCCGTTTCCAACTCCACCCGGCGCCCCCCGACCGGGTGGCCGAGACGCTCCTCGGCGACGCGCAGACGGTTGGCGACGGTCTGGTGGTGGATGCCCAGCGACGCGGCAGCGGAGGCCGCGTTGTGGTCGGCGGCAAAGTAGGCGACGATCGTCTCGCGGATCCGCTGCGAGGTGGACGAGTCGTCGTCGATGCCGCGCAGCTCGTGAGCGACGAAGGCACGCGCGTCCTCGCCGTTCTCGCTGGCCAGCGCCTCGACCGCGACGTCCCCGTAGTGAACGACGGCATCGTCGCTGTTGCGGGCGATCCAGCGAGCCCGCAGAGCCTGGCGGTTGGTGGCGCGGAAGCCCGCTTCGCCGAAGCCCTCGAGCCCGATCGCAAGCCGTGCCGAGCCGGCGGGCCGGAAGCGCTTCAGGGCGGCCTCCTGGGCCGGATCGAGGGCGCGGCTGCCGCTGATCCAGCCCCACCAGTTCCTGTTCAGGGGGCCGATCGTCAACAGCGGCCGACCCAGGGCCGACGCCAGTTCTCGAGGCGCCTCGGCGCCCCCCTCGCCCCAGGCGACGATGCCGATGTGGTGCTGCTCGAGGTTGACGTCGATCTGGGCACCGACCAGGGAGCCGCCTTCGAGCAGCGCCCGGATCGCGTGAACCCGCCGTTGCTCGCCGCTCCGCGCCGACTGCTCGATCTCCCGCTGGTAGATGTCGGTCGCGTAGTCGCAGAGCTGGCCCGCATAGCGCGAGAAGTACTCCGAGCCGTGGCGCTGCAGTTGTCGACGGTCGTCGGAGCGCTCGATCGATTGCTCGACGAGCTCGAACCAGGCTTCCGAGAGGACTATCTGGACGATCCGGGAGCCGTTCAGCAACAGCTTCAGGTCACCGACCTCGGCCACCACCTGGACGACGATTGCCTCGAGGTCGGAGGATCGCCCCGGGAATGTGCCGGTGCGGAATCCATAGAGCTGGGCGCTGAGACTGGCGTGGATGAAGGCGACGACCTCCTCCTCGGAGAAGATCGCCTTGGTCATCCAGTCGGGCAGCGCCTCGCGCAACCGCTCCCGGGTGGCGACGCCGAGCCCATCGAGGTCGGCCTCCAGTAGGCCGACGAGACGGCGGAAGTCCTCCTGCAGTTCGAGAGTCACCGGCGCCAGGCGCGCGACGGCATGCCCGGCATCCGACCTGACCTCTCTTTTGACCATCGGTGACGCCTCTTCCCCTGCCATTGGCGCCCCCTCAACCAGGCGTCAAATTCCTTCCATTGCGCGAGGGCGGAAGTCTCACCGTGGGAGCCGCAGAGCGCCACACAGATAGACCGAAGGGGGCGGGTCAGGACTCGTAGGGTTTGCGAATCAGCCCCGGAACCGAGGCCCTCTTCGCGCAGCAGCGTCTGCTCCATCTCTCTCTCCTCGCATCAGCAGCGGCCGACCGTTGACGGGGGCGATGCCCTGTCGCATCGCGGATGCCGTGCGGCCCCTTCCCGGGCGCGCAAAGCCGTCACCGACAGCCTCTTCGTTGGTTTGGAACGCCTCCCTGGCGAGCGCCGTCCGGCACCCGTTGCGAACTGTCGGTTCGCGCATGCTCCTCCAATCGAGAGAGGCCAACTTAACATACAAACGCCACCGTTTATAACTTTGGTCTAAGTATCTTGACCTTACCTATACAGGTACTCAGGGAGTTTGAGACGCGTTACCCGCGCGCCCTGCAGCTCCGCGTCAGGGTCGAGCTGAGCTTCCCGGCTCCGGCAAAGGCGTAGCTCGCCTTGGCGAACGGGAAGGTCGCGCCCGGGAACCCCTTCGGCGCCGGGCAGCCGGCGCTGGCATAGCTGCGCTTTTGGCCCCGGTAGGTGAAGGAGCGGTTCAGGGTCAGCTCCAGGCCGGTGACGAAGTTGTCGTCAGCCCTGGGCAAAACCGCGGTCAAGGTGGTGGCAAAGGTGCCTTTGCTCTCGGTGATCACGAAGGGCAGGGTGAAGGAGGTCGGCACCGGCTCGGTGCCATAGACGTGGGCCAGGATCGCCGGCCTGTTCTCGTAGGTGCCGTTGAAGGCGACCAGCTTGCCCTCGGAGGGGAAGGTGCCCTGCCTGGAGAGGGCGACCGTTGCCGCGAAGCTGCCTTCTCCGACCAGGGAGCCGCGGCAGGCCACGAGGGCTTTCGCGGTGGTCGCCGGCTGGATGTCGGAGACCTCGCAGACCGGTAGGCCGGTGGAATCCAGGTGGCCGTGGCGGTTGATCGCGATCGAGATCTTGGTCAGCCGCGGCGGCGGCTTGCCAGGGGTGGTCGAGGTAATCGTGGTGCCGACCGCGACCGTGACCGCCGCCGATCCCTCCCTGGGCAGCTTGCTCGGGGTGATCTTGCCGTCGAAGGCGACGCGGAGATTGCCCTTCTGGATCGTCTCGGCGGAGGCCAGGGAGGCCAGGGCGAGCACCGTGAGGGCGACGGCGAGGAACGCTTTCTTTCTCATCTACCCGCTCCCACGCCGCGGACGAAGGTCACGGTCTTGGCCAGGATCAGCGGGGGGCCTCCCCAGCTCGGCTTGAAGGCGATTCTGACCTTGACGGCGAGCTTGCCCGCTTTCTCCAGCGCTTGCTTGCCGGCTTTCCCCAGAGTCAGGGGAAGGGTCACGGTGCCCGCTTTCCTGGTGGTGGCCTTGGCCGGCTTCATCTTCTTGCCGGCGGCGCTGATGCTGCCGGGGCCGGGGACGCTCAGCTTCAGGACCGCCTTCGTCCCCTTGACCGAGAGGCCGGCGAGCCGCAGCGGCGCCGTTTCCTCGAAGCCGGCGGCGACGGTCCTGTCGCCGGCGAGGGTGACGGTGCAGCGGTTGGCGCTGACGCTCTCGCAGCCGCTCCAGCCGGCGAAGCGCGACTCCGGCGCCGGGGTGGCGGTCAGGGTGACCCGGGTGCCCGGGAGATAGACCGCCGCGCAGGGAGCGCCGCAGTCGATCCCGGCGGGATCGCCGGTGATGGTGCCGCTGCCGGAGCCGGTGACCGAGATCGCCAGGGTGCGGCCGATCAGCGCGACCGGGGGAATCGGCAGCGCCTCCAGCGGCTCGAAGGAGGCGCTGACGCTGGTGGCGGCGGCGAGGGTGACGGCGCAGGGCCCGGTCCCGGCGCAGCCGCCCCCCGACCAACCGCCGAACCTGGAGCCCGAGGCCGGGATCGCGCTGAGGATCACGGTCGAGTCGCGGTCAAAGCCGGCGGCGCAGGAGCTGCCGCAGTCGATCCCGGGCAGATTGCTCTTCACCCTGCCCTTGCCGATTCCGGCCTTGCTCACGGCCAAGGTCAGCTGCGGCAGCGCTTCGAACTCGGCGACGATTTCGCTCGACACGCCCAAGGTCACCTGGCAGCTGCTGATCCCGGGGCAGGCGCCGGGCTGACCGGCCACGGTCCAGCCCTTGAAGGCGGAGCGGGGTGCCGGGACGGCGCTGAGGGTGACGGTGGAGCCGGCGTTGAATTCGCTGACGCAGACCGTCCCGCACTCGATCCCCGCCGGCAGGCTGGAGATCGCGCCATCCCCGCTCCCGGTCTTGGCCACGGTCAGGCTCTGCTGGGGCAGCGCTTCGAACTCGGCGCTGACTTCGGTGTCGGCGGCGAGCGTGAGCTGGCAGCTGCCGGTGCCCGGGCAGGCGCCGGGCTGACCGGCCACGGTCCAGCCTTTGAAGGCGGAGTGCCCGTCATCGGTGGCGGTCAGGGTGACGGCGGCGCCGGCGGTGAATTCACCGAGGCAGGCCGTGCCGCAGGCGATCCCGGCCGGAACGCTGGTAACGGCCCCGCCACCGCTGCCGCTCTTGGCCACATCGAGCAGGTGGGTGGGCGTGGGATCGGCAAGGCCGAAGCCGTAGAGGAGCGAGCTCTCGAGCCTGGAGGAGTCGCCACTGAGCACGTAGACCCTGCCGGAAGCACGGGATTTGCCGGCGCCGCTCGAGTTGTCGACGGCGATCCCCGACGGCCCCTCGTGGATCAACGCGTGTGGCAGCTGGGCGCGGTAGCCGCCGCGGGGACCGAACTCGGCAACCACCGCGGCCGGGTTCTTGAAACCGCTCTGCAGGTTGTCGAGGACGAGGAAGTGGCCGTTGGAGTCGTCGACCGCGAGGTCGGAATCGGCGAGGTCCTCGAAATGGCCCTGGGGAGTGGCGGAGCCGTCGATGACTTCAACCGGGTCGGCGGGGTCCGCGGCCGGGTCGTAGACCTTGACCGTGTCGTCTTCGGCGTCGGCGACGTATACGTAGCCGGCGGTCGCGGCGAAGCCGGAGACGGCGATGCCGTTGCCGTCGCCGAGCGAGCCGAGGCCGATCCGCAACGGCTCACCGGCGGCGAGCACCGGGTCGCCCGAGGGCTGATAGGCGGCGACGTACTTGCGATGGGCGACGTAGACGACGTCGTCGGCGGGGTTGATCGCAACGCCGGTGGCGTTGTCGGAATCGATCGTCTGCGGCCCGCCGTAGATCGGTGGATCCAAAAACGCGAAGGGGAATTCGTCGGGCGTGTAGCGGAGCACGCTCTGGTGGTAGTCGTTGACGTAGACGCGCCCCTCCGAATCGACCGCAAGCTCACAGGGGCCGTCGAGTGGGCCCACGGCTTTGATCTGGGTCTGGTACCTCGGAACCGGGGTGAGCGGGTCACCGGGGTCGAAGGCAAACACCCCGATCGCGTGGCGCCGATAGTCGGAGATATAGACCCTGCCTTCCCCGTCGACGGCGACACCGCAGGCGTCTTCGAACCGGACGAAGGGCTCAGCCGGCGGCGGTGGGGGCGGTTGGACCGGGGTGCTGTCGGCGATGACGCCGAGGAAGGAGCGGCTTGCCGCCTGCGCGGGGACCGTGGAGACGGCGAGGGCGAGGGTCGAAAGCACCGCGCCGAGCAGGGCGAGAGCCGACAGGCGAGAGGGACTGGTCATCGGCTCGCTCCTTTGGATTGCGACTTGGAGCGCTTGGCCGCCTTCGCGCACCTCTTGTTGATCAACCGCGGTCTCAACACCTGGCCCGTGTTGTTCTGCCCGAGCATCCGCACAACGGCGGGCAGCCGCGTCTGACAGACATCGTCGGCGTTGACGAGCAGGCTCTGCCTGCCGCCCTCGAGGTTCATCACGAACTTGGAGACGGGGGCGTCGGGCAGGACGTCGAAGCTGGCGCGCATGCCTCCGTTCTTCGAGTCGATCCTGCCGACGATGTCGATGCGGATGCCGTTGCCCGCGAGCGCGGCGACCATGTCGGGCAGGGCGTTGTCGGAAGCGCGCAGTATCACCGGCCCTTCCAGCGGCTGGCCGAGCAGGGGGGTGAAGGCCCTGGCCCGCCCATAAACGGAGGCGGCCGGACAGGCCTTGGCCTCGAACTGACGCCGGGTGCAGATCGTCTCGATGTGCTCCTGGGCGAGGAACTGGGTGGGCGGCAGGGTCACCGTGACGGGGCCGATGTTGGCGTCCCCCGGCCGCGGGCGGACGGTGGCCTTGAGGGCGGGGAAGTCACCGCGCTTGGTCCCGCCTCGCAACTCGAGCTTCATCGTCGGCTTGAAGCCGAGCGCCGAGCAGTTGGAGACCTGGAAGTAGCTCGGCGTCGCCGCCCTCGAATCGTCGCCGCTGTATGAGAACCGGGCTCCCGACCCGGTCAGACTGGAGGTGACCGCGAAGGGATCGCAGCTGGTCGGATTCAGAGTGAAGCCGGGGCGATCGACGTAGACGCGGATGTCGCGCAGGTGCAACGGGATGCCCTTGACGATGTGGGGAATCGGATCGGAGCCGGCGGCGTCGATGCTGACCTGCGCGGTGTGGGGGTCGATCCGGATCGCCGAGCGGACGACGATCACGCCGAGGTCGAAGGGGCCGACGGTGGCCGAGTTGACGGCGGCGATCGAGAGCGGCGCGCCGTGGTAGGGGCCGGCCAGGTAGAGCCGGCCGGGACCGTAGGCGAGAACCGAGCCGAGGCCGTAGCCGGTGTTGGTGCGGCCGACTTCGCTGGCCGCCGGACAGGAGGGGTCGGCGTACTCGGCGAAGCCGGAGTTGCCCTTGGCGGCGGCGATCGCCGCCTCCGGGCAGTAGGGGACCCCCTTCAGCCTTCCCAGCAGGCCCGGGGGCAGCTGCGAGGAGTAGGAGGTGATCTCCTGCTCGGCGTCGGTGCGGGTCAGCTGCAGGTTGAAGGGGGTGTAAGAGCCGGCGTTGCGGTTGAGCGTGCCGGCGGCGGAGCGAGGGGTGAAGGGGGCAACGCTGCCGTTGGGGCAGGGGCCGCCGCCGATGCCGCTGGTCAGGTCGAACCGCGAGCTGCCCTGAAGGAAGGCGCCGGGGTCGTTCCACGGCGCCAGGTCGATCGCGGTCGTGTAGGCACCGCAGGCCGAGGGGGTCGCGAGGGGGCTGCGCTGGCCGTCGCGGAAGTGGACGTTGAGGTGCGAGTAGGGCAGTTGCGGCAGGTCGTCGAAGACGGCGGTGAGCCGGCCGCTGCCCGGGTTCGCGATGACCTTGCCGGCGACGCGGACGAGGATGCCGCGGTCGGGGTCCTTGGCGACCAGATACAGGGCGAGGAGCGAGTCGAACGGGTTCTCGACACCGGGGGTGCCGGTCGCCGCGTCATCGGGCTCGGCCAGGAACAGGGCTCCCTGCAGCGTCCCCTCGAAGAGCGGGCTCTCGATCGAGAGCTCGCCGATTTTGGCGGCGTTGGGACAACCCGCCCCCGGGGCCGAGGAGACCGTCTCCGCGGCGTACCCGGCGGGGGTGCAGACCCCGAGGCCGGCCCCGACCGAGGGATTGACCGTCATCCCCTCGGGCAGCACCAGCACGGCCTGCTTCACCTGCGAAGAGGCGCGGCGATTCGGATCGAGCAGCCCGGCGCTGTTGCCGTCGAGGGTGAAGTCGAAGCCGCTGGCGGACGTGGTCCTGGCGGTGGAGAGGCGGACGACGGGCGACGGTTCGAAGGGGACCTGGCCGCAGCCCTCGAGGCTGTCCTCGCCGGCGGAGACGGCCCGGACGAATTGCCGCCGCTGCCAGGAGTTGGCCCTGACGACGGTGACCATCGGCCCGTCGCAGGAGGTCGGCAGCGTCAGGTAGGCCCAGGGCGGATGTTCGCGGGCGGGAAAGGGCACCCGGCATTTCGCGTGGCCGAAGGCCGGGTCGACCTCGTTGAGGCAGTTGCCGCGCCGGCTGTCGTGTACACCGTTCCAGGGGTCGCCCCAGATCGTCAACTTCAGGCCGTGGGCGCTGAGCTGCTGGGGGAAGTTGAGGAGATCGAGGGTGAGGCCGTATTCGCCATCGCCTTCGCGGACGTGCGGGGTGAGGGTGACCGGAATTCCGTACGGGCTGAAGCCGAGCTGCGAGGGATACCCCGGCGGCGGCGCCAGGTTGAAGATGCCGAAGCTGCGGGTGCTGCCGCCGTTGACGCTGGAGTCGATCGTGACCACGCCGATCTGCGTCGCGAGCGGGCAGCTCTCGCCGGAGTGGCTCGCTTCGAAGGGCGAGACGCGCGGAGTGCTGAACTCGACCTGGGTGCACTGCGGCACCGCGCTCGGGTTTTCGACATAGCCGGGCGGCAGGTCGATGTGGAGATCCTTGAGATCGCCGTCGGTGAAGGGGACGCCGGGCTGGCCGGGCGATTCGCCGGCGAGCTTGAAGTTGAGCTCGGTGGTGACCGAGTAGGGGTGGGAGCCGGCCCGGCTCTCGGGGACGACCCCACCTTCGCCGGTGGCGAGAACCTGGAAGCCCTCGTCCCCCGGCAGCAGCCCGAAATCGGCGCGCGCGAGAGCGGGAAGCAGGCAGAGCAGCGCCAGCGCGGCGGTGGCAACGAGGGTGGCCCGGCGGCCGGCGGCACTCACCGCGAGCTCCCGCGACGGCCCGCCCGCTTGGCGTGCTGGGCACGCTTTCTCTGCGCCCGCTTCCTGCCGTTCTTCTTCTTCGCTGCCTTCTTTTTGGCCGCTTTCTTCTTCTTGGCCCCGGCGTAGCTCACCGGCGGGTTGGCCCTGCCCGGGAAGATGGTCCCCGGGGTCGGGTCTTCGGGTTCGCCGGGAAGCGCTTGGCAGGCATCGCCGATGCAGGGGATCGGGGGCTGGGGCACCGGGAAGCCGCCGCCGACCCTGGCGTCGTAGAGGTCGACCGAGCCGGGGTCGGAGGGGACCAGCGAGCCGTCGGTGAGGAAGAAGACATCCGACCCGTCGGCGCCGGCGTCGACGAAGCGGGCGCCGCCTTCGCTGCGGCCACTGGAGATCAGGTTGATGCAGCCGCCCGGCTTGACGCAGCTGCCCGTACCCGGGGCCTCCCACTGGTAGACGTCGGCGTCGGCGTTGGTGTCCTGCAGCACCAGGGCGTCCTCGGAGTCGAAGAAGAGCCGCGAGCCGTCGCTGGACAGCGCCCTCGGCTTGTAGGCCCGGAAGGCGTCGCCGTTAGCGACGGCGCCCGGAATCGTCGCCGGACCGAGCGGGCGCTCGCCGCTGGGATTGCAGGAGGCGCAGACGAGCCCGCCGGAGGTGGAATAGAGGAAGACCTCGGTCTCGCCGTTGCTGTCGTAGCCGATGAGGTCGGCGCTGGAGAGGAAGGCGAGGTGGCTGCCGTCGGCGCTGACCCGGGCGCTGCCGGTCGCCGGCGGGTAGTTGCCGGGGTCGGCCGCGGCGGCGACCGCCACGGTGGCGCCGTTGCGCCAGAGGACCAGGCCGCCGGCGGTGAGGTAGTAGACGTGGGAGCCGTCCGCGGAGGCGCCGAGCACCCCCTCGACTTCGCCTCCCGGCGTGAGGTCGGTCGTCGCTCCGGTGGTGGCGAGGTAGCGGTAGAGGTGCCCCGCTTTGGTGAAGAAGGCGACCGAGCCGTCTGCCGAGGCGATCTGGAAGCTCCCCCCTCCCCCCTGCGCTTCATCGACCTGGACGGTCTGGCCGCCTTCGCGCAGGTAGAGGTTTCCGGCCACGGTCCAATAGACGCGGGAGCCCGCGGTAGAGACGGCGCCGCTCGGAGCGGCGAGCGCCGCCCCGGGCGCTCCCTGCGTGGCGCCGGGCAGCAGGTTGACCAGCGAGAGCCCCGCCCCCGACCAGCGGTAGAGGTTCTGTTCGTCCGCATCACATTCGCCTCCGAGTCCGGGGACTTCGACCGCATCTGAAGTCAGGGCCGCACAGCTGGAGAGGACAACCTGGGCAAGGTCGGGGGTGGCGCCGGCCAGGGCCAGTTCGAACTCTTCCGGGCCGAGCGCCAGGTCGGCGATCCCGGCGCTGGTGAGCAGCGCCCGAAAGCTGCCGGCGCCGTTGTCGCGCAGGTAGTAGTTGCGATAGCCGGCGGCAGCGCCCGAGCCGGGCAACACCGGGTTGGCGACCGGGCAGCCTTCGCCTTCGCCGCGGCAGCGGCGGCCGTTGCTGAGCAGGCCGCCGGCGAGATCGCCCGAGAACAGCTGGTAGGGAACGCCGGCGCCAGGTGAGGTGTCATACCCACCGGAGAGCTGGGGCACGGTCAGGTTCGCGGTCGCCCAGCCGCCGGTCGCGCGACGTGCGAGGTACTGGCTCGCCCCCGGCGAGCCTTCCGGCACCCCGAAGGAGGCGGCGGAGGTGTAGGTGACCGCGCCGCCCTGGGCCGCGGCCTGCAGGACGCCGCCGCCGAAGATGCCTTCGGGGGCGGCGATGACGCCGCCGTTCTTGTCCACCGGCGAGACCATCTCCCAGCCGCGGGAGTCGGGCAGGGCGAAAACCGCACCGGTTTCGTCAGTGCGCAGAGCGCGCGTCGGTCCCGCGGTGGGAGAGGCCGGGTCCGAGTTGACGGCGACGATCCGGTAGCGGTAGCTGCTGTTCGCTTTAAGCCCGGACATGCTCTGTGAGAAGGCCTGGTCGGCGGACCCCGACCCGATCGCCGTGCCGGCGACGGGGGCCGTGGCCGCGCCCGTAAAGCCGTCCCGGGGCGGGATCGCGGTCAGGTTGGCCTGATAAGCGGCCTCGCCGATGTACTCGACCCTGACCGTGGTCGCCAGTTCGTTGGGGTTGACGACGCCTTTGGCGACGGCCGAGCCCACTTTGACTTCAGCGGCCCAGGTCTCCTTGACCAGCGGCGGCCCCGCCGCGACAGCCGCCGGGACGCCCAGGGACAGGGCGACGGCGACCGCCGCCGGCAGGCCGAGAAGTCGAGCGAGCGGCCTCAGGAGCTAGCCCTTCTTGCCGGACTTGCCGCCGCGCTTCTTCTTCTTCGCCTTCTTGCAGGAGTTCCCGACCACCGGCTGAGAGTCGTAGGTCTTGCCGTTCTGGCCGTCCATCTGCACGGTCGCGCGATTGGTGCCCATGCAGAGGTTGCGGCTGTTTTCCAGCAGGCCCTTCTTGCCGCCCTGCATCGAGAGCACGAATTTGGTGACCGGAGCGTCGGGGACCGACTCGAAGCTGGTCCTGATACCGCCGTTGATGGAGTCGATCCGGCCGACCAGATCGACGTCGATCCGGCCGTTCAGGGCCACCACCATGTCGGGCAGCGGATTGCTGGAGGAGCGCAGGTAGACCGGGCCTTCCAATGGCTGATCCAGCAAGGGCGAGAAAGCCCGAGCCGAGCCGTAGATCGATCCCGGAGGACAGGTATCGGCCGCGTACTGGACCCGGGTGCAGATCGTCTTGATGTGGTTCTGGGCCAGGAACTCCGAGTGCGGCAGGGCGACCACGGTGCGGCCGATATTGGCGTCGCCCGGGCGCGCCGTCAGGGTCGCGGTGAGCGCCGGGTAGTCGCTGCGCTTGGTCCCGCCCTTGAGCTTGATCGCCAGCTTCGGCTTGAAGCCGAGCAGGCGGCAGTCGCCGACCTGGAAGGGGTTGGAGAGCAACGCGTTCTGGCCGAAGACCGAGGTGGCCGATCCGTCAACCGCCAGCTTCTTGCAGGAGGTCGGGTTGAGCGTGAAGCTCGGTCGGTCCATGCGCAGGGAGATCGAGCGCACGTCGAGCGGGATCCCCTGCAGGATCGTCGGGATCGGGTCCGAGACCGCGCGGATCTGGGCCGACTCGGGATTGACATTGAGGGCGACCCGGACGGCGACGTTGCCGAGGTCGAACGGGCCGGCCACTGCCGGGGTCAGGACCGCCAAGCTCAGCGGCGCGCCTTTGTAGGGGCCGGCGAGGTAGGCCTTGCCCTGGGCGTAGTAGGGAGCGGGGCCGGCGCCGGCGCCGACCTCGACACTGCCGACCAGGCTGGTGGCCGGGCAGCTCGGGGAGGCCTGCTCGGCCCTGCCGCTCTTGCCCGCGGCCGCCGCCAGCGAAGCGTCGGAGCAGTAGGAGGTCCCGGCCAGTTTGCCGAGCAGCCCCTTGGGCAGAGTGGTGTCGATCGCTTTGATTTCCTGGCTGCCGTCGGCCCTCGCCAGTTTGAGCACGAAGGGCGTGTAGACGCCGGCGCTCGGGTTGACGGTGCCGGCGCTGAACGAAGGCTTGTTCGGAGCCTGAGCCGCGGATGCGGGGCAGGCTCCCCCGCCCGCGCCCTGGCTGACCGAGAAGGAGCTGGTGCGAGCCGCGTCCGCCCCTTCGGGAGTCGACCACGGGGTCAGGTTGGCGGTGGTCGTGAAGCTGCCGCAGGTCGGCGGCGTCCTCAGGGCGCCGCGGGCGCCGCCGAAGAAGTTGACCTTGAGCTCTTCGACCGGCAGCTGCGGGTTGTCCTGGAAGCCGGCGGTGAGCCGGCCGCTGACCGGATCGGCCTTGACTTCACCGGGCAGCTTGGCGATCAGACCCGACTCTGGGTCTTCGATCGCCAGGTAGAGCGCCAGCAAGGAGTTGAAGGGGTTCTGGTTCTGACTCGCCAGATAGACGGAGCCCTTGAGCGGGTGATCGAGCACGGATTGGACTTCGACCGTGCCCAGCTTGGAGCCGTCAGGGCAGGCGTTCGGGTTCTTGTTGAAGCTGGCATCGGCCTGGCCCACCGGGGTGGTGAGGCCGATTTGGGCCGGGCTGCAGGCGTCGAGCCCGTTGGCTGAGGACGGGTTCACGGTCAGCCCCTGGGGCAGGGTCACCACCGCGTCCTTGAGATGGGCGGTGGCGACACCGTTGGGGGCGTCGTTCTGAGGGATCTCGAGGTCGAATTCGAGGCCGCTCGGGGAGTCGGCCAGGTTGGTCGTCGGCCGCGCCTCGATCGTCGGGTTGAAGTCGAGTTCGTTGCAGCCGGTCGTCTCCGGCGAGGTCGTGTCATAGGACTTGACCACGCCGGGGTTGGGCCAGGAGTTGACCCTCAGGGTGGTTACCGGCGGCCCGCTGGTGCAGTTGGTGGGGTTGCTGACGAACGGACGCACGGGCATCCCCGCGAGTTCACCGCCGT
>Ga0190264_10000029_pt1 | contig 20710 bp, 22 predicted proteins | sample Popmic112T_FD_136651 | JGI IMG/M metagenome (GOLD analysis project Ga0190264, IMG submission 136651) | Populus adjacent soil microbial communities from riparian zone of Indian Creek, Utah, USA - 112 T | ecosystem: Environmental > Terrestrial > Soil > Riparian zone | place: USA: Utah | collected... | reverse complement strand
CGTCATCGCCGGCGAAACCACCTCTGAATACCAGGGCAAAATGCTGGCGAACTACATCCTCGCCAACAGCGACAACGAGTCGATGGAAGTCGGCACGGTCAGCGCCAACGGCTTTGAAACGGTCACGGCCACGGCGGAAACGGTTGAAAAGGTGATCGGCGAAGAATGCTCCGGCTGCAGCTTCAAGCGGCTCGACGTGCCGGTTGCCAGCATCGGCTCCGACCTGCCCCAGCGGGTGACGAGCTTCCTCACCGCCAACCCCGGCATCGAATGGACGACGGTCGGCTACAACGACATGGTCGTCGGCCTGCCGACGGCGTTGAAAGGCGCCGGCATCGAAGACGCCAAGTTGGCGACGGTCAACATCAACCCGGCGGTAGCTCCCTACCTGAAGAACGGGGAATACCTGCAGGCCACGGTGGGGACCAGCTTCCCCGAGGTCTACTGGCGCGGCATCGACATGCTCGCCCGTCTGTTCGCCGGCGTCCCCCACGAGGTGGACCTCGACGACTCGACGCTCCCGTACTGGACGATCACGGCCGACTCGGTTCCCTCGACTACCGAGGAATTCCCCGTGGTCGAGGACTACCAGGAGCAGTTCAAACAGCTCTGGGGAGTCGAATAGATCCCCTTGCAGCTGCCGTCGCAGACAGACAGGAAGGACCCGACCCGCCGTCGCCTCGGCGGGTCGGGCTTCCCGTCGCCTGAGGGCGAGACCGCGGAGGCCTTTGCCGCCGAGATCGAGCTTCGACGCCTGCCGCAGGACTACGCCGCCGCGGTCGATCGCCGCGATGTCACCGGCCTGCTCGATCTCTTCCTGCCGGATGCCCGGCTGACCGTGGTCCGCGGTCGCGAGGGCGCCGAGGAGTACCGCGGCCACGAAGAGCTCCCCAGCCTGATCGACCGCCTCGCCGAGTGCGAGGCGACCCTGCACGAGGTCGTCAACCACCAGCTCGAGCTGGACGGGAGCGAGGCCACCGGCGAAGTCTCCTGCATCGCCCACCACGTCACCCGGCACCCGGGGTTCGACGCCAGGGACCTCGTCATGTACCTGCGCTATTGCGATTCCTACCGCCGCGACCAGGAGCGCTGGCGCTTCGCCTGCCGCCGCCTCGTCGTCGACTGGACCGAGCTGCGCCGCGTGCGCCTGCCTTAGTTCAGGTTTTCGCGGAAGCCGGCGACGAGGGCGTCGAAGAAGCGGGGCGCCTCGGCGGGGTCGGGGCAGAGTTGGGTGAGGGAGACGTAGATGTCGGTGGCGCCGAGCTCGCGCAGGGCCGGGAGCTTGGCCAGGCTCGGCTCCAGCAGCGGGCGGCCCTGCTCGTCGCGGGCGACCGGGAGGCCGACGCGAACCCGTACCTCCCGCGGCGCCCGGCCGGCCTCGACCAGGGCCGCGTCGAGGCACTCGATGTCGGCGCCGATCTTGCGGCGGCGCGCGGTCGGGCTGGGGATCCAGCCGCGGCCGAAGCGGACCAGGCGGGCGAGATTACGGGGGTGCAGCTCGCCGCCGATCCAGAAGGGCACGCCGCCCTCCTGCACGGGGGTCGGGTGGCAGTAGACGTCGTCGAAGCCCAGGCGCGGGGAGGAGAAGGCGGCCGGGCCACCGCCCCAGAGGGCCTGGCAGGCGGCGAGGCCGTCGTCGAGGAGGCGGCCGCGTTCGCCGAAGTCGAGCCCGACCGCCTCGTACTCCTTTGCCTGCCAGCCGGTGCCGACCCCGAGGTCGAGCCGGCCGGCGGAGAGCAGGTCCAGGGTCGCCGCCGTCTTCGCCAGCAGTGCCGGGGGGCGCAGCGGCGCGATCAGGATGCCGGTGGCGAGGCGCACCCGCGAGGTGCGGCCGGCGATCGCCGCCAGGGTCGTCAACGGCTCCAGCCAGGGGCCGTCGCTGCCACCGACGAAGGGGCCGTAGGGATAGGCGCCGAGGTCACCACCGAGGACGACATGGTCGACGACGGAGATCGAGTCGACGCCGGCCTCGTCGGCGGCGGCGGCGATGTCGAGCAGCTCGCGCCAGCGCTCGCGCGGCAGGAAGTCGCCGAAGTTGTCGAGGCCGACCTGCAGGCGGGGCTGCAACTGGGCGCGGCTCATAGGCGCAGGCGCTGAACCGAGCCGCCGCGCAGCGCGGCCGCCTCCTCGGGGACCCAGCTCGGGGCCGTGCAGACGAAGAGGTCGCGACCGTCCTCGCCGCCGATCGCGACCGCATAGGGGCTGGGGAACGGGACCCGCTCGCCGATCGTGCCGGCGCTGTCGACGCGGACGATCTCGTCGCCGAAGGGCATCGCCACCCAGATCCCGCCCTCGGCGTCGAGCGCGACCCCGTCCGGCATCTCCCCGCCGGCGAACTCGACCAGCGTGCGGCGCTCCTCGAGGCCGCCGTCGGCGGCGATCGAGAAGGCGGTAAGGCGGCCGGGGACGGAGCGGGTCTCGGCGACGATCAGGGTCGAGCCGTCGGCGCTGACGACGATCCCGTTGGGGAACCAGAGGTCGTCGGCGACGATGCGGGCGCTGCCGTCGGGCTCGACCGCGATCAGCACGGTGGGGGCGGGCGGGTCGGGTGGAGCCGAGCCGTCGCCGAAGTTGCCGACGTAGGCGCGGCCGTGGCCGTCGACCCACATGTCGTTGCAGTGCCAGGGGGCGAGCGCCGAGAGGTCCGCGTGCTCGTGGGTGCCGTCGGGGTCGATCCGCAGCAGCCGGCGGTCGTGCATGGAGACGACGAGCGGGCGGCCGTCGGGGAGGAAGCCGAGCCCGGACGGGCACTGCGGGACCGTTGCCACGGTGACCGGGTCGTCGCCCGGCTGCAGCCGCTGCACGACCTGCCCGTGCATGTCGGAGAACCAGAGGGCGCCGTCGTGCCAGCGCACCCCCTCGGGGAAGGTGAGTCCGTCGACAAGCGTCTCTGCAGGGGTGGCGGGCATCGCTCCTCCGGGGTTTGACGTCAGGGCCTCTCTAGGATATAAACCAAGCGAGCGCTTGGTCAAGTGAACCCTCCCACCGACACCCGGGTTTCCGCCGCCGAGGCCGTCGGCCTCGAGCTCGGCAAGCTCACCGTCTCCTACGGTGAGAGCGAGGCGATCCTCTACGCGCTCGCGGTCGGGGCCAGGGCCTCCGACCTCGATCTTGTCTTCGAGCGCGGGCTGCGGACCCTGCCCAGCTTCGCGACGACGCTCTGCCTCTGGGCCTGCGACGAGCTCGGCGAGAGGGGCTTCTTCGACAGCTCCAGCGCCGTCCAGGGCGGCCAGCGCCTGGAGGTGCTGGCGCCGCTGCCGCCCACCGGGGAGCTCGAGCTGAGCGCCCGTGTCGCCGCCGTCTGGGACAAGGGCTCGGCCGCGGTCTACGAGGTCGAGGTCGCCTGCGAGCAGTTCCGCTCGGTCGCCTCGGTCTTCGCGCCCGGCCGGGGCGGTTGGGGCGGCGAGCGCGGCCCGAGCGCCCGGCGTGATCCCGAGTCGCCGCCGCGCCACGCCGCCCACAGCACCACCTCGCGCGAGCAGGCGGTCCTCTACCGCCTTACCGGCGACCGCCACCTGATCCACGTCGACCCCGAGGCGGCGCGTGCGATCGGTCAGCCGCGGCCGATCCTGCACGGGCTCTGCACGGTCGGCTTCGCTGCCCGCGAGCTGGCCGGCCTGCTCGGCGCCCACCCCTGCGAGCTGGTCTCCCTGGAGGCGCGTTTCGCGGCGCCGGTGCTGCCCGGCGACCCGCTCGAGGTGCGGGCCTGGGAGCCGCTCGAGGACGGACTCGTGCCGTTCTCGGTGGCGACCCCGGAGGCCGTCGTGCTCAGCGCCGGCCGCGCCCGGTTCGCCTGATCGACGTACCCCGACTTCCAAATCCGAACTGAAGGAGCAGCTATGCCAGAGGACGCCGTTGTTCTTGCCGCGCTGAGGACCCCGATCGGCCGCGCCGGCAAGGGGTCCCTGGCGGAGATGCGTGGCGATGACCTCGCCGCGATCGCGGTTGGCGCCGTGCTCGAGGCGTTGCCCCGGGTCGACCCCGCCGAGATCGAGGACCTGATGCTCGGCTGTGGTCAGCCCGCCGCGGAGCAGGGCTTCAACATGGCCCGCGTCGTCGCCGTGCTCGCCGGTCTGCCCTCGGTTCCCGGCGTCACCGTCAACCGCTACTGCTCCTCCTCGCTGCAGACGCTGCGGATGGCGACCCACGCGATCCGCGCCGGCGAGGGCGAATGCTTCCTCGCCGCCGGGGCCGAGTCCGCCAGCCACTTCGACAAAGGCAACGCCGACCGCGTGCCCGGCACCAAGAACCCCCGCTTCGACGTCGCCCAGGAGCGCACGGCGCGCCGGGCAGAAGGTGGCGCCGGGCCCTGGCAGCCGGCTGAGGATCTGCCGGACGTCTACATCGCGATGGGGGAGACGGCCGAGAACGTGGCCCAGGTCGAGGGGGTGACGCGGGAGGAGATGGATGCCTTCGCGGCGCGCTCCCAGCAGCTTGCGGTGGCCCGTCAGGAGGAGGGCTTCTTCGACTCCGAGATCGTCCCGGTGCGGACCCCGGCCGGCGCCGTCGTCGATCGTGACGACAGCCCCCGGCCCGGCACCACGGTCGAGCGGCTGGCCGAGCTGAAGCCGGTCTTCCGCCCCGACGGTACCGTCACCGCCGGCAACGCCTGTCCGCTCAACGACGGCGCCGCCGCGGTGCTCGTCTCCAGCCGCTCCTTCGCCGAGCGCAACGAGGTGCAGCCGCTGGCCCGGATCGTCGCCACCGGCGTCTCCGCGCTCGACCCCGAGCTGATGGGCATGGGTCCGGTCGACGCCAGCCGCGCCGCCCTGGCCCGGGCGGGGATGACTATCGACGACGTCGACCTGGTCGAGATCAACGAGGCCTTCGCCGCCCAGGTGATCCCCAGCGCCCGCGCCCTCGGCGTCGAGTGGGACCGCCTCAACGTCAACGGCGGCGCGATCGCCCTCGGCCACCCCTTCGGCATGACCGGCGCCCGCATCCTCACCACGCTGCTCAACGGCCTGCGCGCCCGCGACGCGACGATCGGCCTGGAGACGATGTGCGTCGGCGGCGGCCAGGGCATGGCCCTGATCGTCGAACGCCTGGCCTAGTGCTGGGCGACTTATCCGTCCCACAGACGTAAAAGTCGCCCAAGCGCCTAGGACGGCATTGTCAAGCGGTGGTGCGGTGGCGTAGCTCGCGCTTGAGGACCTTGCCGGCGGCATTGTGGGGGAGCTCGTCGAGGATCTCGACCTGGCGCGGGACCTTGAAGTTGGCGAGGCGCTCGCGGCAGGCGGCGATGACGGTGTCGGCGTCGAGGTCATGGCCGTCGCGGCCGACGACGTAGGCGAGGCCGACTTCGCCCAGCCGCTCCTCCGGGACGCCGACCACAGCGCACTCGACGACCTCGTCGAGGCCGAGGATCGCGTTCTCGACCTCGGCCGGGTAGACGTTGAAGCCGCCGACGGTGATCATGTCCTTGAGGCGGTCGGTGATCGTCAGGTAGCCGCGCTCGTCGAGGTGGCCGACGTCGCCGGTGTGGAACCAGCCGTCGGACTCGATCGCCGCCGCGGTTGCCTCGGGGTCGTCGAGGTAGCCGACCATCACGTTCGGCCCCCGCAGCTGGATCTCGCCGGCCTCTCCGGCCGCCAGCACGCGGCCCTCGGCGTCGGCGATCCGCACCTCGAACTCCGCGGTCGCGCAGCCGGAGGTGTGGGAGATCGTCTCGGCGTCGTCGCCGGCTTTGCACATCGTCACCACCACCGCCTCGGAGAGCCCGTAGGCGGTGAGGATCGTCTCGAAGCTGAGCTCCCGCCACATCCGCTCGATCAACGCCACCGGCACCGTCGCCGACCCGGTCACCGCCAGGCGCAGCGAGGAGAGGTCACGTCGCTCGCGGTCGGGCAGGGCCAGCAGCGTCTGGAAGATCGTCGGCGGCCCCGGCAGGATCGTCACCCGGTCGCGCTCGACGATCTCGACCACGGCGTCGAGGTCGAAGGTGATCTGCGGCACGATCGCCGCCCCCCGCAGCAGGCAGACGACCCAGCCTGCCTTGTAGCCGAAGGAGTGGAAGAAGGGGGCGATGATCATGTAGACGTCGTCCTCGTCGACCTCGGCCCGCTCGGCCCAGGCCGCGGCGACCGCGATCGTCTGCCGGTGTGAGGACATCGCTCCCTTGGGGCGCCCGGTAGTGCCTGAGGTGAAGAGGATGTCGGCGATGTCGTCCGGTTCGACGGCGGTGCGTCGGGCGACCGCGACCGCCGCCTCGATCTCCTCGCCGCGATCGAGCAGCTCGGGCCACTCGATCACCTCCGGCTCGGTTGCGTTCGCGCCTCCCTCAATCGGGACCCGGATCACCAGCTCCAGGTCCGGCAGGCCGGCGACCGGGCCGGTGCCGGGGGGCTCGGCGGTCGCCGCGCCGCGCAGTTTCTCCAGATAGTCGGAGTCGAGGAAGCGGTCCGGCAGGAACAGCACCCGGCTGCGCGAGCGCTTGATGATTTCCAGGGCTTCGGCCCCGGTGAAGCGGGTGTTGAGGGTGACGAGGGTGGCGCCGGCGCAGTGAGCGGCGAGCGCGGCGACGATCCAGTGGAAGGTGTTCGGAGACCAGACGCAGACCCGGTCTCCGGCCTCGACGCCACTTGCCATCAGCCCTCGCTGGGCGCGATCGACCAGCTGCTCGAGCTCCGCGTAGCTGAGGCGGGTTTCACCGTCGATCACGGCGCTGCGCTCGCCGAAGCGTCGCGCGGCCGCCTCAATCAGGGCCGGAAGGGTTTGGGGATGCCCACTCAATCGATCTCCTCCATTGCTAAACCAAGCAGTTGCTTGGTACAGTAGCGAAGTCATCCGGGGCAAGGGGCAAGCTTGCGACCGGAAACACATGCGATCCCAGCCCGCGACGACGGAGTAAACCGGTATGCCGAGCAAATCCAAGAGCACCGCGAAGAAAAAGAAAACGACCGTTTCCCAGCGATCCAAGGGCGCCAAGGGCGGCCGCAACGCGAGCGGCGAGAACGGCGCCGAGCCGGTGCGCCAGACCGAGCTGCTGCAGATCGCCGCCGACCTTTTCGCCGAGCGCAGCTACAACGCGACGACGGTGCGCGATATCGCCGACGAGGCGGGAATCCTCTCCGGCAGCCTGTATCACCACTTCGACTCCAAGGAGTCGATGATCGACACGATCCTCTCCACCTTCATCGACCAGACGCTGAGCCGCTACGAGGACGTCCTGGCCGAGGGGAAGGGGCCGAAGGAGACCTTCGAGGGCCTCGTTCGCGCCTCGCTGGACTCGATGGTCGACAGCCGCTCGGCGATCCTGATCTACCAGAACGAGGCCCGTTACCTGACCGCGCAGCCGCGCTTCGCCTATCTGCGCGACGCCCACCGCAAATTCGAGCGGATCTGGACCTCGGTGCTGGAGCAGGGCATCGCCAGCGGTGAATTCCGCCAGGACATCGACCCCAAGCTCGTCTACCGCCTGGTCCGCGACACGGTCTGGACGGCGCCGCGCTGGTACCGCCCGGGCGGCTCGTTGAAATCGGAGCGCATCGTCGAGCAGTACGTCGCCGTGCTGGTCGACGGCGTCGCCCGGCACTAACGCTCCCGTCCGCGCCGTCAGTCCGTCTGGCGCTGGGCGTCGCGCATCGAGCGGGCGTCGTGGCCGGCGAGATGGTCGCCGCCGGCCTCGGCGTTGTGGGCGTGGGCGACGTGGTGGAGGCCGAAAGCGGCGTCGACCCCGGCCCGTAGGCCCATCAGGTCCTCGGCCTGGTTGACGGCCATCTTGGTCAGGGACAGCCCGAGGCGCGGCATCTCCGCGATCTTCTCGGCGATCGCCAGCGTCGAGTCCTCCAGCTCGGGGCGGGGGACGACGCGGTTGACCATCCCCAGCTGCAGGGCTCGCTCCGCCTTGACCCGCTCGCCGAGGAAGAGGAACTCCTTGGCGAAGCGGGGGCCCATCACCCAGGGGTGGGCGAAGTACTCGACCCCGGGGATCCCCATCCGCACCACCGGGTCGGCGTAGAAGGAGTCATCGGCGGCGACGATCAGGTCGCAGGACCAGGCCAGCATCAGGGCACCGGCGACGCAGGCGCCCTGGACCATCGCGATCGTCGGCTTCGGCAGCTCGCGCCAGCGCCGGCACATCCCCAGGTAGACCTCGCCCTCGCGCGCCATCCGGCCCTCGGCGCCGGGCAGGCCGACGTGGTCCCACCAGAGACTGGCCCGGCGTGGGAAGTGGGCGTCGACGTCGCGGCCGGGGCTGCCGATGTCGTGCCCGGCGGAGAAGTGGTCGCCGTTGCCGGCGAGGACGATCACCTTCACCTCGTCGTCGGCCGCCGCCGCCATGAAGGCGTCGTCGAGCGCGTAGGTCATCGCCGAGTTCTGCGCGTTTCGGTACTGAGGCCGGTTCATCCGCACGATCGCCACGGCACCGCGGCGCTCCGTCAGCACTACCTGCTCGGTCTCGCTCATCTCGTTTCCTTCCCTAGAAGAGGCTTCCGCTGTTCCTTGGCCGCGCTATTCACGGCAAGGGAACAGCGGAAGCGGGGTTGAGGTCCAGTGCGGCGGCTACCCGGGCGCGCTGCCACTCGGCGTCGCCCCAGGCTCGGGCGCTCGCCCAGACCCGCTTGGCGAACAGGTGCAGGTCGTACTCCGTGGTGTAGGCGATCGCGCCGTGGACCTGGAGCGCCGTCGCCGCGACCTGCTCGGCCGCGTCGGAGGCGAGCGCCTTGGCGGCGGCGACGTTACGGCTCGCGGTCGGCTCCCCGTGGTCGAGGGACCAGGCCGCGCGTAGCACCATCGGGGCGGCGAATTCGAGCGCCAGCAGGGCATCGGCGAGCTGGTGCTTGACCGCCTGGAAGCTGCCGATCGGGACGCCGAACTGGCGCCGCTCCTTGACGTACTCGTCGCTGAGCGCGAGCAGCGTGCGGCTGAGGCCGACCAACTGCGCGGCGGCGCCGAGGACGCCGCGGTCCCAGGCGCCGTCGCGCTCGCGCGGATCGAGGTCGAGCGGCGTCGCGGGCGCCTCGGCGTCGGCGCGGCCGAGGCCGCGGGCGCCGTCGATCGAGTCGACGGGTTCGGCCGCGGCGGCGGGGGAGAGGCCGATTGCCGCCCCTGGCCCCGCGCCCAGCAGCAGCACCTCGGCGACGCCGGCGAAGGGGACCAGGCCGGAGCCGTCGAGCGAGACGGCGACGATCGCCTCGCCGGCGACCAGCCGTCCCAGCAGCTCATCCTGGGCGCCGGTCGCGGCCAGCAGCGGCGCCGCGACGAAGGCGGTCTCGACCAGCGGCAGCGGCAGCGCCACCCGGCCGGCCTCCTCCAGCAGCGGCACCAGGTCGCAGGCGCCGAGCCCGAGCCCGCCGTCGGCCTCGGGCACGGCGGCGCCGAGCACGCCCATCTCGGCCAGCTTGGCCCAGATCGCGGCGACCCGGTCGGGGTCGGTGCCGGGTCCCGGCCAGGCGGCCCGGACCGCGTCGGGTGGGCACTCGCGGGTCAGCAGCTCGCGGACCGCGTCGCGCAGGGCGGCCTGGTCATCGGTCAGGGCAAAGCGCACGGTTACCTCACTTCCTCGGCAGGCCGAGCAACCGCTCGGCGACGATGTTGCGCTGGATCTCGTTGGTGCCGGCGTAGATCGGGCCGGCGAGGGCGAAGAGGAAGGCCCGGCTCCAGGGACCGTCGAGCTCGGCCTCGGGGCCGAGCAGGTCGAGCGCCGTCTCCTGCAGGCGGATGTCCAGTTCCGACCAGAACAGCTTGTTGAGGCTGGACTGGGCGCCCGGCGCGCGCCCGGCGGCGATATCGGTCACCTGCTTCAGCGTGAACTGCTGGTAGGCCTCGGCCTCGATCCAGGCGCGGGCGACGCGATCGACCCGCGCCGCGCTTGCCCGCGGGTTGTTGCGGGCCAGCTCGGCTAGGCGCCCGGCGGCGGAGAGGAAGCGGCCGGGCGAGCGCAGGGTGAGGCCGCGCTCGGAGCCGGTCGTCGCCATCGCCACCCGCCAGCCCTCGCCGACCTCGCCGATCGCCGCGTCGTCGGGGATGAAGGCGTCCTCGAGGAAGACCTCGGCGAAGCCCTCGTCGCCGTCGAGCCGCTCGAAGCCGCGCACGGTGACGCCCTCGGCGTCGAGCGGGACCATGAAGTAGGTGAGGCCGCGGTGGCGCTCGCTCTCGGGGTCGGTACGGAAGAGCCCGAACATGTGGGTGCAGAAGGCCCCGCGCGTGGTCCAGGTCTTCTGGCCGGTCAGCCGCCAGCCGCCCGCCTCCTCGTCGCGCACGGCACGGCTCTTGGTCGCGGCCAGGTCGCTGCCGGCGCCGGGCTCAGACCAGCCCTGGCACCAGAGGTCCGCGGCCGCCGCCATCCGTGGCAGCACCCGGTCCTGTTGCGCGGGGGTGCCGAACTCGAACAGGGTCGGGGCGAGCAGGAAGATGCCGTTCTGGGTCACCCGCATCGGCGCCCCGGCGCGGTAGTACTCCTCCTCGAAGATCAGCCACTCCCAGATCGAGGCGTCGCGGCCGCCGTAGTCCTCGGGCCAGGAGACGACCGCCCAGCGGGCCTCGAAGAGCCGCTTCTCCCACTCCAGGTGCTGGGCGAAGCCCGCGGCGGTGTCGCCGGAGGCGAGGTCGTGGGGGACGTTGGCCTCGAGCCACTCGCGGGCCTCGGCCCGGAACGCCTCCTCGGCGGCGCTGTAGGTCAGGTCCACGGCTCAGTCCTCGCCCTCGCGGCCGAACTCCTCGCGGACGCGGTCGGCGACGCCGCTGAGGTTGAGCTCGAAGGTGAAGCCCTGCTCGTAGCGGTAGCTGTTCTTGACGTCCCAGAGGTCGATCCCGTTGAGGGACTCCTTGGCGGCGCGGATTACGGTCGGGTCCTTGGCCGCGATCTCGGCCGCGACCGCCAGCGCCGCCTCGCGCAGGCGCTCGCGCGGCACCACCTCGAGCACCGAGCCGAAGGCGTGCAGCTCGGCCGCCGTCGCCGTCGCCGAGGTGTACATCATCGCCCGTGCCTTGTGCTGGGGGACGAGACGGGAGAGGTGGGTGGCGGCACCGAGGGCACCGCGGTCGACCTCGGGCAGGCCGAAGGTCGCGTCCTCGCTGGCGACGATCACGTCGGCATTGCCGGTAAGGCCGATGCCGCCGCCGAGGCAGAAGCCCTGGACCGCGGCGATCACCGGCACGGCGCAGTCGTAGACGGCGGCGAAGGCCTCGAAGCAGCCGCGGTTGGCGCCGATCAGGGCCGGCTGCCCCTCGGCCTGGATCTCCTTGATGTCGACTCCGGCGTTGAAGCCGCGCCCCTCGGCGCGCAGCACCACCACCCGCGTCGCCTCGTTCTCGCTCAGCTCACGCAACGCCCGCGCCAACCCGAACCACCCCGCGACCGGCAGCGCGTTGACCGGCGGGTAGTCGACGACCACTTCCGCGATCCCGTCGTCGCCGAGGCTCGACCCGATGCCTCCACCCCCACTCATCGCAACCCCCCGTTCCGCTGTGCTTTATCCGGATATAGCGCGGCAAAGGAACAGCGGAAGCTCATCGGGGTCTCCTCGTGGGTCATGGGTGTTGGCTGCTGACGGAGATGACCTCGCCGGTCATGTAGGACGAGTAGTCGCTGGCGAGGAAGGCGATCGTGGTGGCGACCTCCCAGGGCTCGGCGGCGCGGCCGAAGGCCTCCTCGCCGGCGAGGCGCTCGAGCAGGGCGTCGGGAACGGCCTTGGCGAGGTTCTCGTGGATGGCGATGCTGGGGGCGACGGCGTTGACGCGGACGCCGCTGCCGGCGACATCCATCGCGGCGCAGCGGGTCAGCGCCATCACGCCGGCCTTGGCGGCGCCGTAGTGGGCCTGGCCGGCCTGGGCGCGCCAGCCGCTGACCGAGGCGTTGTTGACGACCGAGCCGCGGCCGCGCGCGGTCATGTGGCGCAGCGCCGCCCGGGTGCAGCGGAAGGTGCCGTTGAGGGTGACGTCGATCACCCGCAGCCACTGCTCGTCGGTCATCTCGAGCACGCTCGCCTCGCCGCCGAGGCCGGCGTTGTTGACGAGCACGTCGAGGCCGCCGAGCTCCGCCACCGCGGTGGCGATCAGCCGCTGCACATCGGCCTCGACGGTGACGTCGCAGGGGATCGCCACGGTCGCCGTCCCGGTCAGCTGCGTGAGTCGCTCGGCGGCCTCCTCGAGGCGCCGCTCGTGGCGGTCGCTGAGCGCCACGCGGGCGCCCTCTTCGGCCAGTCGCTGTGCGGTCGCGAAGCCGATCCCGGTGCCGGCGGCCGCGGTCACCAGCGCCGTCTTGCCGCTCAGCAGCGCGTGGCCGGCGGGCGGTGGAGTGGGGGAGTTCTCGGTCACTGGACAGCGGCTCCTCTCCTCTGAGTGCGACCGGACGCGAACGCCGCCGGCCCTGTCGACCACGTCCATGGTGGCAGTCGCCCGGGTTCGGCCGGGAGCGTCGGGGTGGTCGCTTTGAAGGCGGTCGTCGGCATCGTTGCGGTGGGTCGAGATCGTCGCTCGGATGGATAACCTAGCAAGCGCTTGATAGGATACTTCCAGTCACTGGTGTACCCCCCCCTCCCAGATGACCCAGAGGCAACCCCCCCAAGAACAGCGCGACGCGTCCGGCACTCCCTTCGCCGGGCGTGTCGCGCTCGTCTCTGGCGCCGCCAGCGACATCGGCCGCGCCGTCTGTGTGGCGCTGCTCGACCAGGGCGCCCAGGTGCACGCCACCGACCTCGGGGGCGAGCGGCTGGATGCCCTCGCCGCCGACCTCCCCGCCCTGGAGACGACCGCCGCCGACCTCACCGACCCCGCCCAGGCCCTGGCCTTCGCCGAGCAGCCGGTAGACGTCCTCGCCGCGGTCGCCGGCCTGCCCGTCGTCGAGCGCTTCCTCGAGAGCGACCCGGCGAGCTGGGAGCAGCTCTGGCAGGTCAACCTGCGGGCACCGATGCTGCTGACCCGGGCCCTGGCGCCGGGCATGGTCGAGCGCGGTTGGGGTCGCCTCGCCTACGTCTCCTCCGACAGCGCCCGCGCCGGCGCCGGCGGCGAGGCCGTCTACGCCGCCGGCAAGGCGGGCCTGCTCGGCTTCGCCAAGTCGGTGGCGCGGGAAGTCGCCGCTGCCGGCGTCACCGCCAACGTCGTCTGCCCGGGGCCGGTCGACACCGAGCGCTCGCGGGCCATCCTCGACGCCAGGCCGAAGCTCAAGGACGGCTTGCTGCGCGCGATCCCGGCCGGTCGCCTCGGCACCCCCGAGGACGTCGCCGCCGCGGTCGCCTACCTCTGCTCACCCGCCGCCGCCTACGTGACCGGGCAGACGCTCAGCGTCAACGGCGGCATCACGATGAACTGACTACGAAAGGAAGCGAGATGTCCGACGCGGAGAAGTTCGAGTTGGTCGACGCGCATCTGCACCTCTGGGACCTCTCGTCCCATCGCTGGTACCCGGCGATGCAGGAACCGGCCCCGGGTGAAGCGTTCGAGAGCCTCGGTGACGTCACCCGCATGGCCCGGGACTTCCTCCTGCCCGAGTACCGCGCCGAGACCGCCGCTTACGAGGTGATGGGGATGGTCCACGTCTCCGCCGTCACCGCTCCTCGCGCCTACGTCGAGGAGACCGCCTGGGCCGACTCGCTGCTGGCCGAGGCGGGGGTGTCGGGGGCGCTGGTCGGCGCCGTCGACCCCGGTCTCTCACGAGCCGAGCTGGAGGCCGACATCGAGGCTCAGGCCGCCGCTTCCCGCCTGCGCGGGATCCGCGTCCTCGCCGGGCTCGACCCCGAGTCCGAGTTCGCCGCCGACCTCTGTGAGCTGCTGCGCGAGCGCGGCCTTCTACTCGACCTGGTCGCCCACCCGGGCGAGGCCGCGGGCCTGCGCCCGCTGCTCGAGCGCTTCTCCGACCTCGACGTCGTGCTCGAGCACGCCGGCTGGCCCGACGGCACCGGCGCCGAGGACTTCGCCGCCTGGAAGCAGGCGATCGCCGACCTGGCCGAGCACCCGAACGTCACCTGCAAGGTCTCCGGCCTCGGCATGGTCACCCACTCGCTCGCGCCCGAGGTGCTGGGACCGTGGGTCGAGTGGAGCCTGGAGAGCTTCGGCCCCGAGCGCTGCTTCTTCGGCAGCAACTTCCCGGTCGATGCGATGTACGGCAGCTACGCCGACCTGGTCGAGGGCGTCCGCGCCGCGGTCGCGGCGTCGGCGCCGGACGCGCAGCGGGCCTTCTTCGTCGACAACGCCCGCCGCGTCTACGGGCTCTGAGCTGTGGTCTCGGCCCTCGGAGGGCGCGTCCCCAAGATCGCGTCGACCGCCTGGGTGCACCCGGCGGCGACGATCGTCGGCGACGTCGAGATCGGCGCCGGTGCCAGCATCTGGCCCGGTGCGGTCCTGCGCGGTGACTTCGGCTCGATCCGCATCGGCGCCGGCACCAGCATCCAGGACAACGCCGTCCTCCACGCCGCCCCGAACGGCCCGACGACGGTCGGCCGCGACTGCGTGATCGCCCATCTGGCGTTCATCGAGGCGGCCACCGTCGGCGACGGTTGCATGGTCGCGGTCGGTGCCCTGGTGCTGCCCGGCGCGGTCCTTCACGACGGTTCCGTGGCGGCCGCCGGCGCCGCCCTGGCGAAGGGCATCGAGGTGCCGACGGGGCACCGCGCCCAGGGAGTGCCGGCGCAGATCGTCGCGATCGGGCACCCCGACCGCGACTACATCGCCACCGGCGCCCGCCGCTACGCGCAGATGGCGCAGCACTACGCCGAGGCTGGAGTCGGCGACACCGGCCTCGATCTGGAGCCCCGCTTTCGGCTTCCAACCAAGGCGGACAAGTGCTAGTCTACCAAGCGCTTGCTTGGACAGCTGATTGCCAAGCCGGGAAGAGCAGGAGGCGGTGAACCCGATGCGAGACAAGCGAATGTCAGAGGAGCAGGTCGTCGCGGAGCTGCGTTCCGGGATGACGATCGGGATCGGCGGTTGGGGCTCCCGGCGCAAGCCGATGTCACTGGTGCGGGCGATCCTGCGCTCGGACCTGCGCGACCTCACCGTGGTCTCCTACGGCGGCCCGGACGTCGGCCTGCTCTGCGCCGCCGGCAAGGTCCGACGGCTGATCTACGGCTTCGTCTCGCTCGACTCGATCCCGCTCGACCCGCACTTCCGCGCCGCCCGCGAGAGCGGTCAGATCGAGTCCGTCGAGTACGACGAGGGAATGATCTACCTCGGCCTTCTCGCCGCCTCCCACCGGCTCTCCTTCCTGCCGACCCGGGCCGGGTTGGGCTCGGGCGTGGTCACGACCAACCCGGAGCTGCGCACGGTGGTCTCCCCCTACGGGGGCGAGGAGCTGCTGGCGATGCCGGCACTGGCCCTCGACGCCGCCCTCGTCCACGTCAACCGCGCCGACGCCCACGGCAACGGCCAGTACCTCGGCCCCGATCTCTACTTCGACGACCTCTACTGCGCCGCCGCCGAGCGCGCCTACGTCTCCTGCGAGCGGGTCGTCGAGACCGCCGAGCTGGGCGCGGGCCACCCGGCGACGCTGCAGATCAATCGCAGCGCCGTCGCCGGCGTCGTCCCCGCTCCCAACGGCGCCCACTTCACCTCCTGCGCGCCCGACTACGGCCGCGACGAGGACTTCCAGCGCAGCTACGTCGAAGCGGCCGGCAGCCCCGAGCGCTGGGCCGAGTTCAGCGCCCGCTACCTCGAGGTCGACGAGCGCGGCTACCAGGAGGCGGTCACCGCGGCCGCGGTGGAGGCCGGGGCATGAGCGAGGTCACCCGGGCCGAGACCTGCGTCGTCGCCTGCGCCGATCTCTGGCGCGACGCCGGCGAGATCCTCGCCAGCCCGTTCGGGTTGGTGCCGATGATCGGCGCGCGGCTCGCCCGCGCCACTTTCTCCCCGGAGCTGCTGATGACCGACGGTGAGGCGATGCTCGGCAGCGGCGTCTGGGCGCTCGACGAGCAGCCGCAGACGGTCGAAGGTTGGCTGCCGTTCCGCACCATCCTCGAACTCGCCTGGGGTGGCTCCCGGCACGTGGTGATGATGCCCAGCCAGGTCGACTCTCGCGGCAATGCAAACATCTCCTATATCGGCGATGACTACCAGCGCCCCGCCGTGCAGCTGCTGGGGGTACGGGGGGCGCCAGGGAACACCGTGAACCACCCGACCAGCTACTGGCTGCCGCGTCACTCGACCCGCGCCCTGGTGCCGCGGGTGGACATGGTCTGTGGCGTCGGCTACGACTCGGCCGCCGCCGCCGGGCCCGCCGCCGAGCGTTTCCTCGACCTGCGCCGGGTCGTCACCAACCTCGCCGTGCTCGACTTCGGCGGCCCCGACCACGCGATGCGGCTGGTCTCCCTGCACCCCGGGGTCGAGCGGGCCGAGGTCGAGGCCTCGACCGGGTTCGAGCTCGTCGTCGAGGGCGCGGTGCCGGAGACCCGGGCCCCGAGCGAGGAGGAGCTGCGGCTGATCCGCGAGGTGATCGACCCGACGCGGCTGCGCGACCGTGAGGTGCGTCCGTGAGCGAGGCCCGCCCCTCGCTCTCGACTCCGCTCTGCGATCTGCTCGGCTGCCGCTACCCGATCGTCCAGACCGGCATGGCTTTCGTCTCCGATGCCCGTCTCACCGCCGCCACCTCGGCGGCCGGCGGCTTCGGGATCCTCGCCGCCGGGATGATCAACCACCCGGCGGAGCTGGAGGGGGCGATCGCCGAGGTCAAGGCGCGCACCGACGCGCCCTTCGGCGTCAACCTCCGCGCCGACCACCCCCAGGTCGAGGCCTTCGCCGAGGTGATGATCCGCCGCGGGGTCAAGGTCGCCTCCTTCGCGCTGGCGCCGACCCCGGAGCTGATCGCCCGGCTCAAGGCCGGCGGCCTGCTGGTCATTCCCTCGATCGGCGCCCGCCGCCACGCCGAGAAGGTCGCCGCCTGGGGCGCCGACGCCGTCGTCGTCCAGGGCGGAGAGGGGGGCGGTCACACCGGCCCGGTGCCGACCAGCCTGCTGCTCTCGCAGGTGGTCGACGCGGTCGAGATCCCGGTGATCGCCGCCGGCGGCTTTCACGACGGCCGCGGCCTCGTCGCCGCGCTCGCCTACGGTGCTGACGGGATCGCGATGGGAACCCGCTTCCTGCTCACCGTCGAGAGCCCGGTCGCCGACGCGGTCAAGCAGCGTTACCTCGCCGCCTCGGTCGTCGACGCGGTCGTCACCCGCGAGATCGACGGGGTTCCGCAGCGGGTGCTGCGCGGCGGCCCGGTCGATGCCCTCGAGCGCTCCAACCCCGCTTCCCGACTGGTCCGGGCCGCCCGCAACGCGGTCGCCTTCCACCGCCTCTCCGGCACCAGCCGGCGTCAGCTGATCCGCGAGGGGATGGCGATGAAGCGCTCGCGCGAGCTGAGCTGGAGCCAGGTCGTGATGGCCGCCAACGCGCCGATGCTCTACCGCGCCGGGCTGCACGAAGGCCGCGAGGACGTCGGCATCACCGCCAGCGGCCAGGTCGTCGGGCTGATCGACGACATCCCCACTTGTGCCGAGTTGATCGACCGCATCGCCGCCGAAGCGGCCGCGGTGCTGAGGAGGCTTGATGAGCAGAATCGTTGAGGACCGCGTGGTGATCGTCACCGGTGCCGGACAAGGCCTCGGGCGGGCCCACGCGGTCGCGCTGGCCGAGGCGGGCGCGCACGTCGTCGTCAACGACGTCGGCGCCGCCGCCGAGGAGGTCGCCGCGGCGATCGTCGCCGCGGGCGGTTCGGCCCACGCCTGCGTCGCCGACGTCGCCGACTGGGAGCAGTCGCAAGGACTGATCGCCACGGCGGTGGAGCGCTTCGGCCGGCTCGACGCCCTCGTCAACAACGCCGGCATCGTCCGCGACCGGATGCTGGTCTCGATGAGCGAGGAGGAGTGGGACCAGAGCGCCCGCGTCAACCTCAAGGGCCACTTCTGCCCGCTGCGGCACGCCGCCTCCTATTGGCGCGAGCGCGCCAAGGCCGGCGAGGAGGTGCGGGCGCGTGTCGTCAACACCAGCTCCGGCGCCGGCCTGCTGGGCAGCGTCGGCCAGGGCAACTACGCCGCCGCCAAGGCCGGGATCGCGGCGATGACGTTGGTCGCCGCCGCCGAGCTCGGCCGCTACGGGATCACCGCCAACGCGATCGCCCCGGCGGCGCGGACGCCGATGACCGAGGCGGTCTTCGCCGAGGCGATGCGGGCGCCCGAGGACGGCTTCGACGCGATGGACCCGGCCAACGTCTCGCCGCTCGTCGTCTGGCTGGCGAGTGTCGAGTCCGGTGCCGTCAGCGGCCGCGTCTTCGAGGTCGAAGGCGGCGTCATCGGCGTCATGGACGGCTGGCAGTTCGGCCCCCGCGCAAAACAGGATCAGCGCTGGGACCCGGTCGAGCTCGGCGCGGTCGTGACGAAGTTGATCGAGCAGGCCCCGACCCCAGCCCCGGTCTACGGAGGGAGTAACGATGCCTGAGGCATACATCGTCGAGGCGCTGCGCACGCCGGTCGGCCGCCGTGGTGGCGGTCTCTCCGGGGTGCATCCGGCTGATCTCGGGGCGCACGTGCTGCGCTCGTTGGTCGACAAGACCGATATCGACCCCAGCGCCGTCGACGACGTCGTCTTCGGCTGCGTCGACACGATCGGCCCCCAGGCCGGCGACATCGCCCGCACCGCCTGGCTCGCCGCCGGCCTGCCGGAAGCGGTTCCGGGCACCACGATCGATCGCCAGTGCGGGTCCTCCCAGCAGGCGATTCACTTCGCCGCCCAGGGGGTGATGAGCGGCACCCAGGACCTGGTCGTCGCCGGTGGCGTGCAGCAGATGAGCGCGATCCCGATCTCGGCGGCGATGCTGGCCGGCGAGCAGTTCGGCTTCGCCGACCCGTTCTCGGGCTCGGTCGGGTGGCGCGAGCGCTACGGGGATCAGGAGATCTCCCAGTTCCGCGCCGCCGAGCTGATCGCCGAGCGCTGGCAGATCGGCCGTGAGGAGATGGAAGTCTTTGCCCTGGAGAGCCACCGGCGCGCGATCGCGGCGATCGACGACGGTCGCTTCGAGGCCGAGATCGTGCCGCTGGCCGGAGTCGAAGTCGACGAGGGCCCGCGCCGCGAAGCCGATGTCGAGAAGATGGCGGCGCTGGCGCCGCTCAGCGAGGGGGGCAGCGTCACCGCCGCCCACGCCAGTCAGATCTCCGACGCCGCGGCAGCGCTGCTGATCGCCTCCCCGCGGGCGCTCGAGGAGCACAAGCTGACGCCGCGGGCCCGGATCCACAACCTGACCGTGCGCGGCGACGACCCCGTCTTCATGCTGACCGCGCCGATCCCCGCCACCCGCCACGCGCTGAAGCGAGCGGGGATGGCGTTGGAGGACATGGACCTGGTCGAGATCAACGAGGCCTTCGCTCCCGTGGTCCTCGCCTGGAAGCGTGAGCTTGACGCCGACATGGACCGCGTCAACGTCAACGGCGGCGCGATCGCCCTCGGCCACCCGCTGGGCGCGACCGGCGCCCGCCTGATGACGACGCTGCTGCACGAGATGGAGCGCCGCGGCGCCCGCTTCGGCCTGCAGGCGATGTGCGAGGGCGGCGGCCAGGCCAACGTCACCATCCTCGAGCGCCTCTAGATGCCAGGGGTGCGCCTGTGAGCGCCGGTGAGCCGCAGGACTTTCGCGGCCGTCCGGGCGCCGCACTGGTGACGGGGGGCTCCGGCGCGATCGGCGCTGCTATCGCCCGCCTCCTGGCCGCTCGCGGCGCCGCGGTCGCGCTCTCCTACCGCTCCCGTCCCGACACGGCCGAGGCCGTGGTCGCGTCCCTGCGCGAGGCCGGCGTCGATGCTGCCGCCTGGCAGGCAGAGCTGACCGACGCCGACTTCGCCCGCGCCCTCGGCGAGGAGGCGACGGAGCGCTTCGGCGCCGTCCACACCCTCGTCCATGCTGCCGGCCCGCACATTCCCCAGGCCCACCTCAGTCAGATCGAGCCGGCGACGATGCTCCGCCACCTCGACCAGGAGGCGGCTGCCTTCTTCAACGTCGCCCAGCCGCTGCTGACCGAGCTGCGCGCCCGGCAGGGCTCGATCGTCGCCGTCACCACCGCGGCGACCCGCCGCTACCCCTCCCGCGACGGCCTCTCGGCGGCGCCGAAGGCGGCGGTCGAGGCGCTGGTGCGCGGGATCGCCGCCGAGGAGGGACGCTTCGGCGTGCGGGCCAACTGCGTCGGCCCCGGCATGCTCAGCGACGGCATGGCGGAACGGCTGATCGCCTCCGGCGAGCTGGACGAGAAGGCCCTCGCCGCGGCCCGGGCGAGCATCCCCCTGCGCCGCTTCGGCGCCGCCACCGACATCGCCGAGGCCGTCTGCTTCCTCGCCTCCGAGCGCGCCGGCTTCATCACCGGCCAGAAGCTCGACCTCGACGGCGGCTACACCACCTGAAACCGCCCGTTCCGCTGTTCCTTAGCCGCGAATATCCCGGCAAAGGCACAGCGGAACGAGGAGGGGCGGGGTGATTACCAGGACTTCAGGGTCGGGATGACCTGCTCGGCGAAGCGGGCGATGCTCTCGTAGCCCTCTTTGCGCAGGTCGATCCCCGGGTGCGGACCGAACAGCACCAGTTCGGTCAGGCCGAGGTCGTCGACGAACGGTTTCAGCGTCGCCAGCACGGTCTCGGCGTCGCCGATCAGCTCGTTGGCGCGGTAGGTGTCGGCGGCCGGCTCGAGGCCGTAGCTGAGGTCGGCGTCGCCGATCTCAGCCCGGATCTTGCGGTAGTAGTCCCAGCGGTTGAAGTAGTGGTGCTTGTTGCGCTCCCAGACCGCCTCGGGATTTTCATTGGTCACCGTGATCG
>Ga0190264_10000028_pt1 | contig 20833 bp, 16 predicted proteins | sample Popmic112T_FD_136651 | JGI IMG/M metagenome (GOLD analysis project Ga0190264, IMG submission 136651) | Populus adjacent soil microbial communities from riparian zone of Indian Creek, Utah, USA - 112 T | ecosystem: Environmental > Terrestrial > Soil > Riparian zone | place: USA: Utah | collected... | reverse complement strand
GCCGCTGCAGGAGATCTTCGGGATCGAGAACGAAGTCAGCCGCGCCGCCGACCAGTTCGAAGAACAGGCCGAGCGGGCGGAAGTGAAACTGAAAAAGAACCCGGAAGACCCGGACCAGCTGCTGGTCCTGACCCGGGCTCGGATCAACGCCGGTAACTCGCTCGCCGAATCCAACCCGGAAACCGGCGAAGTCGTCTACAGCTCGGAATCAATCCAGCAGCTGCAGGCCGCGAGCGAAGCTTGGTCGAAGTACCTGAAGTCGACCGATGAACCGAATTCCGGCGCGGCTCAGGTCGCCGCCCAGGCGTTGTTCGGCCTGGCTCAGAGCGCGCGCACCGGTCCCGAAGCCGAGCTCAACGTCCGCGCCGCCGCGCGGGCCCAACAGATCGTCGCCGAAGCCCGGCCCAGCCTGGGCAGTCTCAGCACCCTGGCGATCTACCGCCTCTACTCCTTCGACTACGAGGGTGCCGGACAGGCTCAGAAGGAAGCGAAAGGCTTCGCCAACACCAAGTTCGAACGCGAAAACCTCGACAACGAACTCAAACAGATCAGCAAAAGCGCCCGCGAATTTGAGAAACAGCTGACGGAAATCGAAAAAGAAGCGAAGAAAGCGCGCGAAGAAGGAAAACCGACCGTCGCCAATCCGCTCGGCGAAAGCAATCCGCTCGGCGGACCGTAGTCCCCGCTGATGGGCCGCGAAGGACTCGAACCTTCAACCTTGAGCTTAAGAGGCTCCTGCTCTAACCAGTTGAGCTAGCGGCCCAGAGCCGGGAAGTATAGGAAGACGACGGCTCGGCGTGAGCCGTCGCCCCGCTCGGGGCTAGCGCGCCCGGCAGGCCTTTTCGACGCTGCCGTCGACGATGGTGCCGTCGGCGAAGCTGAAGCGGCCGTGGGTGCGGAGGACCCCGTCCGAGCAGTGGGCGGCGACGTAGCTGCGGTCCTGGCCGCCGACTCTGAAGTGCCGCCCGACTTTGACCTTGACGTGGGTCACGGCTCCCAGTCCCTCGGCGATCGGCGGCAGGGCGAGCGTGGCGCGGTAACGGAATTCTCCCGGGCGCCGTTCGATCGGAACGACGATCGCGAAGGTCTGGGGGGCGGGAACGGTGGTGCGGGCATGGAGAACCACGGTCGGGTTGCCTGCCTGCGGCGGTCCGTTGAAGATGGTCAGCGGCGAGCTCGCCGGGAGGACACCCCCGATCAGCGCCTCGATGCGCCCGGTCCCGACGATCGCCCCGGCGCAGACGCGGCGCGCCCGTGCCGGGGCGGCTTCGGCCACCCGCGCGGCCGGGCAGACCGGCAGGCCGCCGGCGCTGAGCCGGCCGTCGCGGTCGAAGTCGATTACCGCTTCTTCCAGCGCCGGGGGCTGACCGCCGCTTCTGGCGGCGATGTCGAAATAGCCCTGGAAGTCGATCGGCGCGAACTGCCGCCGCGGCAGGGCGCGTGGTTGAAAACCGCCGTCGGCACGGAGGACGATGTTGTTGACGATCACCAGCGCGCCTTCGCCGGCGGCACTCGCGGCACCGAGCAGCGCCAGGACGCAGCAGAGAGCTACGGCCTTGATCACTCCGCCACGTGGCATGGGGAGGTGAGGGTGCCGGGGAAGCGGCTGCCGTCGGTGAAGGTGAGGACGCCGTAGACCTGCAGGCGGCCGCCGGAGCAGTACGCGTTCGCGTAGCCGACCGTCTTGCCGCCGCGCTTCCAGGTTTTGCCGATCGTCGCCTCGGCCAGGGTCGCGGCGCCGTAGCCCCCGGCGATCTCCGGTATCTGGACCGTCGCCCGGAAGCCGTAACGGCCGTGCCGGATCCGTTCGACCGGGATCGGCACCAGCAGCGTTTTCGGCGTCGGCAGCGTCTCGTAAGCATGGGCGATCAGGCTCGGCATGCCGCCCTGGGGCGGCGCGTTGAAGAGGGTCAGGGGGGTGCTGATGTCGACCGGCGCCTGGCCCGGCAGGCGGACCTCCGCTTTGCCGGTGCCTTCGCCGACGATCGCCCCGGCGCAGCGCTTGCGAGCCCGCTGGGGAGTGGTGCCGGCCAGCTTCGCCTGCGTGCAGGTCGGCAACCCCTTGGTGTCCAGGAAGCCGTGTTTGTCGAAGGTGAAGGCGAGTTCTTTCAGCGTCGACGGCTGCGAGCCGTCTCTGGTTCCGATCCGAGTCACGTTGGTGATCTCGACCGGCGCCCCGCCCTGGGCTGGCAGGGCGCGGGGGGAAATGTCCGCGGTGGAGCTGACCACCATGCCGAGGATCTCGATCTTCAACCCGTAGGCGCCGGCGCAGGCGATCAGGCTGATGGCGCTGACGGCAAGCAGGGCTTTCGGCAGCGATCTCCTCATCCTCACTTCAACCAGGCTAGCGGCCGTTTGTTCTGGCGGCCCTGCGCTATCGCGTCGGCCGCTTCCAAAAGTGCCCTTGAAATCGGCGCGCCGATACCCGAACATACGTTCGTATGGAGATCGCCTGCGTCATCGACCGTCGTGTGGCATCTCCTGCGCGCCCGGGTCTTTCCGGGGGGCTACGGCCCGGGCGCAATTCTCTTCCCGACCCGGTCGCGGCGACCGAGGCGACCGAGGCGCTGGTGCGGCGGCTGGAGGCACTCGGCGCTGCGGTCGAGTCGGAGAAGGCGGGGGAGGCCTTCTTCGCGCTTGACGGGCTGCGGGGGATCTACGGCGGTGACAGCGCCGGGGTTCTGGAGGTGGTGCGGGGGGCGCTCGGCCTCCAGCGTGGCGGCGCTCTCGACACGCCGATCCGGATCGGCACGGCGCCGAACCGCTTCGCTGCTTTCGCCGCGGCCTGGAAGGGGGTCTCGGTATCGCCGCGGCGCCTGCAGGTCTTTCTCGCCCCGCTCTCGGTGGCGATCCTGCCGCTGCGGCTCGAGGCGCCGGGACGAGAGGCGGAGGAGCTCGTCCTCACCTTGCAGCGGCTCGGCATCGAGACCTTGCAGGCGCTCTCGCGGATCTCCACCGACCGCGTCGCCGACCGCTTCGGGCCGCTCGGCCTGCGGGCTCGCCGCCTCTCCCGTGGTGAGGACGAGCCGCTGCGCCCGCGCACGCCGCACGAGGAGCTGACCGCGCAGATCGAGCTGCCGGAGGGGACCGCCGGGCAGCAGCTGGAGCGCGCCCTGGAGCTGCTGGTCGACCGCCTGCTTGCCGCTCCCCAGCGCCGTGGCCGCACCCTGTTGGGGCTGCGCTTCGGGGCACTGCTCAGCGCCGGGGGCAGCTGGAGCGTCGAGCAGGGACTGGGGCGACCTACCGCCTCGGCGCGCACCCTGCGGGCGCTGCTGGCGCCACGGCTGCAGGGTCTACCGGGCCCGGCCGCGGCGCTGCGGCTGCGGGCCCTCGGCCTGGGACCTCCGGCCGCCGAGCAGACCGAGCTCGCTGTCGGCGGCACCGAGCCACGCCGGCGCCGGCTCGGCGCCGCGGTGCGCGAGGTCCGCGCCGCCCAGGGAGCCGAGGCGCTGCTGAAGATCCTTCCGGTCGACTCCAGCTCCCGGGTCCCCGAGCGCTGGTCGATGCTGACGCCTTTCCCCGAGCTGTAGCGCTTGGTGAGTGCGATGACCCCGGGACTGCGCCGCCTCTACGCGCCCGAGCCGGTGGCGGTTCGGGCCGACGAGGAAGGGGTGCCGACGGTGGTCGCGGGGGTCGCCGTGGAGGCTTTGCGCGAGCGCTGGGAGGTCGACGATCGTTGGTGGATCCCCGAGCGGCTGCGCCGCGAGTACTTCGAGCTGGCGCTGGTTGACGGTCGCTCCACTGTCGTCTTTCGCTGCGTCCTCGGCGGGCGCTGGTACCGGCAACGGGCTTGATGCCTTCCACCCCTCCGTACGTAGAGCTGCACGCGCACTCGGCCTTCTCCTTCCTCGACGGGGCCTCGACCCCGCTGGAGCTGGTCGGCGCCGCGGCGGACCTCGGCCACACGGTGCTCGCCCTCACCGACCACGACGGGATCTGGGGCTCGCGCGAGTTCGCGGAGGCCTGCAAGGGCGGGCCGCTACGGGCGATCACGGGGGCGGAGCTGACGATCGGTCCGGACCCCTATGCACACGTCACCCTCCTGGTCGAAAACGCCGTGGGGTATCGCAATCTGTGTCGGTTGCTGACGCTGGCCCATGCGCACACGCGCGACAACCCGGGGCGCGCCGCCGGGCAGCCGTGGGCGACGCTGGGGCAGGTGGAGGAGCACGCCGAGGGGCTTGTCTGCCTCTCCGGCTGCGCCCGCGACGGAGTGCTGGTGGGGGCTTGGGCGCCGGGGGAAGCGGCGACCGGGGAGCGGGTCGGCCGACGTCTGCTCGACGCCTTCGGGCGCGAGCGCTTCCGGGTCGAGTTGCAGCGGCCCTTCTGGCGCCACGACCGCGCTCGCAATCGCCGCCTCGCCCAGATCGCCTCTCGCCTCGGTGTCCCCTGTGTGGCGACCGGCAACGTTCACTCCCACAACCGCCGCCGCGCCCGCCTGCAGGACGCTTTCGTCGCGATCGGGCTCGGGCAGACGCTGGAGGAGTCCGAGCCGCGTCGCCGCGGCAACCTCAGCTCGGCCCTGGTCACTCCGGGAGAGATGGCCGCCCGCTTCGCCGAGTACCCGGAGGCGGTGGCCGAGACGGTGCGCCTGGCCGAGCGACTCGAGTTCGACCTGACCACAGGGCTCGGCTACCGGCACCCGCGACAGGGGGACCTTGCCGCCGACGACGAGTTGGCCGCGCTCTGCACCCAGCGGCTGGCCGAGAGCTACGCCGGCCGCGCTAGCCGCAACGACGCGGAAGCCCGCCTGCGTCAGGAGTTGGCGACGATCCGCCACCTCAACCTCTCCGGCTTCTTCCTCCTCCACCACGAGCTGCTGGAGCTGGCCCGTGAGGTCGCGGTCGAGGTGCGTGGTCGCGCCTCTCCCCGCGCGGTGCTGCCACCCGGCCGTGGCCGCGGCTCCAGTGTCAGCTCGATCGTCTGTTACCTGACCGGCCTCTCGCATATCGACCCGGTCGAGAAGAAGCTCTTCTCCGGCCGCTTCCTCAACGAGGAAGCGCAGACGCTGCCCGACATCGACCTCGACTTCCCCCGCGACATCCGCGAGGTGCTGATCCCCCGCGTCCACGAGGTCTACGGGGCCGACCGTTCGGCCCTGGTCGCCGCCTTTCCGACCTACCGGCCACGCGGCGTCGTCCGCGACCTCGGCAAGGCGCTGGGGCTGCCGCCGCGGGAGATCGAGAAGGTGGCGAAGACGACCGGCTTCCACGAGTCGGCCGGGGAAATGGAGCAGGACGTGATCGCCGCGATCGGCGCCGAGCGCGCCGCGGCTCCGCGCTGGAAGGCGTTGCTCTGGCTCTGCGACGACGCCATGGGCCTACCCCGCAATGCTTCCCAGCACTCCGGTGGGATGGTGATCTCGACCGAGCCCTTGATCGACGTCTGCCCGATCGTGCCGACGGCGATGGCGGGGCGCCAGATCGTCCAGTGGGACAAGGACTCCTGCGCGGATGCGGGCCTGCTGAAGATCGACCTGCTGGGGCTGGGGATGCTCTCGGCGGTCGAGCGCTGTGTCGACGAAGTCGCGACGACGCGCGGTGAGGCGCTCGACCTCTCGCGGATCCCGCTCGATGATCCCGAGACCTACGAGTCGATCCGCGCCGCCGAGACCACCGGCGTCTTCCAGATCGAGAGCCGTGCGCAGATGCAGATGCTGCCGCGGACCAGACCGCGCAACCTCGACGACCTCACCGTCCAGGTGGCGCTGGTCCGACCCGGGCCGATCCAGGGCGGCGCCGTCCATCCCTATATAGAGCGCCGCAAGCTGCAGCGACGGTATGAGTTCGAGGGCCGCGAGTACGAGATCCCCTACGAGCACGAGTCGTTGGAGCCGGCGTTGAAAGAGACGCTGGGGACGATCGTCTACCAGGAGCAGGTGCTCGAGGTGGCGATCGCCTTCGCCGGCTTCAAGCACGCCGAAGCCGAGACACTGCGGCGGGCGATGAGCCGCAAGCGCTCACGGGAGGCGATCGAGGAGCACCACCGCAAGTTCATCGCCGGCGCCAAGCGTGAACACGGGGTAACGGACGAGCTGGCCGAGCGGATCTGGGAGCAGATCCAGGGTTTCGCCGGCTTCGGCTTCCCGAAGGCGCACTCGGCCGCCTTCGGCCTGCTCGCCTACCAGTCGGCCTGGCTGCGCCTCCACCGCGGTCCGGAGTTCCTCTGCGCGCTGCTGAACGAGCAGCCGATGGGCTTCTATCCTCCCGACGCCCTGATCCAGGAGGCCCGCCGCCGCGACGTCGCCGTCGCCCCACCCGACGCCAACCGCAGCCGCGTCCTCTGCCACGTCGAAACCGCCCCCGGCCTGCCGGTGCGGATCGGACTCGGCTACGTGAAAGGCGTCCGTACGGAGGAGATGGAGACGCTGGTGGTGGAGCGGGAGCGGGGCGGGGCCTACTCGGGGATCGCCGACCTTGCCTCGCGCTCGGGGGTCGGGACCGCCGGCCTGGAGCGGCTGTCCTGGGCGGGAGCGCTGGACGGCATTCCGGCCGGGAGCGAAGAGCGCCGCGAGGCGCTCTGGAGCGTCGGCGTCAGCGCCAACGGGCGCGCCGCCGCCGGCCGCACCCAGCTGGCATTGCCGCTCGAGCCGGGGGAGCCGCCGCCGCTCGATCCCCTCGGGGACTGGGGGAAGCTGATCGCCGACTACCGCTCGACCGGGATCGCCTTCGGCAAGCATCCGCTGGAGCTGATGCGCCCGGGCATCGACCCGGCGCTGCTGCGCAGCAGCGAGCTGGAGCGGGCCGAGGACGGCAGCACGGTCGAGGTCGCCGGCATGGTCGTTGCCCGCCAGCGTCCGGGGACCGCCAAAGGCATCGTCTTCATGACCCTGGAAGACGAGTGCGGGATCGTCAACGTGATCGTCCCTAAGCGCGTCTACGAGCGCCATCGCGCCACGGTGCGCGCCGCCGTGATGGTCCGCGCCCGCGGCCGGCTCGAGCGCCGGGAAGGCGTCGTCAACGTCCTCGTCGACAGCGTCGATCCGCTCGAGCGCAGCGAGAAGGCCCGGCCGCGGCAACCACCACCCGCCGAGCTGCGCGCGGTCGCCCCCGCCGGCCACAGCTTCGGCCGCCGTGGTCGCTAGGGAACGCGGATCGCGATCTTGCCGCCGGAGTGCCCGGCTTCGACGCGGCGGTGAGCCTCGGCGGCCTGATCGAGGTCGAAGACGCGGTCGACCCTGACCTGCAGCCGACCACTCTCGACCAGATGCGAGAGGCCGGCAAGGCCGACCGGGTCGGGCTCGACCAGGAAGCCTGTGGCGCGGCGCCCGCTGCGGGCGGCCAGGTCGAGGACCTCCCGCGGCACGCCGCTGGGGACCGAGACGAGCATCCCCCCCGGCCGCAGAACCGGCAGCGAGCGCTCGCCCTGGGTGCCGGTGAAGTCGATCACCGCGTCGAGGTCGGCGACCAGGTCCTCGAAGCGCTCGCTCCTGTAGTCGATCGTCTGGTCGATGCCGAGCTCGCGCAGCCAGTCAGCCTGCTCGGCCCGCGCCGTGCCGATCACGTTGGCGCCGCGCGCCTTGGCGACCTGGACGGAGAGGTGCCCGACCCCGCCGCCGGCACCGTGGACGAGGAGATCGGCACCGGCCTCGAGCTGGATCGTGTCGACGACGATCTGCCAGGCGGTCAGCCCGGCCAGCGGCAGCGCCGCCGCTTCCTCGAGGGAGAGGACGTGGGGCTTGGCGGCGAAGTGGCGCGCGGGCGCGGTCACGTACTCGGCGTAGGCGCCGGCCTGGCGCGGGAACCACGGCATCCCGAAGACCTCTTCGCCGACCTTGAAGCGGGTCACTCCCCCACCGACCTTGCTGACGACGCCGGCGACGTCCCAGCCGAGACAGACCGGTGGCTCGCCGAGGATTCCCGACACGCCTCTGCCAGCGCGCGTCTTGCAGTCGACCGGGTTGACCCCGGCGGCGTGGACCCGGACCTGCACCTCGGTCGGGATCGGCTCGGGCTTCGCCACCTCCTCGACCGCCAGCACCTCCGGCCCTCCGTACTCGTGCAGGACGACGGCGCGCATCCACTCAAGTTATCCCTCTCTTTACTTAAAACACTTCGAGTAAACTGCCGGTTCGATGATGGGCAGGCATCTGACCGCCGCGCTTCTCGCCACGGCCTTGGTGTTCTCCGGCTGCGGTGGCGATGCGGACTCGTCCGCTACGAACGCCAACCCGGACGCGCTTCTCGTCAAGGCGAACGACCTGCTTGGGCGCGTCGAAGTCGGCCCGCCCCCCTTCGAAAAATGCGATCCGCTTCCGATCCTGGAAGGGAAGGGTGGACGGACCGCCGTAGTCGGCGGCATCCTCTACGTGGGTGTGACGCGGCTCTCGGAGGCCGTCGGCGTCTTCGCCGGAGAGGCGCAGGCGACCGCGGCGTTCAAAACCCTCAGCGGTCCGAAGATGCTCGAATGCATCCATAACTCGTTCGATCCGAAGCTGTCCATCGACGCAGTCGGCGCGCAGCCGCTCGATCTCGGTGACGAAAGCGCCGCCGCCAGATACAAAGTGAACGGGGAGGAATCCGAATCACTCGGCTATCTCGACGCCGTCACGATCAGGACCGGTCCCTGCGTTGCATCTGTGCTCGTCCGCGTGGATAGCCCGACGGCAGGCGGTGCGGTGTCGGCCCAGCTCAGCGAAACCGTCGCCGATCGACTCGCGGACGGCTGCTAGCTTCGAGCCTCGATGAGGCGGCTCAACATCGCATCGCCCCGGTTCGAGTACGACGGCGAGGATCCGGAGGGATTCCGCTCCGGGATGGCACGGCTGGGCAAGCTTCTCGGCGCCGAGGAGTCGGGGATCAGCGTCTACGAGATCCCACCCAGCCAGGCGATCTGCCCCTACCACTACGAGGTCGGCGAGGAGGAGTGGCTGCTGGTGCTGGCCGGGACGCCGACGCTGCGACACCCGCAGGGCTCGGAGCGGCTCGACCCCTGGGACGTCGTCTGCTTCCCGCGCGGTCCCGAGGGCGCCCACGGCATCGGCAACGAGACCGACCAGCCCGTCCGCGTTCTCATGTTCTCCACCGTGGTCGTCCCCACCGCGACCGTCTACCCCGACAGCGACAAGGTCGGGATCTGGACCGGCAACTCCGACGACGACGTCCTCGTCCGCAAGGACAGTGCCGTCGACTACTACGACGGCGAGACCTGAAGCTGCCGTCTTCGCCGTCAGAACGGCCGCCGCGCCGGATGGTTATTCTCGGTGGCCGAAGTACGCAGCAGACACCCAGCCTGGTCCGGTCAGTTTTCGAGCGTTTCGTCCTGCCGGACCACCTGGATTGAAAAATTTCAACGCGCGGCGATGAGTTCTCGCCCACCCAGGAGTCTCTACTTGCATGACTACCGCTACGGCTGAACAGACCGAAGACCGCACCCGCTGGCTCGCCCTCTACGTGCTCTGCGCGGGGATGCTGATGATCGTCCTCGACGCGACGATCGTCAACGTCGCCCTGCCGACGATCCAGGACGACCTCGGCTTCTCCCAGAGCAAGCTGGCCTGGGTGGTGAACGCCTACATGATCCCCTTCGGCGGCCTGCTGCTGCTGGCGGGACGGATCGGCGACCTCGTCGGCCAGCGCCGCGTCTTCCTCGTCGGCCTCGCCGTCTTCACCGTCGCCTCGCTCCTCTGCGCCATCTCGCAGAGCCAGGAGGTGCTGATCGGCGCCCGCTTCGTGCAGGGGATCGGCGGGGCGCTGGCCTCGGCCGTGATCCTCGGGATGATCGTGACCATGTTCCCCGAGCCGGCGGCGCAGGCGAAGGCGATCGGCGTCTTCGGCTTTGTCGCCTCGGCGGGCGGCTCGATCGGGCTGCTGGCCGGCGGCGTCCTCACCGAGGCGATCAGCTGGCACTGGATCTTCCTGATCAACCTGCCGATCGGTGTCCTCGTCGCCTACCTGGCGATGCGCCTGGTCCCGAGCCGGGAGGGGCTCGGCCTCCACGAAGGCGCCGACTTCCCCGGTGCCGCTTTGATCACGGGCTCGCTGATGATCGGCGTCTTCACGATCCTGCAGATCACCGAGTGGGGCTGGGTCGACACCAAAACGCTGGCGCTCAGTGCCGTCTCGGCGCTGCTGCTGGCCGCCTTCATCCACCGCCAGGCGACGATCGCCAACCCGCTGATGCCGCTGCGTCTGTTCCGCTCGCGCAACGTCGCCGGCGCCAACGTGCTCCAGGCTCTGATCGTCGCCAGCATGTTCGGGATGTTCTTCCTCGGCGCCCTCTACCTGCAGCGGGTGCTCGACTACAGCGCCCTCGAGGTCGGCCTCGCCTTCCTGCCGACCACGATCGTGATGGGGACGCTCTCGCTCGGCTTCTCGGAAAAGCTGATCATGCGTTTCGGCCCGCGCAAGACGCTGATCCCCGGCGTCTGCCTCACCGTCGTCGCGCTGCTGCTGTTCGCCCGCACCCCGGTCGACGGCAACTACCTGACCGATCTGCTGCCCCCCTTCCTGCTGATCGCCGTCGGCATGGGCTCCTCCTTCCCGGCGATCATGACCCTGGCGATGTCGGGGGCAACTCCGGAAGACTCCGGACTTGCCTCCGGCCTGGTCAACACCAGCATGCAGGTGGGCGGCGCGATCGGGCTGGCGGTGCTGGCGACGCTCTCCACCGAGCGCACGCAGAGCCTGCTCGACGACGGCGTCTCCAACGCCCAGGCGCTGACCTCCGGCTACCACGTCGCCTACTTCATCGGTGCCGGGCTGGCGGCGATCGCGGTGGCGATCGCGGTCTTCGTGCTGCGCGACCCCGATCCGGCCGCCGCGCCCCACGGTGCTCCGACGCCGGAGCGGGCCCCCGGCGAGCCCGCTTACTCCGAGGCCGGCTGACCGCAGACGCGATTCAATAGTCAAGAATTTCCCTTAGGCCGTCGATCAGTTCTCACGTGCCGATTGATTTGACCGACAGCCCCCACGGACCGGGCGCTTTCGCCGAAGCGCCCGACGAGCGCGCCCGGATGGGCCGCATCTCCGGTTTCCTCTGGATCGTCGGGGCGCTGATCGGCGCCGGCGCCGCCTTCCTCCCCGGCGCCGTCCACGAGGGGTTGCCCTGGGTGCTGGGAGTAAGCGCCTTGGTCTTCCTCTACGGGGTCGGCAGCGTCACCGGCGTGATCGCCTGGCAGCGGGCCTCGATGAACGCGCTGGCGGTGGGCATGGTGGTGACGATTCCGGTCGTCGGCCTCGCCCTCTACCTGACCGGCGGCTCTCTCAGCTACATCGAACCCTTTCTGGTCTGCTCGCTGCTCTACGCCGCCTTCTTCTTCCCGTCGCGCTGGGCTTGGCCGCTGGCGATCGAGCTCATCCTCGTCGCCGGTACGCCACTCCTCTATGACCCGGACGCGACCGCGAACGCCTTCGTGCCGCGCTACCTCGCGCTGGTTGCGAGCTACCTCGCGGCGACCTGGGTGATGGTGGGGCTTAAAAAGCGCCTGGTCGCCGCCGAGGCCCGCCAGCGCGAGATCGCCAATCGCGATCCTCTGACCGGAGTCGGCAATCGCCGCGTCTTTGACGCGATCCTGCACCGCGAGCTGGAGGCGCGGACCAAGCCGCGGGGACGCCGCGAAGCCGACGACAGCCCGCTCGCCCTACTGCTTCTCGACCTCGACGACTTCAAGGGTGTCAACGACCAGCACGGCCACCAGGTGGGGGACGCGGTGCTCTGCGAGGCGGCGACCCGCGCTCAGCAGATGCTCCGCTCGACCGACAGCCTGGCCCGGATCGGCGGCGACGAGTTCGCCGTCGTCGCCCCCGGTGCCCACGGCGAGGGAGCGCAGCGGATGGCGGAAGCGATCCGTACCGCGGTCGGCCTGCGCGAATCCGATGCTCCCGGCCCTGTCCCCAGCGCCTCGGTCGGCTGGGCTGTCTTCCCCGAGGACGGACTCGACTACGAGACCCTGATGCACGTCGCCGACGAACGGATGCTGAGGCTCAAGGGCAAGGACAAGCAGTTGGCGCTCGGCCGCTGAGGTCGTCCCGCTACTGCTGGATCGAGGCCGACTCGAGCACGCCGAGCAGCTGGGTGACGCGGCAGACCAGCAGCCGCTCCTCGTCGATCTCGACCCAGACACCGGCGGCGGCCGGGAAAACGACGTGGTCACCGGGCTGGACCGGCATCTCGACCCCGGCCTGCGCCCACCAGTCGAGACCCGGCCCGACCGCGAGGACGATGCCCTGCTCGGGCGGCGGCTCGTGGGTGCCGGGAGGGACGACCAGGCCGGAGCGCCGCACCCGGTCCTGATCGAGCTCCTTGATCACGATCTGGTCGAACAGCGGCCGCAGCTGATGGCGGACCGACTCGGTCGGGTCGGGTATCTGCGCGGTGCCCATCCTGACTTTGTAGCCGATCGTCCACACCCGCGTTTAGAGCGCAAGGTAATTGAGCATTAGAGGGGCAGGGAAACGGGCAGGGTCAACCAGTGAAGGAGAGGCAAATGAACGCGTTAACTCTGACTCGGCCCCGGCGGGTACTGTGGGTGCTGGCTTTGTCCGTCGTAGCACTGGCGCTGCTCGCCGGTGCCGCCGGCGGGGCACGGGCGAACTACGTGGCGCTCGGCGACTCCTACGCCGCCGGGCCGTTGATCCCCAACCCGGTGCTGCCACTCGGCTGTCTCAAGTCGAGCAACAACTACGCACACCTGGCGGCGCCGAGCATCGGCCTGACCCTGCGCGACGCAAGCTGCAGTGGGGCCGAGACCGAGGACATGACCAACCCGCAGAACGTCGACCCCGACGGGCCGAATCCGCCGCAGTTCAACTCGCTCGACGCGAGCACGACGGTGGTCTCGCTGACGATCGGCGGCAATGACATCGGCTTCTCGGAAGTGGTCGAAAGCTGCATCACCTACAACCCGTTCAGCTCGCCCTGCAAAAACAAATATGCCGCGGGGGGTAAAGACCAGCTGGCGGAACGGATCGCGGCGACGGCGCCGAAAGTGGCGGCGGTGCTGCAGGGCATCCAGGCCCGCTCGCCGGCGGCGAAAATCTACCTTGTCAACTACCCGGCGATCTTCCCGGAGACGGGGAACGGCTGCTGGCCGCAGATGCCGGTCAGCTTCACCGACGCCCCCTACCTGCGGGCGACCGAGCAGCGGCTGAACTCGATGCTGGCGACCCAGGCGGCGGCTATCGGCGCCACCCTTGTCAACTGGTACCAGGCGAGCATCGGCCACGATGCCTGCAAGGGGACCTCGACCCGCTGGGTCGAACCGCTGGTGCCGGGCACCCTGGCGGCCCCGGTCCATCCCAACAAACAGGGCATGGTGGGAGGAGCCGGCGCTCTGGCCGCGGCGGTGAAATAGTCGTCGCATGCGTATCGCGAGCCTCGTCCCGTCGGCGACCGAGATGCTGTTCGCGCTCGGTCTCGGCGGCGACGTGGTCGCGGTCACGCACGAGTGCGACTACCCGCCGGCGGCGCGGGAGCTGCCGCACCTGACCGCGACCGTTCTTCCCGAGGGGCTCGGCGCCGGTGAGATCGACGCCGCCGTCAAGGCCGTCGTCGGCGAAGGCAAAGCGCTCTACAGCCTCGACGAGGAGCTGCTGGCAGAGTTGGCCCCGGACCTGATCGTCACCCAGGCGATCTGCGACGTCTGCGCCGTCTCCTTCGAGGACGTGGCCGCGGTCGCAGCGCGGCTGCCGAGCCGCCCGCGGGTGGTTCAACAGGATCCGAGCAGTCTGGGCGAGGTGCTGGAGGACGTGACCCGGCTCGGGGCGGCGGCCGGGATCGAGCAGCGGGCGCTGGACCTGCGAGCCGAACTCGAGGCGCGCCTGGCGGCGGTCCGCGCCGCCGTGGCCGGGACGCCGCCATCGCGGGTCATCGCCCTCGAGTGGCTCGACCCGCCCTTCGTCGGCGGCCACTGGATCCCGGAGATGGTCGCGCTCGCCGGCGGCATCGACGTCGCCGGCCCGGCCGGGGCGAAGTCGCCGCAGGTCGAGTGGGAGGCGCTGGCGGGGCTCGCTCCCGACCTCGTCGTCGTCATGCCCTGCGGGATGTACGCGCGGGACTCGCAGCGGGAAGCCGAGGCGCACCGCGAGCGGATCGAGTCCCTCGGCCCCGACCGGGTCTTTGCCGTCGACGCCGCCTCCACCTACTCGCGCCCCGGCCCGCGGCTGGTCGACGGCACCGAGCTGCTCGCCCACCTGCTCCACCCCGAGCGGGCCGACCCACCCGCCGGCATCGCTTTCGTCGCCCTGCTCTAGGCTGATCCGCAGTGCTCAGAGGTTCTTCCAGCGTCGTTCGCATCGTCTCGGTCTGCGCCGCCGCGCTGTTGGTCTTCGTTGTCTGGCTGTCGATCGAGAACAGCGCTCACACCGGTGTCGGTTTCTTCTACGCGATCCCGGTCGGCCTCGCGACCTGGTGGTTCGGCGGGCGCGCCGGTGCCGCCACCGCGCTCGCCTGCGTCGGTCTCTACGCGCTCGGCGCCCGGATCGATCCGGTGGACAACTTCGGCCTGGCGCTGGCGATCCGTGCCACCGCCTTCGCCCTGGTCGTGGTCGTCGTCTCGGTGCTGCGCGAGCGGCTGATCGTGCTCGAGCACTCGGCCGAGGAACTGGAGGCGATCCGGGCGGCGCTGACGCCCTCGACCCTGCCGGAGCTGCCGGGGGTCGATGCCGGCGCCGCCTTCGTCGCCTCCGAATACGGCGTCTCCGGCGACTTCTACCTGCTCACCAACGGCCCCGACGACTCGACCGTCGCGGTCGTCGGCGACGTTGTCGGCCACGGCCCCAAGGCCGCCCGCCTGGCGACCTTCATCCGGGCGCGGTTCGCGGCCTTCGCCGCCAACACCAGTGATCCGGCCGAGATCCTCACCCTCGCCAACGCCGCCCTGGTCGAGCGTCCTGGTCGTGACGAGGAGCTGGTCAGTGCCGTCTGCCTGCGCTTCCAGGCGGAAGACTCGCGGCTCTCATACGCCGTCGCCGGCCATCCGTTACCGATGCACCTGCCCAGTCTGGAGGAACTCCAGCCCGAGGGCACGACCCTCCTGCTCGGCGTCAGTGCCGACCTGCCCCTCGAGACCGCGGACCTCACGCTCGACCGCAGCCACGGTGTGCTCGTCTATACGGACGGCGCCACCGACGTGCAGCAGGGTGAGACGCGGCTCGGCAGCGACGGGCTCTCCCGCCTCCTCGGTCCTCTGGTCAGGCTGCCGGCGCGAGTGCTGGCGCAGGAGGCGCACAAAGCGGTGCTCGGTTGGGCGGACACCCCGCTCGGCGACGACCTCTGCATCCTTGTGCTGCGCCCCAAGGCATAGGCCCGGGGGGCGCGGCCTCCCTACAGGTCGCGCTCGTAGAAGAGCATCGAGGGGCCGTCCGGCGACCCTTCGCGGTTCGTGAACCCACAGCTCTCATACAGCGCCCGCGCCACGGTGTCGGTGGTGCCGGTATTGAGGTCGATCCCGCTTGCGCCCGCCTCGCGCGCCGCGTCCATCGTCGCCTCCAGCAACGCCCGCCCGATGCCACGCCCGCGCAGCGGCGGCACCACGTAGAGCTCCTGCAGGTGCGCTTCCGGCCCGCCGGTCCAGACCGAGGTGCGAAAGCGGATCAGCGAGATCCCGTCCGGCCCCACGCCGGCGAGCAGCACCGTCATCTCCCCCGCCGTGAGCAACTGCCGCGCGTACCCGGTCAGCGCCGCCACGCCCGGCGTCGGTTCCGAGTACTCGTTGTTGAAGTCATGCAGCAGCCGCGCGATCGCGTCGGCGTCCTCGGGCCCGGCGCGGCGGATCTGGATCCGATCATCGCTCACGTCGATAGTTTCCCGCAAGGGTGCGGATGTGACGCTACCGCCGCTGAGGCTTGGCCTTCTTCTTCGCACAACTGGTCTTGACTGCGACCCTGCGGTCGTAGGGACGGCCGTTTTGGCCGGTCAACTCGGCGCTAGCCCGCAGCTTGTGCAGGCAGAGGTTCCTGTTGTTGATCAGAAGGCCCTTCTTGCCACCTTTGAGGCTGAGGGTGAACTTGGTAACAGGCGCGTCGGGGGGTGAGGCGAAGGTGGTCCGGATTCTGCCCTTGACGGAGTCGATGTTGCCGACCAAGACGAAGCGGACGACGCCACGGAGGTCGGCGACGATGTCGGGGAGGGGGTGTTCGCCGCCGTTGGAGCGGAAGTAGACGGGTCCTTCGAGAGGTTCGTCGAGCAGTGGAGTGACCGCCCTGGCGGTGCCGAGCAGAGATCCGCGAGGACAGCGATCTGCGTTGAACTGAACTCGCGTGCAGGGATTCTGGATGTGGGCGTTGTCGATGAACTCCGAGGGGGGAAGGGTAACCACGCTCCTGCCTACGTTGGCATCGCCTTTGCGCGGCCTCAGAATCGCTTTGAGCGCCGGGTGATCGCCGCGCTTGGTGCCGCCGGTGAGCTTGAGCGAGAGCTTGGGCTTGAAGCCTAAGGACGAGCAGCCGGCAGCCTGGTAGGGCGTGGAGAGACCGACGGGGACGTCGTCCGCGGAGCTGAAGACGTCAAGGAAGGCGCCGAAGAGGGTCGCTTTGGCCCTCGAGGGATCGCAGCTGGTGGGATTGAGGGTGAAGTTGTTGCGATCGACGTAGACCCTGAGGTCCCGGAGCTTCAAGGGGACTCCCTTGAGGATGTGGGGGATCGGGTCGGAGTGGGCGCCGTCGACTTGGACTTCAGCCGTGGTGGGATCAAGCGTCAGCGCCTGGTGGACGACTACGGTGCCGGCGTCGAACGGTCCGGCCACCGCCGGCGTGATCGCGATGATCGAAAGTGGGTCGCCGGCGAAGGGTCCGCCAAGGTAGATCTTGCCGGGTACATAGGTAAGCGCCGATCCGACTCCAGCACCGGCCAGGGTGCGCCCGATCTGCGAGGCCGCCGGGCAACTGGGGCTGGCGAGCTCCTGTCGTCCGGTCTTGCTCTTGGCGACCGCGATCGCCGCCGCCGAGCATTTTGCCACGCCGGCGATCTTGCCGGTCACGCCGGGAGGCAACACAGAATCGAAGCGGGTCAACTCTTGCTCGCCATCGCTGCGGATGAGGCGCATGTAGAAAGGCGAGTAGGAGCCGGCGCTGTTGTTGATCGAGCCGGCTTCAAAGCCTGGGTGGAAAGGCGGCGCCCCCTTGGGGCAGGGGCTTCCTCCAACTCCAGCGCCGATCTTGAAAGACGAGGTGGTGGAAAGCGGTGCCGACGGGTTCGCCCAAGGGGTGAAGACGGCCGTAGCCGTGTAGGTGCCGCAGGCGGGTGGAGTGATCAAGGGCGAGCGGGCTCCCTCGCGGAGATGTAAGCGAAAGTGAGAGAAGGGGAACTGAGGTAGTTCATAGCCGTCCTCGCCGAAGGTGGTTATCAGCTGTCCCGTTCTCTGATCGAGAGCTACCTCACCCGGTAGCTTGACCAGTATCCCCCGTTGCGGTTCCCTGATCACCAGATACATGGCAATCAGGGAGTCAAAGGGATTCTCGGCTCCCGGTCGGGTGGTTGCCGGGTCATCCTGCTGGGCAACAAAGATCGACCCCTTTAGAAGCACTCCCTCAAGGAGTGGGGTTTCGACTTCGACACCTCCTACCTTGGATGCCTGTGGGCAACCCTGCCCCGGTTCGGAGCCGAGCGTCTCCCGGTTCAGGTCGGCGGGAGTGCAGGTGGCGAGGCCTTCGGCCACCGAGGGGTTGACGGTCACTCCCTCGGGCAGGGTGACGACAGCTTTACGGATGTCGGACTGCGCGGTTCCGGCCGGATCGGTGAGGCCCTGATCATCTACGTCGAGGCTGAAATCGAGACCCGAGGGGCTCTCGGCCTGTTCGGTGGTCGGCTGAGCATCGATGTCTGGCGCGAAACCGAGGTTGCCGCATCCACTGACAGCGAGTGGATTGGGCGGCACAGAGTTGTCGTGAGTCGAGACCGCCACCGGTGGAATCCACACACCGGGGTTCTGCCAGGAGTCGGCGCTGAAGATCGTGGTCAGGGGCCCGCTGCAGCTGCGCGGCATGGTCAGGAAGGGACGCCGGGCGTTGTCGCTGACCGGGCAGCTGTCATCGGCGCTGGAGGAGACGCAGATCCCCCGTTCGGAGTTGTGGGCGGGGTCGGCGGGGTTGCCCCAGATGGTCGTCCTCGAGGAGTAGAAGCTGACCGCCTGGGGGATGTAGTTGACCGAGACGATCGGGTTGTAGGGGGCGCTGTCCTTCAGCTTGACGACCAGCGTGATCGGAAAGCCCGCCGCGATGAAGCCGAGCTGGATGACCGCCCCCCGCGGCGGCACGAGATTGTAGACGGCGGTGGTGCCTGGAAGAGGCTCGTTGACGCCGACCACCAGGTCGATGGTGCCGACCGCGGTGTCGTTGCCGCAGGGGGGGATCGCGATCGGCGATTCCTGGAAAAGGGCCATTTCCAGAAAGCTCGCCGCTGAGCAGCGAGGCACCGCCGTCGGGTCCCCGACCATCCCCGGCGGCAGTTCGATCGTCAGGTCTTTAGCTGCATCGATGGGGATTTCTCCCTTTTCGGGATCGATCACAGTGTTGAAGTCGAGGTTGGTCGTCATCGCCAAGGGATGGGTCCCAGCCCCCATGGGAGGCATGCCGGGAGGCCCGGCAAAGGTGACGTCGAGGTTCTTGAGGCCGAAGGCGGCGCTTGCCGGAACGGCTGCCGAGATCGCGAGAAGCAGGGCGCCGAGGAGGATCGCGATGACGCGCTTCATGACGCCGCCCTGCGCTGGCGTTGACGCTTTTGCTTCTGCCCCTTCTTTTGCAGGCAGCGCACCTTGCCGGCCTTGCGAACTTGTCGCTTGCCTTTCGGACAGCGCCGTGGATTACCCGGGCCATGGAAATTGGCGCTGGCCGGAGTCGCGTCGACGGGTGCGGCAGGGGGGTTCTGGCAGGCTTCCCCTTCGCACGCGGACTTCGGACTCGTCGTAGGGAAGCCACCTTCGACCCGGGCATCATAAATGTCGAACAGGCCGGGGTCCTGGGGAACGAGGCTCGAGGCGGTCGCGATGAAGACGTCAGTGCCGCTTTTATTGGCATCGAGGAAGCGCGAGTCGCTGGAGCTTTCGCCGGAAGAGATCAGGCTGACACAACCGCCGGCGGTGGAGCTATAGGCGGCGGCTCCTTTGCTGCAGGTGCCTTTCCCTGGCTCCTCCCACTGATAGACGTCCTGCTTGCCGTTGGTATCGGCCGGCACCAGTCGCTCATAGCTTTCGAAGAACACGCGGCTGCCGTCCTCGGAGAGCAGGCGTTGAGAGTAGAGCTGCTTTTCGGCCGTGCGGATCCGGGCAGCCACCCAGGATCCGATCACCCCGGCGGTGAGGTGGCGTCCCGCCGGCCGCACTCCGGTCGGGTTACAGGAAAGGCAGTTGAGCGCTTTCGACTCAGCGTCGTAGCGATAGACCTCCGAGTCGGGCTCGCCGCTCTCCACATCACGGTTGTCATAGCCGGTCGGGCTCCCGTTTGACATGAAGACCACATGCAGACCGTCGGCGCTCACATGGGCGGAATGGCGACTGGGGTCGAAGTTGACAGGCGAGGAATCGACGGATTTACCCTGTTTGGCGTCATCTTTTGAGAGCGTGGCGATAAAGCTGAAGCCGCCGCCTACTTCATGGGAGTAGAGGTTGGGCGCCCCGGCTACCGCGGCGCCATCCAGCGCTTCCTCAGAGACCAGGTAGATCCGTGAGGCGTCTTCGCTTGCCCCCAGCAGGCCGATCACTTCTCCGGCAATCGGTTTCCGTTCCGCTTTCGCCAGGTCGAATTCGTACAGCTCGCCGTCGTGGGTTCCCGCCGTATACGAGAAGAGCGCTTTGGAGCCGTCATCTGCCGCCATCCAGAACTGCGCTGGGTCTGGACCAGAAACCGCCAGCGTCGGGTTTTTGCCCTCGACCCGCAGGTAGATTTTCCCCGGGCCCTCCACCGCATCGGACCAGAAGATCCGCGAGCCGTCGGCCGAGATTGCATTGTGGACCGCATGCTCGCGCGTATTGTTGAACCCGAAGGACGCGGTTCCGGCCGAACACCCCGTGTTCGCCGCCGACCCGTTTGGCAGCACGCAGACCGAACGCAGTTTCCCTGCTCCGAAGGACTCATACAACAGCGGTTTCGAGGCGCCGAGGTTCGGGGCATCCGCCGTCAGATTGTCGGCTACTCGGAAGATCATGTGGGCGCCGTTGTCCGCGATGCCCTGGATTTCCGGCACGAACAGTTTTGGTTTGAGATGCGGCGGCACGGCCTTGCTCAGTGCGCTGAAGGCATCGGGTTCCGGCCCACAGCCGTCCCATCTGTAGAGACCGGCATATTTCGCCGGCGCGCCGGGAGCGAGCAGCGTGTCGGAGTCATGTACGAGCCAGCCGCTGCAGAGATCGGGGGAGAAGTACTTGAACTCGACATCCGCCGTTGCCAGAATTTCGAGAATGTTGGTTCCCCGTGGTGGTGAAACCGAGTGGGAGGTCCAGCCCGCTCCCGTGCGGCCGGCTATGTACTGCGAGGTCCAGGGTGCGGACTGGGCGTCGCCGAAGGCACGGTAGGCCGAGTAGGCAAGCTTGTCTCCGGCCTCTGCGCTCTGGTAGTAGGTCGCGGGAGTTCGTTCACCGCCCACCACCAAGACGTCGGCGTTGCTTTTATCGAGCGGCGAGACCATCTCATAGGCACGGCAGTCGGGTAGGTAGGCGGAGGCGCCGCTGCGAAACCGGGCGTTCGGGCAGGTATCGGGTGGAAGTGGGGCGCGCGCCCGGGGCGTCCTGAAGGTCTCCTCTTGGCCATCCAGCCCGGGCGTGCCACCGACCCCCCTCACCGGCCCGCCACCGCTGCTCTGCGCGACGAAGCGATAGTGGTAGGTGGTGTCGGGCTGCAGTCCCGAGAGGAAGACTCCGGCGCTGACCAGTGGGGCGTTGACCACCTGTCCGCTTAGTTTG
>Ga0190264_10000027_pt1 | contig 21042 bp, 15 predicted proteins | sample Popmic112T_FD_136651 | JGI IMG/M metagenome (GOLD analysis project Ga0190264, IMG submission 136651) | Populus adjacent soil microbial communities from riparian zone of Indian Creek, Utah, USA - 112 T | ecosystem: Environmental > Terrestrial > Soil > Riparian zone | place: USA: Utah | collected... | reverse complement strand
TCGCCCGCGGCCGCCGACGGCCTCGGGGCCTGTTCGGACGCCCAGGTGGCGCTCGAGTCCAGGGAGCCCGAGCAGTGCCCGGATGCCTCCAAGATCGGCACGGTGGAGATCGACACGCCGCTGCTGGAAGCGCCACTGGAAGGCTCCCTCTATCAGGGCACGCAGCAGTCGAACGACCCGCAATCGGGAAAGATGTATCGCCTCTTCCTGGTTGCCGCGGGCTCGGGAGTCCGGATCAAGCTCGAAGGCGGGCTGAAGGTCGATCCGGCTACCGGCCAGATGACGGCGAGCTTCGACGACAACCCGCAGCTCCCGTTCGAGAGGCTCGACCTCCGGCTCCTCGGTGGCAGCAGGGCACCGCTGGTTACGCCGGTGGCCTGCGGCACCTATGTCACCACCGCCAAGCTGACCAGCTGGGCCAACCCCGATGAGGCGACGACCCTGCGTCCCAGCTTCACGATCAACCAGGGCTGCGGCAAGAGCTCTCAGTTCACGCCGCAGCTGGATGCCGGCAGCGCCAATCCGGCGGCCGGGGACTACTCGCCCTTCACCCTGCGGGTGACCCGCGAAAACGGGCAGCAGAACGTCTCCCGCATCGAGGCCGACCTGCCCGAGGGCGTGCTGGCCAAGCTGGCCGGCGTGGCGCTCTGCGGCGAGGCGCAGGCGGTGACCGGCGCCTGCCCGGCGGCCTCGCAGGTAGGGACGACCACGGTCGGCGCGGGGGCGGGCACCACCCCCCTCTACGTCCCGCAGCCGGGCAAGTCCCCGACCGCGGTCTACCTGGCCGGTCCTTATAAAGGTGGCCCCTACAGCCTCGTCGTCAAGGTCCCGGCCCAGGCCGGGCCCTTCGACCTTGGCACGGTCGCGGTCAGGAATGCCCTCTACCTCGACCCGACCACGGCCCAGGTCAGCGTCAAGTCCGATCCGCTGCCACAGATCCTCGGTGGTGTCCCGATCTCCTACCGGGACATCCGGGTGATCGTCAATCGGGACGACTTCACCCTCAACCCGACCAGCTGCGACCCGATGAGCGTTGACGGCACCATCGTCTCCGCTCAGGGCACCGTCGCCAGGCCCTCCAGCGGCTTCCAGGCGGTCAACTGCGAACGGCTCGGATTCAAGCCGAAGCTGCGCCTGAAGGTCAAGGGCGCCACCAAGCGCGGTGCCTACCCGGCTCTGCGGGCGGAACTCAGGGCGAGAAAGGGCGAGGCCAACATCGACCGCGTGTCGGTGGCGTTGCCGCACTCGGAGTTCCTGGCCCAGGAGCACATCAAGACGATCTGCACCCGGGTCCAGTTCGCCACCGACGCCTGCCCCGCCGACTCCATCTATGGCCACGCCAGGGCCTTCACCCCGCTCCTGGACGAGCCGCTGGAAGGACCGGTCTACCTGCGCTCGAGCAGCAACCCGCTGCCCGATCTGGTCGCGGCCCTCGACGGGCCGATCGACATCGACCTGGCGGGCCGGATCGACTCGGTCAACGGTGGTATCCGCACCACCTTCGACCGCGTTCCCGACGCGCCGGTGAGCAGGTTCGTGCTCGCCATGAAGGGCGGCAAGAAGGGGCTGCTGGTCAACTCCCGCAGCCTCTGCGTCGCAACCAACAGGGCCAAGATCCTGGTTGACGGGCAGAACGGCAAGACCGCCGATCAAAGCCCGGTACTGTCGAGCTCCTGTGGCAAGAAGGCTAAGAAGAAGGCCCGCCGCTAGAGGTTCGAGTGGCTGATGGCGACGAGGTTCGGCGGCTGCCCCACGGGCTGCACGGGATACCGCCGGACCTCGTCTCCCGCAATCAACGCGAACGACTGATCGCGGCGGCGGCGGAGGCCTGTGCCGAGCACGGGTATGCGGAGACGAGGGTGGCCGAACTCGCCCAGCGGGCGGGGGTCTCGACCGCGACCTTCTACAAGCTCTTCGCCGGTAAGCGCGAGTGCGTGCTGGAGGCTCATCGGGAGCTGCTGGAGCGGTTGTTGGAGGAGGTCGACCGCGCCTGCGAAGAAGCGGATGACCGGGCGGGGAAGCTGCGGGTCGGCGTTCGCACCGTCCTTTTTCTCTTTGCCGCCGACCCGCCGACGGCGCGGCTGCTGACGGTCGAGGTGCTGGCGCTCGGCCCGGCGGGCGCGACGCGCAACGACGCCGCGATCGAGGCCTTCGCGACGCGGTTGCGGGCGGGACGGGAGGGTGGAGAAGTGCCCTCCGCCGACGCCGAGTGGACCGTCTTGGCCGGGATCGCGATGCTCGTCGGCAAGCACGTCATGGCCGGCGAAGCCGCCACGCTGCCCGAGCTCGAGGATCGGCTGGTCGCGATCGTCACCGCGCAGGAGTGACTCTTTCCGCTCCGAGAAGCTCCACTTTTCTCACGTTTCGGGCGTAACGCGTGCGCTTTGCTTTGAGACAATAAGTTCCATGTTCGCTCGCCCCACCCTTCGAAAGCTCCTCGTCGAGCAATCCAAGCGCCGCGACGAAGAGGCCAGACGCCGAGCCGAGGAATCCAAGCGCCGCGATGATGAAGCTGAGCGCCGTGAGGAGGAGTTCCAGCAGCGCGGCAGAGAGCGCAGGGAGGAATTCGAGCGTCTCATGCAGGAATCCGAGCGTCGTACGGAGGAAACGCGCGAGTACAACCGGGAGATCCTTCTGCGCAACGAGAAGGTCTACAAGGGGGTGCTAGCTCGACTCGAGGAACTGGGTGAAGAGACCCGCGCCAGCACGGCGCAGATCAAGTCGAACACCGAAGAAACCCGCGCCCAGACTCAAGCGCTACTGAGGCTGATCGATCGCATGGACGAAGCGGGCGGCGCGGCCGCGGCTTAGGCGCCGCGCGGCTCGAAGTCGTTCTTAACAGAGTCTTCTGCATACGTTCGCTCTTTTCGGCCGCCGGATCGCCAAACTACCTGCGGTGCGAAGTAGGGAGAGCAGGGGTCGCTCGAAATCCGAGGGAACGGATTCGAGCCGGCGCCCACCGTTGACGCTGCGCCACCCTCGGGCGGTGCTGGCCATCGCTGCGGTGGTCCTGGTTGTGCTGGGAGTGATCGGGACCGGGGTAGAGGAGAAGCTGGAGCCGACGACGCTGCGGATCCCGGGCACCCAGTCCGCCCAGTCCAACGAGTTGCTGCGCGAGCACTTCGGGGCGGCGATGCCGTTCGCGATCCTGCTGCGCGGCCCGGCCGACGAACTGGATCGACAGGGCCCGGCGCTGATCCGGAAGCTGCGCCAGGACCCGGCCGTAACCACCATCTCTCCCTGGGACCGCGGCTCCGTCGTCGACCTGCGGCCGACCCCTCGGCGGGCGCTGATCCTCGCCGACTTCCACAACGAAATCAAAGAGGCCGTCAACGAGACGGTCCCCAAGCTCAACCAGATCCTCGACGAAGAGATCCAACCGCCGGTGCGGGCGACGCAGACCGGTTTCGCCTCGATCTCGGCCGCCCTTCAGGAACGCTCGATCTCGGCCGCCGAGCGGGGCGAGCTGATCGCCTTCCCGTTCCTGTTGATCGTCCTGCTGCTCGTCTTCCGATCGCCGATCGCCGCCGCGATCCCGCTTGCCTTCGGGGCCGTGACCGTGGTCGCCTCGCGCGGCATCCTCTACCTGGCGGCCGAATGGTTCGACATCGACGCCTTCGCCCTGACCGTCTGTTCGATGATGGGATTGGCCCTGGGGGTCGACTACGCGCTGTTGATGGTTTCGCGATTCCGCGAGGAGCTGGCGACGGGGCTCGACCCGAAGGAGGCGGCCCGGGTAACGCGCCGCACCGCCGGCCGCACGACCCTGTTCGCGGGCAGCACCCTGCTGCTCTCGATGGTGGTCTCGATCTTCATCCTGCCCGGCTCGTTGCTGGCCTCGCTCGCGGGCACGCTGGTGATGGTCGTGATCCTCACCGTGGTCATCTCCACGGTCCTGGCACCCGCGGTGCTCGCCCTGCTCGGCCACAACGTCGACCGCTGGCGCATCGGCTCGGCCCCGAACGGGCGCTCACGGCTGATGACGGCGGTGACGGCGGCGCTGCGGCGCCCGGTGTTGGCGACGCTGCTGATCGGCGGCGTGGTGCTGCTGTTGGCAGCGCCGGCGATCGGGCTCCAGACCGGCCCTCCCAGCCCCGAACAGCTGCCCAAGGATGATGCCGCCAGACAGGACGCGGAACTGATCGCCGCAGTGACCGCGCCCGGCTACGAAGCCCCGTACTCGATCATCGCCGCCACCGACGAAGGCGCTATCACCGACGCGAAATACCTCGACGCACTCGACCGCTTCCAGCACCGGCTCGCGGACCTGCCCGGCGTGCAGGCGGTGGTCGGCCCCGGCCAGATCTCGAAACAGGTGGCGCCGCTGCAGAGAACCGGCAACGCGCTCTTTTCCTCCAACGGCAATATCGGCCCGGTCAAACAACTGGGCCGACTCGGTCGCGGCCTCGGCCTCGCGGCCGGGGGGGTCGAGCAGCTGCGTGGCGGCATCTCCGAAGCGAGCGCCGGCGCCGCCCTCCTGGCCCAGGGCTCCGACAGCGCCGGCGAGGGCGCCCAGATGATCGCCAACGGGCTGGGTCGGGCGACCAAGGGAATCGGTGGGGCGACGGCGGGGCTGGATAAATTCTCCGAAGGAGCGCAACGGCTGCACGAGGCCCAGAAAGAAGCGGCCGTCGGCGGGCTGCAGCTGAAGCTGACCGCGCGTGATCTCGGCGGCGCCAACCTGCGGGTCAACGGCCTCAACCGGGCGCGCAAAGTTGAAAAGTCGCTGGAGAAGGAGACCGAGACGACCGTGCCGCAGCTGCAGGCGGCAGCCAAAGTCGCCGACGAACAGCTGAAGGCCGCCTTCGCCCAGATTCAGGGGATGACGGTCGGCAAAACCGATCCGAACTACGCGGCCTCCCTGGAAGCGGTTCGCCGCGCCGGCGCGGCGGTCAGTGGTGTCGATCCGGCCACCGGCGCGCCCTACGCCCCCGAATACACCGGCCTGCCGCTTGAACTTGAAGCCCTGCAGGCGAGCCTGCTGGAGGACCTCGATAACGCCAAGCACGTGACCAGTTGGCTGCAGTCGACGCTGATCAACCTGAAGCGGTTCGCCAACGGGGCCGAACGCCTCTCCGACGGGCTCTACAAACTCCAGGCCGGCGGCAAGCAGCTCGCCGACGGCGCCGAGCGCATCGCCACCGAGGCCGCCAGCGCCGGCGCCGGCCTCTCGAAACTGAGCAATGGCGCCCTCGCCCTGGCCGCCGGGATCGATCGCCTCAGCGGCGGTGCCGAAGCGCTGGAAGCCGGCCTGGCCGAAGCTGTCGACCGCTCGGCCCCGATCCCGGTCGAGCTCAAGCGTGCCAGCGTCCAGGTGCTCACGGGCAAGCGCCGGATCAACCGCCAGGCCGGCCGCGCCAGCCGCGCCTCCCCGAACCTCTTCAACTCCGGCTACTTCGTGCTCTCGGCGTTGGACGGGACGCCGCCGCGGACCCGCGAAGCGATCGGCACCACGATCGACCTGCGCCATGGCGGCCAGGCGGCGGCGATGCTGGTGATCTCCGAGTACTCGTTCAACACGCCGGGCTCGATCAGGCTGAACAAGGAACTGGATGAGGACGCGGCGGCGCTGGCCGAGGAAACCGGCCTCGCCACCGGCGTCGCCGGTGGCGCCGCCCAGCTCAACGACTACAGCCGGGTCACCCGCGAGACGATCCCGGTGGTGGTGGTGGCGATCACGCTCGTCACCTTCCTCGTCCTCGTCGTCGTCCTGCGGGCGGTGCTGCTGGCGGCGCTCGCGGTCGCGCTAAACCTGCTCACGGTCGGGGTCGCGTTCGGCATTCTCACCCTGCTCTCCAACGTCCCCGCCGACCTGCCGTTGGGGGGGCATGAATTCATCGACGCGGTCGGCGCGGTGATGATCTTCGGGATCGTCTTCGGGTTATCGATCGACTACGCGGTGTTCCTCCTGATCCGTATGCGGGAGCACTACGACATCCACGGCGACAATGCGGCCGCGATCGAGTTCGGGCTGGAAAAGACCGCCCGGGTGATCACCGGCGCGGCGGTGATCATGATGGCGGTCTTCATCGCCTTCGCCGGTTCCTCGCTGGCCACGGTCAGTCAGCTCGGTGTCGGTCTCACCGTCGCGGTAATTCTCGACGCGACGGTGGTGAGGATCGTCCTCCTGCCGGCGCTGATGCTGCTGATGGGAGACCGCGTCTGGTGGTTCCCGCGCAGTCTTGAGCGGCTTGTGCCCAAGTTCGACGTCTGAGCAGCGCGTTTACTTCCAGTTAAGTCCCCCTAGTGGCGCGCTTGTCGGGGGGCGGCTCGGATACGATTCACGCGCTCGTTCCATCGGGTCGGAGGGCCGGGGAACGAAATGCGACGACCCGTGGCTGCCAATTCTTCAGGCGAGGAGAAAAGCTCGGCGCCCAGCCGGGGGGTCACCCCCGCCCGAATCGCCGTCATCGCGGCCCTTGCGGTGGCCGTAATCGTGCTGGCGATCGTCTTCTTCACCGGTAACGGCGGCCACAAGTACACCTTCGTTTTCCAGAATGCAGCCCAACTCGTGCCCGACAACCAGGTGCTGATCGGCGGTTCGCCGGTCGGCTCGGTCGAAAGCATCGAGCTCAGCGACGACAACCTCGCCGAAGTCCACGTCGAAGTCGAACAGGAGCTGCACGAGGGGACGACGGCGGTAGTCCGCGCCACCTCGCTCTCGGGGGTCGCCAACCACTACGTCTCGGTCAGCCCCGGGCCCAACAGCAGCCCCGCTCTGGACGAAGGCGCCGAAGTCGGCCTCGAGTCGACCACCACGCCGATCGACATCGACCAGCTCTTCAACACCTTCCCGCCCTCGGTGCGTGAAGGTCTCAGCAACTTCATCAAGGGCAACTCGTCGATCTACGCCGGCCGCGGCGAGGACGCCAACGAAGCCTTCAAGTACTTCGGGCCGGCGCTGAACCGCACCGACGCCTTCCTCAAAGAACTGAACGCCGACCAGCGCCTGCTGGCGCAGTTCGTCGCCAGCTCGGCCAAACTCTCGACCACCATCGCCGGGCGCGGTGAGCAGCTCTCCAGCGCGATCTCCAACGCCGACACCGCCTTCAGCGCGATCGCGACCCAGAACCTCGCCCTCGATCAGACCCTGCGGCGCCTGCCACCGGTGATGCGGCAGGCCAACACCACCTTCGTCAACCTGCGGGCCGCGCTCGACGACCTCGACCCGCTCGTCAACACGGCGAAGCCGGCGACCAAGAACCTGGCGCCGTTCCTGGCCGAACTGCGGCCGGTCCTCTCCAAATTCGTGCCCTTCGTCCGCAACCTGCGCCTGTCCGTAAACCGGCCGGGACCGGCGAACGACACCGCTGAGCTCCTGGCCGTGATGCCGACCGTGCAGCAGCGCGCTTCGCAGGCGTTCCCTCACTCCGAAGAAGCGGTGGCCGCCTTCCAGCCCAACCTCAACTTCATCCGCGCCTACACGCCGGATCTCTTCAACGGGATCGGCAAGCTCGGCGTGGCCGCCGGCTACTACGACGGGAACGGGCACTACCTGCGCGCTGCGACCTCGGCTCAGAACCTCTTCAAATACAACGCCGGAACCCTGGAACCGATTGCCAAGGCCCAGCAGTACGACGCTTTCGGCTCCTCGGCGCCGGTCCACCGCCGTTGCCCCGGCGGCGCCACCCAGCCGGCGGCCGACAGCTCCAACCCCTTCGTCGACCCGCCCTGGATCGGTAGCGGCGTCAACCCCACTGAATGCACCCCGACCGACGTGCCGCCCGGATGATGCGTCGGCTGATAATCGCGGCGGCGTTGGTGGCGGCAGTTGTCGTCGTCGTCCTGCTGGTTTCCGGCAGCGGTAGCAGCAACAGCTACCTGATCCGCGCGGTCTTCGACAACGGCGCCTTCATGGTCAAGGGCGAGCAGGTCCGGGTCGCCGGCGCCAACGTCGGCGTGATCCAGTCGGTCGACGTCTCGATGCCAGGGCAGACGGTCGCCTACCGCGACGGCGAGCCGGTCGCGGTGCCCGGCAAGGCGATCATCGTCATGGACATCACCGATGCCGGCTTCCAGGACTTCCGCAGCGACGCCGGCTGCCAGATCCGCCCGCAGTCGCTGATCGGCGAGAAGTTCGTCGATTGCCGCCCGACCCTGCCCCGGGCCCCGGGATCACCGGCACCGCCGCCCTTGCAGAAGGTTCCCGACGGGGAGGAGGGGGCCGGGCAGTACCTGCTGCCGCTGGGCCGCAACGGCACCAGCATCGATCCGGACCTGATCAACGACATCCAGACGCTGCCCTACGCGCAGCGCTTCCGGCTCATCTTCAACGAACTCGGCGCCGGCCTGGCGGGTCGCGGCAAGGATCTGGAGGTGCTGGTCAAGCGCGCCAACCCGGTGCTGCGCGACGTCGACCGGCTGTTCGGGATCCTCTCCGCGCAGCGCGACCGCCTCGCCCAGCTGGCCAGCGACTCCGACGCGATCCTCGGCCCGCTCGCCCGCGAGCGCGCCCACGTCGCCGGCTTCCTCGCCAACTCCGGCGCGGCGGCCCAGGCCAGCTCCGAACGCGGTCCGCAGCTGGAAGCGGCGCTGCGGAAGTTCCCCACCTTCCTGCGCGAGTTCCGTTTGACCATGAACAGCCTGCAGGGCTTCTCCGATGCCGCCACCCCGGTCTTCTCCGACCTCGGCAAGGCGGCACCCTCGCTGACCGATGCGACGCGGACCCTGACCCCGTTCTCAGAGGCAACCACGGTGTCGCTGAAGAGCCTCGGTGAGACCGGCGAAGCCTCGGGCCCGATCTTCCGCGAAGCCGACCCGGTCGTCCGCAAGGCCACCCAGCTGGCCAAGAGCGGCGCCGCCCCGACCACCGAACTGGCGAAGCTGTTCACCAGTCTCAGGAAGACCGGGGGCTGGGACGGGCTGGTCGAACTGATCTACAACTCGTCTGCCTCCCTCAACGGCTTCGACCAGTACGGGCACTTCGGCCGCACCCTGGTCACGCTGACCAACTGCCTCGACTACGAGCCGGCTTCCAGCGGGGCCTCGGGCTGCGTCGCCCGGTTCAACGGCCCGAACGCGGGTGAAGAGGCAAGCGGCAGCGCCGCCGAGCTGTTCCGCCTACTGCAGAGCGGGTTGGCCGAAAAGTCAGGCGGCACCGCGGCGGAAGCCGAAGGTCCCACCACCGGACTCGGCCAGGCGGACACGGCCGACGGTGAAGCCGACGTCGCCGACGCCTCGAAGACCGGCGGCACCGCCCCACTCCTCGACTACCTCCTGGGACCATGAGAAGGCGCAGCGGAATACAGGGAGTTGCAAGCAGCCCGGTCCTGGTCGGCGCGGTCACGATCCTGGTCGTGATCGTGGCGGTCTTCCTCGCCTACAACGCCAACAACGGCCTGCCCTTCGTCTCGACCTACAACCTCAAGGCGAAAGTGCCCAACGCCAACGCTCTGGTCAAAGGCAACGAGGTGCGGATCGGCGGCGTCCGCGTCGGCATCGTCAAGACGGTCGAAGCAAAGCAGGGGAGCGACGGCAAGGTCTACGCCGAGCTCGCGCTCAGCCTCGACAAAAACGCCGAACCGCTGCCGGTCGACTCGACGATGACGATCCGCCCGAAGTCGGCGCTCGGCCTCAAGTTCCTGCAGGTGACCCCCGGCAACTCCTCGCAGGGCTTCGCCGCCGGCGAGACGATCCCGCTCAAGGCCTACACGCCGGAACCGGTCGACATCGACCAGTTCTTCGACACCTTCGACGAGCCGACCCGGGAGGCGATCCGCCAGAACCAGGCCGGCTTCGGCAACGCCCTGGCCGGCCGCGGACCGCAGCTGAACGAAGGGATCGGCGCCCTCAGCCGCGCCGTGGTCAACGGCCAGGCGGTGCTGCGGACGATCGTCCAGCCGAGCACCAACTTCGCCGGCTTCTGGCGGGCGCTCGAGGATCTCTCGGCGACGGTCGCGCCGGTCGCCGAGACCCAGGCGAGCCTCTTCGTCGCCCTCGACCGCACCTTCGCCGCCTTCGCCCGTGTCTCCCGCCCCTACATCCAGGAAACGATCGAGAAAGGCCCGGCCACGCTTGACGCGGTCAACGCCGATCTGCCCGCGGTGCGCCCGTTCTTCCGCAGCTCTGCCCGTTTCTTCACGGCGCTGAAGCCGGGCGCCAAAGCCCTCGGGGAAACCTCACCGGTGATCGCCGCCGCGCTCCACGCCGGGGTGCCGGCGCTGAACGCCTCGCCGGTCCTCTACAACGAGCTGCAGCCGACCGCCGAGGCGCTGGTCGACTTCCAGAATGCCCCGGGTGTATTCACCGGGCTCGATCTGTTGATCGACACCAACAACACGCTGAAGCCCGGGCTGAAGTTCATTGCGCCGGCCCAGACCACCTGCAACTACCTGGCGCTCACCTTCAGACGAGTGGCCAACGCGGCGAGCTCCGGCAACGGCCAGGGCAACTGGCTCAACTTCGTCCCGCCCGCGCCGCCGGAAGGGCTGAACAGCGAGAGTGGCCAGGCATCGGCTCCGGCCAACGGGCCCGAGTTCAACAACCACCTGCACTACAACCCCTATCCGAACACCGGGGCTCCGGGACAGCCGAACGGCTGTGAAGCGGGCAACGAGAGATACAAGTCCGGCCAGACCGTGATCGGGAACGCCGCCGAAACCTGGGGCACGACGACGCGGGGGATCGAAAGCGAATGAGCCGCCTCCCCGAGCGTGACACCAGGCAGGGCGCGACCAACCGCCGCTTCAAGTGGCGGCCCAGCAACGTCGCGATCGCGATCGTCTTCATCCTCATCTTCACGATCGGCCCCTACCTGGCCTTCACCAAACACGTCCCCTTCACCAGCTACGGCTACGAGCTGAACGCGACCTTTGCCAACTCGGCCAACATCGCGAAAAACTCGCCGGTGCGGATCGCCGGGGTCGAAGTCGGCAAAGTCATCTCGACCGAGCGCGACGGCAACGCGACGACGGTCACCTTCACCGTCGACGATTCCGGCCGGCCGATCCACGACGACGCCTTTGCCGCGATCCGGCCCCGGATCTTCCTCGAGGGCAACTTCTTCGTCGAACTCGACCCCGGCAGCCCCAGCGCCCCGGACATGGACAGCGGCGCCACGATCCCGGTTTCCCGCACTTCCACCGCCGTTCAGATCGACGAAGTGCTGACGGCGCTGCAGTCACCGACGCGGGCTGATCTCAGCCGACTGCTCGAGGGCTTGGGCACGGCCTACACGCATAAGCCGACGGCTGCGGAAGACGCCACTCAGCTGCCCGAGGTGAAAGGCAAGACCGGCGCCGAAGCCCTCAACGGCGCCTTCAAATACGGCGGCGATGCCGGCCGCTACAGCGCCCAGGTCACCAACGCCTTCCTCGGCACCCAGCAGCGCGACCTCTCGCGCCTGGTCGCCGGCGCCGGCCGCACCTTCGGCGCCTTCGCCAGCCGCGAGGCCGACCTGCAGGGGCTGATCGACAACTTCAACGTCTTCACCGGTGCCCTCGCCGCCCAGTCGGCCAACCTCTCGACCACGATCAACCTGTTGGCCCCGACCCTGCGCACCGCCCGCACCTCGCTGGTCAGCCTCAACCGCACCCTGCCGCCGCTGCGCACCTACGCGATCGCGCTGACCCCGGCGGTGGCCGAGCTGCCGGGCCTGATCAGCGCCTCGAAACCGTGGCTGGCCCAGGTCCGCCCGCTGCTGGGTGGAAAAGAGGGCGGTGGCGTCGCCAGGCTGCTGGCCGAATCGACCCCGGGTCTGGCCGGCGCGGCCCAGGCGGGTAAGGAAACGGCGCTGCCGCAGCTCAACCAGCTCAGCCTCTGCACGACCAAGGTCATGGTCCCGACCGCCAACCAGACGATCAACGATCGCTTCAGCACCGGTGGTCCCAACTATCGCGAGTTCCTCTACAACCTGGCGAACTTCGCCGGGGTCGGCCAGAACTTCGACGGCAACGGGCCGTATCTGCGTGCCCAGGTCGGCGGCGGTCCCCTGCTCGTCGGCGAACCGAACCCCCAGGGCAACCCGGATACCAACAGCGACCAGATCAACTACGCCCACACGATCGCCCCCCCGATCGGCAATCAGCCGCAACTCCGCGGCATGGCTCCGCTCAAGCCGGAAGTACGCTGCTACACGAACCCGGTACCCGACGTGAACGGTCCTCTCGGCCAGGTCGGCGCTCCGTCGCCCTCGACGGCAGGGGTCAACCCATGACCGAGCAGACCCCGAAGACCAACCGCTGGCGGCACTTCCGCGCCTGGCTCTCGCGCCAGGCCCGCGGTCACCGCAAGGACACGATCGCGATCGTCGTCTTGGCGATTGCCGGCACCGCGATGATGCTGGGGATCTTCACCCAGCAGAAAGCCTCGCTGCCGTCATGGCTGCCGGTGGTGGGCGAAGAATTCGACCACATCACCGCGGAGTTCGCGACGGCGCAGGCCGTGACGCCGGGCCAAGGTCAGTCGGTCGACATCGCCGGTATCCAGATCGGCAAAGTCACCTCGGTCGACCTCGAGGACGGCCACGCCGTCGTCGGGATGGACATCGTGCCGGAATACATGAAGCTGATCCACCCCGACGCGACCTTCCTGCTGCGCCCGAAAACCGGGCTCAACGACATGATCGTCGAGATCGATCCCGGCAGCGGCGAGAAGTCGATCGAGGACGGCGCCAACTTCACCCTGGCCCAGACCGAACCGAACACCAACCTCGACGCCTTCCTGGCCACGCTCGACGGCGACACGCGCCAGTACCTGCAGCTGCTTGTGGCCGGGGGCGCCCAGGGTGTCGGCGGCCGCGGCAAGCAGGTCTCCAACGCGTTCCGCCGCTTCCAGCCCTTCGTCCACTACACGGCGAAGCTGAACAAGGCCGTTGCCGAGCGCCACGTCGCGCTCGCCAACGTCATCCACAACTTCGGCCAACTGACCACCGAGCTCGGCCGTCACGACGCCGCGATCAAGCGCTTCGTCACCTCCTCCGACGCCGCTCTCGGCAACTTTGCCAACCAGCAGCAGGCGATCCAGGATTCGCTGCGGGAGTTCCCGGCGGCGCTGCGCGCGGGTAACGCCGGGCTGGCCAGCTCCAAACGCTTCTCCGATGTCGCCTACCCGGCGCTGACCGGACTGATCCCGCAGGCGCAGGCATCGGTGTCGGCATTCAAGGCGACCGAGCGCATGTTCAGTCAGACGACGGCGCCGATCCGCGACCAGATCAGGCCCTTCACCCGTCAGATCCGTCCGGTGCTGACCCATGCCAACGAAGGCTCCGCGGCCCTGAACAAGACCGTCCGCGGCTTCGGCAACTCGGTCGGCGCCTTCAACAGCTTCCTCAACACCCTCGCCTACAAGCCGAGTGGCTCGCGCCAGAGCACGCTCTTCTACCTGCCCTGGCTGAACCACAACTTCAACGCTGCCTTCAATCTCCAGGACGGCGGCGGGCCGGTGCTGCGCGGCCTGATCCTGATCTCATGCACCGGGGCCGACCTGGGCTACGGACTCGCGGCCGAAAAGCCGATCCTGAAAACGCTCCTGCAGGTGACCAACGTCCCCCGCAAGGAAGAAATCCCGGTCGCGTCCAGCCCCACCGGCCAGTGCGTCTACAGCCCGAGGGTCGGATGAGCAAGCGCGCCCCCAGCACTACGCAGCTTCTGGTCATCGCCGGCTTCGCGTTGTCGTGCTTCGGCATCCTGCTCTTCCTCTGGGTCACCTTCGGCGGGCCGACCCCGTTCCGCGCCCAGCCATACGAGATCAAGGTCCCGTTCAAGGAGGCGACTCAGCTCGCCGAACAGTCCGATGTCCGCATCTCCGGCGTCAACGTCGGCAAAGTCCAGAGCATCGCCCTGGCGCCGAACGGGAAGCAGGCGATGGCGACGGTCGCCATCGACAACAAGTACGGGCCGCTGCCTGAGTCAACCCGGGCGATCCTCCGTACCAAGACGTTGCTGGGCGAGACCTACATCGAACTCACCCCCGGCGACGCCGATGGGCCCGAGCTGGCCGACGGCGGCGTGGTGCCCCAGGCTCACGTCGCCGAATCGGTGCAGCTCGATGAGATCTTCCGCACCTTCGATACCGAAACCCGCGCTGCCTTCCAGAACTGGATGCAGGAAGCCGCGGTGGGGATCTCCGGTCAGGGACAGAGCCTTTCCTACGCGCTCGGGGAGTTCGAACCCACCTTCACCGATCTCGACAAGCTCTTCCGTGTGCTCGACAGCCAGCGCCTCGCGGTCGGGCAGCTCTTCCGCGACGGCGCTACCACCTTCGAGGCGCTGCGCGGTCGTGAAGGCCAGCTGGCCGGCTTGATCCAGAGCTCCAATGCCGTCTTCCAGACCACCGCCCAGCGGGATCGCGACATCGAAGCGCTCTTCCGCGCCTTCCCGACCTTCCAGGACGAGTCGAGGCTGACTCTCAACCGACTGAAAGCATTTGCGCTCAACGCCGACCCGTTGATGCGCCAGCTCGTGCCGGCGGCGAAACAGCTTTCGCCGACCTTGATCGCATTTGCCAGGTTGGCTCCGGAAGCCAAGGGCTTCTTCGAAGGCCTCTCGACGGTCATCGGCCTCGCTCCGACCGGCTTCCCCGCCCTGCGCAAGCTCTTCCGCGACGACTTCCCACCGCTACTGCGCGCGGTCGATCCGTTCCTGCGCAACCTCAACCCGATCCTCACCGGCCTCGATCTCTACAAACGGGAGATCACCTCCTTCTTCGGCAACTTCGCGGCTACCTTCGGCGCCGAGCTGACGGTTGAAAACGCGAAGGGGGACAAGCTCAACTATCTGAGGACGATGGGCCCGATCAACCCCGAAACCCTCTCGACCTATCCCAATCGCCTGAACACCAATCGCGCCAGTGCCTACAGCCCGCCAGGGTGGGCGAGGGGCTTGGCGGCGGGTCTACCGAGCTTCAACGCCGATCGCTGCAACTCGGGCATCACCGCGACGCTCGCCCCGACCACGCCGAGTAACGCCGCGTTCAAAGAACGCACCAAAAAAGGTGACGCCAAAGAAGCCGAAGAATTCTTCGAACGCCTGAAGCAGTACGCATTCGGAGGCCAGCCCGGCAGTGGCGCCGCTCCGGCGCCGCTCTGTACCCAGCAGGAACCGTTGGACCCGATCAACGGCGGCGGCGCGGCGACGACGTACCAGCACACGTTCGAACAGACCGGCGACTAGAACCAGGCCCTCCTCGAGGGCGAGTTCAGCTCAGGCCTAAGCTCAGTCCATGAGTCGAGGTGGAGCGGGGACGAGCGTCAGCTGCGGGGAGTGCGGGTCGCCGCGCCCCGTCTCGCTCGCGGACGAAGTCCCGCGGTCTTCGTGCCCCGAATGTGGATCCAGGGCGCTCGCCTGGCATGTCGGCGTTACCGTGGAGATAGGCGTGGCGGTGGGTGTGAGCGCCGGCTTGAAGCCGGGCGATCAGTCGCTCGGTTGGTCTCGTCGCTGGGAGGCAGCGCAAGATCAGCTGGCCAGGTTGCAAGCCCCCCGAACCGAGGATCTGTCGGGGGAGGCCGTCAAGGACGCTCGCGACGAACTACTGGACTTCTACGTGCGGACCTACCACGTAAAGGACGCGCTCCAAGTTGAAGCCGCATCGCTTGGTCTCGATAGGGGCGCCGTCGAGAACGCTGTCAGCGCAGACCCGACCCTTGTCCTTCTCGGTGATCTGGCCAATCTGGTGAAGCATCACGGCAAAGGCCGGAAGCAGGACCCGCCGGAGATAGTCGAGGCCTGTGGGACCAGCGGACCGAACGGCTGGCGCCTCGACCTGACCATCCGGCACAAGGGCGACGACCTTGACGGGATGGCGATCGCCGAGGATGCCGTTGCCGCTTGGGAGCGTCTGCCCGCCGGGTGGGGCTTGGTCTAGGGCAAGAAGAAGGGCGGCCTTGCGGCCGCCCTTCTCACTGCTTGGCCTGTCCCGAAGGAGAGGCTTATCGAGCGCTACTTACTTACCGGTGCAGGTGCGGACAACTTCCGCCTTGGCCACGGTGCCATCGGTGAACTTAGCTTCGCCGCGGGCCTGGAGCTTGCCGTCGGGGCATTTCGCCAAGAGGACGCCCTTTTTGTTGATCGTCAGGTTGAAGTCGGTCACCGAACCGCTGCCGCCGGCGATCTTGGGGATCGTGGAGACGGCTTTGAGACCGAAGCGTCCATTGCTGATTTTCTTGACTTTGACCGTGGTGACGATTGCCGCGGGCGTCGGGACGGTCAGGTAGGCGTGGATGTAGAGGGTGGTCGTGCCGCCGCTGAAACCACCGTTGAAGGCGATGATTTTCGAGTCAGCGGGAATCGGAGCCTGTTCCGGGAAGGCGATCTCGGCGATCGCGCGACCGCTGCCGATGATTGCGCTGCGACAGATGTCTTCGGCGTGCTTGGTGTCCTGCGACTGCAGCTGGCTCGCCTTGCAGACGGGCAGACCCTTGACTTCGATCGCACCGTTTTTATCGGTTTCGACGTTGAATTCCTTCAGCGCCGGGGGGTGCGTTCCGTCGACGGTCCTGAGCTTGCCGGACACGTTGAGCGTGATCGGGGTCAGTTTGGTCTTCGAGAGCACCTTCGGGGTGAAGCCGCCGTTGAAGGTGAGGTCGAGGTTGCCCGCTCGTACTTTGACCGGCTTCTCGGCGGTGGCGATTCCGGCCATGGCGAGCGCGACGAAGGCCCCTAGGGCCATAGTTGCTACGAGGTACTTGCGCATATCCCTATATCTCTCCTTTTGCGGCTCGCCCGTCCAGAGCTGTAGCCGTTGAAAGCTTGCGTGGACAATCCCTCCAGCGGGTCAAACTACCACCCTGGGCCATTACCCAAACCCTGGCCCGCGCGAAAAAGATCGCTTTGGTAGGCGGCTGTCAGCGCTCCAGCATCGACAGCCGCACCCGCTCGCGCTCGGCGGCGGCGCCCTCTGCCCCGAGAAAAGGGAGGGTGATCCAGAACATCAGGTCCGGTAGCCGGCTGGGGAGCCGCGCGGCGGCGCCATGCAGGATCTCGCTGTAGAGCAGCTCGTTGACGCCGCCTGCCAGCGAGAGTGAGGTGATCCCCGGCAGCTCGACCGAGGTCTCGGCCCGGCCGGACTCGAGGAAGCCGGTGAACTGGCGCAGAGCGGCATCGCGGCGGGCCAGCGCCTTGGGACCGGCCGCCAGCACCTCGACGATCGCGAAGCGGGCCTCGTCGGGGTGCTCGGCGAGGTGGTCGAGCAGTGCTCCCAGGCCGGCGGCGACACGCTCCGCCCAGGGCGCTCCCTGCTTGGTCTCGAAGCCCCCGGCGGTGTCGCTGAGAAGGTTGCCGAGCAGGACGTCGTAGGCAGCGAGGAAGCAGTCCTCCTTGCTGTCGAAGAGTTCGTAGAACGTCTTGCGGGAGACGCCGGCGACGCCGATTACGTCGACCACGCGCGTCTCCGGGTAGCCGCGCTCGGAGACGACCTCGATCATCGCCTGATGGATGCGGTTGCGCTGGGATTCGGTCACCGCCTCCCTCGGTAAACCGTGTCTCCCCCTCGGCAGCCGCTCGTTCAGCTTAGCCGCGCGTTTGCTGGAAGCCACCCTGTGACTGTAGAGCAGAAGAGGGGCTTCCGCGACTGCTCAGGAGCCGATCCAGACGACCTGGTCGCGGTCGGGCCCGACGCCTACGAGGCGGATCGGTACCCCGACGAAGTCGGAGATGAAGCCGAGGTAGTCACGTGCCGCCTGCGGCAGGTCCTCCTCCGCGCGGCACTCCTCGATGTCGGCGTCGAAGCCGGGCAGCTCTTCGTACTCCGGTGTCGCCGAGTGCAGGATCGACTGGTGGTAGGGGAAGCTCTCGAGGACGGCGCCCTCCTTGGAGCGGTAGCGGACCGCCACCTTCAGCGGCCCGATGCCGCTCAGCACGTCGAGCTTGGTGATCGCCAGCGAGTCCATGCGGTTGAGCCGCACCGCGTAGCGCAGGGCGACCAGATCCATCCAGCCGCAGCGTCGCCGGCGCCCGGTGGTGGTGCCGAACTCGCGGCCGCGCTCGACCATCATCTCGCCGACCTCGTCCTCCAGCTCGGTCGGGAAGGGTCCGGCACCGACCCGGGTCGCGTAGGCCTTGGCGATCCCCCAGACTTCGGTGATGTCGGTGGGGCCGACGCCGGCGCCCACCGTGGCAGCCCCGGCGATCGGGTTGGAGGAGGTGACGAAGGGATAGGTGCCGTGGTCGAGATCGAGCAGGGTCGCCTGGGCGCCCTCGAAGATCACCGTCTTGTCGGCGTCGAGCGCGTCCCAGCAGAGCTTCGCGGTGTCGGCGATGTGGGGCTCCAGCCGGTGGCCGAAGTTGACGTGTTCTTCGACCATCGTGTGCAGGTCCAGGCGCGGGTCCGGAACCCCTGTCGTCCCCTCGGGCGGCGCTTTCGCCTCCTCGCCCGCTTCCTTGCGCAGCTTGCGCCGCTGCACCGAGAGCTCCCGCAGCGCCTGCTGCTTGGGCTCCAGGGCGGCGCGGATCTTGGTCCGCAGGATCTTCTCGTCGAGCAGGTCCTGGACCCGGATCCCCAGCCGCAGTGCCTTGTCCGCGTAACAGGGGCCGATCCCGCGCCGGGTGGTGCCGATCGAGAGCTTGCCCAGTTTGGTCTCCCCGGCCGTGTCGAGTAGCACGTGGTAGGGCATGATCAGATGCGCGTTGGCGGAGATACGCAGGTTGCCGACGTCGATGTTGCGCCGTTTGAGCCCGTCGATCTCGCCCAGGAGCACGGCCGGGTCAAGCACGACGCCGTTGCCGATCACGCAGGTCTTCTCCGAGTGGAGGATCCCCGAGGGGATCAGGTGGAACTTGAACTCCTTGCCTTCGCGGACGATCGTGTGGCCGGCGTTGTTGCCGCCCTGGAAGCGCACGATCACCTCAGCCCGCTCCGCGAGCAGATCGGTGATCTTCCCCTTTCCCTCATCGCCCCATTGGGCGCCGACTATGACCACGCCAGGCATGAGCGCTGGATTGTGACGGGGATGGCCGGCGGGCGCGTTGCGCGAGAGTGGTGCGTCTTTCTGCTCAGACAATTGACTTCGTGCGCACCATGCGCGAAGGCGGACCGATCAGCATGGCGTGCATGGAGGCCGCTGCGCCAAGGCGTAATACGAATCGCGCTACTCTGATCGGGATGACGCCTGCACCTCCTCCGATCTCGCTGCGTCTCGGACACTCGGGATTACACGCCCTCGAAGAGCTCGCTCGCCTTCGGGGAATCAGCAAAGCCGAGGCGGCAAGACAGGCGATCGAAGAGGCGGCTGAGCGGGAGAGCCGCCGAGAGGGATTGGCCGCCGAGGCTCAGCGCCTGTCGGAAGATCCTGCTGACGTCCAAGAGATGCGAGAAGTGGCGAAGATGATGGAGGAGCTCCGTGGTTCGGGGTGATGTCCACGCGGTGAATCTCCCTGGAAAGCGAGGGCGGGCTCAAAGCGGGGGCCGCTACGCGGTGATCGTCCATGACGACCGCTTGCTGACCATGTCCACGGTGTTGGTCTGCCCCACCTCCCGGAGTGTGCGCCCGGCCAGCTATCGCCCACAGATCGAATTTGGGAAAGACAGAACTCACGTTCTCTGTGAGATGGTGGGACATGTCGACGCTGGAAGGCTTGGCGATCAGGTGGGTCACCTGAGTCGCGAAGAGATCGCCGCAGTCGACGACGCTCTCAAGTTGGTTCTGAGCTTGCGTTAGTCGCCGACTGAGTGCGGCTGGACGCGGCGGTCCGGGCCGAAGAGCGGAAGTGGCTCGCCGCAGATCTCGACCAGGCGCGAGACCGTGCGTGGGCCGATCTGTTCCTCGAGCTGCTGCGGGTCGAGATTGGTCGTGACCAGCATCGAGCGCTGCGCCTCGTAGCGCTCGTTGACGAGCGCGTAGAGCTGCTCCAGCACCCAGTCGGAGCGTTTCTCGGCGCCGAGGTCGTCGATGTGGAGCAGGTCGACCGAGGTGAGGCGCTCGAAGAAGGAGAGGTAGGAGTCCCCGCCCGGCTCGGCGTCATAGGTCTGGCGAATCCGCGCCAGCAGTTTCGGCAACGAGTAGATCGCCACCGAGCGGCTGTCCTCAAGTGCGGCTTTGGAGACGAGCATCGCCAGCGTCGTCTTGCCGGTGCCGGTGTCGCCCATCAGCCAGAGGCCACGGCCGGCTTCGAGATTGGCCTCCATGTCGTCGACCCAGGTGCGCACGAACTGGACCACCATCGGCGCGATTTCGGTGCTGACCGGCGGTCGGTCGAAGGAGACACCCTGGAACTTGCGGGGGATGACCGAGGCGACGCCGCGGTTGCGGCCGCGCCGCAGACGCGTCTCGCGGCACTCGCAGGAGCGTGCCTCGTCGCTGTCGTCCTCGAGGATCCAGCCGGAGCCGTCGCAGACCCCGAGTGGACACGGACCCTGGCCGCGGAACGGCTCGCTGCGGGCGATCGCGGGCATCAGAAGTCAGGTCCCGCGGGGACGGGCGGGGGCTCGTCCGGTTGCTCGATCGGCTGTTCCTGGCCGGAGTAGTCGGCGAATTTGGGGAAGCGGTCGAGAAAGACCAGCTTCCTGGTCCCGATCGGGCCGTTCCTATGCTTGGCGATGATCAGGTCGGCCAGGCCGTCGGGCTCCTCGTCGGGGTCGCGGTAGTAGTCCTCACGGAAGAGGAAGGCGACGACGTCGGCGTCCTGCTCGATCTGGCCCGACTCGCGCAGGTCTGAGAGCTGCGGCTTCGGCGGCGTCCGTTGCTCGGGCGCGCGCGAGAGCTGCGAGATCGCGACCACCGGTACCTCCAGCTCGCGGGCGAGGATCTTCAGCCCACGGGAGATCTGGCCGACCTGCTCGACCCGGTTGGCGCGGTGGTCGTCGGAGCGCATCAGCTGCATGTAGTCGAGGATGATCAGGCCGAGGCCGCCGCGGTCCTGTTCCTGGGCGTGTAGGCGCCGCGCCTTCGCCCGCAGGTCGAGGATGCCGAGGTCGGAGGAGTCGTCGAACCAGAGCGGCGCCTCCTCGAGTTCGTTGCAGGCGCGCACCACCTTCGGCCAGTCGCGCTGGGAGACCTGGCCCTTGCGCAGCTTGTCGCCGGAGATCCGCGCCCGGCAGGCGATGAACCTCTGCGCCAGCTCGACCTCGGACATCTCCAGCGAGAAGAAGGCAACGGGCAGGTCCTTCTTG
>Ga0190264_10000026_pt1 | contig 21759 bp, 18 predicted proteins | sample Popmic112T_FD_136651 | JGI IMG/M metagenome (GOLD analysis project Ga0190264, IMG submission 136651) | Populus adjacent soil microbial communities from riparian zone of Indian Creek, Utah, USA - 112 T | ecosystem: Environmental > Terrestrial > Soil > Riparian zone | place: USA: Utah | collected... | reverse complement strand
GGACTTAACAGGGGGGAGAGGGCGTCGAGTGGGACTGGACTCGGCGCCCTCTGTACGTCCGGGCAGACGCCATCGCCTAAGGTGACCGCATGGCTTCAAAGGACGCTGAGCGGCTGCGACTGGGGGGCATGGCGCTGCGCAACGGACTGCTGATCCACGGGCCTACCCACTGGGCGGCGGCGGTGCGCGACCGCGACGGTGGGATCGAAGTCGCCTCCGAGCGCAAGCCCGAGCTCGCCCCCAAGCTGGTGGCGCGCATCCCCGGCCTGCGTGGCCCGCTGAAACTGGCCGAGGCGATGGCGGTGCTGCCGCTGGCCCGGCTGCGACTGCGGTCGGCCCGGCTGCCGTTCGAGAACTGGAAGGTGATCGCCGCGGCCGGCACGACCCTGGCGGCGACCGGGCTGCTGCGCAAGCGGGCGCCGGCCTCGGCCCTGCGTGAGGGCCTGGCCCAGGTGGTCGGCGCCGTGCCCGCCGTGGTGGCGCTGATGGATCGCGACCTCGCCGCCTACCACGGGGTCGAGCACAAGGCGATCGCCGCCTACGAGCAGGGCGTCGAGGACGTCGCCTCGGTGCCGAAGGAGCACGACCGCTGCGGGTCCAACCTGCTGGTTCCGATGATGCTGCTCTCGGCCGGCGGCACGCTGATGCTGGAGCGCCTGGTCGAGAAGCCGAGCGCGGCCGCCCGCGCCGGGGTCGGCCTCGGCGGCGCCTCGATCGCGGTCGAGATGTTCGCCTGGAGCGACCGCCACCACGGCGATCCCCTGGCCGAGGCCTTCCACACCCCGGGCCGTGAGATCCAGCGCCACTGGGCGACCAAGGAGCCGACGGCCGAGCAGCTCGAGGTCGGGCTGGCGGCAATGGCGGAGATCCTCAGGGTCGAGACCGGCAACGGCGGGGACGACCTGCCGCCGGCCGCATAGACTCCGCGCCGTGTTCGGAAGGATTGACCACATCGGAGTCGCCGTCGAGGATCTCGACGCCGCGATCGCGCTCTACGCACAGAGCTTCGAGATGGCCCTCGCGCACCGCGAGACGGTCGAGGACCAGGGCGTCGAGGCGGTGCTGCTGGACGTCGGCGAGGGCCACGTCGAGCTGCTGGCGCCGCTCGGCCCCGACACCGCCGTCGGCAAGTTCCTCGCCCGCAAGGGCGAAGGCCTGCACCACGTCGCCTATGCGGTCGACGACATCGACGCCGCCCTGGAGCGGATCGCCGCCACCGGGATCGAGCTGATCGACGCCAAGCCGCGGGTCGGCATCCGCGACAGCCGCGTCGCCTTTCTTCACCCCCGCTCCACCGGCGGGGTACTAACCGAGATCGTCGAACCAGCGGGAGGACACTGAGATGGCTGACGCACAACGAGTCGAGATCGGCTTCGAGGGCGGCCAGGTCGTCTCCACCCGCCTCGCCGAAGACGACCTCAAGGATCTCCGTAAGCAGCTCGAGAAGGGCGGCTGGCACGACCTCCACACGGAGGACGGCGTCATCTCCCTCTACCTCGGCAAGGTCGCCTTCATCCGCATCGCCTCTAATGAGCACCGCGTCGGCTTCGGCGACTGAAGTCGACGCCGGAAGGTGTGGTTGAGGGTGGGGCGTGAGATGAGTCGCAAACTCTGCCGATCCGGCCAAGCCGCGATCTGAACCGCCCCACCCTCGCCGGTGCTCCGGTCATAGGGGTCCAGCTTTCCCCCAGCGGCCGTAGCGCCGCATCTGCCGGGGCCGCCTGGCGAGTGGAAACACCGCGAAGGTCCCGGAAGAGATGTTCCAGCGACGGCCCTCGACGCGAACCCTTGCCGCGCCTGCTTCAGGCGCCCGGGGCCCTACGAGGCGCACTTCGCGTCTGCTGTGCCCCGCCGCGAGGAGATACGTCTTTGTGGGAGGAGTTCCCTGCTGGTCCATAACAACCATTGCACCACCGCCGGCCACTCCAGGGGTGTGCCATTACGGCACCGGGGCCGGCCGTGGGAGTAACGGTGTGCGCAGTCCTACACGAGGGCTTTTTCGCGACTGCGCGCTGTCAGGTCCTCCAGCCGCAGCACGACCTGGAACTCAGTCTGCCGGGCCGCCGCCGGCTCACCGATCGCTTCCTCGACCCGCTTCAGGCGACGCTGGACGGTATGCCTGTTCACAGCGAGGGAGGACGCGGTTGAGACCGCATTGCAGTGCAGTTCGAAGTAGACGCGAAGGGTTCGTCGAAGGTCCTCGGCATCCCGGTACCGCTCCAGCGGCTTGAGGTAGCGCTCGATCAACGATCGCCCGGTTGCGACGTCACAGAGGGCGCTCGCCAGCAGGGCGACGCTGGAGTAGCGAACCAGCCCCGGCCCTTCCAGATGGGCCACCGGAAGGGCCGATTGCGCTTCCAGATGGGTGAGGCGCCATCCGTGGCTGCCCTCGCGCGGCTCGCCGACCGCCACCGCGAGGGAGGCCACATCCTCCTCAAGTGCCCGCTCGATTTCCGCAACCTCGATCTGGCGACGCGCGCCGAGCCAAGCCCAGACGGTGTCCTCGGCGTCGGGCGCCAGGAGGAGATCGCACCCGAGCTGCTCCGCCAGGTACCGGCACGTCAACGCCCCTCTTCTTCCGACCACGATCAGACCGACGTGACAGGCGTCCATCCGGTAATCGAGGCCATTCGAGTCCGCCGACCCACTCTTCAGGAGACGCCCCGTCCTCAACCTGACATCCCGTGTCGGTGAGTCGTTCAGCCGGTCCAGCTCGTCTCTGTACTCGCTCGAGAAGACTTTCAGGAGTTGATCGAAATTGCGGAGGCCCCACCCGGACATGTACGCCAGCGCGATCTTCGACTCACCCTCTCCCAGCCTCGTGAGGAGAGCCTCGACGAACACGGCGCCCACAAGCGAGCAGAGACGCAGCACCGCCTCCAGAGGCACCTCTTCCCGGGCCAGGTACCTGATGAAGGCCGCTATCTCGGTGGGGAGGACGGGGGACCAGTCGAACCCCTCTTCAACGCCTTCGATCATCATGCTGACCGACTGGATCGAGCCAGGACCGAGGTTCGCCCGGGTCTCGGGATTTATCGGGATGTCGAGGTCGTTGTCGCGGATGCGTGCGGCCACCGCTTCTTCGATCTCCTCGCTGTGTGCCAGCAACAGAATCCGCAGCTTCTCCTGCAGATCGATGAAGCCGGCTGTTCCCAGCGCAGGCATGAAGGTTGACCATAAGAGGTGTCGCTGATTACCGCAAGACTGCTACTCGCGTGACGGAGAGTAGCTTGCAAGGCGTGGCTCGCATCGACGCCGAAGAGCATCCGCTGGGTCTCACCTGGATGGTCGAGGAGCCGATGGAGCGGGCGTTCCATGCGCTCGTCGACGACGGGCGGGTCTGGCTGGTCGATCCGCTCGACGGGCCGGAGATGGAGGACGCGGTCGCGCTCGGCGAGCCGGCGGGGGTTCTGCAACTGCTCGACCGCCACAACCGCGACTGCGCGGAGATCGCCGCGCGGCTCGGGGTTCCGCATCTGAAGGTGCCCGACGCGGTGCCGGGCTCGCCCTTCGAGGCGATCGCGGCGGTGCGGATTCCGCACTGGCAGGAGACGGCGCTCTGGTGGCCGCAGCGGAAGGCGCTGGTGGTTGCCGAGGTTCTCGCCGCCAACCCGATGCACACCGGCGGCGAGCAGCGGGTCGGGATCCACCTGTTCCTGCGGCCCTGGCCGCCGAGCTCGCTGCGCGGCTACCGGCCCGAGCACCTGCTGCTCGGGCACGGTCGCAGCGTCCATGGCCCAGGGGCCGCCGCCGCGGTGGAAACGGCCTACGCGCGGGCCCGGCGCGACCTCCCGCGCGTCCTGCTCGGACTGCCCGGCGCGGTGCGCGGCTAAGGCTGCGCCGGCGGCTGGTGGATTCCGAAGGGTGAGCCCTGGTCGTCGCGGCAGAGCTTGAAGCGGCCGAACCTGGCGATCGACTCCTCGTCTCCCTCGACGTCGGCGTCATCGACCTCGCCGCCCAGCTCGCGAACGCGCTCGCTCGCCCGCTCGATGTCCGCGACGGTGAAGAAGAGGTAGGGAGCGGCACCGGGGTCGCCGCCATGCATGCCGCCGGGGACGTCCGGCGTCCCGATCGCGAACCCGCCTGCCGCAGGCCCCGCCTCGAACTTCCAGCCGAACAGTCCCTCATAGAAGGCGCGGCCGCGCTCGCTGTCGTCGACGCCGAGCTCGAAAAATGCCAGTCTGCCCTCCATTGCTCCTCCTTGTTCGTGGGGATTCACGGTACCTCCGCCAGCGCTTCCCAGAGTCGGGTCTCGGCCTCGGCGACGCGCTGGGCGCCGGTGTCGACCTCCGCCCAGAGCGCGCGGTCCGGGTCGTCACTCTCGCTCGCGGCTTTGAAGGCTTTCGCCAGCTCGGTCCAGCGCGCGGCGGCCGCGGCGGCCAGCGGTGCCTCGTCGCGCCCCGCCTCTTCGAGGAAGCGCGAATACATCAGCCGGAAGGCGCCGCCGCCGGTGCCGCGGCGCTCGATCACCTGGTAGGCGAAGCGGGCGCACCACTGCCAGTCGGCGGCGACCTCGGGCCAGGAGCCCGCCTCGGCCGCCAGCCGGTTGACGGCGGGGAGGCCGCCGAACTCGCCGAAGGTCGGTTCCAGCATCTCCTTCGCCGCCTGGGCGATCGCCCGCGGGATCGCGGCTTCGAGCTGCGCGCGGTCGACCGCGGCGGAGGCCGTGAACATGTGGCCTTCGAGCGGGTAGGCGGGGTGGCCGCTGTGGCGGGCCTTGGCGAGGTTCTCGAGGCGGGTCGTCTGCAGCTGCTCGAAGCCGGTGTCGGAGAGCTGGGCGACCTCGTCGTCATAGCCGGCGAGCACCACCGCGTGGCCCGGGAAGTGGGCCGAGTTGCCGTAGTGGTCCAGGTAGTAGATGTCGGTGAGGAGGAGCGCCGGGTTGCCGCTGTCGACCTCGGCCCGGGCCGCCTCCCATGCCCCCTCGTCTCCCGCCGCGAAGGTGCGCATCTCCAGCGCCGCCCCGGTGAGGTCGCGGAAGCTCTCCTCCAGCCGCGCGGTGCGGCCGTTGAACCAGCGGCTCGGCGAGGAGTCCTCCAGGGTCAGGTAGTAGAAGCTCGCGCCCGCCCCGAGGCCGAAGGCCATCTCCTCGCTGAGCTCGATTCCGTGAAAGCCGAGCAGGTTGCGCAGGGCGGTCGAGCCGCAGTGGTTTCCGGGCGTGTGGACGTAACCGGGGACGGAGGGCATGACCGGATACTGACCGACCGGCTTATTCTGCGACGCCGATGCACGAAGCCGACCTGAAGCTGCTGCGCCTGATGCGCACCCGCGGGCACTCGCCCGGGCTGGAGGCTGCCGCCAAAGCGCTGGGCAAAGCCGGCAACAACGGCCTCGTCTGGGTCGTGCTCGGCGGCGCCCTCGCCCTGCTCGACTGGGAACGGCACGAGGCCTGGCTGATCTGCGCCGTGCTCGGCCCGGTCGCGATCGTCCTCAACTACGGGATCAAGCTCCTGGTCAAACGCCCGCGCCCGGTACTCGAGGGCCTGCCGCCGCTCGGCGGCGCCCCCAGCTCGCTCAGCTTCCCCTCGGCCCACGCCCTCTCCTCGTTCGCGGTGGCGACGGCGATGGTCCGGGTCGACCCGGCGATGGTCGGCGCGCTCGTCGTCGCCCTGGCGATCTCGCTCGGCCGCCCTTACCTGGGGATGCACTACCCGTCCGACGTCCTGGCCGGCGCCTTTCTCGGCGTCCTGCTCGGCCTGATCGTCCCCCTCTCGATATGAAGGTCGGGATCGTCGGGCTGCCGAACGCGGGCAAGTCCACCCTCTTCAACGCCTTGACCAAGGGCGGCGCCCAGATCGGGGACTACCCGTTCACGACGATCGAGCCCAACGTGGCGATCGCCGAGGTGCCGGACCAGCGGCTCGAAAAAGTCGCGGCGACGGTGCGCAGCTCGAAGCTGGAACCGGCGACGATCTCCTTCCACGACATCGCCGGCCTGGTCAAAGGCGCCTCCGAAGGGGAGGGGCTCGGCAACCAGTTCCTCGCCTCGATCCGTGAGACCGACGCGATCTGCCATGTCGTCCGCTGCCACGAGGACTCCGGCGTGCCGCACCCCGACGGCCGCGTCGACCCGCTCGCCGATATCGGGACGATCGAGACCGAGCTGATCCTCTCCGACTACGACCAGGTCGAGCGCCGGCTGCCGCGGGTCGGCAAGCAGGCGAAGTCGGGCGACGCCGAAGCGATCGCCGAGCATGCCTGGCTGCAGGCGGTCTTCGAGGCGCTGGCGGCGGGGAAGCCGGCCCGCTCGGTCCCGGTCCCGGACGCTGCTCCCAACGCCGTCGTCAATCTGCAGGCGCTCACCACCAAGCCGATCCTCTACGTCGCCAACGTCGACGAGGGCGACGCCGAGGTGCCGGAGGTGGTCGCCTCCCACGCTGCCGCGATCGGCGCCGGCGCGGTCGCCGTCAGCGCCCGCATCGAGGGCGAGCTGGCCGAGCTCGACCCCGAGGAAGCCGAGGAGATGCGCGAGTCATACGGGGTCGAGGGCTCCGGCTTGGCGCGCCTGGTCCGCGGCGCCTACGACCTGCTCAACCTGATCACCTTCTTCACCGCCGGCGAGGACAAGGAGGCGGTCGCCCGGCCCCTGCGCCGCGGCGCCACCGCGCTCGAGGCCGCCGGCACGATCCACACCGAGATCATGGAAGCGTTCATCAAAGCCGAGGTGGTCGGCTGGGAGCAGCTGGTCGAGACCGGCGGCTACTCGCAGGCCCGCGACAAGGGGCAGCTGCGGATCGAGGGCCGCGATTACGTCGTCCAGGACGGCGACGTAATCACCATCAAGGTCTAGGAGCCGTCTAGGGTTTAGGTATGGACGAAGGCGCCAGGTTCCCGCAGGTCGCCGCCAAGGCCGGTCACTACGAGAGCTTCTACATCAAGGCCTGCGAGCCGGGCGGGGGTCGTGGCATCTGGATCCGCCACACCGTGCATAAGCGCCCCGGGGCCGAGCCCAACGCCTCGATCTGGTTCGTCTTCTTCGACCGCCAGGCGCAGGGGCCGCGGGCGACCAAGGTGACGGTGCCGGCGAGCGAGCTGTCGGTGCCGGACGGATCGTGGATCCGGGTCGCCGACGCCGAGCTGGCGCCGGGGCAGGCCGAGGGCTCGGTCGACACCGACGCGCTCGGCGCCAGCTGGTCACTCACCTTCACCGCCGCGGCCGAGCCCTGCAAGTACCTGCCGGCCGACTGGCTCTACGCGGCGCCGCTGCCGAAAACCAAGTTCGTCGCCCCGGTCCCGCTCGCCCGCTTCGACGGCCGGCTCGAAATCGACGACGAGGAGTCGATCGAGCTGCGCGGCTGGCCGGGGATGATCGGCCACAACTGGGGGACCGAGCACGCCGAGCGCTGGGTCTGGCTCGAGGGCACCGGCTTCGCCGACTCGCCCGACACCTACTTCGACGCCGGCGCCGCCCGGGTCAAGCTCGGCTCCCGCACCAGTCCCTGGATCCCCTCGGGGATGCTGATGCTCGACGGCGAGCCGCACCGCCTCGGCGGCCTCGGGGCGATCCGCTCCGCCGCGATCGAGGAGGAGCCCGGCGTCTGCAGCTTCGTCTTCCCCGGCCGCGACATCGTCGTCCGCGGCCGTGTCTCCGCCCCGGAGAAGGACTTCGTGGGCTGGGTCTACGCCGACCCCAAGGGCCCCGAGCACAACACCGTCAACTGCTCCGTCGCCGACCTCGAACTGACGGTCGAACGCCCCGGCCTGCCGAAGCGCGAGCTGACCCTGGCGGCCGGCGCCGCCTACGAGCTGGGGATGCGGGAGACCGACCACGGCATCCCGATCCAGCCGTATCCGGACGGCTGAGCAGCGGCTATTTGGGCGGCGCGCCGACGACCTTCTGGAAGGTCATCCAGGTGTCGTAGCCGCCGAGCGCGACCTCGAGCTGTTCGCCGCTGACAGTGCTGACGCCGCCGGTGCCGATCAGCTTCGCCTCGATGATCCGGGGTGAGACGCCGCGTTTGGTGACGACGACGTCCTTGAGTCGGCCGTCGAGGTGGGCGCTCAGCTTGGCGCTGATTTCAGGGCCGCTGAAGCGCAGCGTCCATTTGTGCAGCGGGCACTCGCCGTCGTAGGGGTCGGGGACGCCGACGAGGTAGGGGATCGCCGTGCCGAAGACGTTCTCGACGCTCTCGGTGTGGCCGCCCGAGCAGGCCGAGTAGAGGGCCTGGGCGATCTCGCCGCCGTACATGAGGACCTGGCCCCGGGTCACGTTGACGGCTTCGTTGGTCTCGGCGGCCTCGCTTTCCAGACCCTCGTAGACCTGACTGCGGGTGTCGTTGTAGAGGTCGAAGCCGTTGCCGTCGACGTCCCCGGTGAGGGCGAACGAGCGCACCGCGATCGCCTGCGCCTTCAGCTCCTCGGCCGGCCAGGAGGCCGGAACCTCGTTCGGCATCACCCCTTTGACGTACTGCTCCAAGGCGAGCGCGTTGACGACGTTGAGCGAGCCGGAGTCGCTTTCGGTCGGCACCGTCTCGAGTGCGCCGCGGAAGCTGCCGACGCCGGCGATCTCGACTTTGCCCGGGCCGGCGGCCCGCAGCTTGCGCCCGCACGCGGCCAGGCGCTTGCCGCTGGAGCTGCGCAGGACGACGGCGCCGCCGGAGCGGTGCGCCTCGTAGCCACGCGCGGGGTCGAGCGCCACCCCGCAGGCGCTGGTGGCGCCGCTGAAGCCGACGTCTTCGCCGGAGATGTCGAGCAGCACGCGGACGACGCGGGTGCCCGACAGCGCCCCGATCGTCGTCCCCGAGTAGTAGTGGCCGAGGATGAAGCGGTAGTCCTTGCCGCGCAGGGCGAAGCCGTAGGCGCCGTAGGCGCTCATCCCGACCCCGTGCCCGAAGCCGCGCCCGTGGACGACCCAGTTGACGCCGGCGTTGGCGGCCGGGGCGAGGGCGGCGAGGCTCGCCAGGGCGGCGAGTGCCGCGAGGACGCGGGCGAGGACTGGATGGCGGCGGGTTCGTTGCATCTCTGGAACAACAGGTTCGCCGTCGGGGAGTCGCGCCCTGTGCGGGGGCCAGGCGCGGGACAGTCGTTGCGGTTGACCCGCCGCATATTTAGGAACTAGACTGTACGTATAAAGAACCACCCTGCCTGCCACTGATGGCCAAAGCTAGAACCGGGAGCAACGAGGATGAGCCCCGCCGCCTTCCCCGCGGCCGGCACGCGCTTGCCCCGGAGCAGGTTCTCGCCGACCAGCGCCGGCGCTTGATCGACGCCGTGCCAGGGGTCGCCGCCGAGCATGGCTACGAAGCGATGTCGGTCGCCGACATTGTCAAGGCAGCCGCGGTCTCCCGCAACGCCTTCTACAACAATTTCGGCGACAAGCAGGAGTGCTTCGCCGCCGCCCACGAGGCCTGTCACGAGCGCCTGCTGGCGATCCTCGAGCGGCCCTGCGACCGCCGCGCCTCGGTCGAAGAACGGGTGGAAACGGCTCTGGGAGCGGCCCTCGACCTGCTCGCCGCCGAACCCGAGGTCGCCCGCCTGCTCTTCGTCGAGGCCCCCTCGGCCGGCGAGGAGATCGCCCTCCGCTACCACGAGTGGCTGCGCCGCTACGGCACTCTGCTGCGTTCCGCGGTCCCCCAGGCCGCGTCCAGATCGAGCCTTGCGGTCGAGATCGACCAGGTCATCGTCGGCGGCATCGCCTCCCGCGTGGCCAGCGAAGTGCTGCAGGGCCGGGCGTCGCAGCTGCGGATTCTCACCCCCCACTTCGTCGGCTACGTGCTCGCCTTCTACGGCGCCGGCCAGCCCGATCCGCAGGACGTCAACGTGGTCCCGCTCGAGCCGGAGGCAGCGGCCGAGCACAGCGAAGAGCGCCGCAAGCAAGCCGGCGCCTGAGCCTCTCCGCAGGGGAAGCCCTGCAAATCTCCACATTCTCAGAGATACCACGTGCGTATCTTGACAACTGGGTACCTATCTGTTTACAGTTCCGGCTGTCATTTCTTAGGAACGCCAATGGTATGGCTGACTTAGGCAAACAGGGACAGCAGTAGCCACATCAGGGATAACCGAGCCCAAGGGGGCCGCTTAAGGGAAGCGGCCGGCAGAGGGGCTCACGGGACAAGGAGAGCAATACGTGAGACGCCTAGCGAAGGCATCGTCCGCGGGATCAGTAGAAGGCGTCGGCAACGGCCGGGGCCACTTCCGTCGTGGCTTTGCCGCGCTTACGGGGATTGCCGGCATGGCGCTGGTCATGGCGCTGGCATTCGTGCCTGCCGCCTCAGCGGCCGAACCGTGGGGCTTCGAGCAGGTCTCGCCCGTGGACAAGGGTGCCGGTGCCGTCTCCGCGATCGACACCTTCACGCTGTCGCGCGACGGCAACACCATGCTCTACAGCGCGATCGGGTCGTTCAACGAATACCCGTCGGCCGCGATCCCGGCCTACAACCGCTATTTCGCGCAACGCGGCGCGACCCGCTGGGGGAACCGCGCGATCGAGCTTCCCTACGACCCTCCCCCGGAGGGCCTCGGCATCAACCAATCGATCATGCAGACGGTACGCGCCTCGACCAATCTCAAATACGCCCTGTCGATGTCGGCCCGGGCGCTGCTCCCCGGCGCGATCCAGGGCGGCTCCAACCTCTACATGCAGGAGCTCGCCACCGGCGACCTCAAACTGGTCGCCGCCGTCCCGAGCAACGTTTGGGCGCAGCGCGCGCTCACCCACGGCGGTCAGGTCGGCTACAACTGGGTCGCCCCTGACGGCAGCGCCGCGCTTTTCTATCTCGAAGACGAAATCGGCGGCGTGCCGCCCGGGATCGTCAAATGGACCGAGGCGGGCGGCCTCGAGACCGCCGCATTCGACGAGAGCGGCAACCCCGCTGGCCTGATCTTCCCACCCGGCATGTACGACATCGGCCCCCATGAACCGCTGCCGGCGGAGGGTGCGCTCGACCACCTCTACATGTCCTCCGGCAATCAGGCGCCGTCCTATGAAATGGACGACGGCAAAGCGGTTCCGATCTCGGTCTCCCAGCGCGCGGAAGACCTCGGGACCGTCAAGAAAGCGGAAGTGGTCTCGGTGTCAGCGGGCGGCCGATACGCCTTCATCCTCTCCGAGGGCATGCTCACCGAAGACACGCCGGAAAACGGCGGCAAGACCCTCTATCGCTACGACCGCACCGATGGGGATCTGACTTACATCGGTTACGGCAACCCCCTCTTAGTCGTCCTCCAGGCAACCGAAGACGGTCAGACGATCGCCTTCACCAGCGACAGGTCGTTGCGTCCCGGGGACCCGGCGCCTGTTGAAAATGCGAGCAACCTGTACGTGTGGCGCAACGGCTCTCTGAACCTTGTCTACACGGCGGACCTCGGAGCGAAGATGGCCACGTACGGGACCACGGTCTCGAACACCCTCCACGTCTTGAGCCGAAACGGCCGCTACCTGTTCTTCACCGACAACTCGCCGTCATTGGCCGAAGAGTTCGACACCGCGCCGACGAGCCTGGCCTGTGCGAAGCAGGCCGAACCGAGCACGCCCCTGCCCTGCGATCAGGCCTATCTCTACGACGCCGACGCGGTCGGTGGCGAGCTCGATTGCCTCAGCTGCGTCGACGGCGCCAGCCCCGGCCACAGCGGCGACGTCCTCGCCGCCAACAGCGGTTACGTGCGGTTCAACAGTCGCCCGAACCAGTACGTCTCCGACGACGGGCGGGCCTTCTTCGCCACCGTCAACTCCTACGACCCGGCCGATGCCAACGGTCTGCCCGACGTCTACGAATTCCACGAAGGCGAGTACCGCCTGGTCTCGACCGGGGCCAACGGCCAGTCGGCGCGCTTCGTCGATGCCTCCGACGACGGCAAGGCGATCTTCTTCACCACCGCGGACCCGATCGTCCTCCAGGACACCGACAAAGCGGTCGACCTCTACGTGACCCGCGAAGGGGCCGGGTTCCCATATGACCCGAGCGGGGTCACGCCCCCCTGCCTGGCCCTGGAGAGCTGCCATGGGCCGATCCCGAGGGTGACGCCGGGGCCGGGAGCGAGCACCTCGACGTTCGTCGGCAAGCCCGACGCGCCGATCGTCAACGGCAAGGTCCAGGTGACCAAGGCGTCCGCGCACGGCGCCGTCAGCACCGTGACGGTCCGGGTCTCCGGGCCGGGCAAGGTGACGGCCGGCGGCGCGGGCCTGGTCAAGGCGACCAAGCGGGCCAAGAAGGCCGGCACGGTGAAGCTGACCGTCCGCCTCACCAAGGCGAGCAAGGCAGCCCTGAGCAAGAGCGGCGAGCTGAAGCGAACGGTCAAGGTCGCCTTCGCGCCCGATGACGGAAGGGGGGCAAGCGCCAGTCGCGCCCTCGCCTTCAAGGCATCGGCCGGGAAGGGGGGGCACTGAGATGAGGCGCCTCAGCAGCGATACCGAGTCCTCTCACCAGCGCGCGGAAGGCAGGAAGATGAGCAGAAAGTCAGGGACCAAGAACGGGCTCCGGGCCCGGGTAGGGCGCGTGGCGGCAGTCGCCACCGCGGCACTCGCGTGCCTCGGGATCGGGGCCACGGGGGCGTCGGCGATTGAGCTCAGCGCAGTTGAAATGGGCTACACGCAGCCGGAATCGACCTCGCCCCTGAAGCAGGCCGGGGGGCACCCGGACATCACGACCACCTTCGCGTCGAAGGAAGACTCCCCCGGAGTCATCAAAGAGTTGATGCACCAGTTCGAACTCGACCTGGTGCCGGGCCTGCTGGCCAACTCGGCGAAATTCCCCACCTGCCCGGCGGCGATGATGAAGGCGGGCCCGAGCGGGAACAGCGCGGTCTGCCCGATCGAGTCGCAGATCGGCGGCGTGGAAATCCCCGGGCTCATACCGATGCCATTTCCGCTCTACAACGTCGTCGCGCCGAAGGGTGCACCGGCGCTGTACGCCTCGAACATCTTGGGCACGGTCGTGGTGGTGAAGCCGACGGTGCGCCCGGGGCCGCAGGGCTACGCGGTCACCATGGACTCCGGCACGATCAGCCAGGCCCTTCCCTTCTCCAAGGTGGTCGTGAAGTTCTGGGGAGTTCCCGCCGAATCGGTTCACGACCTGTTCCGGATGCGCTACGTGGATGGCTCGCCGACGCTGTTCAACCCGAGCCCGGATGTGGCGGATCCGAAAGTGATGACGCTGGCGCCGACCTCGTGCACGACCGAGCCGGTCTTCGCGACCGGCCGCCTCGACGGCTGGCAGACCATCGGCCAGTTCGACGAACAGGTGGTCAGCAAAGACCCGGGCGGCGAAGACATCAAGTTCGACGGTTGCGAGCAGCTCAAATTCAGCCCCACGGTTGAAGCGAAGCCGACGACCACGGTCGCCGACTCGCCCACGGGCCTCGACGTCAAGATCACGATCCCCCAGAACGAAGACCCCGACGGGCTCGCCGAGAGTCATCTCAAGGACGTGACGATGACCCTGCCGGCGGGGATGACGGTCAACCCGTCCTCGGCAAACGGACTCGGGGCCTGCAGCCCGACCCAGATCGGGCTCGTCTCCCCGGTGGGCGACGGCTTCGCCCGCTTCGACGCCGCCAAGGCCAACTGCCCGGACAGCTCGAAGCTGGGCACGATCCGGGTCGACACGGCGCTACTGGCCAACCCGATGCCGGGCGAGGTCTACCTGGCGCAGCCGCGGCAGAACCCGTTCGGCTCGCTGCTCGCCCTCTACATCGTCATCGACGATCCCCAGAGTGGAACCCGGATCAAGCTCGCCGGTGAGGTAAAGCCGGATCCGAAGACGGGCCAGCTGGAGGTCATCACCCCGAACAACCCACAGCTCCCCTTCGAAGAGTTCCGGGTGAACCTCTTCACCGGGCCGCGGGCGGCGCTGAAGACCCCCGTCTCCTGCGGGACCCACACGACGACCTCGATGCTGGTCCCCTGGGCCTCCCCGTACATCCCCCCGGTCGCCGGGAGCAACAGCTACACGATCGACAAGGGCCCGGCGGGCGCCTGTGCAAGCTCCGATGCGGCGGCGCCGAACAACCCGACGTTCTCGGCGGGCACCGTCGACCCGGCAGCCGGCACCTACACCCCGTTCGTGCTGAAACTCAACCGGGCCGACGGCTCGCAGCGCATCAACCGGATCAGGGCGACCCTGCCCAAGGGGCTGCTCGGCAAGCTGGCCGGCACCCCCTACTGCTCCGACGCCGCGCTGACGGTCGCCGCCGGCAAGGCGGGCAAGGCCGAGCAGGCGGCCCCGAGCTGCCCGGCGGCCTCTGAGGTCGGCAGCGTCGACGTCGCCGCCGGCGCCGGCTCCAACCCGTTCCACGCGGCCGGCAAGGCCTACCTCGCCGGCCCCTACAAAGGCGCTCCGCTCAGCCTCGCGGTCGTCGTCCCGGCGGTCGCCGGGCCGTTCGACCTCGGCACCGTGGTCGTCCGCAACGCGCTCAACGTCGATCCGGCCACGACCGAGATCACCGCGGTCTCCGACGAGTTCCCCACGATCCTGCAGGGGATCCCGCTCGACATCCGCTCAGTCGACCTGAGGCTGGCCAAGCCGAGCTTCACGCTCAACCCGACCTCGTGCGATCCGATGGCGATCACCGGGGCAGCGACCTCGCCGCTCGGCGTCGAGGCGGCCCTCACGAGCCCCTTCCAGGTCGGCGGCTGCGGCGCCCTCGGGTTCAAGCCGAAGCTCTCCCTGAAGCTCACGGGCGGGACCACCCGGGCCAAGTACCCGGCCCTGACCGCGGAGCTGTCCGCACGGCCGGGCGACACCAACATCGGCCGGGCCTCGGTGGCGATGCCGCGCACTGAGATGCTGGCCCAAAACCACATCCGCACCATCTGCACCCGGGTCCAGTGGGCCGCGGATGCCTGCCCGCCGCAGTCTCGTTACGGAGACGCGACGGCCTGGAGCCCGCTGCTCGACCAGCCGCTCAGCGGTCCCGTCTACCTGCGGGCCTCCAGCAACAAGCTGCCCGACCTGGTCGCCGACCTGCGCGGCCAGATCCGGGTCGAGCTGGTCGGCCGCATCGACTCGGTCCGGGGCGGCATCCGCACCACGTTCGAGTCGGTGCCCGACGCCCCGGTCTCGAAATTCGTCCTCAAGATGCAGGGCGGCAAGAAGGGCCTGCTGGTCAACAGCCGCAACGTCTGCCAGTCGACGAGCCGGGCCACGGTCCAGCTCGACGGGCAGAACGGCAAGGTCTCCGATTCACGACCTGCCCTGGTCCACAGCGGCTGCAAGAAGCAGAACAAGCGCAGCGGGCGCTAGCGAGACGGCCCGGTGCTACGACGCTCCCTGACGACAGCGGCGACCCTGGTGGTCGCCGCTGTCGTTTTCGGTGCGCCCTCGGCGCGGGCGGCGGGGCTGCCGACGATCGTCGATACCTGGGCGAGGAGCGCCGCTTCCACCTCGGCTGAGCTGAAGGGGATCGTCAACCCGAACGGCAGCCCGACCCTGATCCGGATCGAGTACGTCACCCGGGCCCGCTATGACGCCAACCTCGGTACCACGCCCCCGCAGCCGCCCTTCACCGGCGGCAGCTATGAGCCGGCTGCCGGGTTCCCGCTCGGATCGGGTCTGCTCGGAACGTTCGAAGAAGACGTCGAGTTCACGCGGCCTCTGTCGGGGCTCGCGGCCGGCGCCGGTTATCGCTACCGGATTGTCGCCACCAACGGCTTCGGGACGGTGGAGGGGCCGACCAAGGGCTTTGCGACGATCGCCGCCGGCTCGGGAGGAGCGCTTCCCGACAACCGCGCCTGGGAGATGGTCTCCCCGCTCGACAAGGGCGGCGGTGAGATCCAGGGCCCGGGCGACGTCTTCGGCGGCGGCCTCATCCAGGCGGCGCCAGGAGGCGGCGCCGTCACCTACACCTCCGATGCCTCCTTCGGCGCGACCCCCGGTGCCCCCGGCGCCAGCCAGTACGTCTCCGTGCGCTCGGCAGGCGGCTGGGCAACCCGCAACGTCACCCAGGCCGGCTATGGGGGCGGCTACGGGCCCGCGCCCGACGGCGTTCCCTTCCAGCTCTTCGACCCTGGCCTCGGCAAGGCGCTGATGGCGCTGCCCTGGGGCTGCGAGGCGGCGCCCTGCCCGCGCCGGTTCGCCCTCCTCGACACCGGCAGCGGCGCGGTGGCGAGCTCTCCGGCCCAGCCCGACCTGGCGGCGCCCGGCGCCGGCGCCGACCTCGGCACGGTCGTGCTCTCGACCTGCGCCAAGCTGACCCCGGTGGCGGTCGAAGTCCCGGCCGGCTCGGGCTGCGACCCGGCCGCCGCCAACCTCTACGCCTGGAGCGCCGGCGGGCTCAGCTCGATCAACCTCCTGCCCGGGGCCGGCGTCAGCGCCCCCGGCGCGGCCCTCGCTTCGAGCGCCGACGCGGTCTCGGCCGACGGCAGCCGCGTCTACTTCGCCCAGGGCGGCAACCTTTACCTGCGCGCCGGTGGGGAGACGGTCCAGGTCGACGCCGCGGCCGGGGGCGGCGCCGTCTTCGAGACCGCCTCGCGCGACGGCGCCCTCGCCTACTACACCGCCGCCGGGCACCTCTACCGGTTCAGCGCCGCCGGCGGGACCTCCGAGGACCTGACGCCGGCCGGCGGCGTGCTCGGCGTACTCGGCACCTCCGCCGACGGCGTCCACACCTACTTCCAGAGCGCCGCCGGCCTGCGGTACGTCCAGGGCTCGAGCGTGACCGCGGTCGACATCGACGCCGATCCGGTCAACTACCCGCCCGCGACGGGCGGCGCCCGGGTCGGCGTCAACGGCAACCTGGCCTTCGTCGCCGACGTCGAGTGGCCGGGCGCCGACAACGCCGACAACGCCCAGGTCTTCCTCTACTCGCCTGCCGCCGACGCGCTCGAGTGCCTCTCCTGCAACCCGACCGGGATCCGCTCCAAGGGCCCGGCCCGGATCGCGCCGCCGACCCGCAACGGCGTCGGTCCCAGCGCCTCCTCTTCCTACCGCCCGCGGGCGCTCACCGACGCCGGCACCCGGCTTTACTTCGAGAGCCCCGACCCGCTCGTCCTCGGCGACACCAACAACGCCCGCGACGTCTACCAGTGGGAGGCCCGGGGGGTCGGCAGCTGCACCCGGCCCGGCGGTTGTGTGGCCCTGATCTCCAGCGGCAGGGCAATCGGCGGCTCCCGCTTCCTCGACGCCTCGGCCGACGGGAACGAGGTCTACTTCCTCACCGGCGAGTCGCTGGTCAAAGCCGACCCCGACGCCGCCGACGTCTACGTCGCCCGTGTGGGCGGCGGCTTCCCCGATCCGTCGGTCCCGATCCCCTGCCTGGGCGACGCCTGCCAGCCGATCCCCAGCCCGCCCGCCGATCCGGTGGTGGGGACGACGTTGATCCGCCCGGAAACGAACCCGCCGCTGCGGTTCGTGCGCGACAAGAACGACAACGCCAAGAAGAAGAAGAGAAAGGCCGGCAAGGACAAGAAGGGCAAGAGCAGGAAGGGCAAGAGCAAGCGCGGCAAGCGGGACAGCCGCTCCGCCAAGCCCGACGCGGGGGGGCGGCGATGAGCCCGGGAACTCGATTCGGGTGGTTGCCGGCGATCCTCGGCGCGGCCCTGCTCGCCGCCGCGCTTACCGCCCCGGCGGCAGGCGCCTTCGGCCTGCTGCCCGGCGACGCCGGCTTCTCGGTCACCACCACCGAACCGGACGGCTCCCTGGCCGACCGCGCCGGGACTCACCCGGGTGCGCTCACCACCCGTGTCGGGCTCGAGGCCGACGACGGCGACCTGCGCGACCTGGAAATCGAACGCCCGCCGGGACTTGTCGAAAACCCGGCGGTCGTCGAACCGTGCACCCTGACCCAGTTCCACACCCCCCGCAACTCGCCGTTTCAGGCAAGCACCTCGGGCGAGAACTGCCCCTTGAACTCACAGGTCGGGACCCTGACCGTGACCTTGAGCGAGAGCGGCGCCGAGCGCACCTACGGCGTGTTCAGCCTCAACCCCCCGACCGGGGCGCCGGCCCTGCTCGGCGCCAGGCCGTTCGGGATGCCGATCACCTTCACCCCGGTGGTGCGCAGCTCCTCGGGCTCCTATCGCACGGCCCTGGCGGTCCGCGACCTCTCCCAGCAGCTCGACGTCTCCGGCCTGGAGCTGACCCTCTGGGGCAACCCGTACCACGTCGACCACGACTCCCGGCGCGGGGACTGCCTCAACGAGCTCGATCCCGAGAACGGGTTCGGCACTCCGGCCGCGCTCGAAAGGGAGCCGCAGACCGTTCCTCCGTCGCCTCCCTACTACGAACCCGGCACCTGCTCGGTCGGCAACCCCAAGGCCTATCCGGTGCGCGCCTACCTGACCCTGCCGACCGACTGCGCGACACCGCTGGAGAGCCGGGTGGCGGTCAGCTCCTGGCAGCACCCGGCCCGGATCGAGCGCAGCTTCACCCATCGCGACGGCGGCGGGGGGCCACTGAGGCTGAGCGGGTGCGAGGACGTGCCGTTTCGGACCGAAGGTGTCACCGCCCGCCCCAACTCCGACCGCGCCGCCTCCCCGACCGGGTTCGAGTTCGAGCTCGCCGTCGACCAGGGGACGATGCTGAAGGGCACCACCGAGGCGGGCCGGCTGATCCCGCAGACGCGGGCCCCCTCGCAGGTGCGCTCGGCGGTGGTGGGCCTGCCGGAGGGGATGACGGTCAACCCCTCGCTGGCGGCCGGCCTGCGGGGCTGCACCCCGGCCCGCTACGCCGCCGAGACGCTCGGCTCGGCCGAAGGGGCGGGCTGCCCGAACGACTCGAAGATCGGGGAGATGGTCGTCCAGAGCCCGCTCTTCAAACGCCAGATAACGGGTTCGCTCTACCTCGCCGAGCCCTACGACAACCCCTTCGGGACGCTGGTCGCCATCTACATGGTCGCCCGCGCGCCCGAGCGCGGGGTGATGGTGAAGCTGGCCGGGCGGGTCGACGCCGACCCCGCCGACGGCTCGCTGGTGGCGACCTTCGACGATCTCCCCCAGCTCCCCTACGAAAGCCTCCTGGTCCGTTTCCGCGACGGCCAGCGCAGCCCGATCGCCGCGCCGGCGCACTGCGGCACCTACGCGACCAAGATCGCGCTCTCGCCCTGGGCCTCCGCCGGCCGGGTCCTCGAAAAAGCCGACCCCTTCGCGCTCACCCGCGGCATCGGCGGCGGCCCCTGCCCCGGGGCGCTCAGCCCCTTCGCCCCGCAAGCCGAGTCGGGCACCTCCAACCGCAACGCCGGCTGGCGCTCGCCCTTCTACCTGCACCTGACCCGCACCGACGCCGAGCAGGAGATCACCTCCTACTCGGCGACCCTGCCCAAGGGCCTGCTCGGCTCCATCGCCGGGGTGCCCTTCTGCCCCGAGGCGGCGATCGCCGCCGCCGCCAGGAACGGCGGCTTCGCGGAGACCGCCGCCCCCTCCTGCCCGGCGGCCTCGAAGATCGGCTACACCAGCGCCGGCTACGGCCTCGGCAACGTCCTCGCCTACGCCCCCGGCGGCCTCTACCTCGCCGGCCCCTACCACGGCTCGCCCTTGTCGATAGTCGCCGTCGACTCGGCCACGGTCGGCCCCTTCGACCTCGGCGTGATCATCGTCAGATCGGCGATCCGGGTCGATCCCCGCACCGCCGAGATCTCGATCGACTCGGCGGGCTCGGACCCGATCCCCCACATCATCAAGGGCATCCCGATCCACCTGCGCGACATCCGCGTCTACATCGACCGGCCCCAGTTCATGGTCAACCCGACCAGCTGCGAGCGCTTTGCGATCACCTCGACCCTGAGCGGATCCGGCGCGGTCTTCTCAAACCCCGCCGACGACCCGCTCGCCTCCGCCGCCAACCCCTTCCAGGTCTCCTTCTGCTCCTCGCTTGAGTTCAAGCCGAAGATCGCCCTGCGCCTGGGCGGGCTCACCCGCCGCGGCGCCTACCCCTCGCTGCGCGCCACCGTCACCGCCCGGGCCGAGGACGCCAACATCGGCAAGGCGACAGTCACCCTGCCGCCCTCGCTGTTCCTCGAACAGGGTCACATCGACACGATCTGCTCGCGGGCCCAAAGCGCCGCCTCCCGCTGCCCGTCCGGCTCGATCTACGGCAAGGCGCGCGCCCTGACGCCGCTGATGGACGAGCCCCTGGAAGGCCCGGTCTACCTGCGGGCCTCCGAGAACAAGCTGCCCGACCTGGTCGCCGAGCTGCATGGGCGCGGGGTCAGGATCGACGTGGTCGGGAAGATCGACTCCCACAAGGGCGGCATGCGCGCTACCTACGACACCCTCCCCGACGCCCCGGTCTCCAAGTTCGTCCTCAGGCTGAAGGGTGGCAAGCACGGCCTGCTGGTCAACTCCGAAGACCTCTGCACCTCGACCTCGGCGAGCTCGCGGATGATCGGCCACAACAACAGCGGCTTCCTCTCGCGCCCCGAACTCCTCAACCCCAGGTGCGCCAAGCAGCGCAAGGCCGAGAAGAGGGCGGCCAAGAGGAAGGCCGCCAAGAAGAAGGCCGCTCACCACAAGACCAAGACCAGGAGCACCAAGCGATGAAGAAGACCCTCGCCCTGACCTGCGCCCTGCTCCTCCTCGCCCTCGCCGCCCTCGCTTCCGCCGAGACGATCCAGAAAGGCTCCCTGCGGGTCGCCTTCGACGGCAAGATCACCCCCCAGAAGCTCCCGCGCGAGGGCACCGCCCCGGTCAAGGTCGCGGTCTCGACCGAGATCTCGGCCCTCGCCGACAAGCCCCTGTCCCAGCTGCGCAAGATCTCGATCGCGATCAACCGCCACGGGCGCCTGGACTCCACCGGCCTGCCGGTATGTGAGATCGCCGACATCCAGCCCGCCACCACCGAGAAAGCGCTCGAGGCCTGCAGGGGCTCGCTGGTCGGCGAAGGCCGCTTCGCCGCCGAGGTCGCCCTCTCCCGACAGGCCGCCTTCCCCTCCTCGGGAAAGATGTTCGCCTTCAACGGCACCTACAAAGGCAAGCCCGCGATCTTGGCCCACGTCTACGGCGAGGCGCCGGTCCCCACCTCCTTCACCCTGCCCTTCCTCATCACCAAGGCCAAGGGCACCTTCGGCACGGTCTTGACCGCCACGTTCCCGGCCGCCGACAACAACCTCGTCACCGAAATCGACCTCGACCTCTCCCGCACCTACTCCTACAAGGGACAGAGGCGCTCCTACGCCTCGGCCGGCTGCCCGGCCCCGAAGGGCTTCCCGGGGGCGACCTTCCCCTTCGCCAAGGCCAGCTACGCCTTCGCCGGGGGCAAGAAGCTGAGCTCGACCCTGAAGCGCAGCTGCCGGGCGCGGGGGTGAGCCGAGTGGCCGCAAACCCCGCATTAAATGTGCGTGACTTGTGTTACAAGCGGTATGGATCGCTACCGCTTCGACGACATACTCGAGTACACGCTCAGCAAGCAGGGCAGGGAGAACGTGGTTCTGGCGCTGATCGCCTTCGGCAGCGTCGCCGGCATTCTCGCCATCGGCCGTCGCTGACCCCGCTCTCTAAGCTCAGCAGTACCACGTGCGTATCTTGACAAACACGAACTAACGTGTTTATATCCCGCCTCGATACCGATTGAGAACGGATCTGTATGCGTGCGATCGAGAGGAGTAGCGGAATGGACTCGGGAGATATCGAGCTGCCGACTCGCCGGCCGCGGGGCTCGCGTCGCCGTCCTGACCTTCCGCCGCCGCAGGTCGAGCGCCTTCCTTCCGGCCGCCGGCTTTCGCGCGCCGAGGTGATACGCAACCAGCGTCGCCGCATCCTCGACGGCCTCGCCGCCGCCCTCGCCTACCACGGCTACGAGGACACGAAGATCACCGACATCGTCGAACTGGCGGGCATCTCCCGTCCCACCTTCTACGAGTACTTCGAAGGCAAGGAGCAGTGCTTCGCCG
>Ga0190264_10000025_pt1 | contig 21931 bp, 15 predicted proteins | sample Popmic112T_FD_136651 | JGI IMG/M metagenome (GOLD analysis project Ga0190264, IMG submission 136651) | Populus adjacent soil microbial communities from riparian zone of Indian Creek, Utah, USA - 112 T | ecosystem: Environmental > Terrestrial > Soil > Riparian zone | place: USA: Utah | collected... | reverse complement strand
CTCGATCGGCTGGCGATCCGGGCCCTTCAGCGTCGCCACCAGATCGGGAAGCGGGTTGCTGGAGGCGCGCAGGTAGACGGGGCCGGCGAGCGGGGCGTCGAGCAGAGGCGTGGTCGCTTCCGCTTTGCCGTAGATCGAGCCCGCCGGACACGCGTCGGCGGCGAACTGAACCCTGGTGCAGGACGTCTTGATGTGGTTCTGTTCGAGGAAGGCGGAATGCGGCAGGGTGACCGCCGCCCGGCCGATATTCGCTTCCCCGGGCCGTGCGGTCATGGTCGCCTGGAAGCGGGGGTATTTGCCGCGCTTGGTGCCACCGAAGAGGCGGAAGTGGAACTTCGGCTTGAACGGCAACGCGGCACAGCCGCCGAGCTGGAAGCGCTCGCTCGCCGTCGTGCGGGCACCGCTGGCGCCGGCGGCGGCGATATCCACCGACATCGGGTTGCAGTTGGTCGGGTTGAGCGCCCAGTTGGGGCGATCGAGGCTGATCCGCAGATCGCGGATCCCCAACGGCACTCCTTCGAGGATCTGCGGGATCGGATCGGTCTTGGCCGTGATCCGCGCCGTCGAGGGATTGACCACCAGGGCCGAGCGGACGACGACGTTGCCGAGGTCGAAGGGACCGGCGACCGCGGGGGTGATCGCGACCACGCTCAGCGGGGCGCCTTTGTAGGGGCCGGCGAAGTAGAGCTTGCCGGGGGTGTATAGGGGGTTCGGGCCGGGGCCGGCGCCGACCGAGGTCGTCCCGACCTGGCTTGCGGCGGGGCAGCTCGGGCTCGCCTGCTCAGCCTTGCCGGTGATCCGCGCCGCGGCGGCGATCTGCGCCTCGGAGCAGTAGGGGATGCCCTTCAGGTAGGCAGCAAAGCCGGGCGGCGGCGAGATGTCGAGCGTCGAGATCTCCTGCGCACCGTCGGGCCGGGTGATGCGGAGGCTGAACGGACTGGCCGCACCCGCCAACGGGTTCTGGGCGCCGGCCGAGAGACCGAGGGCGAACGGTCGCGCCGCCTTGGTGGGAGCGCAGGCCGATCCGTTCGGCCCGCTCGAGATCTCGAAGGAGTCAGGACTTTGGACCTGCTCGGACGGGGTCGGATTGCCGGGGTCGGCCGCGGACCAGGGGCTCAGCGTCGTCTGGCTGGTGAAGGTGCCACAGGTGACCGGGGTCGCCAGGGAGGCACGAGAGCCGCCGTAGAAGCTGAGGTTGAGATCGGTGAAGGGCAGCTGCGGCGAGTTGGCGAAGGTATTGGTGATCTGGCCCGTGACCCGGTCGACGTCGACCCGGCCCGCGAGCTTGACCAGGATGCTCGGCTCGCGCACGACCAGGTAGACGGCGTAGGTGGAGTTGAACGGGTTGAGGTTCTGGGAGGCGAGGAAGACCTCGCCGTGCAGCGGATTGCGGAGCAGCGGGGTGACCACCTCGCCGCTGCCGATCTTCGCCGCGTCGGGGCAGGCCGGCTCGCGGTTATCGAAGGTGATCGGCGTCGCCCCGGGAGCGCTGGTCAGCCCGATCTGCTCCATCGTGCAGGCCTGGAGACCATCGGCGGCCGTCGGGTTGAAGCGGATCCCCTCCGGCAGGGTCACCGTCGTGTCCTTCAGGTGCGACTGGACGATGGCATCGGGATCGGTGTCTTTTTCCCGCGGGAAGCGCAGGTGGGCGTCGAGCCCGGTCGGGGAGTCGGCAGCCTGGGAGGTCGGCCGCAGGGTCATCGAGGGACCGAAGGGAACCTCCTCGCAACCGGTGGCGGTCGGGGTGGTGATGTTGGTGTCCTGCCAGCGAGGGTCGGTGAGATCGTCCATCGGCGCCGGGTTGTCCCAGCTGTCGAGATGGAAGGTCGTCACCGGCTCTTCCACGCAGTTGGTCTGCAGGGTGAGGAAGGCCTTCTCGGGAACACCCGCGGCGTGGGGAATGCTTTTGGGCTGGGCGCCGCCACTTGATCCGAATCCGACGCAGGACTCGGTGGTGATGTTGAGGTTTCCACAGCGCTGGAAGTCGTGGACCGGGTCAGCCGGGTTCCCCCACAGCACCAGTTTGCTGCGCAGCAGCACGTCGGCCTGGGTGATCTTGCTGACCGTCGTCGTCAACCCGTAGTCGCCGTCACTGCGGACCGACGGCCTTACCCTGACCGGACCGACCGGGGTCCAGAAGGCGAACTGCGCCGGGTGAGTGCTCGGCGGGTCCATGTTGTAGACGGGGGAGACGATGTTGCCGATCGCGGGCACGCGCAGCAGCACATAGCCGACCTGGCTGGACACCGGGCAGGCCGGGGTCCCGAATCCCGGCTGATCGACGTCCAGCAGCTGTGCCTCCGTGCAGCGCGGGACGGCGGTCGGGTCTCCGACGAAGCCTGGAGGGGTGTCGACGACGACATCGCGCACGGCACCTCCCGATGGCACCGGCGCGTCTCCTGCCCCGTACCCGATCTTGTCGACGTTTAGGGAGAAGTCCGCTTTGATCTCGTCGGGGTGCCCCCCGGCCTGGACGTAGTCGTTGCCCGCTTCGTCGAACGCCCCGGCGACGAAATCATGGATTCCGAAGCCGAGCGGGGTCTCGGCGAGAGTCACGCTTCTGGTCTCGACCGACGGCGCCGGCATGCCCCCGCCGGAGACAGTCATGGTGATCGGAAAGGTTCCCGTCACCCCGGGGCCGACTTTGAGGTCGAGCATCAGCGATGCCGGCTTCCCCAGCGAGAAGAGGTCGCCGACATTGCCGGTGTACGGCGGCAACGAGAGAGAGCTCGTGCAGTTGACCGTGGTCAGACCCGCGCAGTTCCAGGAGAACGACGAGGCGGAGCCGGGCACGATTCCCTCGAAGGTCGTGTTGGGTGGCAGGCTGACCTGAACTTTGAGCAGCGGTGGGGCTGCGGCGGTACTGGGAGTATTGCCGCGGTTATTCAACTCGACCAGGAGTCGCGCTTCCTGTCCTTCCACCAGATGGCTCGGCGACCAGTTCGTCACCGTGTAGATGTCAATGGCCGCCGAGGCGCGGGCGGGGAGGACCACCACGAGCAGCGCCATCGCAGCGAGGAGAGCGTGCAGCAGCGTCCGCTTAACCATTGCGATCGCCTCGGTGCTGGCTCTTTCCGTTTCTCCCATGTGCCTTCCCGTGCCCCTTTTTGTGTTTCTTGGCGTTCTTTTTCTTCTTCTGCTTTTTCTTATGAGGTTTTTTCTTCACCGGTGCCTGATTGCCGGGGCCGGGAAGACCCGAGCTGCCGACCGAGGGTGGCGCCGGCTGGGGGGTCGGCACCGGCTTGCAACCGTCGCCGACACAGGGGATACCGGGGGGCGGCGGGTTCTGGAAGTCGAAGCCACCCCCGATCCGTGCCGCGTAGACATCGACGAAACCGTCGTCGTCGACGCCCACCAGCTGCTGTCGGGTGGTCAGGAACACCGTGCTGCCGTCCGCACTGGCGTTGTCAAAGCGGGAGTCGTCGCTGCTCTTGCCGGTGGAGATCAGCTCGAGATGGCCCTCGCTCCAGCCATAGACGTCGCGCTTTCCGTTGGTGTCCGCGGGCAGCAGCGACGCGGGGCTGGTGAAGAACACCTTGCCGCCGTCCGCGCTCATCGAGCGCACCGGGTCCTGGCCGAAGGTGCCCATCCAAGCCGTCGAGCCGCCCTGCGGGGCAAGATCCGCATCCGCCGCGCCGGGCGTGCCGTCGGGGTCGCACGAGAGGCAGCTGAGATAGCCGCTGCCGCCGGCCTCGGCCTCATAGAGGTAGACCTCGTTCGCACCGTTGCCGGGGTAGCCCGTGAGGGAGTCATCAGACTGGAAGAGCAGCCGCTTGCCGTCGGGAGACACGCGCGAGGTGCGGTAGCCGGCCGTGCCCTTCGGTTCACTGGTCCAGTTACAGCTGTCCCCCCCGACCGGGAAGCCATTGTTGTCATTCACGAACCTCGGTTCGCAGACGCTGTTCCCCAGCGTCGCCACGAATCGCGTCTCCCCTGCGGCGGATCCGTCGTCGTGCCAGGCGTAGAGATTCGGCCGGCCCTCTACGCCCTGGCCTGGTAGCACCCGGCCTGAGGCGACGTAGTAGACCCGATCGCCATCCTCGGAGCGGCCGAGCATTCCCAGAACTCGGGCGCCGGCGGCATCGTTGGTCTCGGCAGAGAGGTTGGTCAGCGTGTCGGTGTTCACCTGATAGCGATAGAGATCGCCGAGACCGCTGGAGGCCGGGCCGGTGTTGGTCGCCGCGTCGGTCAGCTTCTCCTTGCTGGCGAAGAACACCGCTGCCGCTCCGGTGGCAGACTGATCGCGCGTCGCATCCAGATAGAGCTTTGCCTGGGGCCCCTGCGGATCGGCGGGAGTCCGCTGCGACGGCGAGACCAGAATCGTCTCCTCCCCTTGGTCGCGGCGGTAGATAGTGGCTTCAGGGGCGGAGGGCCCGTAGGGGGTGGTGAAGAAAACATGTCGGCCGTCGGCGGACATCGCGTTGAGCACCGACTCGGCTTCTGAGTTGGCGCCCGCCCCACTCCCGAGCTGGCTCGCCGCCGCGAACGGGGTCTCATCGCTCTGCGCCGAGACCAGGCGAAGCTCACCCCCGTGCCATTCGAAGACCTTCGTTTTGTCGTCGCCCGGAAGCCCCGGCTCCGGGGTGAGCATCGCGAGAGTGGCAAATGCGAGGTGATCCAGATCCGGCGTCACTGCCATCGCGGCACTGACGGAACTGTCGAAGTTGGCGATGCTCGTCGTCTGGTCGGCGTTCGAGTCCCTGAGGTAGATGCCGGGGTCGCCCTCGCGCATGGCGTTCTGGGCAAAGATCAGCTGACGAGACAGATCGCCGAGCCCGAATCCACCGAGCGACGCCCCGGACACCCCTGCCGAAGGAAAGAGAGGACGGGGTGAGACATCGTCGAGCTGCCATCCCGCCGCGGTGCGGTGGGCGAGAACCCGGCTGAGGCGGTCGCCGCCCCACTCCGCGGAATCGACGGTTCCCCAGATCGTGAACGCCATGTGGTTTCCGTCGGCGGAAGCGGGGCCCGGAGGAGCCGAGCGTCCTCCGAAGAGGATGCCGGTCCCGAACTGGGCATCGCCTTCCTTGAGGTGAGGGGAGATCTGCTCGAAAGCACGCTGCGCAAAGCCGCCGAAGGCCGACCTGGTCGTGAACGTGCGATCGGCCCCCTCGGCTACGCCCGCCTCGCTTTCGGCGACCAGGCGGAAGTGGTAGGTGGTGTCGGGGGTCAGGCCCTGCGCCTGCGCTGACACGTATCTGACGATGCCACCTTCGAGGAGGCCTTCGGAAAGCGGGACGTGGGCGCCGTAATCGTCCGTCTCGCCGTACTCGAAGCGGTATTTGGTCGCTCTGTTATTGGGGTTGACCGTGCCGCTGAGCACGGCGCCCACGTCGCTGAAGTTCTGTGCCTGCAGCGTGGTCACCTCAGGAGACGGCCCGTCGGTGAGGAAGGTGAGCTCGGGCGAGGTCACCTCGTCACTGGCGCCGAATGCCTTCACGGCGCTGAGGCGGACGCGATACGTTGCGTTGGCTTCAAGGTCGGACACTTTGGCGCTGACTTCCTGTGCCCCAACTCCGTCGGCGGGAGCAAGGGGGTCCCCGGTGACCGAATTCCAAGTGGTTCCATCGCGGGAGTATTCGAAGCGGTAAGAGGTCGGGATTCCAACCGGACCGTTGGGGTTGACCGTGCCCTTGAAGGTGGCGACGTGGGCGCCCAGTTCGATCGGCGCGGCGACCACAGCGGTCGGCGCGGGTGGCGCGCCATCGTCGTCCAGGATGAAAACCCGGTTGAAGCCGCCACCGGCGCCGATCGCGTAGATGTCGCCGGTGCTCCTGTTCACGGCGATGCCGCCAACTTGGAGATTCGCCTTCCGCAGATGCGAATCCAGCAGAGCCCCGCTCGAGTCGAACTCGAAGATCCGCTGCTCGCGATCCGCGCCCTCGGGCAGGTCCAGGCAACTGAGCGGCCCGCAGACCCCACGAACGAAGAGATGATCGGAAGGCCCGAAAGCAAGGAGGTTTTCCGCGACATCGAACGATTCGGAGAATTCCTCGGCTTCGAGAAAGGGGTTGGAGGGGTCCGCGCTGTCGAGGAAGACGGAGGGCGAGCCGCCGTTGGCGTCGAAGGAAAGGATCCGTCGCTCGGCACGATTGCTGTCGCTGCCGTAGAGATCGCTGGCATACACCTCGCCGGCCGAGTTGACCGCGATGCTACGCGGCGAGTCCTCGATTATCCGGCCGAAGTGGCCGGGCGCGTCGTTGGCGGAGTGATCCCCGCTCCGGCAGGCGCCGGGCGCACTTGCGGCCGCGGCTGGGCAGCGCTCGTAGCTGGCGCCACTGTCCCCCACCTGCCCCGACGGGACTACGTTCCAACCCCAGGCGCTGACGAAAGTGCCATCGCTTTTGAACTGCTGGATCCTGCGCTTCGGCGCTTCGGCCACATAGAGATCGCCGGAGGGACCGACGGCAAGGGCGAGCGCACTGGGTCCCGCAAAGGCGCTGACCTGCCCGGCGTTTTCGCCGCCGACCCCCGCCTGACAGCTGGCCGCGGTCGTGCAGACCTCATAGCTGGTGACGCCACCGATCTGAACGTCCCATCCCAGCGCAGCGAGGAAGGCGCCGTTCGCACTGAACTTCTGGACCCGACGAAGGCTTTCGTCGCCAACGTACACCGCGCCCGTTCCCTGGTCCACGGCAATGCTCCTGGGGCTGAGCATCGAGCCCCCAGCGCCGGTCCCTGACGTGCCGGCCTTGCAGTCCGAAGCGACGTTGGGCATGGCGGCGGTGGTGTCGCAGATCTCGAAGCCGAGACCGGTGTCATTCGGAGCACCGGCCTCGATCACGTCCTCTCCCCAGGCACGGACAAACGCCCCCGATGGGCTGAACTCCTGTACGCGGAGGTTGGACGTATCGACCACGTAGACCTCTCCCGCAGGGACGCCCCCGGCCCCGGTCTGGTTGATCGCGATGTCGGCGATGGATCCGTCGAAGAGCCCGCCGATGGTGCCTCCGGCGCCCGTCGGTGAGCCGATGAAGCTGCTGACCCGCTTCGAAGCCATGGCCCCGGGGGCGAGGGACAACAGCGCGATCGCCGCGGCGCAGAGGGCGAGCCCAGCGCTCGCCCTGCGCCCCTGCTTGGAGAGATAGGTCGCCATTCGACTTTCCCCCGCCTAGTGCTTGTTCTTCTTGTGCTTCTTGACCTTTACGCACTTCTTCTTGCCCTTGACCGTCTTCTTCTTGAAGCCCTTCTTGCACTTCAGGGGCTTGGTCGGCGGGGGCGGACTGGTCGGCGGGGGGGTGACCGGGGGCGTCACCGGCGGAGCCGGGCACAGGGCCGGGTTGGTGGCGCAGGTATGGGCCAGGGTCGAGAACGTCGCGTCGCCGCCGTTGGTGCTGCCACCGGCATTGGTCGCCACCAGGCGGTAGTGGTAGGTGGTGCCGGCGCTGAGACCGCTGAGCGCGGCGCTGACCGCCGTCTCGGTCGAGCCGCTGACCGGGTCGACCGAACAGGGCGCGGTTTTCCCGTAGGAGGCACTGGTGCCGTATTCGAACTTGCAGGCCGTGCTGACCCCGGAGGCGTTGACGCTGCCGTTCAGGGTCGCGGTGGTCTGGGTCTGGCCGGAGGCGCCATTGGTTTTAGCCACCGGAGCATCGGGCAGAGTGGTGAACTGCAGGTCCGTGCCGACGCTCTCCCCGCCGTCGTTTTCGGCGACGACGTGGAAGTAGTAGGTCGTGTTGACGGCCAGGCCGCTCAAGCTCGCCGAGACGGGCGTCGCGGTGGAGCCGATTACCGGGCTCGGCACACACGGGGCCGTCGTCGGGGAGCTGAAGCCGGGGTTGTCGTCATAGGCGAACTCGCAATCGGCTTCGAGGCCTTCCGCGTCCACCGTGGCGTTCACTTTCGCCGCGGTCTTGGTTACCGCGGTCGCCGCTTTGGTGACCACGACCGGAGCGGGAAGCGGGTCGTACATCTCGACTGCTCCCTCGCCTGGATCTGACACATAGACGCGTCCCGTGTCGGAGTGGACAGCGGCTTGGCTGAATGCATATGCCGGAGACACCGGGCTGGAGAAGTCGCCGCCGCCGAAGTCGGCGAGCTGCGCACCCGCGGAGTCGTAGGCGACCACATGCGTGGTTTCGCCCTGGCCGAAGACGACGAAGACCGTTCCGGCAACCGGATCCACACCCAGCCCGGTCGTGAAGCCGCTTGCGACCACCGACTGGAAGACGCCGCCGCTGTCGAACTTCATGACCCGTCCGGGGAGCCCCGTGGCCGTCGTACCGATCGTCGCCGTCGCGGTTCCGCCCGTGAGGGCGGAACTGTCGGCGCTCATCTGCGGCACGTCGAGGCCGGCGAGTTTGCCCTGGAAAGCCACTGCGTACGCGCCAGACGATCCGGTGACCGAGACGTTGCCGGCACCGATAGTGCTCAAGGCCTCCAGCGCAGGCTGCACGCCACCGGTCCCTTCCGCATCAAAAGCAATGGGAGCGGTCGTCTGGCCTTCGAAGGTCAGCGTGAAGGTGCCGCCGGTGGCGTCCACGGCGATCGACTGCTGCTCGCTGACCGCGGTGTCGGCGACATAGACGTTCCCGGCGCTGTCGGTAGCAACGCTGTGGGGGTTGTGGAGGGCGTTGGGGCCGCTGCCGTTGATCGACGGAAGCGGGGTGCCGTCCGCTTTGAAGACTTCGACGTTGTCGTCGGGAAGGCTCGGGACGTAGACGTTGCCGGCGCCGGCGGCGATCTGAATCGTCCGTCCACCGCTCCCGTTGGTGAGCGTCGTTACCGGGATCGGACTGCCGACTGCATCGCCCGCCGGGGTGTAAGCCTGAATCGATGAGGGGCCGGGCGCGGCGAAAGCGAGGGTTTCCAGATCGTTGAGGCCGTAGACGTTTCCGCTCGACTGATCGACCGCGACGCCGTCGTCGCCCACACCGAACGAGGCGGGTGAGCCCGCGGTGCCGTCAAGGCCGAACTTCAGCAACGGGCCCGCGGTAAAGGTGGCGCTGAAGAAGTTGGTCGCGTAGACGTTGTCGCCGGTCTGGTCGACCGCCACCCCCGTCGGAGCCGGCAGGAAGCCGCCGCCGCTGGCGGCGAAGTTGCCGGCGTTGACCCAACCAGCCGCACCGGCGGCGCCGGCGGACACCGCCGCGACGAGCATGAAGGCGGCGCAGAGCGCGGCGACGATCGTCGGTCGGTTGAAGCCGGATGCAGAGGGTGCCGCGGCGTGGCGTCTCACGTATTGCTCTCCTTGTCCCATGTCCGCGCCCCTGTCCCGATCCCGACTTAGTGCGGGTCCCCTGACCGAGGCGGCGGCCGTGTTTGATCTCTCCTGCCCCATTTGGAACACCCTGGATCCCCTTGCGGAGGAACCCTGTTCCCGAGGCCGGATAAATAAGAACACACGCGGACCATCTTGTCAAGGAACCCTGGTGGTTGTCCTCTTTGCTCTCAGTGGTATTGGTCTGTTTTCTGCTCTAGAATGGGAAATTATGTCCCTCATTAAAGGAACGAGACCTGCTCTCGCCAAGCCGGATACGTACCGCTTAAGTCTTTTCGGACCATCGGTATGAGGGACACGGAGATGCCGGGATATGGTCCGCCGGCAATGGTTCGAACTCCATGGGGGGATGCTGCTCAGCTGCGCGACAAAAAGCTGCGGCCGGGGCGTGGGACCCCCCGGGAGGAGGCCGAGCGCAACCAGCGCGAGCGGCTCTTCGCGGCGATGGTCGCGACCGTGGCCGAGAAGGGCTACGAGGCGACCACGGTGGCCGACCTGGTCAAGCTCTCCGGCGTCTCGCGCAGTGCCTTCTACCGCCACTTCGACGACAAGCAGGCCTGCTTTCTGGCCGCGGTCAGGACGATGGTCGAGCCGACCCTGACGAAACTCGGCGGCGACGAGAGCGCGCCGGCGGGGATCGAGCGGGCACGGCGGGCATTCGAATCGCTGATCGAGCTGATCGTCGAGCAGCCGGCCGCCGCGAAGATGTGCATCGTCGAGGTCTACGCCGCCGGGCCCGAGGGCGCGGCGCTGGTCGACCGTTCCATGGACCAGGCCACCGCGCTGGCGACGGCGCTGCTCGAGCAGGTGCCCGAGCGCGAGGGCCTGCCGCCGGAGCTGGTGCGAGCGCTCGTCGGCGGCATCCAGAAGGTGATCCACAAGCGCCTCTACCGCGGCCAGGAGGAGGAGCTGCAGAAGCTGGCCCCACAGCTGTGGGAGTGGCTCTTCTCCTATCCCGTCCCCCCCGGCCCGCTGAAAGCGACGCGCCGGCGCACGGTCAAGGCGGTCCCCTTCGCCGAGCGCCAGGCGCAGTCCAACCCACCCGAGCGGCTGCTGCGGGCGCTGGCCGCCGTGGTCGCTGAGAAGGGATACCCCGACACGACCGTGGCCGAGATCGTCGAACGCGCCTCGACCTCGCAGCGGACCTTCTACGAGCACTTCAAGAACAAGGAGGACGCGATCGTGGCGGCGCTCGACAGCGGCTCGGCGCACATGCTCGCCGCCGCCCTGCCCGCCTTCCGCCGCGCCCCCGACTGGCCGCACGCGGTCCACGACACCCAGGAGGCGATGTTCGCCTTCGGCGCCGAAGAGCCCGAGTACGCGCGGCTGGGCGGGGTCGAGATGTACGCGGCGGGCAAGCGGGCGCTGGACCAGCGCGAGGTGGTGACCGAAGGCATGGCGGGCCTGCTTGCCCCCGGCTATGAGCTCAAGCCCGAGACCCCGCCGATCGCCGCCGAGGCCATCGGTGGCGCCCTCTACTCACTGCTCTATGACCACGTGAACAAGAAGGGGCCGGAGACGCTGCCCGATCTGGTGCCGACGCTGGTCTACGTGACCCTGGCCCCGTTCCTCGACCGCGACGAGGCTTACGAAGTCGCGATCGGCTAGCGCGGGTCGAGCACGACGATCGGGATCCGCCGGCCCTGGGAGTTGCGCTGGTAGGCCTCGGCCCCGGGGTAGAGCGCCAGGAACCCGGCCCAGAGGCGCTCGCGCTCCTCGCCGTCGGCGACGCGGGCGCGGACCGGGCGGACCTCGGGGCCGATCTGGATCGTCGTCTCCGGGTTCGCCCTGAGGTTGTGGAACCAGGCGGGATTCGTCGGCTGCCCCGCTTTCGAGGCCATCACCACGATCGCCTCGCCGTCCTCTTGGTACATCACCGGCGACGTCCGCCTGACGCCGCTCTTGGCGCCGGTGTGGTCGAGCAGGAGCAGGCGCGCCCCGGGCCAACCGGGGATGTGGCCGCCGAACCTGCCGCCGGAGCGCCGGTAGAGGGCGACGTGGAGCTTGGTCGAGCGCGGGCCGAGGTAGATGCCGCGCTTGTTGAGGAATTCCGAGCTGGAGGCGGTGAGCTGTGCGAAAGCTGAGGGCATAGCGCTCCTTATGGTTCGGTCAGTTGCGGCGGCGGGCGCCGAGCCCTGCCTGCTCGTCGGTCAAACGGTGCCAGGCCTCGAGGCGGTCGGGGGCGACGACGTCGCGGACCGCGCAGCCCGGCTCGCTGCGATGGGCGCAGTCGCCGAAGCGGCAGCTCGCCGCCAGCCGCTCGATGTCCTCGAAGGTCGCGCCGACGTCGACCCAGAGCCCGACCTCGCGCAATCCCGGCGTGTCGAGAAGGAGGGCGCCGTCGGGCAGCTCGATCAGCTCGCGGGTGACGGTCGTGTGGCGGCCGAGGCCGTCCTTCTCCCGCACCGGTGCGGTCGCCTGGCGCTCCTCGCCGAGCAGGGTGTTGACCAGGGTCGACTTCCCGGCTCCAGAGGTGCCGAGCAGCGCCGTCGTCGCTTCCGGCGCCAGTAGGGAGCGCAGGGCGGGGAGGCCGTCGCCGCTGCGGACGCTGATCGCGAGCGCCTCGTCGATACCGAGCCGGCGGCGCAGCTGGGCCGCGGTCGCGTCGGCGTCGGGGGCGAGGTCGGCCTTGGTGAGGACGAGCGCGACCGGGATCTCGCTCGCGCTCGCCAGCGCGGCGAAGCGCTCGGCCCGGCGCTGGTTCGGCTCCGGCAGCGCCTCGACGACCAGGACCAGGTCGACGTTGGCGGCCAGAGCCTGGGCCTCGACCCCCTCGCCCGCGGCGCGGCGCTCAAGCAGGCAGCGGCGCTCCAGCACGGCCACGATCTCCCCGGCGGCGTCGACCGCCACCCAGTCGCCGGTCACCGGCACCGTTCCCCGCAGCCGGCCGCGGGCGGTCAGCAGGCGCGAATCCCAGCCCTCACCCTCGGCAACAGCGACCAGCCAGAAGCCCCGGTTCTGGGCCAGGACCCGGCCGGCGACGAGGTCGGGGCCGAGCGCTTCCAGCTCGGCGGTGATGCCCGGGCGCAGGCCCGAGCCGGGGAGGGGCTTCTGCATCACCGTGGATCTTGCCCGGTTTGGCGCTAAAACCTTCGCCCATGCGCTGCCAATAGGGTCCCGTCCATCAAGAACATGCGCTACATCGCCCTCGCCGAGGCGACCAGCTTCATCCTCCTGCTGATCGCTTCCGTGATCAAAAGGACCGGCGGCAGCGAGCTCGGGGTCCAGATCCTCGGCCCGATCCACGGCGTGCTCTTCATCGCCTACGTCGTGATCGCGCTCAACCTGCGGCCGCAGGTCGGGTGGAGCGGCAAGACGACGTTCTGGGTCCTGGTCGGCGCGGTCATCCCCTTCGGCGGCTACGTCGTCGACTGGTGGCTGCTGCGCGATCGGGATCGCACCGCAACCTGACCCGGGGCTCCCTGTTTCCGAGATCGGCGCCTGTAGCTTGGGTGCAGGAACTTCGACTGGAAAACGATCGTCAGGAGGCAGGATGCGGGCTGTTGCACGGAGGTTGACCTACGCGAACGTGGTCGCGACGATGGCGCTGTTTCTGGCGCTCAGCGGCGGTGTTGTCTACGCGGCCGGCAAGGTCGGCGCCAAGAACCTGAAAGCGAACGCGGTGACGGCGGGCAAGATCAAGCGCAACGCGGTCACCAACGCCAAGATCCGCGCCAACGCGGTGACGGCGGCGAAGATCAAGAGTGGCTCCATCGACTTCACCAAGCTCGTTCCCGGCACCACCCTCGTCGCCAACGCCGCCACCGCCCCGACCGCGGCGAATGGCGCCGCGCCGGTCAATGTCCCGCTCAACGCCGCCGTCACCGTCACCCCGGTAGCCGGCGTCGCCAACTTCCTCAGCATCGAAGCGAGGGGCACGAATCTGGGCCGGGTCGATCCGGCGAAAGAATGCAAACCGCAGGTTGTCCCCTTCGTCAACGGCAGTCGCTGGGAAGCGGGCGAAAAATCCCTGGTCGTGCGCTCCTTCGCCCCGACCGCCGCCGAGCCGACCGGCCTGGCCCCGGTCAGCGGCGCCGGCGGTCCGCTCGGCCTGACCAGCCCGGGCGTCGCCCAGACGGTCACGGTCCAGGTCGTCGGCGATCCCAACTGCACGCCCGGCTCGACGGTGACCGTGGGGGTCGCGGTAACGCAGGCGAAGTAGAAGGTGTCCTGCGCCGGGAGCCTCGCCTGCCCGGTCTGCGCTGAGCCCCTGATCGACCTGGCCACCCCCGCGAGCAGCGCGCACTGCTCGCGGGGGCACGCCTTCGACTACGCCCGCTCGGGTTACCTCAACCTCACCCGACAGGGCCGCGGTGGGGTCCGCCTGGGCGACACGGCGGCGATGGTGCAAGCGCGGGCCGAGCTGCTGGCCGCGGGGCACTACGAGGGGATCGCGGCGGCGGTAGTCATGGCGGCAAGGGAGGCCGGACCGGGGATCGTGGTCGAGATCGGCTCCGGCACCGGCTACTACCTGGACGCGGTCGTCGCCGGGCTGCGGGAACGGGGCGCGGCACCGGAGTGCGCCTTCGGCCTCGACCTCTCCAAGGCCGCCGCGGCGCACGCCTCCCGCCGCTATCCGGACCTGCGCTTCGTCGTCGCCGACGTCGAGACCGCGATCCCCCTCCGCGACGCCGCCGCCGACCTGGCGCTCTCCGTCTTCGCCCCCCGCCCCGCCCCGGAGCTGGGCCGGGTGGTCCGGCCGGGGGGCGAGCTGATCGCCGCCTTCGCGGGACCGCGCCACCTCGAGGGCCTGCGCCGGCACCTCGACCTGATGGGCGTGCACGAGGACAAGCTCGCGCGCCTCGGCGCGCGCCTCGGCCCCTGGTTCGACCCCGTCTCCACCGTCGCCGTCGAGTACGAGGCGAGCTTCTCCGAGGACGACGCCCGTCGCCTGGTCGCGATGGGACCGAACGCCTGGCACGACGTCGACCCGAGCCCGCTCGCGGGCGGCCTCAGCGACCTGATCTCGGTCGTCGTCGCCCGCTTCAGACGCTCGACGGAGTAGGCGGAGCTCAGATCTTTCGTCGCGGCGGGTCGAAGACGGCCAGCACCTCACCGCCGGGGGCGAGCCAACTCTCGGCCAGAGCGTGGGCGCGGGCCGGATCACGATCAAAGAGGCCGACGCGGACGGCGAGCACCTTGTCGAAGCGCCGCTCACCGAGATCGACATCCTCCAGCTCAACGACCAGGAACTCGGCTCTGCCCGCGGCCACATGGTCGGCGTTGCGCCGGGCCGCGGCGGCGATCATCTTCGCGGAGCGGTCGATTGCCAGCAGCCGACCTCCCTCGAACCGTTCGCAGATCAGCGAGGCGGCGACTCCGTGCCCACAACCGATCTCGAGCACCCGGTCGTCGGGCCGCACGTCGAGCTTCTCGACGATCTTCCTCAGGCGGTCGCTCTGGGCTTCCCCGCGCAGCAAATGGCGAGGGCGGGATTCGAACCCGCGACACCACGATTTTCAGTCGTGTGCTCTACCAACTGAGCTACCTCGCCTGGGGCGCATGAACGGCCGGCGCTGCGCGAAGGCTAGCGACCGGGGGGCGATCGAGGCTGATTGCATTGGGCGGTGGCCTGGACTCGTGCAGCGCTGGGGCTGGTGGGCGCCGGAGCGGTGGCGTTGGCGCTCGTCTCCGGTGGCTCCTCGGCCGATCCGCGCACCCCCGCGGGGCTGCCGGGGCTGCCGGCGCCGTTCCTGGGGACGGCGGTGGTCGGGAGCGGCGGGCTGACCGCGGCGATCGACGCCTACGGGGACGTGGTCGACCTGCGGGCGCCGGGGCCGGCGGGGCGGGCGCTGATCGACAACCCCGCCGAGCGCCAGGCGGCGGGCACGGTCGCCGTCGACACCGGGATCGTGCCGCGGGTCAGGATCGGCGGCCGCGAGTTGCCGCTCTGGCGCGCCGACCGGGTCCGCCAGCGCTACCGGCCGGGGACCAACGTTCTGGTCACCGAGGCACGCTTCGGGGACAAGCGGGTGGAGATCGTCCACGCCGCCCACGGCGGCGAGCTCGCCTGCCTGACGCGGACCAGCGGGCCCGCGGTCTCGGTCGGATTCGAGGAACCGGCGATCAGGCTGCGCTGCGACGACGGGGCCGCCCGCCGACTCGTCGAGCGCGCCGAAGCCTCGGACCGGCGCTGGCTCTCGCGGGCGCGGGCGCTCGGGCGGGCGGCCCCGGCCTGGGCGCGGAGCCTGTACCGGCGCTCGCTGCTGACCCTGCGGGCGCTGAGCGACCGCCGCACCGGGGCGGCGGCGGCAGGGGCGCGGGACGGCTGGGCCTATGTCTGGCCGCGCGACGCGGGAACCGCCGCGCTCGCCTTCGCCGCCGCCGGCTACCGCCCCGAGGCGCGTCGGGTCGCCCGCTTCCTGCTCGGCCTCGACCTCGATGCCGCGGCCCGCTTCCACGGCGACGGCGCCCCGGTGGCAGGCCGCGAGGCCCAGGGCGACGCCGAGGGCTGGACCACCGTCGCCGCCCGAGCGACCAGCCTCCCGCCCCCCACCCCATCCCTCCCCTGGCGCAACCGCCCCGATTACCAAGAGCGCACCCCCGGCACCTACCTCGCCAACGCCATCGCCACCTCCCCCCACCATGTTGATGGGCCGCAAATACGCCTATATGGAGGGAAAACGGCCCATCAACAGGAGGGGGGCGAGATCTGGGAGGGCTTCCGCGCCGCGGGGGGGCTTGTGAGGCGGAGTGACGACCCAAGCTCGGGGCTCGACTCGGCGGCGGCCTGGGCGGTGCGGCCGTTCGCGCAGCCGGCGCTCTTCCCGGCGGTGCGCCGGACCCTGCTGCGCCTGGCCGATAGGCAGACCCGCTTCGGCATCACTCCCGGCGAGGACTGGCCCGGGGTCGACCCCTGGAGCGCGCCGACGGCCTGGAGCGCCTGGAGCCTCGCCGCGCTGGGGGAGCGACGCCAGGCGCTGCGCCTGCTCGGCGCCCTGCGCCGGGCCGCCACCCCGGCCGGCGCCCTGCCGGAGCGGGTCGATCTCCGCACCGGCGTCCCCACCTCCACCACCCCGCTCGCCTGGTCCCACGCCTTCGCGATTCTCGCCCTGCGCGAGCTCTGGCCCGGCTAGTCAGGTCAAAGCGCTCCGAGGGCAGCGGCGACAGCGCCCTCGGGCGTCTCGGCCGGGACGATGCCCGGAGCTCCCTCCATGCGGTCGCGGCCGCTCAGGGTCCAGCTGCATAGGGCGACCACGGTGCGGCCGATCGCGCGGGCATGGCCGATCTCCGAGAGCGTCCCCCACTCCCCGCCGACCGCGATGACGACATCGCCGGAGCCGACCACGGCGAGGTTGCGGGCGTGACCGACACCGCTGGCCACAACCTCGGTGCAATACGGGTTCGCTTCCTCGATCGAGTGCCCGGGCACGATCCCGATCACGGTCCCACCGGCCTCCGCGGCGCCCCGTGACACGGCCTCCATGACGCCGCCAAGCCCACCGGTGACCACAGCCACCCCCGCTTCCGCCAGTCGCCGTCCCACCTCCTCCGCCAGCAGCGCAACCTCGGAATCCTGAGCGCAACCCCCGGCCCCGATCACAGCAACCTGACGCGAGCGCCCCGTAGACCCAGGGGAAGGGGTCTCCCCGGAACCTCCCCGCAGTTCGTGACGGGGAGACCCGTTCCCCTGGGTCACCGCCGCACCGTCCCTCTCATCAGCCCCATCAGCTCCAGCGCGCCCGCCTTGTGCAGGGGTTCGTTGAGGTTGCCGCACTTGGGGCTCTGCACGCAGGAGGGGCAGCCGGACTCGCAGGGGCACTCCTCGATCAGACGGAAGGCGTCGCCGAGCAGGCGCTCGAACTGCTCGTAGCCGCGCTGGGTGATGCCGACCCCGCCGGGGTGGCCGTCGTAGATGAAGATGGTCGCGCGGCCGGTCTGGAAGTGGACGTTGGTGGAGAGGCCGCCGATGTCCCAGCGGTCGCACATCGCAATCAGCGGCAGCACCGCGATCTGGCCGTGCTCGGTCGCGTGCAGGGAGCCGAGCAGGACATCACTGGGGAGCGCGTTGCTGAGCTTCTCCGGCAGCACGTACCAGAGCGCCTGGGTGACGAAGCTCTGCTCCGGCAGCTCCAGGGCGACGATGTCGATCGGCTCCTGCTCGGAGATCGAGACCCGCTGGAAGGCGATCACCTGCTCGGTCACGGAGACGTCGCCGAAGTTGAGCTGCACGCCCGCGACCTCGCGCTGCTCGCGGGTCCGTTCGATGTAGATCTCGGTCTCCTTTTTCGGCCGCGTGTACCAGTCGCCGTCGAAGCCGGCGACGATCGCCCGGCGCTCGTCGACGTCGAGCCGCTCGACCTCGTAGGAGCGCCCGAGGTGGAGGTAGATCGCCCCCGGGTGAATCGTCGTGAAGGCGCGCTCAGCCTCGACCATCCCCAGCATCTCCCCCGACTCGCGCTCGATCACCGCGACCGAGTCGGCCGAGGCCGAGCGCAGGGCGATCCGGGAGGCGACGAAGTCGTTGCGGCGCGGCAGCAGCTTGCCGCCCGCGTTGCGCAGCTCGCCCGCCGCCAGCAGCGCCTCGGCCCGCTCGCGCCACCCCTCGCCGAAGACCTCCGCGTCGGCGTCGGTCAGCGGCAGCTCGTAGGCGGCGGCGACGAGGTGGCGAGAGGCGATCTGCTCGTTGGCGTGGTCGAGGATCGCCGCCTCGACCGGACGCTCGAGGAACTCGTCGGGGTGGCGGCAGAAGAACTGGTCGAGCGCGTCCTGGCCGGCAACGTAGACGGCGAGCCCGCGCTGGCGCCGCCCCGCCCGGCCCCACATCTGCCGCAGGCTGGCGACGGTGCCGGGGAAGGTGACGCAGATCGCCGCCTCCAGCTCGCCGACGTCGATCCCCAGCTCCAGCGCGTCGGTGGCGACCACCGCCAGCAGCTCGCCGCTGGTCAGCCGCGCCTCGATCTCGCGCCGCTGCTGCGGCGTGTAGCCGCCGCGGTAGGGGGCGATCCGCTTCGCCAGCTCCGGCTTGCCGCGGCGCTCGAGGTTTTCGCGGGCGAAGCGCTGGATCAGCTCGATCCCGCGCCGGCTTTTGAGGAAGCAGATCGTCCGTACGTCCTGGGAGACGAGCTCCGCCAGCAGGTCGGCCGCCTCGGACAGCGCCGAGCGCCGCACGCCCGTGCGCTCGTCGAGCAGCGGCGGGTTCCACATCGCCACCTCGCGTCCGGCCCGCGGCGCCCCGTCGTCGTCGATCAGCTCGAACTGGGTCCCGACCAGCCGCTCGGCCAGCTCGACCGGGTTGGCGATCGTCGCCGAGGCGAGCAGGAAACGCGGCTCCGAGCCGTAGGCGCGCGCCACCCGCCGCAGCCGGCGCAGCACGTTGGCGACGTGGGAGCCGAAGACGCCGCGGTAAGTGTGGGCCTCGTCGACGACGACCCACTCGAGGTTGGCGAGGAAGTCCCCCCAGCGTTTGTGGTGCGGCAGCAGGGCGACGTGGAGCATGTCCGGGTTGGTCAGCACGAGGTTGTTCTTGCGGCGGATCGCCGGCCGCTCTTCCTTCGGGGTGTCGCCGTCGTAGATCGCCTCGCGCAGCCCGGGTGGGCGCAGCAGCGCCAGCTTGCGCGCCTGGTCCTGGGCCAGCGCCTTGGTCGGGTAGAGGTAGAGCGCCCGCCGCTTCGGTTCGCGGGCAATGCCGTCGAGCACCGGCAGGTTGAAGGCGAGGCTCTTGCCCGAAGCGGTGCCGGAGGTGATGACCAGGTTGGAGTGCGCGGCGGTCTCCCAGGCCTCGAGCTGGTGGGTGTAGAGCGACTCGATGCCGGCCCGCCGCAACGCCTCGGCGAAGCCCGGGTCGAGCGCGTCGGGCAGCGAGACGAGCCGGGCGCGGCGCTCGGACTCCGAGCTCTCCGCCACGATCCGCCCGTCGCGGCGCGCCGGCGCGATCGCGACCGACCACGGGTTCTCGAGCAGGCCCTTAGGCACGAGCGATCCGCCCCGCCACGCGCATCGCCTGCAGCGAGCTGCGGTCGTGGATGCGGAGGATGTCGGCGCCCTCACGGACGGCCATGGCGACGGCGGCGACCGTGCCCCACTCGCGCTCGCCCGCGCCCCAGCGCCCCTCCCACGACCCGGCCAGGACGGCGCCGATGAAGTCCTTGCGCGAGAGCGAAACGTAGAGCGGAAGCCCCAGCGTCCGCAGCTCACCCAGCCGGCGCAGGATCTCCAGGTCCTGGTCGGGGCTGAGGTCGAAGTCGAGTCCGGGGTCGATGGCGATCTGCTCCTCGGCGACCCCAAGCTCCCGGGCCAGCTCGACTCTCCCCTCGAACCAGGCCTTGAGGTGGTCGACGACGTCGCCGTAGTCCCGCCAGGGCCGGTCCACCCGCGGCGGTCCCTCGATGTGCATCAGCACGTAGCCGCAGCCGCGTTCAGCCACGAGCTCGAACATCTCCTCCGACCCCCCGGAGATGTCGTTGACAGTGTCCGCCCCGGCATCCAGCGCCCGCCGCGCCACCCCGGACGAGAAGGTGTCTGCCGAGATCGGGACCCGCGCGGGGACGAGCGATGCGTTTTCCGTCTCCTGGCCGGCCAATGCATCGCTCGTCAATCCCGTGATCGCCGGCACCAGCGCCGCCGCCTCGGCCTCGGCGCTCACCGGCGGGCCCGCTTTCGCCGCCACGGCCCCCACGTCGAGCATGTCGAAGCCCGCCTCGACCAGCGCCAACCCATCGGCCACGGCCTGCTCCGGCGTCCCACTCCGCGCCCCCTCGAACATCGAGTCGACGGTGACGTTGACGATCCCCGCCGCCAGCGGCTGCGCCAAGTCGAGGGTCCGGTCAGCCAGCCGCCATCTCATCGTCGCTACCGTAGCGGCCGGGAACCATGGGACTCAGCTGCGTCTACACCGACCTCGACGGCACCCTGCTCGGCGCGGGAGCCTCGCTCTTCCGCGACGCGGAAGGCGGCTTCTCGCTGGCCCAGGCGCGCGGGCTCGAGGCCTGCCAGCGGGCCGGGGTCGAGGTCGTGATCATGTCCGGCCGCCGCGAGCCCCAGGTCCACGAGGCGGCGCGGCTGATGGGCCAGACCTCCTACATCTACGAGGCGGGCTGCGCCTTCGCGATCGACGGCGAGCAGACGCTGATGACGGGCGACATGGCTCCCGACGAGGACGGGACGATCTACGAGCAGATCGAGGCTCGCGGCATCCCCAAGCGCCTGTTCGAGCACTTCGAAGGGCGGCTGGAGTACCACGCGCCCTGGCACCACGGCCGCGTCCTCTCCCACCTCTTCCGCGGCAAGGTCGACGTCGACGAGGCCAACGCCCTGCTCGGCGAGCACGGCGACGACGACCTGCGCCTGCTCGACAACGGCGCCATCGGCCGGCCGATGGCCACCGTCGAGGGCCGCACCCACGCCTACCACCTGGTCCCACACCTGGTCAGCAAGGCGGCCGCGGTCGCCGCCCACGCCCGCGCCCGCGGCTACGACCCGGCCGACTGCATCGCCGTCGGCGACTCGGTCGAGGACCTCGAGGTCGCCGCCGCGGTCGGCCGTTTCTTCGTCGTCGCCAACGGCCCCGAGCGCGACCCCGGCCTGCGCTCGAAGCTCGCGCAGTGGGACAACGCCACCGTCACCGAGGGCAGCATGGGCGACGGCTTCTACGAGGCGATCGTCTCGACCTTGGTCGAACGCCGCTAGCGCCGGGACGCGCCGTTACGCCGTGACGGGCCCGGGGCGCAGCGCGTCCGGGTCGTGCCCGGGGCGCACCGTCGCGCCGCCGTCGCGCAGCTCCCGCAGTCGCTCCAACGAGCGCGCCTGCACCTCGAGGTCGTCGCCGAAGGCCGGCAGGCGCCCGTCGTCGAAGGTCGCGGCCCAGAGCGCGACGTCGGCCCCGATCACGAGGTCGCCGACCCGCACCGACTGGTGGCCGGGAGTGTGCCCGGGCGTACTCAGCAGCTCGATCGAGCCGTCGCCGAGCAGATCGTGGTCGCCGTCGACCAGCACCAGGTTCCGCGGCTCCTCGGCGTAGTCGCGGGGGAGGAAGAAGGTGCGTTCGATCGCGCCACGGTCGTGCCCTCCCTCCCACTCGGCCCGCTGGATGACGACGGGCACCGAGTCGGGGATCAGCTCCAGGGCGCCGGCGTGGTCGAAGTGCAGGTGGGTGAGAACGACCCGCGTCAGGGTCGAGAGGTCGACCTGCTCGGCGATCGACCGCTCCTGCTCGAGCCCGAAGAAGGCGATCGGCCCGGGCCCGTAGTGGGCCTCCGAATCGGCCACGGCGGCGGGGTGCAGGCCGGTGTCGACGAGGATGCGCTCGCTCTCGGTCTCGATCAGATAGGCGGGCACCGGCAGGCGGACCGGCTGCTCGGGCTCCGGCTCGCCCTGGCGCCAGATCCCGACCGCCGCGGTCATCCAGCCGACGTTAAGCATCTCGATCCGCATATCCACGCCCATTAATATCGGGGAACCGCAAACGAAGCTCGAAAAGGAGCGTTTTGTCCGCCGAGACCGCGACCGTCGCTGAGCAGGAGTACCTGGAGATCATGTTCTGGATCGAGGAGGCCGGGCTGCCGATGACCGGCGCCAACATCGCCCGCGCGATGCAGCTCTCCCCCCCGACCGTGCACGAGATGGTCGGCCGCCTGATCGAGGACGGCTACGTCGACCGCAGGCCCGACAAATCGCTCTTCTTCACCGAGTCCGGGCGCGAGCACGCCAGCCACATCGTCCGCCGCCACCGCATGATCGAGCGCTTCCTCACCGACGTCCTCGGCATCCCCT
>Ga0190264_10000024_pt1 | contig 21981 bp, 17 predicted proteins | sample Popmic112T_FD_136651 | JGI IMG/M metagenome (GOLD analysis project Ga0190264, IMG submission 136651) | Populus adjacent soil microbial communities from riparian zone of Indian Creek, Utah, USA - 112 T | ecosystem: Environmental > Terrestrial > Soil > Riparian zone | place: USA: Utah | collected... | reverse complement strand
TGGTCGCGCGGCTCGCGAGCGTCGTGGTGGTGATTCCGCTCGGCGCCGCCACCGTCACGGTCACCGTGCGCGTCATGGCTTCAGCGTAGCCGCCCTCGTCGCTGCTCGCGAAGAAGATGAACTGCGCGCCGTTGTCCGCGGACTGCAGTGCCGGCGTCGCGATGCGATGAGCGGCGTTGTCGGTGAAGTACTGGGCGGCACCCATCGGCGTCCACTGGTTGTTCAGCCAGCGGTTCATCTGTACGGCGAACGGCGGCGTTCCCCCGAAGGCCATGCAAAGACTCGCCGTTGCGCCTGCCTGGATGCTTGCATCCGCCGGTTGCTGAAGGATCGTCGGCGGCACGGGCACCCGTACCGTCAATACGGCTGGCGCGCTCACGACGAGACCGGCGCCGTTGTACACGATCACGCTATAGACGGCGCCGCTGTCGGCCACGGTCAGCGACGGCGTGGTGTACGCATCGGAATCGCTGGAAGCAATCGGTGAGCCGTTGCGCAGCCACTGGAAGTGGCGGTTCGAGCCGGCCGAATCCACGCGGAACGTCGTGGTCGAGTTCTCGAATACGCTGACATTCGAAGGACTGGTGTAGATCACCGGTGCGCCGAGCAGTATTACAGTCGCGGTCTGGCTCACGACGTCGCCCAGGCTGTTGCCGACGGTCACCCTGTAGTCGCCGGCGTTCGATACGTCCACCGTGGGAAGGATCAGCACGGCTTGAGTCGCGCCGCCGATGGGCACGCCATCCCGCGTCCATTGATACGTGAGCGGGCCGCTGCCCGTGGCCGCCACAGCGAGCACGGCTGAGCCTCCCGTCGGAACAATAACCGTCGCGGGTTGCGAGGTGATTGTCGGCGCCACAGCGCCGGCGGCGGGTCCCACGTCGAGCGTGGTGTTGTTGCTCACGATCGCCCCGGCACTGTTCGTGACCACGACGGAGTACGTTCCCGCGTTCGGCAACGCCACGGAGTTGAACGTAAGCACTGCGCTGGTGGCGCCGGACACGTTCACGCCATCACGGCGCCATTGAAAGGTGAAGGGTCCGCTGCCGTCGACACCGACGGCAAACGTTGCGGTGTTGCCGGCGTTCACGTTGACGGCAGCGGGCTGCGTCACGATGGTCGGCGCGACCGCGGCGGGCGTGCCGGGATACACGTTGAGGGTGGCGGCATTGCTGTCCGCATCACCGGCGGAATTGCTCACCGTCACCGTGTAGTTGCCGGCGTTGACGAGGGTCACGCCAGTTAGGCGCAGCACCGGGCTGTTGGCGCCGGCGAGTGCACTGCCATTGCGGTACCACTGATAACTCAGCGCTTCGGTGCCGTGTGCGTCCACCGCGAACACGGCGTCGCTGCCGGAGGCCACGCTCAAGCTCGAGGGTTGGCTGGCGATGGTCGGTGCGACGTCGAGTTCACTGACCGAAACCGTGACGGTCGTGCTTTCCACGCTGCCCACGGCATTGGTGGCGACCACGCGGTACTGCGTGCCGTTATCAGCCAGCGCCAGTGCGGGGGTGGTGTAGTTAGAGGTGGTCGCGCCGGCGCCGGTGGCGACATCACTCCATGCACCGGTGGAGTTGGCAGGGCGTGACTGCCACTGCAGCGTGGGTGCGGGCAGTCCGGAAGCGGTCGCCGACAGGCTGGCAGTCTGACCCCTGCGGACAAGCATCGAATGGGGCGCATCGACAATCGTCGGCCGCGCGCTCTGCTGCAGTACGTTGATCCGTGATGTGGCGCTGTCTATGCAGGGAGGCGCCTCGGCAGGCGCCGGCGGTGTGTAGCAGGCATGGATTCGCAGCAGCGCACCCTGATCGGTGGCTGTGGCCACGAAACCGTGGCGGATGCCCCAGTAACGCCACGCAAATCCAACGCCACCAGGGAGACTATTGGCCTCGTTCTGATATGAACGCGATACGACTCTCCACGAGGCACCGTTATCGTCACTGCGCTCCCAATCGATGATGGCGCGGTTGGTGCGCGTCGGAACGGCATAGGTGCTATTCGCGGGATTGTTGCGATCGGCGGGCTCCGCTGCGCCGCCGGCCATCACGATGTCGACATTCGCTGCGAAGCCTTCGACGACATCCACTTGTGCGGGCATCTGCACGATGGAGAGGGTTGGGCCAAATGAAGCAGCCCAGTAGACGTGCTTGTAATTGTCATATCCGAAGTCGGAATAGGTGCCGTACACCCCGCATTTGCGTCCCACGCCGAACTTGAAACTGAGTCTCGGAATTGGATTCAGTGTGCGTGTGACGGAGCCGCCGGTGGCTGCCAGGGGTGCAACGCCAATATTGGAGCCAGTGGATGGCCAGGGGATATTGCCCGCAGCGGCTCCGATCCCGTAAATGGGGTTGGTGCAGTTCCCGGGCGTCTGACCATTGTTGGAGGTGACAGTAAAGGTGGCCGTCGTCGGTCCAATCAGTCCGCTACAGGAACCGCCTGTGCACGCGATCGAAGTATCCATGTTCATGGGTACAGATTGCGCGATGGGAAGGAGATAGGTGACAACGACGGCTGTGAAGTACGAAAAGCTGTCCACTTTCACATTGAGTGAATCCTGATTCAGCACTGTGTCTTCGAGCACGATCCAGGGCTCGCCGGGCTCCGCCTTCGCGATCTTGAATTCCTGGAATTCCGTCAGCGTCACGTTCGGTTTCGGAAGTCGCACTTCGACACCGGCGGCGAATTCGCCGCCATGCGGCGTGATCACATACATGCTGCCGGCGGGAGTCAGATCCGCCGAAATCGGCGGCGCACCGGTCGAATCGCGCGCAATGCGGATCGTGGTGTCGGCTGTGAGTGCACCGGCAGGCACGATGACGGACGCGCCGCTCACTTCCGTCACGGTTCCACCAGCCGCGCCGGTGACAGGCGGCGGCGGGGGTGGGGGTGGAGGCGGGGGTGGGTTGTTGGACGCAGGCGGGGGCGTAGTTCCGCCATCCCCGCCGCCGCAACCGGCTAACAAGCTGAATACGCACAGAATCAACGCTAGACCCGAACGCATGATGCTCACCTGGTTGTTGCCCGTAAGACCAACGCGGCAAGACCTGGGAAACCGGCTCAGGAGTTATCGCAAGAATCGGGTCTTACATAACTATCAGTTCGCGAGCACGCGGGAGGTTCGTTCGAGTCCGACGAGCACCCGGTCGAGCAGGGCTTGCGGAAATGCCTTCGGCAAGCCCTGCTGCACCTGTTCGATCACCGACGGCGTCTTCGTCACGATCTCCGCGATCATGCGCTCGGCATGGGATTCCAGCCCCATGCGTTTGGCGAGCGTTTCGAAGTGCCGTCGCTGGATGGTCTTGTGCAGGTAGTGAGGCCTCTGTCCCGGCATGGCCATGGCCATCTTCACCTTTTCTGGCGGGATCTCGTTTGCTTTTTTGCCGATGATGGGCCAGGCGGAAAGCACGTCGTACAGCGGCGTGAGCTGAAAGGCACCGCCTTGCAGAATGCGAATGCTGAAGTTCTTGGCGTGTCCATCCGTGGCGGCCAGCATCCAGAACAGGACCTGCGCACGGAAGACGGTCGCGAAGTCGCGCTGAGATTCGGTCGAGCGCCGCAGGATGCGCGTGATGTCGACGAGCCCGGGACCGCCATCGGCCTGGTATTTGCGGTGCCACGGTGTCGCGGTGGCCTGGCAGAAGTCCTCCTGCATGAGCCGAAGCCAGTATTTGCCGCTGGAGTGAAGCACGCGGTCGAAGCGTTCGACGATCAGCACTTTGTTTGCGCCGAACTCGTCGATGTCGCAGGGCGCCACGGGGATGCCGTAGGCGGCAACGATGCGCGCGCACAGCCATTCGTTTTCTACAGAGGTGCGCATGTCGGCCTGCCGGTTGCCGACAAGTCCCAGCGGAAGTTTGAAGATGTGCGTGGTGGGTGTGGAACCCATGGGCCTGCACCATCTGCCGTGATGCCGCAATAGCGCTGTCTTCTCCTGCGCACCTGCGATGGAGATGCGGAACTCTGCATCGTCGCCGGCGATGGAGGAGGTGGAGGTGACGGCGCTGAGTTCGCGGGTGATCGCCGCTTCGCTGAGTGGCGTGGCGTCTATCTTCCGGATATCCGGAGCGGGTGCATCCGGCGGCAGCAGCTGTACGGCGCCGACGCAGTCGCGGCCGATGGCGGCCAGCAGGTCGAATGCGTTACGGGATGCGGTATGAAAGCGCTCCTGGAGGCGCCTGCGAATGGGCTCGCTGTCAGGCAGCAGGTTGTCGAAATATGCTTCGACGGCCGGACCCTTGACCGCATGGTCGTCGAGTGGCAGTGGCAAGGAGAGGCTCAGTGGCCGGGCTTCCACCGCGTGCAGCCAGCTGTCGTCGTACTGAAATTCCATGGGGCCGCGCGAGGGCAGGCGCCATAGTCCGACGCGGACTCCGTTCGCCCAGACGGCCAGGGCTCGGGCGGCGCGCGGCACGAGTTACCACTCGACCTTGGGTTTGCCGCCGGCGTCACGCTCGCGCAGGCTCATCTCGAGGCCTAACACGTTGAGCAAGGCGAGCAGTTGCTCGACAGTCAGCGACTGCGGACTCGACTCGAGCTCGGAGAGCCGGTTCTGACTCAGGCCCAGGCGGGCGGCGACGTCAGTCTGCGAGAGCTTGAGATGTTTGCGGCGCCCGACGAGGGTGGCGCCGATCTGCCGTGGGTCGTTGATGGGGTGCATGGCGGAATATCGGTAATGGCGATAACTGCAATATATCGGTTATACCGATACTGTCAAGATATCGGCTATACCGATAATCCACGCCGGAATGCGACACTTATATATGCGTCCTGGCAAAACGCTGGAACATGGAAGCCGCGCAGGCCATCCCTTTACGCCTTCCTTTTGTGATCCGGTACAAGACCCTGTAACCCGCCGGTGGCCAGGTAGGCAGGGCGGCGGTAGAGTTGTCGAAAATCAGCCACGCCCCGGGGAGAAGCATGGCTAGTGATGCCGGAAAGGCCAGTCGGCGGGTATTAGGCCGCGACGCAAGGTTGCAGTCGGCGGAGCGACGCTGTGCTGACTATCGACGTGCTTTCCAGCTCATCCTCGATGAGCCTTTCGACGATCTCGACAAGACCATCGACCGGATGCTCCAGATCCTGGCCACGACCCTGGATGTCGGGCGTGTGAGCTTCTGGACCGTCGACACCAACTACACCTCCATCCGCTGCGAGCACGTATTCACCGTCGACCGGTCCCGGCCGCTCGGGGCAACGCTGCTCAAGCGCGCGGATTGCCCTACCTACTTTGAAACGCTGTGCCAGGAGCTGGTCATTGCGGCCGACGATGCGCGTAACGATCCGCGCACCTGCGAGTTTTCGGCGTCCTACCTGGAGCCGCTGGGCGTCGTTTCGCTGCTGGATGTGCCCGTACGCGCGTTCGGGCGATACGTGGGCGTCCTTTGCCACGAGCAATTCGATGAGAAGCGCTCCTGGACGCGCGAAGACGAGCACTTCGCGTCGGGCGTGGCGACGCAAATCGCACTGGCATACGAGCGCGACCGCGCCAAGCGCGCGCAGGAAAAGCTGCTCGAGCGCTCGTTGCGCGACGAAGAGTCGCAGCTCGCGAATCGTGTTCATCTCGAACAGGCGCTCACGGCATACCTGCAGAACCCCGCGCGGGCCGGCGCCGTGCTCATCATGTCCGCCGATCAGCACTCATTCGTCGCCAGCTGCCTGGGGGCCCGGCGTATGCAACTACTGCTGCGCGAGTTTGCCGGCAGACTCGCAATTGCCGGACCGGATGGCACACTGGTGGCGCGCACCGGAACCAACCAGTTTGCGATGCTGTTGCGCGGAGTCGAGAAGTGGGAACTCCCACGCATCCTCACGCAGGTGAACGCGAGCCTGACGACGCCGCTCGTGAGCGAAGGCCAGCGGTTGTTCTTCACCTTGAGCGGTGGCTACGCGTACATCGATTCGGAAATCGAACAGGACGCCGAAACACTGTTGAACGAGGCGCAAATGGCCTGCCACGAGGCGCGGGCGGCCGGCGGCGACCGTGCGACGCCATTCACGGCCGAGATGCGTCATGCCATGCGTGGCCGCATCTCGCTCGAGCAGGATCTGCGCCGCGCCCTGGATGCGGCGGAATTCGATCTGCATTTTCAGCCCATCGTGTCGCTCAACGAAGGCGGCGACATGTCCCTGGAGGCGCTGCTGCGCTGGCGTCATCCGCGCCTTGGCGTGCTTTCGCCGGAGTCCTTCATCCAGGTGGCAATCGATTCTGGCATCATGCTCGACCTCGGTCGGCGCGTGTTGGCCAACGCGTGCACATCATTGGCGAAGCTCCAGTCGCAGAAGGGAATGGAGCAGCTCGGCATGACCGTGAACATGTCGGCACCTGAGGTGTTGTTACCCGGAACCGCCGAAGCCATTCAGATGGAGTTGCTGCGCAACGGATTGCCGGCGCGCGCTCTCACCATTGAAATCACCGAGACCGCGTTCATGGTCGACCTGGATCGAGCCGCCTCGGCCATTGCCGAGATACGCGAGATCGGTGTGAGTATCAGTCTCGATGACTTCGGCACCGCCTATTCATCGCTGTCGTGGTTGCGCAAGCTGGCCATCGACAAAGTGAAGATCGACCGGTCGTTTGTGGCGGGGATCGAGAATGTTCCCGAGGACCTGGCCATCGTGCGCTCGGTGGTGGATCTCACGCGTGCGTTCAAGCGCGACGTGGTTGCCGAGGGCGTGGAGAATCTGAATCAGTTGCGTATCCTGCGCGCGCTCGGAGTGGATCACGCGCAGGGATATCTGTTCTCCCGCCCCGAGCCGCTCGAAAAATTCGATGCGGCACGACTCAACTCGCTCAGGTCTATCGATCGGGGCCTCGACGTCGCCGACGCCAGAACAGCGCATAGCCAGTCAGGTTAGTCGCGAGCAGGATCGCGAGCGCGAGGTGCTGCCCGCCTCGAGTGAGCCCCGCCGGATAGATGATCGGCTCGAGGTAATGGACGATGAATCCTTCGCCATAGGTGCTCTCGCCGGCGAGCGCGCGAAAGTGATTCTCGAGCGGCGTGAGCGGGCAGATGTTGCCGGACAGCTCGATGTACGCACCCCAGGCCAGCGCGGGCAAATGCAGCCAGATCACTTTTGGCCAGCGCAGCAACAGGAACGATCCCAACAGCGCGAAAGCGATGAACCCGAAGTGAAACGCCATGACGGCGTCGGCGGCGATGGCGAATTTCATATTCAGAATATAGTCCGAAGGTATCGGTCACCGCACACCATCGTCTAATCGAAACGCGCCGCCCCTCGTGCTTCGATATCACCATGGGCGCTAAAAGAGTCTTTGGTCTCGCAGTGTTGCTTGCCGTCGCAAAGTCGAATCCGGCGAACGCAGAGGCGGGCGCATTTTACGGACCGCTACGTTCGCGGGATTTGTCGCCGTTTGGATTTCTACGGCTCGACATGCGGCCGGCGCATGCTGTATCCATCGACCCTGGGACTTGGGCGGTAGAGACCGAGCTCGGCTACCAGAACACCTGGGCGCTGAGCCCCGAGGTCGAGAAGTATCTCGTCGATCTGGAGCCCAGCGGCCGCCGCGCCCTCGGGGCCGCTGAAATGCAGGCGATTGAGGATCTGCCAGGCGAAAACTATCTACTCGACATCGAGACGGCCACGTTCGATCTCACGCTGCACTACAAGATTGCAGCGGATTGGTCGGTGTATGGAATCATCAGTGCGATCTCGTACCAGGGCGGCTTTCTCGATAGCACAATCGAGAACTTCCACGATGCTCTGGGCTTCAGTTCCTTCGGGCGCCCGGCTGCTGCGCGCAATCAGGCGGTCCTCATCTACGACCTGAAGGGAGTGCACGTTGCCGCCATGGAGAAGCCAACGGATGGCGGTCTCACCGATCCCACGATTGGGTTCCGATATTCCGGAGTACGCTTTTCTCCCGACTGGCAACTGACGCTAGAAGGTGCGGTCAAAATACCGGTGGCTGGCAGGAGGCTACTGCTATCTACAGGCCGATCGGACTATGGCCTGCAGGCATCGCTCCAACGGCTTGGAATTCGCCATGCGTTCTACGGAAACCTGGCAGCGGTGTACTACTCAGGAACCCGGGAACCCGCGCCGCAGAATGCGCAAATCGTACCCACCGTGATCGTCGGTTACGAATTCAAGTGGACCGCGAAGACCAACCTGAACATCCAGGCATACGTCAGCAACAGCGTCTATTCACACGAGCAGACTGATCTCGAGGATCTGCTCGGCATGAAATACCAGTACAGCCTCGGGCTGCGTCACCGGATGGAAAACTGGCTGTTCTCGTTCGGTGTTACTGAAAACGTGCAGAACGTGAACAACACGCCGGACATCGGATTTCAGTTTGGCGTCGCGTGGATACCACGTCAGCGCTTGAAGTGAACCTCGTCACCTAGGAGTCAGTCATGCATAACAAATCGAAGCACCTGGTTGCGCTGGGCCTTTGCGCCGCGATGGCGGTCACCGAGCTGCGGCCACTCATGCCATCATCGCCTTGTCCGGGGGATGGAGTGGAAACATGCGCGATCTGGCGCCGGACATCGTCCGGCAGCGGCTGCTGATCGAGGGGTTGTTCGACATCGAGGTCGATGGCGCCACGGTCGAGCGCTATCTCATTGATCTGGCCGCGCATCTGAACCTGCGCACGTATGGCAAGCCCATCGTTCACGCGCCCGGCGGCGCCGGCAAGGACGACAACGAGGGGTTCGACGCGTTCATTCCGCTCATCGACTCGGGCATTTCACTGTACGTCTGGAGCAGGAAACGCTTCTTTTCAGACCGGTGGCGGATCGACCTGGCGCTCGAAGTGACGATGTCTGGCGATTGCGGCAATCAAGGCTTTCACGGCGTCGTCAACCTTTGTATACCGCAACAGGCCTGCATCGGAACCCTTGCCCTTGGGCGCCGAGGGAATGCCGGCAGCGTCCAGGAGTTTACTGCCCGCACCCAGGGCCAGGATGGTCTTGGCGTGGCGGAACTGATCCTTCGCGAATTCCAGGGCTTGTCCGGCCTTGGTCAATGCGGTGACACCGGCATCGCCATCGGGCACCACCATGGCATCGAACACCACCGAGGGGGAGGTCTCGACCGTCGTTTCCACCTCTAACTTCCGGCCATCCGAGGTTTTGACGGTGCCGAGCCGCAATCCCACGTAGCGCGGAACGGCGCCTTCGGACGAAAGCTTGCGATGCAGCGCGTCGAGCGACGCGCCGTCGATGCCGTCGGCAACGAGCAGGGCAATGTTTCGCGTGCGAATGCTGCCATCGCCGGGCCGCGCGAACAGCGACAGCGTGGGCGAGGTTTTCACTTCGGGTTTCATGTTGCGGGAGCGCACGGGTGTTTGCGCCTTCGGCACGGGGATTCCAAGACCGGTGGCCACCTGCAGGGCAAGGTCTGAATTCACGTTCACGAGTTGCGAGACGACGCGTTCACGGATGGCCGGCACCTGCACCTTGGTGAGCTCGAACCGGAAAGCGCGCACGATGTGCGCCTGCTCGATGGGCGACTGGCTGTCGTAGAACAACGCGGCCTGCGTGTAGTGATCGGCGAATTTCTCCGGTTTACCGCGAACCTTGTCTTCATCGACGGGTTGTGGAAACGAGGTGAAGCCTTTCGCGCCCGCCTGGAACGGGCAGCCGCCGCCCAGGGAGTTGGGTTCGTACGCCACGCGCCCGCGGTGCAGCGCCTGGCGATGCATCCCGTCGCGCTGGTTGTTGGCAACCGGCGCGAGCGGGGCGTTGATGGGCAGCTCGTGGAAGTTAGGGCCGCCGAGGCGCGAGATCTGTGTGTCCACGTATGAGTGAATGCGGCCCGCCAGCAGCGGATCGTTGCTGAAGTCGAGACCCGGGACGATGTGCGCCGTACAGAAGGCGACCTGCTCGGTTTCCGCGAAGAAATTGTCCGGGTTCCGATTGAGCACCAGCTTCCCCACCGTCTTCACCGGCACCAACTCCTCAGGCACGATCTTGGTGGCGTCGAGCACGTCGAAGCTGAACTTCTCCGCGTCCTGCTCGGTGAAGACCTGCAGACCGAGTTCCCATTCCGGATAGGCGCCGGCTTCGATGGCTTCCCACAAATCGCGGCGATGGAAATCCGGATCCGCTCCGCAAAGTTTCACGGCTTCGTCCCAGTCGAGCGAATGCGTGCCGGCGACCGGATTCCAGTGGAACTTCACGAACACGCTGTCGCCGCGTTCATTGACCATGCGGAAGGTGTGTACGCCAAACCCCTGCATCATGCGGTAGCTGCGCGGGATGGCGCGGTCCGACATCGCCCACATCTGCATGTGCACGGACTCGGGCATCAGCGACACGAAATCCCAGAAGGTGTCGTGGGCACTCGCGGCCTGCGGAATGGCGTTGTGCGGCTCGGGCTTCACCGCGTGGATGAGGTCCGGAAACTTCATGGCGTCCTGGATGAAGAAGACTGGCATGTTGTTGCCGACGAGATCCCAATTGCCTTCGTCGGTATAGAACTTGACCGCAAAGCCGCGCACGTCACGCACGGTGTCGGCAGAGCCGCGCTCGCCGGCGACGGTGGAGAAGCGCACGAACACCGGAGTTCGTTTGCCGGCGTCGGCGAAGACTGAGGCGCGCGTGATTTTGGTCTGTGGCGCGTAACACTCGAAATAGCCGTGTGCCGCTGAGCCGCGCGCATGCACGATGCGTTCGGGTATGCGCTCGTGATCGAAATGCGTGATCTTCTCGCGCAGGATGAAGTCTTCGAGCAGGGCGGGGCCGCGAAGCCCGGCTTTCAGCGAACTCTGGTTGTCGGCAACCGGCACGCCCTGGTTGGTGGTCACCTGGCCCGCGGCATTTGCGCGCACGCGGTCAAGGCTGCCGGACTTCGGTGAGGAGTTCTTCTCGCTGAGCGTGCTGCCGGTGATTTCTGGTGATGCTTCCTGGTGAACACCGGCAACAGGCTTTCGCGCTGCATCGCCATACTCTTTCGCCTTAGTGGCATTCGAGGGCATGGATTGCGCAAGCGCCTCTGTGGCCGCGGCTTTTCGCGATCTGCGGGGCAAGGGTGTCGGCTTTGAATTGCGTGATTTCATGCCGCCATTAGCGCCTTTTTGGCGAAAAGCGTGATGTAGGCGCAGCGGAAGGAATCCGGGGTAAATCGCCGTCAATGCCCGCCCGCAAGACGTGACAGAATCACCCCCATGGCTTACATGCGAAAACGATTGGTTGGCGGTGAGATCCTCGAAGTGCCCGTGGGGAATCGATTCGGCTACGTGCAGTTCCTTGGCGAGCATCGTGAATACGGTGATGCCGTCCTCGTGAGCCCGACGTTGCATGATCGGCAGGCGCATTTCCCGACCGGATTCTTCTCCAAGGGATACGTCACGTTTTATCCGGCGGCCAACTCGGTCACCCGAAAGCTGGTCGAAGTCGTCGCGCAGTCATCCCCGCCGAGCCTTCCCAAGCGCTTTCGCCGTCCGAAGTCGACGCTGCAGGACGGCGCGGTCGAATCGTGGGTCATCGAAGGCGGCTGGCGCAATGTCGTGCGGCAGACACTCAGCGACGAAGAGCGAAAGCTGCCCATCGCGGAAGTCTCCGATCACGATTTCCTGCGCGAACGAATCGCGAACGGCTGGACGCCCGAGAAAGACAGCCGCTAGCGGACGTTGATCTCGACGCGGTCGAGCCGTTCCTCAATGGGATGGAACGCGTCGTCTGAAATCACGCCAGTAGCGCGCATGCGCACCAGGGCTTGCCGTTGAGCGGTGATGATGCGTGCGCGCAACCGGTTGTGAGCCGCGTGCTCGGTCTCCGACCCGTCGGCAATCTGTTCATCACTCGGCATCGCGAACTCCGCGCGCAGATGTTGCGCAGCGTCGCTTGCGTCTTCATCGATGATGGCGGCGGCCACGCGCGCGAGTTCGGCCTGCGCGCTGCGTATTTCTTTCGCGATGGTGTCGTCAGGTTTGATGCCGAGCAGCTGGATCAACGGTCGCAGCGTCAGCCCCTGGACAACCAGCGTGCCGGCGACCACGCAGAACGCGCACAGCAGGATGAGGTCGCGAAACGGGAACACGGCTGGAAGCGCGAAGGCCGTGGCCAGCGTGACGATGCCGCGCATTCCACACCAGCTGACGATGGTGCTGCCGGCCACCGTGGAAATGTAGTCGCCCGGCCAGCTGCCCGCGCCGAATAGTTTGGCCTTGAGCATGGCGGCACGGTTGTAGATGAACACCCAGGCAATGCGCACGAACACGACCGTGGCGAACACGAGGCCGGCAATCTGCAGATATTGCGTGCGCTCGCCGTCCTGCAGCGAATCCAGGACCGGCCGCACTTGCAGGCCGATGATCACGAAGGCGAGCACGTTCAGCACGAACACGGCGGTTTCCCACACGGCGTAGGAAGGAATTCGCAGGCTGGCGGGCGTGAGTTCAGCCGTGATGCGCGCGGCAGTAATGGCGAAAGCCACGATGGTCACGATGGCCGAGAGACCGACCTCGTCGGCCAGTATCCAGATGCCGAAGGCGCCGACGAATTGCATGACGATGGCGCTCGGGACGTCGGTCACTCGCTGCACGATGCGGATATATAGATGTGCCAGCACGAAACCCACAGCGACGCTGGCGAGCATCGCGAACGCCTGCCACGCAATCACGCCAGCAGTGAACGTACTGCCCATGGCCGCGCTCACCGCGAGGCGATAGATGAGAAGGGCGGTGGCGTCGTTGAGCAGGCTCTCGCCTTCGAGAACGACCACCATGCGATGCGGCAGGTGAAGCTGACGAAGGATGGCCGATGCCGCGGCCGCATCCGGCGGTGCGACGATGGCGCCGAGCGCGATGGCCGCGGCCCAGGGCATGCCCGGCACCAGCGAGTGCACGAGCCACGCTACGGCAAACGTGGTGATGCCAACGGCGACCACGACGAGGCTCAGCACCGGGACCCAGTAGTGCTTGAGGTCGCGTAGCGAAGTGTCGAAAGCCGCGTCGAGCAATACCGGCGCCACGAACAGCGCGAGTGCGAGGTCCGGATGAAGCGCGAACTCCGAGCCATTCGACAGCAGCGCGAGCGCGGCGCCACCCAGCGCGAGCAGCGAGGGGTAGGGAAGTTTGAGCGAGCGCGCGAACGCGGTGAGCGCGACGGCGCCCACCAGCAGGACCAGCAGCCACTTGAACACTTCCATGCGCGGATTCTACGGTAACGTAGGGCATGCCTATCAACACGACCAGCATTCTCGCCGCCAACGTTGCCGTCATGCTCGGCGCCATCCTTCAAGCTTCGACCGGCCTCGGCGCCGGGCTCATCATCGTTCCGTTGCTCGCGCTGGTTAGCCTCGCATTCGTTCCGGGACCACTGGTGCTCGCCAGCATGGCGCTGTCGGGGCTCATGGCATACCAGGGCCGCCGCGATATAGATGGTCGTGGTTTACCTTTGCTGATGGTGTTTCTGTTCGTCGGCGTGATGCTTGGCGCACTCAGTATCTCCGCCATCCCGGTGCAACGCGCCGGCATTGCGTTCGGAATATTGGTGCTCGTCGCGGTGGTGGTGAGCGCGTCGATGCCGCGCCTCGAGCGGACTATTCCGGTGGCCGTGGGGGCCGGTGTGCTGTCGGGATTCATGGGCGCGATCTCCGGCATCGGCGCACCGATTCTCGCGTTGATCTACCAGCACGAGAAGCCGCACAAGTTGCGCGCGACGCTGGGCTTCATCTTCTTCCTGTCGTCCATCGCCATTCTCATCTGCCTGCATTTCGCGGGGCGATTCGGATGGGAGGAGACCTGGCTCGGGCTGTGGCTGGTGCCGGGATACGTGCTCGGCTTTCTGGTTGCGCCGCCGATTGCGCGCCTGCTCGATCGCAACAACTCGCGCTTCGCCGTGCTGCTCATCTCGACGCTGAGCGCGATCGTGCTGATCGCCCGCAGTTTCTAGGCGGGCAGGCCGCGTATCAGTTTGTCGAGTGTGATCGGATAATCGCGCACCCGAATGCCGGTTGCGTTGTAGATGGCATTGGCGATGGCGGCGGGAACACCGCAGAGACCGAGTTCGCCGAGACCGCGTGCCTTCATGGGCGAGGAAAGCGGATCGACCTCATCGAGAAAGATGACTTCCTGGTGAGGAATGTCGCCATGCACGGGCACTTCGTAGCTGGCGAGATCGTGGTTCACGAAAAACCCGTGCCGCTTATCGACAGCGAGTTCTTCCATGAGGGCGGCGCCCACGCCCATGGTCATGGCGCCGATGATCTGGCTGCGGGCCGATTTTGGGTTGAGGATTCTGCCCGCGGAGCAAACCGCCAGCATGCGCCGCACGCGCGTCTCACCGGTGAATGCGCGTACGGCCACTTCCACGAAATGGGCGCCAAAACTGAAGAGGCGATTCTTGTCGTCTAGGTCGCCGAACTCGATTGCATCCTCGGCCGCGAGCTCGCCATCACGAGCAGCCTGCGCCAATGACACGGAACGCTTCCCCTCGCGAACCTGACCATCGATGAACTCAGCCATTGCGGGATCGACACCTAACTTCTGCGCCACGGTCTCGCGCAGCTTCACGCAGGCGGCGTAAACGCCCGCTGTCGAGCAGTTCGCCCCCCATTGACCACCGGAACCCGACGCGACGGGAAATGCCGAGTCACCGAGTCTGACGACGACCCGATCCAATGACACACCCATCATCTCCGCCGCCGTCTGGCCCATGATGGTGTAGCTGCCGGTGCCGATGTCCGTCATGTCGGATTCGACGATGACCATACCGCGGTTATCCAGCTTCACTCGCGCGCCGGACTTCACGACGGGGCTGTCGCGAATGGCGCCGGCCACACCCATGCCGATCAGCCATTCATTCTCGCGGACCTTGCCTGGCGCCTGCCGGCGTTGCCAGCCGAACTTGTCGGCACCGGTGCGCAGGCACTCGGTGAGCTTGCGTTGCGAGAACGGACGCGACGGACTTTCAGGATCGACCTGCGTGTCGTTGAGGATCCGGAATTCAATGGGGTCGAGCTTGAGCTTCTCGGCCATTTCGTCGATGGCGACCTCGAGCGCCATCTGGCCAGGCGTATCTCCGGGCGCGCGCATTGCATTGCCCTCGGGCAGGTCGAGCACCGCAAGCTTGAGCGCGGTCATGCGATTCGCGGCGGCATACATCAGGCGTCCCGGCCGCGTGCTTGCTTCCGCCTTGCCGCCGGGCAGGTCGCCCGCCCAGCCTTCGTGCGCCAGCGCGGTGAGTTTTCCGTCGGGAGTCGCGCCGAAGCGGATGCGCTGAATCGTGGCCGGCCGGTGCACGGTGTTGTTGATCATGAGAGGCCGCTGCAGCGCGATTTTCACGGGACGACCCGTCGCGCGAGCGGCGAGCGCCGCGAGCAGAGCATCTGCGCGCAGAAAAAGTTTCCCGCCAAAACCGCCGCCCACATACGGCGAGACGATTCGAATATTCTCCCTGGCGATGCCCAAGGTGCTTGCCATGTCGCGGACCGCCCAATCGATCATTTGGTTCGAGGTCCACATGGTGAGCTTGTCGCCATTCCAGGCGGCGATCGAAGCGTGAGGCTCCATCATTACGTGCGCGTGGTCGGGTGTCGTGTAGGTGGCGTCGAACTGCACGGGAGCCGCGGCGAATGCGCCGGCGAAGTCGCCTGTCGCGGACTCACCTGGACGACCAAAGATTTTCGCGGGCGCAGCGCCATCCTTGGCAGCCGCGAGATCGAATGCGCCAGGTGCCTTTGCATATTTCGTTTGCACACGTTGAGCCGCGGTCCGCGCCTGCTCGAACGTCTCGGCCACCACCACGGCGATCGCCTGGTGGTAATGCTGGATGTCGGGCCCGCCGAGTAGATGGGCGGTGTTGAGCGCGGCCTTCGTCAGCGGCCCCGCCTCGGCGGCGGTGATCACACCGATCACGCCCGGCGCAGTTTTCGCGCCGTGCACGTCGATCGAAACGATGCGGCCCTTGGCGATGGCCGACCCGATGACGTAGCCGTACGCCGCCTTCGGGACTTCTTCATGCCATTCGTAGGCGTAACGCGCGGTGCCCGTAGTCTTGAGTTTGCCTTCGATGCGGTCGGTGGCACGTCCGAGCACCTTTCCCTGATCTAGCGGATTGGCGCCGGCGGCGCTTTCGAATTTCATGCGCGCAGCTCCTTCGCGTGCGCCAGGACGGCGGCCAGCGTTCGCTCGACGAGCTTCACCTTGAACTCGTTGTCGTGCGTGGGCTTGGCGCCCGCGAGCAAGCCGTCCGCAGTGGCTTTCGAACCGCGCGGCAGGGCGCGCTCGGCACTCTCCACCCGCCAGGGTTTGTGAGCGACGCCGCCGAGCGCCACGCGACCAGTGCCGTCTTTCTGCTGGATCAAAGCGATCGACACCAGTGCGAATGCATACGAGGCTCGATCACGCACCTTGTAATAGAGTTGCGTGCCGCCCACGGGTCTGGGCACCGTGACCGCGGTGATCAATTCCCCGGGTTGCAGATTCGTTTCGATGTGTGGCGAGTCACCGGGAAGCCGGTGAAACGTTGCGATTGGAATCTTGCGTGTGGCGCCATTGGGCCGCACCGTCTCAACGGTGGCATCCAGCGCACGCATGGCCACCGCCATGTCGCTGGGATGCGTGGCGATGCACGCGTCGCTGCCGCCGATCACCGCATGCTGCCGGCTGACGCCGCCGAGGGCGCTGCAACCGCTTCCCGGGTTGCGCTTGTTGCAGGCCATGTTGGTGTCGTAGAAGTACGCGCAGCGCGTGCGCTGGAGCAGATTGCCTGCCGTCGTCGCTTTGTTACGCAGCTGCCCCGAAGCGCCCGCGAGCAGCGCGCGCGACAGCAATGGGTATTCGCGGCGAACGCGCTCGTCGGAGGCGAGATCGGTGTTGCGCACAAGCGCGCCGACGCGCAGGCCGCCATCGGGCAAGACCTCGATCTTGTCGAGCGCGAGTCCGTTCACATCGATGAGATGTGCCGGCGTCTCGACCTCGAGCTTCATGAGATCGAGCAGGTTGGTGCCGCCGGCGATGAATCGCGCGCCCTTGATCCGGGCGGCAGCCGCAGCCGCCTCGGCAGGAGTTTTCGCGCGTTCGTAGCTGAAAGATTTCATGCACCACTCCCCGCGACTTCGGCGATGGCCTCGGCGATATTGGAGTACGCGCCGCAGCGGCAGATGTTGCCGCTCATGCGTTCGCGCAATTCAGCGTTGGTGACTTGCGGCGCCGCGAGCAGGTCCGCGCTCACGTGGCTCGGCACGCCGGCCTTGATCTCGTTCAACACGGCGACAGCCGAGCAGATCTGCCCGGGCGTGCAGTAGCCACACTGGAACCCGTCGTGTTTGACGAACGCGGTCTGCATCGGATGCATCTTGTCGGGAGTCCCGAGACCCTCGATGGTCGTGACCTTGCCGCCATCGTGCATCACGGCGAGCGTGAGACAGGAGTTGATGCGGCGGCCATCAGCAATGACGGTGCACGCGCCGCATTGACCGTGATCGCAACCCTTCTTGGTGCCGGTGAGATGCAGGTGATCGCGCAGCGCGTCGAGCAGGGTGGTGCGCGTATCGAGCGCGAGGGTGTGTGGTTTACCGTTCACCTCGATTCCCACCTTCGCGATCACCGGAGCCGAGGTGCCTGAATCCTGCGCGTTGACCGTCAGCGGAAATGCAGTGGCGGCCGCGGTGGCCGCGCCGGCGATCAGAAGTTCACGCCGGTTTATGTCTTCGCTGTCTTGCATGTGCTGGCTTCCTGGCTGGCGTATTGCTCGTCGCTGACCTTTTCCATCCATTCCGCGCTGTTGCCATTCAGCGGTTCGACAATGGCGTAGTGGGACATCGCCGCATTCGGCTGGGCACCATGCCAGTGCTTGACGTTCGCGGGCGTCCAGATCACGTCGCCGGCGCGGATCTCTTCTTTCTTTCCACCCTCACTTTGCACCCATCCGCAGCCCGAGGTGACGATCAGCGTCTGGCCGAGCGGGTGCGTGTGCCACGCAGTTCGCGCGCCGGGCTCGAATGAAACGAGCGAGCCCATGATGCGTTTCGAAGCGTCGGGGCGGACCTGCCGGTCGATGGTCGCCTTGCCGGTGAAGTTGGCCGCGGGTCCCTCGATGACCGGACGTGCGCCGGCGCGCATGACGGTGAGCTGCGGCTTGTCGCTGTTCGCTGCGGCCGCGAGCGTCACGCAGGCCGCCAGCAGGATTGGCATGAGGTGTTTCATTCGAGCTCCTTCGACGACTGAGCCAAGTTACCAAGCGCGGCGGCCGCCGATAAGATGGCTAAACCTGCACGTACTCGTGAGGTAAATTCATCAATGCTGCGGGGGCCGTTAAACGAGTCCTACGTGCAGCTGGGTCACGAAAGGAACCACATCAATGGCGCGGGAGAATCTGAACGACATCGTGGCCTTCCTGGCGGTCGCTCGTGAAAAGAGCTTCACCAAGGCGGCTGCCCAGCTCGGTGTGTCCCAATCCGCATTGAGCCATACGATTCGCGGCCTGGAGTCGCGCATGGGCTTGCGATTGCTCACGCGTACCACTCGAAGCGTTTCACCGACCCGCGCGGGCGAACGACTCGTGACCGCCGTAGGCCCGCACTTCGAAGACATCCAGATGGAGATCGAGGCGCTCGGCGAACTTCGCGATAGACCCACCGGGACGGTGCGCATCACCGCGGGCCTGCACGCAACGGAAACGATTCTGTGGCCGAGGCTGCAACCTCTGCTGAAGAAGAATCCCGACGTTCATCTCGAGATCACCGTGGATTACGGGCTGACGAACATCGTGGCGGACCGATACGATGCCGGCGTGCGCCTCGGTGAGCAGGTGGCCAAGGACATGTTTGCCGTGCGCATCGGGCCTGACTTCCGCATGACGGTGGTGGCGGCGCCGTCCTATTTTGCAAACAGGCCCGCGCCCCGCACGCCGCAGGAGCTTACCGACCACGACTGCATCAACCTGCGCCTGCCCACGTATGGTGGCCTCTATGTCTGGGAATTCGAGCGGGGAGACCGGGAAATCAATGTGCGAGTGGATGGCCAGCTCACGTTCAATTCCAGCCGGCAGATCCTCGATGCCACGCTCGCCGGTTTTGGCGTGGCATACCTTCCGGAAGATACGGTCGCGCCGCATCTCGAGAGGGGAAAACTCGTCTCCGTGCTCGAAAACTGGTGCGCGCCGTTTCCCGGCTACCATCTCTATTACCCGACGCGGCGTGAGTCTTCTCCCGCGCTCGCGCTGTTCATCGATGCGCTGCGCTACAAACGCAATAAATGAGCCTGGCTCATGGGTGCATTCGCTGACGCGCCTTAATCGGCCGCCTCCCGTCGCCTAAACTGGGCATCGAATGAACACAGGAATTTCCATCAGACTGCGTCAAATCTCGGTAGTCGCATTCATGCTGGCTGCCTCGATGCACACGCTCGGCGCTTCACCTGACAAGGCGGGTCCGCTCGTCATTCAGACGCAGGGCAGCTTCCTCGTCGGTGGCAAGGTCGTCACCAACCCCGGCAAGTACGATCCTTACACACGCACTGCCGACGGCCAGACATTCCGCGGCGACCACGCTTACGTGTTCTACCAGTTGCCGCCGAAGCCGCGGAAATATCCGTTGATCATGTGGCATGGTTTCGGCCAGTTCTCTAAAACCTGGGAATCCACACCCGACGGGCGCGAGGGTTACCAGAACATTTTCTTGCGTCGCGGCTACGGCGTTTATGTCATCGATCAGCCGCGGCGCGGCAATGCCGGCCGCAGCATGGTCGAGACGAAGATCACGCCGACGCCCGACGAGCAGACCTGGTTCGGCACGTTTCGCGTGGGTATCTGGCCAAACTACTTTCCGGGCGTGCAGTTTTCCAGGGATCCGGAGGCACTCGACCAGTACTTCAGGTCGATGACGCCGAACACGGGTCCATTCGAAATGGAGGTCGTGACCGACGCCGCCTCACAACTCCTGAACAAGACCGGTCCGGCCATTCTCGTAACGCATTCACAAGCCGGAGGACCGGGGTGGGTCACCGCCATCAAGAACCCGAATGTCAGAGGTATCGTAGCGTACGAACCTGGAAGCAGTTTTGTGTTCCCCGAGAGTGAGGTGCCAGCGCCGATGCCGAGCGCCGGCGGGACGCTGGAGGCGACGGGAATTCCGGCGGCCGACTTCAAGAAGCTGACACGGATTCCGATCGTCATCTATTACGGCGACTACATTCCGGAAAAGCCGGATGCCAATCCGGGTCAGGACGGCTGGCGCGTTCGCCTCGCGATGGCGCGCTTGTGGCGCGACGCAGTGAACCGGGAGGGTGGTGATGTCACCGTCGTGCATCTTCCGGAGATTGGCATACGTGGCAACACCCACTTTCCATTCTCCGACCTGAACAATCTGGAAATCGCCGATCTCATGTCGAAGTTCCTCTCCGACAAGAAACTGGATTGAAAGCGTCGCAATTCTGAGACTTGCGCGCGGCCCGGGTCCCGGGCTTACTTCCATCATGGACAAGCGGAAACTCGGAAACGGACTCGAAGTGTCGGCGCTCGGCCTTGGCTGCATGGGCATGAATCACGGTTACGGAAAGCCCGGTGACCGGCAGGAGATGATCCAGCTGTTGCACGCGGCCGTGGAACGTGGCGTCACGTTGTTCGACACCGCCGAGGTGTATGGACCGTTCATCAACGAGGAGCTGGTGGGCGAGGGGCTGGCGCCGTTCGAGGGGCGCGTGGTCATCGCCACCAAGTTTGGCTTCCGGATCGGCGCTCAGCAGTCGGGCGTAGATAGTCGCCCCGAACACATCCGCGAAGTCGCCGAGGCTTCGCTCAAACGACTGAAGATCGACACCATCGATCTGTTCTACCAGCACCGTGTGGATCCCGACGTGCCGATCGAAGAAGTGGCGGGCACGGTGAAGGATCTGATTCGCGAGGGCAAGGTGCGACACTTCGGGATGTCGGAAGCGGGCGCGCAGACCATTCGGCGAGCGCATGCCGTGCAACCGGTCACCGCGCTGCAGAGTGAGTATTCACTGTGGTGGCGCGAGCCGGAAAAGGAAATTCTGCCCACGCTCGAAGAACTCGGCATCGGCTTCGTGCCCTACAGTCCGCTCGGCCGCGGATTCCTCACCGGCAAGATGACTGCCAGTGCCACCTTCGAAAAGACCGACTTCCGCGCAAACCTGCCGCGCTTTCAGCCCGCGGCGCTCGCGGCCAACCAGGCGCTGGTGGACTTGTTAGCCGTCATCGCCGCGCGCAAACAGGCGACGCCGGCGCAGATCGCGCTCGCCTGGCTCATGGCGCGGAAGCCGTGGATCGTGCCAATCCCCGGAACGACCAAGCTCGCGCGGCTCGAAGAAAATATCGGTGCGGCCGCGCTCGAGCTCACGCGTGAAGATCTGCGCGATATTGAAACTGCCGCTGCGCACGTCGAGGTGCAGGGCGAGCGTTACCCGGAGTCGCTGGAACGCATGACGGGGCGTTGAGCTCCGTCGATCTCATTGCACGGTGTGCAGCTTGGCCTTGGCGTCGTCAGGCAGCTCCGCAATCTCGTGGAGGATGTGGCCGGTCACGGAGAAGTGTTCACCAGCCGGCACGGGATTCAGGTTGTCGACTTCGTATTTGCCTTCGGCGAATACCGGCAGCGTTACGTACGTGTAGCACTCGCCGGGTTCAGGGACTTTCCCTGCCGCGTGCAGTTGCTCCACGAGCCCGGGCATGAACCACTCGGTGGCGATGTCGCCGCCCAGCTTCTCGTGAAAATCGTCGACGGAATCCGCGACCTGCGTGAGCTCGGCGGTGCCGGTGTTCAGCCACCAGATGCCGCCTGAGTCCGGTTCGAAGAACATGTCGCCGAGCGCCGAGAACAACACCGGAGTGAACGGTTCCTTCAGCAGCCAAGCCCACGCTTCCGCGAGACGATCGATGGCGTCCTGATTAGGTGTGCATGTCAGATGAGGCCCGCTGATCGCCATGATCACACCAGCGCTTTCGCGCGCAACTCTTCTTTGTAATAGGCATAGATGATCGGCGCGGCGATCAGGCCGGTGATTCCAAAGGCCGCTTCCATGACCAGCATCGTGATCAGCAGCTC
>Ga0190264_10000023_pt1 | contig 22323 bp, 23 predicted proteins | sample Popmic112T_FD_136651 | JGI IMG/M metagenome (GOLD analysis project Ga0190264, IMG submission 136651) | Populus adjacent soil microbial communities from riparian zone of Indian Creek, Utah, USA - 112 T | ecosystem: Environmental > Terrestrial > Soil > Riparian zone | place: USA: Utah | collected... | reverse complement strand
CTCGCCGAACGGCTCGCCGCCGGCTGAACGAGCCAAGCGCGCCAAGTCGGTAGCGTCAGCGCTCTATGGCAGCGATCGAACTCAGCGGCGTGGTCAAGCGCTTCGGCTCAATCACCGCCGTCAACGGCCTCGACCTCGACGTGCCGGCGGGCATCTGCCTCGGCCTGCTCGGCCCAACGGCGCCGGCAAGTCGACGACGATGCGGCTGCTGACCGGCCAGGCAATCGCCGACGAGGGCGCGCTGCGGGTGCTGGGCCACGAGCTGCCCGACGACTCCAAGGCCGCCCGGGCCGAGATGGGCGTCGTCCCCCAGCTCGACAACCTCGACGTCGACGTCACCGTCGAGGACAACCTCGCCGTCTACGCCCGCCTCTACCGGGTCAAGGACGTCGGCGCCGCCGTCGACCGCTGCCTCGACCTGGCCCGCCTGCGCGACCGCCGCGGCGACGCCGTCGACGAGCTCTCCGGCGGGATGCGCCGGCGCCTGCTGCTGGCCCGCGGCCTCGTCCACGAACCGAAGCTGGTCCTGCTCGACGAGCCCACCGTCGGCCTCGACCCGCAGATCCGCACCGAGCTCTGGACCCTGATCGGCGAGCTCAAATCCCGTGGCACGACGATCCTGATGTCGACCCACTACATCGAGGAGGCCGAGCGCCTCGCCGACGAGGTCGCGGTGATGCACCAGGGCAAAATCATCAGCCGCGGCCATCCGGCCGAGCTGATCACCGAGCACGCCGGCCGGCAGACGGCCGAGATCTACGCGCCGCCGCAACGCCTGGCCGAGCTGCGGACCGAGGCTGAGGCGAACGGCCTGCGGGTGCGCCCGGCGGGCCCGGCGATCGCGATCGTCGGCTCCGAGAAAGCCGGCGACGGCGTCGTGCCCGAGGACGCGGTCATCCGCGCCGCGACCCTCGAGGACGTCTTCGTGCTGCTGACCGGCGAGGAGGCCGAGTGAGCGCCGCGCCGCGCAAGATGCGGCGGCTGGAACCGGCCGCGATCACCGGCGTGATGAGCCGCGAGCTCGCCAACTTCCGCACCTACTGGAAGGGCACGACCTTCTCCAGCGTGCTGGAACCGATCGTCTACCTGCTCGCCTTCGGCCTCGGCCTCGGCGCCACCCTGGTCGACGAAGTCGACGGCGTCCCCTACATCCAGTTCGTCGGCACCGGCATGGTGGCGACGGCGGTGATCTTCTCCAGCGCCCTGCCGGCGATGTTCGGCACCTTCGTCAAGCACCGCTTCCAGAACACCTACGAAGCGATCCTGGCGGCGCCGGTCGACGTCGAAGAGCTGGTCACCGCGGAGATGCTCTGGATCGGGCTGCGGGCCGGCTTCTACGGCTGCTTCCCGCTGCTCGTCACCTTCGCCTTCGGCCTCGACCCGGCCTGGGGAATGCTGCTGGTGCCGATCTTCAGCTTCGTCACCGCGCTCGGCTTCGCCGGCTTCGGGGTGGCGATGGCGGCGACCGTCGCCAAGATCGACCAGTTCAACTACGTGACCGCGCTCTGCATCACCCCCCTCTTCCTGATCGCCGGCACCTTCTTCCCGATCGACGGCCTGCCGCAGGGCGTGCAGCTGGTCGCCCAGATCAACCCCCTGCACCAGCTGGTCGAACTCGTCCGCGGTGGCGCCTTCGGCTACGAGGCGGTCGACCTCGCCCGCTTCGCCTTCCTCCTCGCCTTCGCGACGCTGACCTGGCGCGTCGCGGTCAGCCGCATGAGCAAGCGCCTGATCGACTGACGCGTCTGCACCTCTGTCCGGATAAGGACATAAGTGCAGACGCATCTGAAGTTATGGACCGTGCGCCCGCCTTCGAAACGTGATCACCGGGCGTGTCCGTCGTTTTTGGCTCTTGCCGGGCTCACCTGCGGCACCCGCGGCATCCGCTTAAGGCTGCTTCCTTCCGGACCTGACCTGATTCGCGTGCCCACGTCGCGCAGGACCCGGCCGTCAACGCCGCCGCGACGCACTGACCCCGACGGTCAGCTCCTCGGAACGGGATTCGGCCCCGCTAAAGCGGATTGCGGGTGACAAGGCACCGCTAACTCCCCGCCTAGCACGGTCCGCTGACGATCCTACCCTGCCGGCCGTAGGATCACGTTCCTTGTGACTGCCCTGACCCTGGCCGCCATCGAGGTCGACACCGGCTCCTTCTTCGCGGTCGTGGTCGTCGCCGCGGTCGCCGCGGTCACCGTGGCGGTGGTGCCGAAACGGCTCGCGCCCCCGGTCGTGGTGCTCGAGCTGATGCTGGGAATCGTGATCGGGCCGGAAATCCTCGGCCTCGCCCACAGCGACGAGTTCATCGAATTCTTCTCCAACCTCGGCCTCGGGATGCTCTTCTTCTTCGCCGGCTACGAGATCGACTTCCAGCGGATCAAAGGCAGGCCGATGAAGCTCGGCGCCCTCGGCTGGCTGCTCTCGATCGCGCTCGCCTACGGGATCGGCGGCGCCCTCGCGGCGGCCGGGGTCGTGGTCTCCTTCCTCTACACCGGCTCGGCGATGGCGACGACGGCGATCGGCACGCTGATCCCGATCCTGCGCGACAACGGTGAGCTCAAGACCCGCTTCGGCACCTACCTGCTGGCCGCCGGCGGCGCCGGCGAGTTCGGGCCGATCCTGCTGGTGACCCTGGTCCTCTCCACCACCAACCCGCTGCACGAGGCGGGGATCCTGCTCGCCTTCGTCGCCCTCGCACTGGTCCTCGCGGTGGGCTCGATGCGCTACGCCTGGCGTGGCTGGCCGGCGCTGGAGCGGACCTTCGAGTCGAGCAGCCAGCTGGCGGTGCGGGTTACCGTCGTCCTCGTCTTCGGCCTCGTCCTGCTCGCCGGCAAGCTCGGCCTCGACCTCCTGCTCGGCGGTTTCGTCGCCGGGATGATCGTGCGGGTGGCGCTGCAGGGACAGGAGCTGCAGGTGTTCGAGTCGAAGCTGACCGCGGTCGGGTTCGGCTTCTTCGTGCCCTTCTTCTTCGTCACCAGCGGCATCGAGTTCGACCTCGCCGCGCTCGGCTCGGTCGAAGCGGTGGCGAAGCTGGTGATGTTCTTCGGCCTCTTCCTCGTCGTCCGCGGCGCCCCGGCGATGCTGCTCTACCGCGGCGTCCTCAGCACCCGCGACCGCGCCGCCCTCGCCTTCTACTCGGCGACCGAGCTTCCCCTCGTCGTCGCGATCACCACGATCGCGACCGAGACCGGCCACATGAAAACGTCGACCGCCGCCGGCCTGGTCGGCGCCGCGATGCTCTCGACGCTGGTCTTCCCCTTCGTCGGCCTCGCCCTCCGCAAGCGCAGCGAGGAGGACGAGGCCGAGCTTCCGGCGGGACTAGCGGCGGACTAGCTTCAGCCGCTTGTAGACGGTCGCCTGCGCCTTGCCGGCCTTGACCGTCTGCTTGAAGAGCAGGCGGTTGCGCTGCGCCAGCGCGGCCACGGCCCGCGGCTTCACCTTCAGCACCAGGGTCTTGGTCTTGCCCTTGGCGACCTTGCCGGTGCGCCGGGCGGTGGCCGGCTTGCTCTTCTTCAGCAGGCCCTGCAGGGAGACGCGACAAGCGCGGCCGACCTTGGCCGGGCACGAGCGCTTGACGAAGAGGCGGGTGCCTTTGAGGACCGCCGTCCCGCCGACGTCCGCACGCAGGAGCGAGAGCAGCCGGCTGTCGGAGAGTCCGCCGTCACCGGCCCCACCGGCCCCGCCTTTGCCGCCGCTGCCGCCGTTCCCTTTGCCGTTGTTCCCGCCGCCGGAGGAGCCGACGGTCAGCGCGACGTTGTCGAAGCGCAGGGCGGTGGAGCCGAGCAGCCCCACGTTCGCCACCGAGGAGCTGGTTTCGGCGTCGATCGAGATCGCGTAGGTGTGACCGGCGGTCAGCGTCGCCGCCCCGTCCTTGCCGGTGAAGCCGGCGGCGGCGGTCACCGAATCGACCAGGGCTTCCGAGCTGACGCCGCCGGTGCGGTCGATCAGCCTCACCACGTAGTCGGCTTTGGGCGCCAGGTCGAGCAGGTTCCCCGAGGAGAGCTCGCGGTCGACGTGCAGCGTCGCCGCCCCACCTTCGCTCGCCGTGAAGTTCGGCGACTGGAACGTAGCTGTCGATTTGAACACGCCGCCGAGGTTGACCAGGATGGTCGTGTTCGCGGCCAGCGAGCCGGGCGGGTTCCCGTTTTCGCCGTCGTAGCCGGCCGTCGCCGTGCAGAGTCCCCCGAGCGGGATGTTGCAGGCGGCTTTTGTCGGCGTGGTCCAGCCTTCGAGGCCGCCGTTGAAGGCGCCTCCTCCGGCCGGATAGGTGGCTGCCTGCGCCGCCCCGGCCGAGAGGATGGCCGCCGCCACGGTCGCGCAGAGGGCAACGGACAGCCTGGGCAGATTTCTTCTTGCGGATCGCATCTCGTGCTCCTTTGGTCGCAGTGCGTATCCGCATACTTAAAAATATCGAGCCATATACCTAATTTTATGGACGACTATCCTAATCCGACGCCTGGACCCCCACCGTCGCCGGCACGCCCTGCCACCCCGATCGATCCGCGTAAGATTCCCGCTCTCCCGGGCGCGTAGCTCAGTGGGAGAGCGCTCGCTTCACACGCGAGAGGTCGCTGGTTCGAAACCAGCCGTGCCCATGCCGTTGATTTCCGTCGACAGCTCTTAGAATCGCGCCCGATGAAGTTCACGGTTGAACCGAGGCTCCTGGATCACTTCGGCGTCGCGATGTACAACACCGTGCCGAAGGCGATTGCCGAGCTCTGCGCCAACGCCTACGACGCCGACGCTGCCCTTGTCGAGGTGCACTACGCCGACGATTCGATCGCCATCGTCGACGACGGCATCGGGATGACCAAGGCAGATCTCGAAGGCGGCTACCTGCGCCTGGGGAAGGATCGCCGTGAGGGCAGGGGTGGCGAGAGGACCAAAAAAGGGCGCGCCGTGATCGGCAACAAGGGAATCGGCAAGCTCGCGGGGTTCGGAATCGCAGAGACCATGCTGGTCAAAACCTGGAAGGGCAGCAAGAAGACGTCTATCCGACTGAACCGCGATGAGCTTGACGAAGCAGATGACCTTGAGTCGTTCGAGATCCGTGCGAAGACCGCTAAAGCAAAACGTGGATCGCACGGAACCGAAGTAAAACTGATCGACCTGATGGAGGACGTCGTTCTCCCGGAAGAATCCAGGTTGCGGGACTACCTTGCACGACACCTGCCGTCGAGGCCGGGTTGGATTGTGAAAGTGAACGGTGTCGAGTGCACCTCCGCCGATATCAAAGGACAGAGGGTCGGCATCACGGAGAAGATCAAAGGCTTCGGAAAAGTGACCGGCTTCTACATCGTGGCCGATGACCGCAGGGGCCTGGACGCAGGATTCGCCGTCCGAGTCAGGGACCGGATTGTGCAGGAGAGGTCGCTGTTCGGCCTAAACCAACAGGCCCACGGGTTCTTCAATGTCGCCCGCATCGTCGGTGAGATTGAACCTGACTTTCTCGATCCGGTTGGAGGGCCGAGCACCCGCCGGGACAAATTCGTCATCAACACCAGCCGCAGCGGATTTAACCCTGAGGATCCGGCAGTCCAAGCGCTCAACGACTGGGCGAACCAGAAACTAAAGTCGATCGCTGACGGACTCGCCAAGGAAAGGTCTCGGGATCGAAAAAAGGCGGCCTTGAAACGGTCGCCCGAGGTCGAGAAGAGACTCAAGGAGCTGGGGCCGGCCGTCTACTCAAGGCTCGATGAAGCGCTTGAGTCGGTAATTTCGAAGCTCTCGAAGAATGAGAGCGACGAGACGATCGACGAGATCGTCGACCTCATCATCCGGTACTACGAGTCGGATGCTCTACGGGTGATCCTCGAGACGATTCGGGCGGCCGCTCCCAAAGAGGTCGAGCGCCTCAGTCGCCTGCTTGCCGAGTATGGCGCGGCTCGGGTCGGCGAGGTGACCGAGACCCTGCACACGCAGGTGGAGGTCATCGAGGTCCTTCGTCGTAAGGTTTCCGAGGGGGTCATCGAGGCGGAAATTCATAAGATCATCGCGGCCAACATCTGGTTGCTCCGCGACGACCTCACCTACTGGTTCGACAACAAGCCCTTCGCCACCCAGCTCGGGAAAGCTCTCAGCAAAAAATTCAAACGTACGGGCCGCAAACGTCCCGACCTGGTCTGTTTCGATGACCGCACCATGTGTGAAGAACAGGGTCAAGACCCTGAAAGGCTCCTAGTTATCGAGTTCAAGCGGCCAGGAGTAAAAGTCAGCCTGAAAGAGTTGAATCAGGTCATGCAGTACAAGATGGTGTTCGAATCTTCGTTAGCCAACATAGATAGCGACAAGATCGATGTCATCGTCCTCGGAGAGAAATTTGACACCAGCTTCGATCGGAAGGCGATCAACGCGACCTCCAACTACAAGATCATGAGTTACGAGGAGCTGTTGGCCAAGGCAGCCGATAGATACCGCGATCTCTACGAACGACTGATCCCCGAGGGCCTCGGCGCCAAGCACGGCGAGTAATAAAGCCGCGTCCTAGCCCTCCTGCAGCACCGAGAGCGTGTTCCCGGCCGGGTCCTTGAACCAGGCGATCAAGGGGCCGCCCTCGCGCATCACGCCCTTCTCGTCCTGGGGCAGGTCGTCGTTGCCGTACCGCTCGAAGCTGACGCCGCGCGCCACGAGGCCGTCGACCGCCTCGTCGATGTCCTCGACCGGGAAGTTGAGCACGGTGTAGGTGGCGGCAACGAAGTCGGGTTTGACGTAGATGATCGTGTCCTGGCCACCGGCGAGTTTCAGCGCCATCACGCCGTTTTCCTCGTCGAGCATCTCCGTCTTCAGCCCCAGGGTCTCGCCGTAGAACCGGCGGGCCTGGTCGAGGTCGTCGACCGCGAAGCCACTGAAGGCTTTTGAGTTCGTGAGCATGATCGGGTCCTTTCTGTCGCTGTCGGGGTTCTTCTCCTACCCGTTAAGACCGCGGCGCCACCGCGAACTCATCGGTCCGCTCGTTAGTCCCCCTCCCCACCCGGCCGGCGCCGGCCGCGCTTGCGTTCGCCGAGGCGGCGCTTCTGCTCGAGGCGGCGGTGGCGCGAGGCCTTGGTCGGACGCGTCGGTCGGCGCCGGCGCGGGGTCGCGAGGCCGGCGGCGATCTTCCCCGCCAGGCGCTGCAGGGCCAGTTCGCGGTTGCGGGACTGACCGCGGGCGTCCTGGGCGACGGCGGTGACGGTGGCGCCGGCGCGGCTGAGCAGGCGCTCGCGCTGCGCCTCGTCGAGCACCGCGGAGCGCTCGACGTCGAAGACGGCTTCCACCCGCGAGGCGGTGACATTGGCGTGCTGGCCGCCGGGCCCCGAGGAGCGGCTGGCCCGCAGCTCGATCTCCGCCAGCGGGATCGCCAGGCGCTCGTCGATCCGCAGCTCCTCGGCCACCGCTACCCGGCCAGCTCGGGGATGTGGCGCGCGACGTGCTCGGTCAGCGTCTGGCGCACCCAGCGCTGGGTCTCGGCGTCGGCCATCCGGTATCGCCCCAGCAGCATCTTCTGGTCGGTCAGCGGCAGGCCGGCGATCTCCCAGCGCACCGCCAGGCGCTCGAACAGGGCCTCCGAGCGGCGGCGCCAGGCGTCCTCCAGCGAGGCCGCGTCACCCACCGGCGGCTCGCCGATCTTGGCGATCGTGGCGGCGCTGAGCGACTGCCGCAGGGTCAGCATGTTGCCGTCGGGGTCGACGTAGTCGAAGGTCGGCGCCTTCTGCCGGTTGCGCTGCTTCTTGCGCTTCGCCATCGACCCGGCTAGGCCAGCGCGTCGATCTTCGCGGCGAGCTCGAAGTCGGCCGCGGTCAGACCGCCCTCGGAGTGGGTGGAGATCGTCACCGTCACCGTCGCCCAGGAGATCTCCAGGTCGGGGTGGTGGTTCATCGCCTCCGCCGGCTCGACCAGGCCGGCGACGAACTCGACCGAGCCGACGAAGTCGCCACGCTCGAACTCCTTCACGATCGCCGCGCCCGTACGGGTCCAGCCGGGGAGCGCGGCGAGCTTCGCCTCGACCTCGGTATCGCTCAGCAGCGCCATCGGCCTATGCTGCCATGACCACGGAGGAGGCGCAATGAGCGACGGCAAACCGACCCTGATCCAGCTCGACATCTCGCACTACAGCGAAAAGGTGCGCTGGGCGCTCGACTACAAGGAAGTCCCGCACGTCCGCCGCTCCCCCCTGCCCGGCACGCACATCCCGATCTCCTTCGCGCTGACCCGAGGCAACAGCATCTACCTGCCGCTGCTGCGGATGGACGGCCGCACGATCACCGACTCGACCGCGATCCTCGCCGCGCTCGAGCAGCGCTACCCGGATCCGCCCCTCTACCCGGCCGACCCCGAGCAGCGCCGCCGGGCGCTCGAGCTGGAGGATTTCTTCGACGAGGACCTGGGCCCGGCCGCCCGCCTGCTGCCCTTCCACGAGCTGACCAACGAGCCGGAGATGTTCGCCGAGGTCGCCGCGGCGGCGGTGCCGGGGCCGCTCGGCAACGCCAAGGGCCTGGTCGGCCTCTACGCCCGCACCTACACCGGGCTGCGCTTCGGCGTCCGCGACGAAGCGGCGGCGACGACGGCGCGGGGGAAGATCGTCGCCGCGATCGACCGGCTCGATGCCGAGCTGGCGGCGGGCGGCGGCGAGTTCCTCGTCGGCGAGAGCCTCAGCGTCGCCGACATCACCGCCGCCTCGCTCTTCTACCCGGTCGTCGACCCCGACGAGGGGCCGTTGCCGGCGGGCGCGCCGACGCCGCCGGCGCTGGAGAGCTTCCGCGACGAGATCAGGGACCGCCCCGGCTACCTCTGGGTCGAAGAGACGTTCCGCCGCCACCGCTTTCCGGCGCGTTCCACCGCCGCCGCGGGCACCTCGTAAAGTTGCAGAGAAGTTACATTGTGCAGACAATAGGTTGCGTCCGATTTCCTATGCTGCCAGGATGGAGCGCATGACCTGGACTGACGAGCGCCTCGAAGAGCGATTCAACGGAATCGACCGACGCTTTGACGAGATCGACAGACGATTCGACTCCGTCGACAGACGATTCGAGCTGGTCGACAGGCGGTTCGACCGCGTAGAAGGCGAGATAGTCGAGCTGCGGCGCGGGATCGGCGGCCTCCAAACCACGCTCAACCGCATCGGCGGCAGCATGATCGTCGGCCTGATCGGCATTATCGCCGCCGTCGTTCTGAAAGGCGGCTGAGTTCACCCCCCGATCGGCAATCGCGGGTTCGCGCCCCAGAAGACCACGGTGCCGAGCATGCCGAGGATGTGGACGGCGACGATGTTGAAGACCATCGACTTCGCGGTCGCGGTCCCCACCCCGACCGGGCCACCGGAGGCCGTGTAGCCGTAGTAGCAGCCGACCAGCACGATCACGGTCGCCATCGCCATCCCCTTGATCAGGCTGAAGATCAGGTCGGGTGGACTCTGGAACATCCAGAAGATCAGCGAGTAGCCGCCGGAGGAGACGTCGGCGACCTGCTCGACGACCGAGAAGTAGCTGGCCGAGTACATCACCCCGATCGCGACCAGGTACAGGAACGGCAGCGCGATCCAGGAGGCGAGCAGGCGGGTGGCGCAGAGGAAGGTGATCGGCGGCACCCCCATCACTTCCAGCGCGTCGATCTCGTCGGAGATCCGCATCGCCCCGATCTCGGCGACGATCCCGGTCCCGACCTTGGCCGAGAGGATGTAGCCAAAGGCGTAGGGCAGCGCCTCGCGCAGGTCGCAGAAGGCCGCGAACAGCCCCGCGTAGGAGGGTGCGCCCTGGGCACGGAAGAAGTAGGCGCCCTGGATCCCGCACTGGAGACCGAGGATGAAGACGAAGGCCCAGATGATCAGGGCCGAGCCGAAGATCAGGATCCCGGCCTGGCGGATCGCCTCGCCGAAATAGATGAAGGCCCGGCCGGAGTAGACCTGGCCGGCCACTTTGACGCCGAAGCGGGCGATCTCCCCGAAGGAGTCGAGCCAGGCGCGCGGCGCGTCGAGCCAGCCGATCACCGGATCGCCTGCAGCTCGGGGTTGGTGGCGAGCAGCAGCGAGGTCACCACGAACTGGAAGAAGAAGACGGAGACGAGGGAGATGACCACGGCCTGATTCACGGCCCGGCCGACACCCGCCGCCCCACCCGACGCCGACATCCCCTTGTACGAGCAGACCACGGCGATGATCGCGCCGAACATCGTGCACATCAGGACCGAGGACCAGATGTCGGTGACCGTCGCGTTCGAGAACAGGGTCGCGAAGAAACCGCCCAGCGACTGGTTGTAGATCAGCTCGGCGGCGATGCCGGCGCTGAGGCCGAAGACGATCGCGAAGATGTCGAGCAGGGCGGTGATCATCATCAGCGCCAGGAAGCGCGGCACGACCAGGTTCTTGATCGGGTCGACACCGAGCACCTGCAGGGCGTCGAGCTCCTCGCGGATCTTGCGGGCGCCGAGATCGGCGGTGATCGCGGTGCCGGCGACGCCGCCGACGACGACGGCGGTGACCAGAGGGCCGATCCAGCGGATCGCGGTGAGGACGAAGAAGCCGCCGAGCCGGTCGAGGGCGCCGAAGACCTGCAGCGGGCCCGCCGCCTGCAGCCCCGGGGCGCCGAGGTTGAGGGCGAAGGTCGAGATCAGCAGCGGGAACCAGCAGAGCTTGAGCGTGAACAGGCACTGGTCGACCAGCTCCTCGCCGAAGGGGAACGGCGGTCGCACCGCGGAGATCAGCGTCTTCGCGGTGAGGATCATCATGTTGCCGACTTCGACGAAGAAGGCAGAGACGGACCCGAAGCTTCTGGTTACGGCTTCGACCGCCACCAGCCCATCGCCCTGCCGAGGGGACCGCGGGTCTGTGCTTCCCGCCGTACCCGTTGCTCCGCCGCCCGCTGCGCTTCGGAGAGCTGCGCGATCAGCGTGTCGCGGGTCTCCTCCAGCTCCTCGACCCCGGCGACGTGGGCAACCGCGCGCCGCGGCGCGGTCGGCAGCTCCTCGGCGCTGAGGTAGCGGGTGTAGCTCGCCAGCTCGGCCTCGAGCCGGCCGATCTGGCGCCGCAGCTCCTGCCGCACCTCGATCGCCTCGCTCTCCTCGGCAAGATCGGGGAGGCCCGGCGGCAGCGGCGCCGGTGCCTCCCCCCCAACATTGCCGGGAATGCTTGCGCAGGCCATCGCCACGATCGCCAGCTCGCGCGGGGTGTGGCCCGCCTCGGCGGCGCGGCTCAGTGCCTCGGCAGCGATCTCCTCCAGCTCGGGCGCGGGCACGATGCCGGCGGCGACGAAGGTCCCCTGGCCCTGGCGACTGACCACGAGGCCGTCGGCCTCAAGGCCCTCGTAGACCGCCCGCACGGTGTTGAGGTTGACTCCGGCCCACTCGGCGAGGCGGCGGAAGCTGGGTAGCCGCTCACCGCTCGCCAGCTGACCGGTGGAGATCAGCGCCCGCAGGCGCCAGGTCAGCTGCAACCCGACCGGCAGCTCTTCGCTGGGATCAGTCGCGAAGGGGTTGGGCGCGGCTCGGGGTGCGGTGTCCTGCTGTGCCATCACCGGGCACAGTATCTCTCGTTACTGTCCTAGTCAACTGGCACAGCTGACAAGCGGCCGCCGCGTCTGACCGTCCCCCGGCTTGTGCGCCGCCGCCCATAGGCGCCGCGGCGAGACGACGCCGCACAGCCCTCCCGCCCAGCGCCGTCCATCGCCGCGCAGGAAGAGGCCGAAGCTGCGACCGACTCCGTCCGGCAGCGCGCAGGCGGCAGAGCCGCGCGGGCTCATCACCTTCAGAGTGGAGCCAGGCTCGATCGCACCGCGGCCGCGGTAGACGTGCAGCACCTCGTATCTGTACTCGGCCCGGGTCGGGCCGAGCGCCTTGACCGAGAGGAGGCGAGCGCTGAGCGCCGCGTCGGACCCGGCCAGCGACTGGGCCGGAGTCGAGGGCGCGCAGGAGCAGGCAAGCGCGCTGCCGGCGAAGACCAGGCCGAGCAGCACGACGGAGACTGCTGCGATGACGACGCGCCCCCCGCGCACCGGCTCAGCCTAGAGAGAAACGCGCGCATTTACAAACGCCAAGAAACCATTTGCGGCTCGTCGAGCTCCGCTCTAGGCGGTCCTGACTCGGTCGGCTCGGGCCGACCGAGGTGGAAGCCCTGGGCGTAGTCGACGCCGAGCTTGCGGACCGTCGCCAACGTCTCCTCGTCCTCGACTCCCTCGGCAACCGTTTTCTGGCCGAGCCCGCGGGCGATCGAGACGATCGCCTGGACCAGCTGTTGATCGGCCGGATTCTTCTCCAGTTCGCGGATGAACTCGATGTCGATCTTCAGATACTGAGCCGGGATGTGCTTGAGGTAGGTGAAGGAGCTGAAGCCGGTGCCGAAGTCGTCGAGCGAAAGGCTGCAGCCGAGCTCGCGGATCCGGCGCGCGAACTCTTGCGCGTCGCTCATGTTCGCTACCGCCGCGGTCTCGGTGATCTCGAAGTTGAAGCGGCCCGGGTCGGACCCGTCGGCAAGCGTCGCTTCGAGCGCGACCAGGTAGCGCGGGTCGGTCAGAGTGCGGACGGAGACGTTGACCGCGACCGAAGTCCCGGCCTTGGCCAGCTCGATCGCCTTGGTCAGGACCATCAGGTCGATCTCGTGGATCAGCCCGAACCGCTCCGCCGCCGGCAGGAAGGAGGCAGGCGGGATCTTGTCGCCGTGGAGATCGACCATTCTCACCAGCAGCTCTTCACGGACCACGGCGCCGGTCTCGACGTCGACGATCGGCTGTGAGTAGACGACCAGCCGATCATCGTCGAGGGCGCCACGGATCCGCTCCACCCAGGTCAGGGCCTTGCTGCTTTGACCGGTGTAGAGGACGGTGGTGCCGCCGCCCATCTCCTTAGCCTCATACAGCGCGATGTCGGCGGCGACCAGGAGCTCGTCCGGCGTTCTCTCACCATTCCCGTCGAGGGGCGCGATCCCGATGCTGGCACCGATCGTCGGTTTGGATCCCGCCCTGATCGCGGCGATCAGCTTCTTCGCGACCGCGATCGCCTCCAGCTCCGTCGCCTCGCGCAGCAGCACCACGAACTCGTCGCCGCCGATCCGGGCGACCACGTCGGTGCCGCGGACCGTGGCGCTGAGACTGGCGCCGACGTCACTCAGAACTTTGTCGCCGATCGGGTGTCCATAAGAGTCGTTGACGAACTTGAAGGTGTCGAGGTCCATCAGCAGCAGGGCGCCGGGCCGGGAATAGCGCTGCGCGTATTCGAGCTGGCTGGAAACCTCCTGCTCGAACCGGCGCCGGTTGTAGAGGCCGGTGAGGCTGTCGTGGTCGGCCTGGTGGCGCAGCTGCTCCTTCATCTGACGTTGGTGGGTGACGTCGTCGAAGACCGTGACGGCGCCGACTATGCGGCCGCCCTCGCGGATCGGCGTGCTGGTGTAGTCGACCGCGATACTGCGGCCGTCCTTGCACCAGAAGAGCTCGTCGGTAATCCGGTGAGTCGTTCCTGCGGTCAGCGATGAGCCGGCCGCGCACTCCGAAGCAGGGTAGAAGGCACCGTTGGCGCGCGTGTGGTGGATCAGCTCGTGCGAGCGTTGTCCGAGCACCTCGTCCTCCGAGTAGCCCAGCATCTCCAGCGCCGCCGGGTTCGCGTAGGTAATCCGGCCCTTGAGGTCGTTGCGGAAGATGCCCTCGCCGGCGGCGCTGATGATCCCGGCGTTGTCCTGTGCCAAGCGGTCGTTGGCCTGAACCGAGGCGACGAGGCGGATCAGAATCAGGCAGGGGACCAGGGCGGCGAGCGTGATCACGATGGGGTTGCGATCGCCGAGCATCTCCCCGATCAGGAGCCCGAAGGAGGCGGTGAACGAGAGCACGATCGCCCCATAGAGAGCTCGTCCGCGCAGCGCGTTGACTCCCTCCAGACGGGTGGAGAGGCGAGAGGACAGCGCCAGCAGCAGCATTCCCGCGGGCCAGCCGGCATCCAGCAACGTCCCCACCGGGTAGGTGCCGTCGGAGACCTCCCGGATAACGAGGACGTCGCTCGCCAGAATCACCAGCATGCCGGCGGCCAGGGCGACGTAGGCCCTACCGACCCTGACCCGGCTTGGCGCACAGACGAGGACCAGAATCAGCAGCACTCCGAAATCGAGCACCGAGTAGGCAAGCGATCCGCCGACGATGTCGGAGGCGTCGCCGGCGTTGATCAAGCCATTGAAGATCAGCGCGTAGCCGAGGGCGGCGGTCGCCAGGGCGACGATCGCCGCGTCCAGCGAGATACCGAGGCGATCGGAGCGGCGGTGCTGCCTTACGAGCAGGGCGATGGCGACGGCGACAAGGGGATAGAAGGCGAACCAGGCGAGGTCTGCCGCGGAAGGGAAGGTCGAGACGTTCTCCAACACAAAGGAGATCAGCAGCGTGCCGACGGAGTAGCTGAGTATCGCCAGGCCGAGCATCAACCACGGCGCTCGTTCTCCGTGTGGGCGGATGGCGCCGCCGAGCAGGGTCGCCGCACCCGCCGCGAAGCTGGCCGTCGTGACCAAAACGTTTCTCAGGGCGACGTCGCCGGCGTCAAGTCCCGACACGACGAGGAAGATCTCCGCCAGGAGGGCGACAAGGCCGAGGGCGAAGAACGCGAGGATGGCCGGCCGTGCGAAGCGCTTCCGGTCTCGCTCGTTCGCCTGAGTGTCGGTCTTTACCTGTTGCATGGAGCTCCCCCTCCATCGTCGGGTGGGGAATCCGCTTGACCGCCAAACCTGACTCAGGCGCGATTTACATAACGAACGTCCGCCCTCGCGCTCAAGCGCGCAGTCGAAGCACCTCCTCAAGACCGTCGATCAGAACATCCACTATCTCCGGATCGAAATGGGTTCCGCGGCCTTCTTCGATGATTTCGACCGTCTCGTTCACGCTCATTGCCGGCCGGTAGCAGCGATCGCTCAACAGTGCGTCGAAGACATCGGCGACCGCAGTGATCCTCCCCTCGAGCGGGATCTCTTCCGCGGTCAATCCCCGTGGGTAGCCGGTGCCGTCGTAGCGCTCATGATGCGTCAGCGCGATTGTTGCCGCGAGGCGGAGCAGCTCACTCTTGGAGTTGGCGAGAATTTCGTGACCCACAACAGTGTGACGCTGCATCTCCGCACGCTCGTTCGGCGTCAGGGGGCCCTCCTTGCGAAGGATCTCGTCCGGGGTGGCGATCTTGCCGACGTCGTGCATCGGAGCCGCTACCCGCAGCAAGAGGACCCGCTCGGCATCGAGGCCTAGCTCCGCTCCCAGGAAGGCGGCGACGTTAGCCATGCGATCGACGTGCTCTCCGGTGGAGAAGTCGTGCAGCTCGATCGCCTTGGAGAGCCGCTCGACCGTCTCCTGGCGCGACTGCCGCAGCTCCTCGATCGCCTGTTGCTGAGCGGCAGCCAGCTCGTCGCGAAGGTGCAGTGCATCCCGTTGCCCGGTCACATCGATCGAGATGCCACACACCGCGGTAGCCCGGCCTTTCTCGTTGAGGAGAGGGAACTTCACGGTCTGAAAGGTTCGCTCCACCCCACCGATCTCCAGCGTTTCTTCGGCCCTGTGCGTGGCCCCGTCGCTGAGAATCTGGCGGTCGTCGGCGCGGGTCTGCTCCAGTGCCTCCGGGCCCATGATTGCCTCATCGGTCTCGCCGATCAGCTGACCCTCGCGACGGCCTGCGAGTTCGTCGGCCCGTCCATTCGCGAGGATGTAGCGGTAGGAGCCGTCCTTGACGTAGATCGGCATCGGCGCCATGTCGATGATTTTCTGACGCCGCTCTTCGAGGTTGAGCCTGTAGGAGCGCTCGGAGACTTCGAGTTCGCGCCGCCGCAGGGCGTTCATCGCGGTGATCAACAGCTGGCCTGGCCAGAACGGCTTGACCAGGTAGCCGTGGACACCGTGGCCGCCCAAACCGAAAGCCTTTCTTGCCAACTCCGGATCGTCCCTATCGGTGATCAGGATCAAGGCCGTGTCGGGGTGCTCTTCGGAGATCTCCTCGGCGAGGTCGAAACCTGACTCGCCCAGCATCTCGAGGTCACACAAAGCGAGATGGAAGTCGCTCGCGGCGAGCTTCTCCCGAGCTTGGCCGAGGCTGGCCGCAAAGGCGCAGCGGTAGCGCTCGCCCAGCGATCGATCGACCAGTTGCAGGACCTCGGGGCGATCATCGGTTACGAGGATGCGCGCCAGTCCTGGGCGCGCGGTCGGTGGGGGGTAGGGCGGCGGCCTCGCTTCCGACGGGTTGACGGTCACGAGCCGGGGATGCCTATTTCGGTCGGAGCCCTTGCAGAGCCCATGTGTTCCTTAAGATCTTTACCCCCTAGGTCTGCAGGGGAGGGACCTAGGGGGTGGGGCAACTTGAATACATCAGCTGCGGTGGAACGCGGTAAGTCGCCCAGATCGCAGCCGCAACCTACTGTCATGGTTTCGGCCGATAAGCACAATCCCCCAGACGGGGGAAGCTTTGTATATCCCCCATACGGGCTAGTGCTTGCGTCCGGGAGGACGTGTCTATTAGCGTAAGAGGCAGCGCCTAGCGGTAAGCGAATGTAAGCCCGAGAAAGTCGGAGTTCACGGTGACTTCTCCCGATCTACCCGGCGAGGAAGAAAACGCCCAGGTTTTTGCGGATGGAACGTCTCATTCGCAGGATGCGCTGCGCCTGCGGACAGCCCTTGAGCGCTCCCGACACCCGATGCTGATCGTCGATGACCAGCGTCGCTGGGTCACTGGGAATCTCGCTGCGTGTGACCTTCTGGGGATTGCCCGAGAGGAGATCCCCTGGCGGACGATGGATGATTTCACTCCTCCTAAAGAACGCAAGAGACTTGAGGAGATGTGGGCCGCATTTTTGTCGGCCGGCGGGGCGGAGGGCTGGTATCAGCTATACGTTCCCGACCGCGGATCGGTACCGGTCGAGTTCAGCGCAACCGCCAACGTTTTGCCGGCGCGACACCTTTCAGTGTTTATCCCGGCCGCCGGAGTCTCGGACGAGCAAGCAAGGAACCTGACTCGGGAGAGGGCATGGGCGCCGGTTGTGAAAGAAGGGGACGCCCGCCTGCAGCTCACCGAGCGCGAGCGCGAGGTCATGACGTTGGTCGCCTCCGGGCTGCAGAGCGGCGACATTGCCGAGTTCCTATTTCTCTCCCCGGAGACGGTCAAGTCTCATGTCCACAATGCACTGGAGAAGCTTGGAGCTCACACCCGAGCACATGCCGTCGCGATCGCGCTGGTCACGGGGCAGATCAGCTGGGAGATATGACGTCCATCTGGCTCCGACCTGGTCAAGGGCGTCCGCACTCAGGGACGATCGCGCCCTTGTCGATGACCGGGTACATCGGACTGAGCCGGCTCTTTGAGTGCTCCAGCCCGAGCCAGTGCCCGTACTCGTGGACCACGGTCATGCACCGAAGCCGATTCGAGAGGCCGAGTCCGATGGTCATCTCGCACGGTCCACTTTCCAGAGAGTCCGGGATCGTCGCTTGGCCGAGTAGAGGGCCTGGCAGGTCGCCATAGACCACGGCCTCGGTCGAGCAGCGCGCCGGCGCATTCTGGTGCCAGTAGGCAGCGGCAGCGTCGAGGTCACCATGCAGGGTGGCAGGCGCAGGCGCGGCAAGCGAAACGGCTGCGCCGGCGATTGCGACGGCGGCGATCATCTGGGGGTCCCTGTGAAGTCCATGAGGCCAGTGGAGCACAGATGTTCGACGGTTCCCCTCATAGATTCGTCCAGAGAAGCCTTTCGGGCTCAAGGTTGTCGCTTCTCAACGAACGTCGAGTTACCCCGGCCGTTACTCAAGTCACCCAGATCGGTGGCGATGGAGTAGGACAACACCAGGGCACGCCCCTTTCGACACAGGCACCCTCGTCGCGAGACGAATCCGCAAAGCCACGGAGCTCCGCCGGAGCGAGCCGGGCTACCGAAGACCTCATGACCCGAGCCGCCCTCGAGGCGGAAAGCGGCGGAGATCAGGAACGTCGTCAGGACTGCTCGACATATAGGGAGGACATCCATGTCCAACCGATCCGATCTCAGGCGTGGCCGGCTTGCCGGCATCGCCCTCGCGATGGTCTTCATTTTCGCGGCGGTAACGAGCTCAGCCCAGGCCGAGCCCGTAGATCTCGCCACCGCCGGCCTCTTCGTGGTCCTCGGCGGCACCACTGTCACCAACACCGGGCCGTCGGTGCTCAACGGCAACCTCGGTGTCTCCCCGGGGACCGAGCTCAAAGGCTTCGAGCTGCCCGCCGTGGTCAACGGAGTAAAACACGCGACCGACGAGGTCGCCGCCAAAGCGCAGCTTGATCTCACCAACGCCTACAACGTCGCCGCCGGGCAGTCGGTCCTGCCGCAGAACGACCTCTCCGACACGGACCTGGGCGAAAGGAAACTCGGCCCGGGCATCTACCGCTACAACGCGGCGGCGCTCCTGACCGGGGCCCTGACCCTCGACGCCGAAGGCGATCCCGACGCCGAATTCATCTTCCAGATCGGCTCTCAGCTGACCACGGAATCGGCCAGCTCGGTCCTCCTCGTCAACGGTGCTTCGCCGTGCAACGTCTACTGGCAGGTCGGCAGCTCGGCCGACATCGGTACCACCACCGCCTTCCAGGGGAACCTGATGGCGCTGACCTCGATCTCGCTCAAAGACGGGGCGACGGTGCTGGGAAGGATGCTGGCCCGCAATGGCCAGGTCAGCCTGATCAACAACGTCCTGACCCGACCGCTATGCGCGACCGGGCCGACCACGCCGCCCGACGAGGAAACGCCAGGCGGCCCGGGAACCGTGTCGCCAAGCGCGCCCGGAACCACCGGCCCGGCGGCAGCGCCGAACAGCGGCTCTCGGGTCGCCCCCGGCCGGACTCTTCCCGGTCGTCGGGCGCAAGCTCCCCGGCCGTCTCGGAACGGCACGGCGGTCGTGCGGCCGGTGCCGCGTGAGGCCTGCACCGAGGGATTCCGTGTCGCGGTCAACGGCAAGATGATCGAACGGGTTGTCTTCAGCCTCGACGGCAGGTCGATCGGCAGTCGTACCGGCTCGCCGTTCGCGATGTCGATGCGGGCCGTGCCCGGTGCTCACCAGGTGAGGGTCCGGATCACGTTCAAGGACTCCACCCGCGCCAAGACGGTGACCGTGCCCTACGAGGCCTGCGCCGCCGCCCTGCTCAGCCCGCCCGGTGGACCATCCACGTTCACCGGATGACCCGCCACGCCGCCGATGCCCCGACCCCCCGCGTTCCTAGCCGCGGGGGGTCGGCATTGGCAACGGCGCTGATCGCCGTCGCGATGGGGTGCGCTGTTCTCGCTTCGAGCGCGGTCGCCGCCCCCCGGAGCGCGACCAGCCAACCGCTGGTCGCGCTCCTGCGCGATCACGTCGCCCGCGCCGCGCCCAGCGCCCACGGGAGTCGGATCGAAGCAGTTGCCGCCCGCCGCCCGCTGACCCGCGCGCGCACCGTCCTTCCCGTCCTCGGGCAGAGGAGCAATCGCAAGGCAGGGTCCTGGCTACGCGTCCGCCTTCCCGGCCGCCCCAACGGGCACACGGGTTGGATCTCGGCGAACCGGACGCGCCAGACCTCCACGCCTTGGCACTTGAGGATCAAGCTCTCCACTCGCCAACTCACCGTCTATCGCGGCGGCCATGTCAGGCGCCAGTTCCGCGTGGTGATCGGCAAGCCCTCTACCCCGACTCCCCGGGGCGCGTTCTTCATCGAGGAGGCGCTAGCCCTCTCCTCCTACGAAACCGGCGGGCCGTTCGCACTCGCCACCAGCGCCAGGTCGAACGTCTTCCAGGAATTCGAGGGTGGCCCGGGGCAGATCGGCATCCACGGGACCAACAACCTCAGCGGTGCTCCCGGCAGCGCCGCATCCCACGGCTGCATCCGCCTCCGCCCGCGGGCGATCACCTGGCTGGCGCGGCGCGTCGGCGCCGGCGTACCGCTGACCGTGACTCGGTAGGAGCAGGCAGAAGACACAAGCGCAGCGCTATCCAAAGGAACGGACCATGAAACGTGCAGACAAGAGACTTAGAGACCAGCGGCGGCGATGGTGGCCGACTCCCTCGATCGTCCTCGCCGGCGCGGCCGTGTTCGTCGTGCTGGGTGGATCCGCGGTTGCCGCCAACGGCTTGATCCATGCCGGTGACATCGCACCCGGCGCAGTCACGAGCCAGGCGATCAGGAACGGCGCGGTGGAACCCAGAAATCTCAGTGCCGCCACGCGGGCACTGCTCGCAGGCGGCCCCGGCGCGGCCGGCGCCAAGGGCGACTCCGGCCCGAGCGGAGCCCAAGGGATCAACGGCGCCGACGGGCCTAACGGCGCCGCCGGAGCCAATGGGGCGAACGGCGCTAACGGCACCGATGGGACCGACGGGATCGACGGCGCCAAAGGCAGCAACGGGGTGAACGGCACGAATGGAACCAACGGCACGATCACGCCGCTGTCGGCGAAACAGGGCGCGACCCCTCTTCCCACCGGCTCGCCGGCGACGACCGTGGTCGAACTGGCGGTGCCGGTCGGCAGCTATGTCGTCTTGGCCAAGACCCAGCTGTCGCACACCGGGGCGGGCGACTCGGTCGAATGCTTCCTGAAGGCAGGTGCGACGACCATCGACCAGATCGCAATGAAGACGTTGCCTGCGCTTGCCGCCATCCCGGCGTCGCTACAGGCGGTAACCACCACGACGTCGCCGACCCAGTTGAGCGTCCAGTGCAATGTGGCGGTTGCCGGCGGAGCGGCCAATTTCAGCAGCCTGATCGCGATCCCGACCGCCTAGGAAACCGCTAGGGCGTGAGGACGATCTTCAGCGCTTCGCGGCGGTCGTAGATCGCGTAGGCGTCGGCGGCCTCGTCGAGGCCCATGTGGTGGGTGACCAGCGGTGCCGGGTCGAGCTTGCCGCTCTCGAGCAGGGCGAGGACGCGGTCGACGTGGGCGATCACGTTGGCGAGGCCGAGGCGCAGGTCGAGGCCCTTGAGCCAGGCCAGCCCCAGCGGCACCTCGCCCTTGCCGGCGTAGGCGCCGATCCCGGAGACGGTGCCGGCGTCGCGGGCGAGGCTGATCGCCAGCGCCAGCGGACCGGGGTCGCCGACCGCATCGACGACGACGTCGACCCCGAGCCCGTCGGTCGCCGCCCGGATCGCCTTCTTCGGCTCCTGCTCGGTCAGGTGCAGCGGCGTCGCCCCGAACGAGGCGGCCATCTCGAGCCTTTCGGCGACCGTGTCGATCGCGAAGACCTCGACCGCGCCGCCGGCCAGCGCCGCCTGCACGGCGCAGAGACCGACCGGGCCCAGCCCCAGGACCGCGACCGTGTCGCCGGAGCGCATCCCGGCGTGGGCGACGGCGTGGTAGCCGGTCCCCATTACGTCGCCGGCGAAGAGGGCAACGTCGCTCGACATCCCCTCCGGCACCTTGCGCAGAGTGAGATTGGCCCGCGGCACCAGCAACTGCTCCGCCTGCGCCCCCTGCAGATCGCCGAGGTGGGCACCGTGGCCGAAGGTCTGCCCCTTGCGGCAGCGGTGGTAGTCCCCACGCAGGCAGGAAGAACAGGTCGCGCAAGCGGTGTGAAAGGTCCCGAGCACCCGATCCCCGACCGCCACCCGATCGACGTCATCACCCAGTGCCAGCACGGTGCCGACGAACTCATGCCCGATCGTGAACCCCGGCTCAACCGGAACCCGCCCGTGGTAGATGTGCAGATCCGACCCACAGATCCCACTCGCCTCCACCCGAACAACAGCATCATCACCCGCAACGACCTCCGGATCCGCCTTCTCCTCGATCCGAACCTGCTCGGGTGCTTGAAAGGTCACGGCACGCATTGAGCTCACCGTATACCTGCGCGCCAGGACAGGGCCTACCGAGAGCGCGAGAGAGTCGGGTCGGACTCGCCAAGCCTCCCCGCAGTTCGCGCAGGCGAGTCCGACCCGACTCTCTACCCGCTGCCCAGCTAGGCGCTGACGCCGGCGACCTGGAAGCGGCTGGTCTCGCCGTCCGGACTAGCCGTCTCAGCAATCCGCGATTCGAGCGCCAGCTCCTTCTCGAAGTCCGCCGCCTCCCCATGGGCAAAGGAGACGTCTTTGCCCTCGAGCAGCTCGATGAAGACCTCGACGAAGCGGGCGTCGAGCTGTTTGCCGGCGACCCGGCGCAGCTCGACGATCGCGTCGTGGCTCGACATCGGCGTGCGGTAGGAGTCGCGCGCGGTCATCACGTCGTAGGTGTCGGCGACGGAGATGATCCGCGAGAGCTCGGGAATGTCATCGCCGGCCAGGCCGCGCGGATAGCCTTTGCCGTCGATCCGCTCGTGGTGGGCGAGGATGATCTCCGCCACGGGGCCGTAGCCCTCGATCCGGTCGACCAGGCGCGCGCCCTGCTCTGGGTGCCGGCGCACGATCTCCATGTCCGCGGCCGTCAGCCTGGACGAGGCGAACAGG
>Ga0190264_10000022_pt1 | contig 22490 bp, 22 predicted proteins | sample Popmic112T_FD_136651 | JGI IMG/M metagenome (GOLD analysis project Ga0190264, IMG submission 136651) | Populus adjacent soil microbial communities from riparian zone of Indian Creek, Utah, USA - 112 T | ecosystem: Environmental > Terrestrial > Soil > Riparian zone | place: USA: Utah | collected... | reverse complement strand
CGGCGACTCGACCGACATGTGCTCGCTCGTCAACGCCAAGTCCGGCGGCTGCGCCGAGGACTGCGGCTTCTGCGCCCAGTCGCGCTACGCCGAGGCCGACACGCCGATGCACGCGATGCTGGAGCCGGAGCAGATCCTCGAACACGCCAAGGCCGCCGAAGCCGCCGGCGCCCACCGCTTCTGCATGGTCACCCAGGGCCAGGGCCTCTCCAAACGCGACTTCGCGAAAATTCTCGAGGGCACGCGGCTGGTCGCCGAGCAGACCAACCTCAAGCGCTGCGCCTCGATCGGCCACATGTCGGCCGAACGCGCCAAGTCGCTGAAGGAAGCGGGCGTGCAGCGGGTCCACCACAACGTCGAGTCCTCCCGCTCCTACTACCCGGAGGTCTCCTCGACGGTCCGCTACGAGGGCCGGCTGCGGACGATCCAGGCGGTCAAGGAGGCCGGGCTGGAGACCTGCGTCGGCGGCATCCTCAACCTCGGCGAGAGCGAGGAGCAGCGGGTCGAGATGGCCTTCGAGCTGACCGAGATCAACCCGACCTCGGTCCCGATCAACCTGCTCAACCCGCGTGAGGGCACCAAGTTCGGCGACCGCGACCCGATGGACCCCTGGGAGGTCGTGAAGTGGGTCGCGATCTTCCGCCTGATCATCCCCGGCGCCCTCTTCCGCCTCTGTGGCGGCCGCGTCGAGAACCTCGGCGAGCTGCAACCGCTGGCCGTGAAGGCGGGCCTGAACGGGGTGATGATGGGCAACTTCCTCACCACCCTCGGCGCCGAGCCCGAGGACGACCGGGCAATGTTCGAGGAGCTCGGCCTCAACGTCGCCCGCCAGCCCGACAACGGCGCCAACCCGCGGCCCGACAACCGCTCCGGCTGGCTCGACGGCGAGACGCCGGCTACGCCGATGGAGGAGCTGGTCGACCGCCAGGAGGAAGCCAACTTCTGGGATCCCTCGACGCAGCTACGGGTGGTCAAGAAGGCGAAAAAGCCACCGCCTTACCCAGATGCAAAAGCCGCCTCCTCTGCTCCCGCACGGGCGCGCTAATGGTCACCGGAAGCCACGCACCCGCGCTCCCGCGTCCGGGGGCGGCAGCGGCATGACCGACGTCGCGGAGCGGCTACAGGAGCTCCGCGACCGCGGGCTCTACCGCCGGCTGCGCCTGGTCAACGGCCCCCAGGGCCCGCGGGTGCTGCTCGGCGGCCGGCCGGTGCTGCTGCTCTGCTCGAACAACTACCTCGGCCTCGCCGACCACCCCAAGGTGCGGAGCGCGGCCGCCGAGGCGGCGATGCGCTGGGGCGCCGGGGCGGGAGCGTCGCGCCTGATCTCCGGCAACATGGAGCCGCACCGGCGCCTGGAGTCGCGGCTGGCCGAGTTCAAGGGCTATGAAGCGGCACTGCTGTTCGGCTCTGGCTACCTCGCCAACAGCGGCATCATCGCCGCCCTGGCGGGAGCAGGCGAGGTCGTCTTCTCCGACGCGCTCAACCACGCCAGCATCGTCGACGGCTGCCGGCTCTCGCGGGCCGAGACCTTCGTCTACCGCCACGGCGACCTCGAGCACCTCGCCTGGGGCCTGGAGCAGGCGGGTGGGCGCGGCTCGCTGATCGTCAGCGACGGCGTCTTCTCGATGGACGGCGACGTCGCCCCGCTGCCGGAGTTGCTGGAGCTGGCCCGCCGTCATCGTTGCCGGCTGATGGTCGACGAGGCGCACGCGACCGGGGCGATCGGGCCCGGTGGGCGCGGCTCGGTCGCGGCAGCGGGACTCAGCGGCGAGGTCGACATAGTGGTCGGCACCCTCGGCAAGGCGCTCGGCTCATACGGCGCCTATGCCTGCGCCGGCGCCGAGACGATCGACTTCCTCGTCAACACCGCCCGGCCCTTCATCTTCTCCACCGCCCCGCCGCCGTCGTCGGTCGCGGCCGCCGCGGCCGCGCTGGAGCTCGTCTCCCCGCAGCGGGTCGAGCGGCTGCAGGAGAATGCCGCCCGATTCCGCGCCGCACTCGCGGCCGAGGGCCTCGACGCCGGCTCCTCCCAGACCCAGATCGTGCCGATCGAGGTCGGCGGCGCCGAGACGACGATGGATCTCTGCGAGCGCGTCCTCGAGCGCGGCGTCTTCGCCCAGGGGATCCGCCCGCCGACGGTGCCCGAGGGATCCTCGCGCCTGCGCTTCACGGTAATGGCCACCCACCGCAGCGGCGAGCTGGAGCGGGCCGCAAAGCTGGTCGGCGGCGGCGCCCGCGAGCTCGGCCTCCTCGCGCCCCAGGCCGCCACCGCTTGACGGGCGTCTTCGTCACCGGCACCGGGACCGAGGTCGGCAAGACCGTCGTCGCCGCCGCCCTGGCCCAAACTCTCGCCCGGGAAGGCCGGCGGGTCGCCGTCTTCAAGCCCGCCGTCACCGGCCTCGACGAGGGGGAAGAAGCCGACCACGAGCTGCTGCGACGCGCCGCGGGCAGCACCCAAAGCGATGAGGAGATCGCGCCCTACCGGTACGGGCCGCCCGCCTCACCACACCTGGCGGCGGCGATGGCGGGGGAGGAGATCGAGCCGGAGCGGCTGCTGGAGGCAGCGCGGGCGGCTGCCGCCGGGGCCGACGCCCTTGTCTGCGAGGGCGTCGGTGGCCTACTGGTGCCCCTTTCCCCCGGCTACCCCGTCCGCGATCTCGCCGCCGACCTCGGCTACCCGCTGGTGATTGCCGCCTCCCCCGGCCTCGGCACGATCAACCACACGCTGCTGACGCTCGAGTCCGCCCGCGCTGCCGGTCTCGAAGTCGCCATGGTCGTCCTCACTCCCTGGCCCGAGGACCCCACCGCGATCGAGCTCTCAAATCTGGAGACGATCGCCGCACTCGGCCAAGTCGAAGTCCAAACCCTGCCCCCCCTCAACCTCGCCGAACCCGCCACCTGGCCGGCCCTCCCCGTGTTGACGGGCCGGAAACCCTCCATCTAGGCGTATTTCCGGCCCGTCAACGCCCAGGCTAGGCGACGATGACGTCGAGTGCGCCGGGGGTCAGCTCGACGTCGAAGCCGGCCTCGGCGGCGATTGCGGCGGCGGCGTCGGGGGTCGCCGGGGGCTTCTCGGCCAACAGCAGCGCCCGTGCCACTTCGCCGCGCACCGCCTTTGCCATGTGGGAGACCGGCTTGCGCTTACCGTTGCTCTCGCTGAACGCCCGCACCGCCAGCAGGGTCGCCCGCTTCGGCTTCCAGGCGGCGGCGTAGGCGGCCGAGCGCATGTCGACGACGAGGTCGCCCTCCGCGTCGGGCATCGTCGCCGCCAGCGCCTGGCGCCAGTAGGACGCCGGTGCCCCGATCCTGGCCAGACGCGCTTTGGCGGAGAAGCGGTAGTAGGGAATGCGGTCCTCGGGTCGGACCACCCCCCAGAGGGCGCTGGCGATCAGCACCCGACGCCGCGCCTTAGCCGGCAGCTCGGGCAGGCGCAGGTGGTCATAGAGCACACCGGAGTAGACCTCGGCTGCCGGGGCCGCCGGGGCGGTCCGCAGCGCCGCGTCGATCGCAATCTCCTCCACCTGGCCCTTGGAGATCGCCAGCTGCTTCAGCGCCCGTGCCGTCGCCAGCGTGCCCAGCCGCTCGAGCGCATCGAGCAGCGCCGCCCGACGCGCCCCGAGCTGCTCGGCGAAGACGAGTGAGTCGAGGGCAAGCGGCTCACCCTCCGAGGGGGCGGCCTTGCCCTCCGAAGGCGGCAGCAGGATCAGCACGCCGCCAATCCTCGCTGATTCAGACCCGCTCCAGCTCCGTCTCGCGGGCGGCGATCGCGGAGCCACCCGGGTTGACGTTGGCCTCGGCCGCCTCGACGCTGAGCCGGTGCTCGCCGTTGTCCTTCTTGGCCCGGATCGCGACAGCCCCGATCGCGGCGCCGAGCAGCGCCACCCCGGCACAGACCGCCATCGCGAAACCGAGGGCGTCGACGAACTGCTGTGGCGAAGCGGTCTCGAAGCTGGAGCCGACCCGGGCCTGGAAGATCGCACCGGTGACGGCGACGCCGAGGCTGCCGCCGACCATGCGGAACATCGAGAGCACGCCGGAGGCGACCCCGGCTTTCTGCACCGGGACCGCGTTCATCGCGGCGCTCGTCATCGGCGACATCGTCATCGCGATGCCGATGCCGAGCAGCATGAACCCGGGCAGCAGGTCGAGATAGCCGGAATCGACGGCGATGCCGCTGAAGCTGTAGAGCGAGGCGGCGACGACCGCGAGCCCACCGGCGATCAGCCAGCGCGGCCCGAAGCGATCGGACAGCCGCCCGGCCACCGGCGCCACGCCGACGATCATCAGGGTCGAGGGCAGGAACCGCACCCCCGCCTCCAGCGGCGAGTAGCCGAGGATGTTCTGCATGTAGAGGGCGAGGAAGAAGAAGACGCCGAGCATCGCGAAGGAGACGATCAGCGCCACCACCACGGAGCCGAGGAAGTTGCGGTCCGAGAGCAGGCTGAAGTCGACCATCGGCACCTTGACCCGCTGCTCGATCGCCACGAAGGCGCCGAGCCCGAGCACCGCGACTGCCAACAGGCCGATGATTTCGGGTGAGCCCCAACCCCAGGCGTTGCCCTCGACGAGGGCGAGAATCAACGCCGTGAGGCCGGCGGTCAGGGCGACGACCCCGGCGTAATCGACCTCACGGCCGACCGTGGTGTCACGTGACTCGCGCACGGCGAAGAGGGCGGCGGTAACGGCCCCGATCGCGACCGGGATGTTGAGGTAGAAGATCGCCCGCCAGCTGACGTGCTCGGTGAGAAAGCCGCCCAGCACCGGGCCGACGGCCAGGGCCAGGGCGGAGACACCGGCCCACATCCCCATCGCCTTGCCGCGCTCGGAGGCCGGGAACGCGTCGGTGATGATCGAGAGCGTCGCCGGCATCATCAGCGCCGCGCCGACGCCCTGGACGACGCGGCTGATGACCAGGTCGGTCGAGTTGACGGCGAAGCCGGCCGTCGCCGAAGTGACGGTGAAGATGATGACGCCGAGGAGGAACATGCGGCGGCGCCCGAAGATGTCGCCGAGTCGGCCGCCGGTCGCCAGCAGCACCGCGAAGGAGAGCGTGTAGCCGTTGATCGTCCACTCGAGGCCGGAGATCGAGGCATCGAGGTCTTTCTGGATCGACGGCAGGGCGACGTTCACCACCGTGTTGTCGAGCATGATCATGAACAGCGCGAAGCACATCGCTCCGAGCGTCCACCACTTGCGGTTCTCGTCGGTGATCAGGTGGTTGAAACGGGTCAAGCTGCTCCACTTCCCTTCAAAATCTCATAGGTCTCGGCAATGTCGTCGCGGTCCATCAGCGAGTCGACGGCGGCGTCGAGCTTGCGGCGTTGGGCGGCGCTGAGAGTCGAGGTGAAGGCCTCGAAGCCGGACTGCCGCACGGCGACGAGGGTCTCGACCAGGTTCTTTCCCTTCGGCGTGATCCGCACCTGTCGCACGCGCCTGTCGTCGCGGTCCTCGACTCGCGTCGCCAGGCGCTTCTTGACCAGGGCGTCGACCGCCCTGCTCATCGAGGGCACCGAGACGCCGAAGACGCCGGCCAGGTCGCTGACCTGCCAGGCCTCCTCGGTCTGCCCCAGGCCACCCAGCTCCAACAGCGCCTTGCACTGGGTCATCGAGAGCCCTGATTCCTCGATCACCCGCAGCTGATTGCCGCGGTCATAGAGGAAGAGGTGCCGGAAGAGGGCGGTCAGTCGCGCCGCCGTCTCCTGCGCCTCGGGGCTGACGTCGACGGCGGCCTTCTCGGCGATCGCCTTCACATCGGTCGCTTGCATTCGAAGAATAGTTGCAGATCAACAACTATTCCTCAAACACAATAGTTGTTCGTGTGCGCTACATCACACAGAAACGGGCGCCTCACCGCGGTACGGGCCCGGCTTCGGCCGCGCCTTGCCACCCGGCAGCGCCAGCCGCAGGATCGTCCGCTGCACCATCCCCAGTTGCTGCATGAACGGGCCGCTGTTGTAGGGCAGGCCGTAGCGCTCGCAGATGTCTTTGACCTGGGGCGCGATCTCCGCGTAGCGGGTGCTCGGCAGGTCGGGGAAGAGGTGGTGCTCGACCTGGAAGCCGAGGTTGCCGCTGGCGACGTGGAAGAACGGTCCGCCCTCGATGTTGGCCGAGCCGGAGAGCTGGCGCACGTACCAACCACCGGGGGTCTCGTCCGCGACCTCGGCCTCGCTGAAGGTGTAGGTCTGGTCGGGGAAGTGGCCGCAGAAGATGATCGCGTAGGCCCAGACGTTGCGGGCGACGTTGGCGGTCGCGTTGGCCGCCGCCGTGTTCCGGTACGCCTTCGCCCCTTTGCCGAGCGAGCGCCTCAGGTTGCCGGCGAGACCGCCGCGCCGACGCCGGCGAGCCGGCTCACGACGGTCGGCGACCGTCTCCAGCGCCAACTCGACGCCGGCCGTGGCCAGACCGCTCAGCAGCGGCCAGGCGATGTAGTCCTTGACGATCTGGCTTTTCGCCTTGCCGACGATGCCCTTGACCTGCCGCTGCACCTCCGCCTTCGACTTCTCGCCCGTGCGGATCGCCTCGTAGTCCATGTCGTGCAGGGCCACGCCCCACTCGAAGAAGGCCATCAGCAGCAGGTTGTAGAGCGGCTGGAAGAGGTAGACCGGGTGCCACTTCTGCTCCGGGTCGATCCGCATGATCTCGTAGCCGAGGTCCTTGTCCTTGCCACGGATGTTGGTGAAGGTGTGGTGGACGTAGTTGTGGGAGTGCTTCCAGGCCTCGGCGGTCGAGGCGGTGTCCCAGTCCCAGGTGGTCGAGTGGATGCGGGGGTCGTTCATCCAGTCCCACTGCCCGTGCAGGACGTTGTGCCCGATCTCCATGTTCTCGAGGATCTTCGCCGCCCCCAGGGCCGCGGTCCCGGCGGCCCGGGCGGGCAGGTTGTTGGAGGCGAGCAGCAGCGCCCGCGAGATCACCCCGAGCCGGCGGTGCAGCTCGATCATGCTCTCGATGTAGTGGCGGTCACGTTCGCCGAGGTCGGCGCGGACGCGGTCGCGGATCGCGTCGAACTCGCGGCCCAGCGCGTCGATCTGCGCGGGCGAGAGCCGGCTCAGCGGGCTCTCGATATGGGTCTCCTGCGGGGCGGTGGCAACGGTCATCTGGTTCCTTCCGATTGGAAAAGGTTCAAAGCGCGATCTCGATCGGCCCCTCGGGGGCGTTGACGCAAGTTCTGACCATCTCTCCCTCGCTGCCGTGGACCTCGCCGGTGCGCAGGTCGCGGACCTGACCGCTGCGCAGCTCGCCGACGCAGGTGTGGCAGATGCCCATGCGGCAGCCGTAGGGCAGGGTGGCGCCGGCCGCTTCGCCGGCGGCGAGGATCGGCGTGGCGCCGTCGCAGGTCGCCTCGACCCGGCTCTTGTCGAAGCGGATCGTGCCGCCCTCGCCACCGCCGGGGTCGCCGCCGATCAGCGGCTGGAAGCGCTCCATCTCCAGCAGCTCGGGGACCCCCTCCAGCTCCCAGTGGCGGGTCAGGTCATCGAGCATCTCCCCCGGCCCGGAGGCGAAGGTGTGGCGCTCGCGCCAGTCGGGGCAGAGCTCGTCGAGGTCGGCCGGGGCGACCCGGCCCTGCTCGGAGGTGATCCGCAGCCGTAAATCGAAGCCGACTTCGGCGGCGTCGAAGCGGTCCAGGCGCTCACCGAAGATGACGCTCTCCCGGGTCCGGGCCGAGTGGACGTGGACGACGTCGCCGACGTCGTCGTTGCGGACGAGGCTGCGCAGCATGCTGGCGATCGGGGTGATGCCGCTGCCGGCGCTGATGAACAACAGCTTCTCCGGCACGGGATCGGGGAGCACGAAGGTGCCTTCAACGCCGCCGAGCCGGACCAGGTCGCCAGGTCGGGCCCGCCGCACCAGGTAGGGGGAGACCTTGCCCGCCTCGACCAGCTTCGGGGTGATCGCGATGCAGCCGTCGAGGCGGCCGGGGTCGGAGGTCAGCGAGTAGGCGCGCCAATGGTGGATGCCGTCGACGACGACGCCGATCCGCAGGTACTGGCCCGGCCGGTGGCCGCCCCACTCGTAGCCGGGGCGGATCAGGACGGTTGCCGCTTCCTCGGTCTCCGGCTCGATCCGCTCGATCCGCCCGCGCAGTTCGCGGGTCGAGAGCAGCGGGTCGATCAGCTCCAGGTAGTCGTCGGGCAGCAGCGGGCTGAACAGCGAGCGGACGGCTCGCAGCGCCCGCCGGCGCGCTTTCGAGACCTTCGGTATCGCTCCTCGCTCAGCCATCCCGAGCAATCATGACATGGATCGATGTAACATCTGTGGGTGTAATCACAGAGGCACTCCTACCCGCATTCCGGCCGGACTCACCTCTAACGTCGCCGGGCGATGTCGGCCGACCCCGCTCAGCTCGATCGCGACCACCTCTGGCACCCCTTCACCCAGCAGCAGGGCTGGTCGGAGGAAGAGCCGCTGCTGATCGAGCGCGGCGAGGGCTCCTACCTGTTCGACGGCGACGGCCAGCGCTACATCGACGGCACCTCCTCGCTCTGGTGCAACGTCCACGGCCATCGTCATCCCGAGATCGACCGGGCGGTGAGCGAGCAGCTCGGCCGGGTCGCCCACTCGACCATGCTCGGCCTCTCCCACCCCGGCGCCGCCGAGCTGGCGGCGCGGCTGGTCGCGATCGCCCCGCCTGGCCTCTCCCGGGCCTTCTACTCCGACTCCGGCTCGACCGCGGCCGAGATCGCCCTGAAGATGGCCTTCCAGTACCAGGCGCAGCGGGGTGGCGAGCACGCCCGGCGCAAGTCCTTCGTCAAGCTGCGCGAGGCCTACCACGGCGACACGATCGGCTCCGTCTCGGTCGGGGGCATCGACCTCTTCCACTCCACCTACGGCCCGCTGCTGTTCGATACCCACGCCGCCGAGCCGGGCGATGCCGCCGACCTCGAGCGCGTCCTCGCCGCCCATGGCGAGGAGGTCGCGGCGGTGATCGTCGAGCCGCTGGTCCAGGGCGCGGCCGGGATCCTGGTCCAGCCGCCGGGCTACCTGCGCGCGGTCCGCGAGCTCTGCGACCACCACGGGGCGCTGCTGATCTGCGACGAGGTCGCGACCGGCTTCGGCCGCACCGGGACGATGTTCGCCTGCGAACAGGAGGAAGTGGCGCCGGACCTGCTCTGCCTCGCCAAGGGCATCACCGCCGGCTACCTGCCGCTGGCCGCGACCCTGACCACCGAGGCGATCTACGAGGGCTTCCTCGGCGCCCCGGAGGAGCAGCGGACCTTCTTCCACGGCCACACCTACACCGGCAACCCGCTGGCGGTGGCAGCGGCGCTGGCCAACCTCGACGTCTTCGAGTCAGAGCGGACGATCGAGCGCCTGCAGCCGAAGATCCAGCTGCTCGGAGGCCGACTGGAGGAGATCGAGGCGATGTCCGAGGTGGCCGAGGTGCGTTGGCGCGGCTTCATGATCGGGATCGACCTCGGCGACCACGACCCCGCCCTGCGGATGGGCCACCGGGTGACGCTGGCGGCCCGCGAGCGCGGCGCGATCGTGCGCCCGCTCGGCAACACCCTCGTCCTCGTCCCACCGCTCTCGATCTCCACCGACGACCTCGGCCGACTGCTGACGATCACCGCCGAATCGATCACCGCCGCGGTTGCCTTGCCCCAGGTCGCCTGACGAGAACATCCTGTGATGAACCGGCGCCCGACTCGTAGTAAGGGCGTGAACGGGACTTTGACCGCCACCACCGAGGAGGCGCCGCGCGAGGCTGATCTCGCCTTCGACCGCCTCTACCGGTCGAGCCGCGACGACGTCTACGCCTACGTGGCAAGCCTCGTGCGCGACCAGGCCGCGGCCGAGGAAGTCACCGCCACCGCCTTTGAGCGCGCCTACCGCAAGCGCTGTCGCTTCGACCCCGGTCGCGGCGAGCCGCGCGCCTGGCTGTTCGGGATCGCCCGCAACGCCGCCCTCGACGAGCTGCGCCGCCGCGGCCGCCAGGCCGAGCTGGTGGCGGACCCGGCCGACCTCGTCTCCACCCCGGCCTACGAGAGCGCCGAGGCGAGCGAGCGGCGCCTCGCCCTCGCCGCCGGCCTCGCGCGCCTTGAGCCGCGCGAGCGCGAGCTGATCGCGCTCAAGTTCTTCGCCGGCCTCGCCAACGCCGAGATCGCCGCCGTCGTCGGCGTTTCCGAGTCGAACGCCGGCACCAAGCTGCACCGGGCCGTGACCAAGCTGAGGGAGGCATGCGATGGAGCCCTTTAGGGACGACAACGAGCTGATCGCCGAGCTGCGCGCGCTGCGGCCCGAGCCGAGCCAGGAGTTCAGCGCCGAGCTCGACGAGCGCGCCGCCGCGGGCTTCCCGCGGCGCTCGTCGCGGCCCGACTCGCCGCTGACCGCCCCCATCGCGCGACTGCGTGAACTCTCACCTCGGCGCCTGGCATTCTCCGGCGGCGCCGTCGCACTCGCGACCATTGCCATAGCGACCGTAGTTGTCGCGAACGGTGGCTCCAAGTCCGACCCAGGCGGGTATCTAAGCCCGCTCCGACCTTCCGAACGCCCCTCCGCCCTCTCGCACTCGGAGCACCGGGACGGCAACCAGGGCGCCGCCGAGCAAAGCTCTGGAACTCAGTACGAAGCCGAACCCCCGGTCGTCGGCGCCACCAGCGCCCCGAGCGCCGGGACGGCCGCGTCCCAGGTGGACACCGGCCCCTACGCCTCCAAAGCCGGCAACCGCAACGTCGAACGCTCGGCCGAGATGGTGCTCGGCGCCGAGCCTGCCGATGTCGCCAGCGACGCCGCCGCGGTCTTCGACGCCGTTCACGCGGTCGACGGGATCGTCCTCAGCTCCTCGGTCCGCGGCGGTGCCGAGGGCGAAGCGGGTGCCAGCTTCGATCTTCTGATCCCTTCCGCCAAGCTCAGCGACGCGCTGGCCGCCTTCTCCGCGATCGACACCGTCGTTACGCGGCACGAGGCGACCGACGACATCACCGCGCCGACGGTCCGCACCGGCGAACAGCTGCGGGACTCGCGAGCGAGGATCGACGGCCTGCTGGTCCAGCTCGCCGGAGCCGACAGCGACGAAGAGCGGGCCGCGGTCGAAGCCGAGCTGCGCGCCGAGCGCCGACATGCCGCTGCCCTGCGCTCCGAAGCGGCAAAACTGGGCCGGCGCGCCAACCTCTCGCGGGTCTCGCTGCGGATCGAGACCGGCGCGGCCGCGACCCCGGCCGACGAGAACGGGGCCAACTGGGGCATCGACGACGCCCTCGGTGACGCCGGGCACATCCTCGCCATCGCCGCCGCGGTGACGATCGTCGGCCTCGCGATCGTCGGCCCGCTCGCCCTGATCGCCCTCCTCGCCTGGCTTGCCAACCGCGCCCGCGTCCGCCGCGGCCGCGAGCGCGCCCTTGCTTAGAAGGGTCTAGCCGGCTGAGCCTGGGGATAAGGTGGACCGATGGAGGAGCGACACCGGGGACCGGCCGAGGCACCCAACCTGGGAACGCCCTCAGAGCCCCGCCCCGCCGCCTCGGTGGTCCTGCTGCGGCGCGGCGGCAAGCACGGTGACCGCGAGCTCGAGGTGCTGCTGCTGAAGCGCAGCGGCGAGGCCAAGTTCATGCCCAACGTCTGGGTCTTCCCCGGCGGCGCCGTCGATCCCGAGGACGGCGATGGCGAGGCGGGCTATCGGGCCTGCGCGGTGCGCGAGCTGGCCGAGGAGGCGACGATCGAGCTGCCCGCGGACGAGGAGCTGGTGCTGTTCTCGCGCTGGATCACGCCGGCGGTCATCTCCACCCGCTTCGACGCCTGGTTCTTCCTTGCCCTGGCGCCGGCGCACACACCGCCGAAGCCCGACGGAGTCGAGACCACCGAGGCCGCCTGGTTCAAGCCGACCACGGCGCTGGCGGCACAGGAGGCGGGCGAGCTGATCCTCGCCTTCCCGACCCTTAGCCAGCTGCAGTCCCTGCTTCCCTACCGCACCTCAGACGAGGCCTTGGCCGCCCATCGCGACCGCCCCGTCGAGCCGATCCTGCCGGTCGTGCTGGGTGACCGCGAGAACCACCGGGTCGTGATGCCCGGGGATCCCGACTACCCGGCTTAAGCGACGAAGCCGAGCGGGCGGGCGGGCATGCCGACGACCGTCTCTCCTAACGCCACGTCATCGACCACGACCGCGCCGGCGCCGACGACCGCTTCCTCGCCGATCTCGACCCCGGGCATAACCATCGCGCCGCAGCCGACCTGGCAGCCGCGACGAAAAACGGGCGGAGGTCGGCGTGGTGAGGTGCTCATCGTGCGGCCGGTGATCGCATGGACGGTCGCCGCGAGGAAGCTGTCCCGCTCGATCACGACCCCGGGTCCGATCATGCAGGCGTTCTGGGTGCGAACCCGGTCGCCGACCTCGACGCCGCGGCCGAGGCAGGTGGCGCCGCCGATCGAGGCGTCGACGCCGATTCTCACCCCCGGCCTGAGGCTGACCCGGTCACCGATGTAGGCATGGGCTCCGATCCGCACGCCGGCGTCGACGATCACGAAGGGGCAGATAGTTACGCCGGCTCCGATCAGCGCCGGCCCGGGCGGCTCCGGAACCGTGCGCGAGCGTCGGCCCACCATGCCCACCCTGCCCAGCACGACGCCGTGTTCGAGCCGCACTCCCGATTCGACCGTGACGCCGTCGTGGATGACGACGTTGGGCCCGATCTCAACATCATCGGCGATGACGACATCGGCGCCGAGGAGCAGATTGGGCGCTCGATCGGAAGGCCGCAGGGAAGACAAGAGGGCATCATCCCAAGCAATGGGCAACCACTCGAAGCTCGGCGACGAAGCGGTTTGCCTCCTCCTCCATAACCTCGTCCCCGGCGGCTCCGCAAGGCAGTGGGTGAACCTCCTCGGCGATCACGTCCAGCACGGGGGAAGGGCGACGATCGTCGCGCCCTGGGGACCCCTCGGCGAGACCGCCGAGGACGCGGGCATAAAGGTCGTCCACCACGGGTGGCACGAGCGCACTCCGCATGGCTGCGACGGCGTCTGGCCGATCCTCGCCGAGCATGACGTCGCCGTGGTCCACTGGGATCACCGCGTCATGCACGCCTTCGAGCCCGCACTCGCCACCTGCGGACGGGCGGCGCTGACCGTGCACCAGGCACCCCAGGCGCTCTCCCGCTGGTTCGGGCCTGAGGCCGTGACCAGCGCCCGGGTGCCGCTCGAACAGGCGGTCAGCGCGCGCCGGGCGACCGTGCTCGTACGCGGCGAGTGGCACCGCGAGCGGATCGCCTCGGCCTTCGACCTGCCCGAATCCCAGCTGCGGCTGCTGCCGGCCTCGATCCCACTGCCGTCGGCACCGGCACACCCGGCGAGCGCAGAGCCCGCAGAGGTACTGGCGCTGACGCGCCTCTCAGCCGAGAAGGCGGCAATCGTCCAGCTAGCCGCGGAGCTGGTGCGAGCGCGACTCGACTCAGGGCAGGAGTGCCACCTGACTATCGCCGGCGACGGCCCCTGGCGCGACGGCGCACTCGCGCTCTGCGAAAGTCGTCTACCGGCCCGCAGCTGGAGACTCGAGCCGGCGCCAACCGATCCGCTCAACCGCCTCGCCGCCGCGGATCTGGTGGTAACGCAGGGCCTGACCACGCTGGAGGCGGCGGCGCTCGAACGGCGGGTTGTGGTCGCGCGCCCGCTCGACGACAACCGTGCCGCGGGGGTCGTGCTTTCGCCCGCCGGTTACGACGCGGCCGCGGGCGACCCCTTCGGTCGGCCCCCGCTGAGCGACGACCCGCGGCAACTCTGGAGGGAGATCCTCGCCCTCAACAATCGCGATCTGCGCCGGTTGCGTCGGTTGGTGGCGCGAAGGAACAGCCTGACGGAGACCTCGTCCGCGCTCAGCGCGGCGCTACGCAGCACTCTTCAGCCAGCGGGAAAAGGCTCCAGGCCCGCGTGCCAGGGCCCGGGCGGGTAGGTGTGGATGCCGCTCTCGTCCATCTCCCACTGCAACCGCTTGAACAGCTCGCCGGCGTTTTTCAGGGCCGTCTTCAGTTCGTCTTCGGTCCGCTCCTCCAGCCGCCAGAGGAACCAGAGCTGGCGGTCGTTGATCCCGAAATCGATCTCCCCGGTCATCGTCGTCACCCAGTCGAGGAAGCCAGGGCTGAACAGCTCGCGCAGCGAGACCGGGTCGTACTCCTTCGGCACCGTCGCCCAGAAGCGTTTGTTGAAGTCGAGCGACTCGAACTCGACCTTGCGTGAGAAGCGCTGGGTAACGACCTCGTGCCCCTCGATCGACTCGACGTTGAAGGCGGGCACGACCTGGGCGAGGTCGGGCATGTGCGCCTTGGCGAGCAGCGCTGTCGGCAGCACCGCCTTGTTGAAGAGGCTTCCGACTTCCTTTTCGTCGGCGTCGCAGCAGGAGCCCCAGAAACCCTCACTGAGCTGGCCGGTGAGGCGGTTGACGCCGCCGACGCAGAGCGCCACCGGCCCGTCTTTGGGGTTAATCCCGCCGACCTCCTCGTAGGTGAGCCCGTTGCGCTCGCCATAGCGGCGCACCGCCTCGGTCCACTCCTGCGCTTCCTGCTTGGCTCCCATCGCCCGATCCTAAGCGGGAGCGCCGGCGATCGGCGTTAGGATGGGCTTCTACCCGGTCGACCACAGGAGCCCTTCATGACCATCGCCCTCATCGTCATCGTCGCGATCATCGTTATCGCGGTCTTCTACTTCATCGCGAAGCGCAACTCGTTCATCTCTTCGCGCAACCGGGTCGACGAGTCCTGGAGCGGCATCGACGTCCAGCTCAAACGGCGCCACGACCTCGTCCCCAACCTGGTCGAGACGGTCAAGGGCTACGCCGAGCACGAGAGCCAGACCTTCGAGAAAACCACCCAGGCCCGTGCCGCGGCGATGCAGGCGGAAAGCGTCGCGGAGACGGCCCAGGCCGAGCAGAAGCTGACCCAGGCGCTGGCCGAGGTGAAAGCGGTCGCCGAGAACTACCCGACCCTGCGGGCGACCGAGAACTTCCAGCAGCTCAGCCGCAACCTCTCCGAGCTCGAGGACGAGATCCAGGCCTCGCGCCGGATCTACAACTCCAACGTCCAGGCCTACAACACGGACATCGAACAGTTCCCGGGCTCGATCGTCGCCAATGCCGGCAACTTCGAGGAGCGCGAGTTCTTCGAGATCGCCGACGCCGAGCGCGAGCCGGTCGCCGTCGACTTCGGCACCAAGTAAAGCTCTTCTAGAATTCGGTTATGACCGCGACCCAAGAAGTCACCCTCTGGATCTGCGACAGCTGCGGGTTCATCTACGACCCCGCCGTCGGCGACCCCGACGGCGGCATCCCGCCCGGCACCGCCTTCGAGGACATCCCCAAGGACTGGTTCTGCCCGGTCTGCGGTGCCCGCACCTCGGACTTCCGCCCGCTGGAGCCGGGCGAGGCCTAAGCCTCGATCCCCGCGGGTCCCTGCTGTGACCTACGACTACGACTGGCTCGTCGTCGGCTCCGGCTTCGGGGGCTCGGTCTCGGCACTGCGCCTGGCTGAAAAGGGCTACAACGTCGGCGTGCTCGAGTGCGGCAGCCGCTTCCGCGACGAGGACTTCGCCGAGTCGACCCTGCGCGAACCGCGACGCTACTTCTGGATGCCGAAGCTGGGGATGCGCGGAGTGCTGCGGATCAGCTTCTTCAAGGACGTCCTCGTCGTCTCCGGCAGCGGCGTCGGCGGCGGCAGCCTCGGCTACGCGAACACGCTCTACCGGGCGCGGCCCTCGTTCTTCGAGGATCCGCAGTGGGCCGAGATGGACAACTGGGAGCTGGCCCTCGCCCCTCACTACGACACCGCCGAGCGGATGCTCGGGGTCACCGAGTACGAAGGGATGGGTCCCGCCGACAAGCTGCTGCAGGAATACAGCGAGGAGATCGGGGTCGGCGAGACCTTCACCAACACCCGCGTCGGCGTCTTCTTCGACGAGCCCGGCAAGGAGGTCCCGGATCCCTACTTCGAAGGCGAGGGACCCGACCGGACCGGCTGCATGCGCTGCGGCAGTTGCATGGTCGGTTGCCGCCACGGCGCCAAGAACACGCTGGTCAAGAACTACCTCTGGTTCGCCGAGAAGCTCGGGGTCAGGGTCTTCCCCGAACGCCAGGTGACCGAGATCCGGCCGTTGGGCGCGGCCGACGGCTCCGACGGCTACGCGGTCACGGTCGAGCGCTCCGGCTCCTGGTTTCACCGCGGGCGCACGACGCTGACGGCGAAGTCGGTGGTCGTCGCCGCCGGGGCTCTCGGCACCAACCACCTGCTCGCCAACTGCAAGCACAGCGGCGCCCTACCGCGGCTCTCCGACCAGGTCGGCGCCGTCGTCCGCACCAACTCGGAGTCGATCCAGGCAGTTACCGCCCTCGACGACGAACGTGACTTCAGCCGCTCGGTCGCGATCACCTCCAGCATCTACCCGGATCCCGACACCCACATCGAGGTCGTCACCTACGGCCAGGCCGGCGATGCGATGAACGGCCTCTTTACGACGATGACGGGAGCCGGGACGAAACTGACCCGGCCACTGAAGTGGCTGGCGGCGACGCTGGCGCATCCGCTGCAGGCACTGCGCGGCCTGATCCCCTTCAAGTGGTCGCAGCGGACGGTGATCCTGCTGGTCATGCAGACCGTCGACGCGGCGATGCACCTGAAGCCGAAACGCAAGCTGTTCGGCCGCGGTGTCCGCCTGCGGACCGAGCAGGACTCACTGCGCCCGAACCCGACCTTCATCCCCGCCGCCGAGCAGGTGACCCGCTGGGTAGCCAAGCGCACCGGCGGCATGGCCCAGAGCGCGCTGACCGAGTCGCTACGCAACACCCCGACGACCGCCCACATCCTCGGCGGCGCCGTGGTTGCTCCCGACGCCGCGCGCGGCGTCGTCGACGGCGCCAACCGCGTCTACGGATACGAGAACCTGCTGGTCTGCGACGGGGCGGCGATCCCGGCCAACCCGGGCGTCAACCCGAGCCTGACGATCACCGCCAAGGCCGAGCATGCGATGAGCCTGATCCCTCCCAAAGAGGGAGCCGAACCGCGCCACCTGCCGGAGGCGGCGCGGCCGGCAACTCCTGTCGCTCGCTAGCGACCTGCCTTAGCTAGCAGCGGCGAGGCGCTGGGCGACGAAGTCCCAGTTGACGACGTTCCAGAAGGCGTCGAGGTATTCCGGGCGCTTGTTCTGGTACTTGAGGTAATAGGCGTGCTCCCAGACGTCGCAACCGAGCAGCTCGGTGGAGCCGGCGGAGATCGGCGCGTCCTGGTTCGGCGTTTTCGCCACCGCGAGACCGGAGCCGTCGTGGACGAGCCAGGCCCAACCGGAGCCGAACTGGCCGATCCCGGCGTTTTTGAACTCCTCCTTGAAGGCGTCGAAGGAGCCGAACTTGGCGTCGATCGCGGCACCGAGGTCGCCGCTCGGGGCGCCACCGCCGTCGGGGCTGAGCATCTGCCAGAAGAGCGAGTGGTTGTAGTGGCCGCCGGCGTTGTTGCGGACCGGGCCCTGCTTGTCGGCGGGCAGGCTGGAGAGGTTCTTCAGCACGTCCGCGACGTCGCGGTCGGCCCACTCGGTGCCCTCGAGCGCGGCGTTCGCTTTGTCGACGTAGGCCTGGTGATGCTTGTCATGGTGGACACGCATCGTCGCCTCGTCGATGTGCGGCTCGAGCGCGTCGTAGGCGTACGGGAGATCGGGAACGGAGAAAGGCATCTGGTGACTCCTATGTTCGATTTCGAAGTGGAGTACGGAGCCTAGCGACGGGGCAGGGCCAGGGTAGGCAGGGCGGTGGCGCCCGTCGCCGGGGAAACCTCCGCTTCTTCGAGTTCCTCGCCGGCCGGGCCGAACAGCGCCCGCGGGACGATGTCCGGGTCTCCCCCGGTCCAGGCGTTGAAGCGATACCAGGACGGCTTCGCCTTGCGGCTTTCGGTCAGCAGTCCGGCCGAGCGGCAGAAGAGGCAGCCGCCGCCTTCGTCGGTCCAGGTGAACCACCAGGCCCCACCTATGCGCCAGCGCTCGCGGTTGGCTGAGAGCATCGCGAAGGCCTGCGAGAGCTGGCTCGCCTGGCCTTGGAGGCCGCGCTCCCAGCGGGTCGGGCCACTGCGCGAGCCCCAGCCGAGCTCGGTCACCAGGATCGGCTTCCTGGCGTCGCCGTTGCGGCGCATGATCCGGCGCAGGTTCTCCAACTGCGCCCCCATCGCGCGGGCGCGAGCGACGTAAGGGTGCAGGGCGACGCCGTCGAAATGGCGCTTGATGTCCCGCGCCCGGTAGAGGCGCGAGAGGAATTCACCGGAGGCCGCATTGGGCGGCACCTGCAAGGGGCGCCCGAAGAAACCGCCGACGATCACCTTGGCGCCGGGGTCGACGCCGTGCAGGGCGCGGCCGGAGATGCGGATCAGCTTCGCGAACTCGAGCGGGTCGACCGGGTCGGCGAAGGTGACGATGTTCGGCTCGTTCCAGATCTCCCAGCGCTGGATCGGCAGGTAAGGCAGCTCGGGGTTCTCCTTCCAGAAAGTGCCTTCGGGCCCGTAGCGCTTCGCAGCCTGGCGCAGCAGCCGACTCCAGCCCCAGCGCTGCCAGGCGCTCCTCACCGGCAGGTCGATCACCTGTTCGGCGGCCCATTCCGGGGTGCCCCAGATGAACGGCATCACCTCGATTTCCTCTTCGGCCGCCAGCATCACCTCGCGGTCGAAGCCGGACCAGTCGGAGTTCGCCTCGGTCGGAGGCCTGCTCTGCACCGAGGACCAGTAGATCGGCAGTCGCACGCTGCCGACCCCCGCTTCCTGCATCAACCTGAAGTCCTTGCCGTTGGCGGCGCTCTGCGGCGAGACGCCGATGAACCCGTCTGGCAGATAGGCATGGGCCGAGGCCGGCGCGATCGCCGCCACCAGCACCAGAATCAGGGTGATCTTCCGCATCATCGACTTACTTGAACAGGCCCCCCGGGCAAAGTAGCGGCCGGGCCGGGCGAGGGCGGAACGGCCTTCGCGTCCCGCTCTGAGATAATCGCCGCTCTCGGGGCGTGGCGCAGCCTGGTAGCGCGCACCGTTCGGGTCGGTGAGGTCCCCGGTTCAAATCCGGGCGCCCCGATGAAGACAGTAGGTTCCGGCCGTTTCGTAAATTCGCAAGCGGCTTTGAGGTCGCGGATTGCGACCTCAAACGTCAGCCGTGGCGAGCATCGCTACCGCAGGCCGGGCCGTGAGACCTTGAACTTCTGGCCGAGGTTCGGATCCCCGTTGGGATCCTGGATCAGGTCGCCGGCAATCGTCACTCCGGCGAGGTCCGCACCACGCGGGGGTCGCGGCAGGCAGAGGTCATGCATGTTGTCGGCGTTGAACGAGGTTTCGTGGTCGTAGAGATCGGCGATTTCTAGAGGCGCGACTGCGGCGGTCTCGCCGTTCGGCAGCCCGTAGAGGGCGCGGTAGGACGCGGCGACCGAGGCTCCGACCTCTTCACCGGTCGGATAGGCGGTGAGGCCGTTGGACCACATCACGCGCACGAAGGTCCTGCCGACCGCGCAGCGATTGCGATCGCCCCGGTAGACGGAGGGCATCAGGGTCCACGCATCGACGATGTAGGGCCCGGCGGGCAGTGGATCCACGCCGACTTTCGGCAAGTGCCCGACCCGCCGCCACCCACTCGCACCCGGAGCCTTGCCCTGCAGCCCCCCGACCAGTCGGATCGCAACCGGCGTCGGGCCTTCCGGTTCGCCGAAGTCGCCGATCAGATTCACCGTCTGGGCCTCGTCCGACTCGTTCGGCGGAAACTGGAGAGCGCAGGTCGGTTTCGCGGCGCTGCCGTCGCTGCGGACGATTCGGAAGTCGGCAGCCTGGATCGAGGCGCGCCGGATGAACCAGCTGAAGGTGACCGGGATGTTGTCGAGCCCCTGCGCCCCGTTGGGACAGCCGACCGCATTGTTGGTGCCCCAAGACGCGCTCAGGGTCCTCGGCTCGGGACGCACGCTCGACCTGTCCCGGTCGGCCGCCGCGGGCGACGCCCAAGCAAGGAGGGCCGCTCCAAGCACCGCGAGGGCGCATCCGGATGGTCCGACGTTCCTCTTGGCCCGCTCGATGGCCTTGGCGTAGACGGCACCGCTCACCGCCACGACCTCAGCTGATCGCTCAGATGCCCACAGGCGCGGACGGTCAGGGCCATGATCGTCAGGGTCGGGTTGCGGTGGCCGCTGGAGGTGAAGCTCGCGGCGTCGGTGACGAAGAGATTCGGCACGTCCCAGGACTGGTTGTGGGAATTGAGGACGGAGGTCGCGGAGTCGCTGCCCATCCGCGCGGCTCCCATCTCGTGGGCCGAAGATCCCGGGGGCGCGAGCTCGGTGACTTCGTGGTTGACCTCGAACCCGGCCGCATCGAGCATCTCGCGCAGGGTCGCGACCTGGTCCCGCGCCATCGCCAGCTCGTTCTCCCCGTGACGAGCATGGATGCGCAGCGTCGGAATCCCCCAGGCGTCGAGGCGCTCGCGGTCCAGCACCACCCGGTTGTCGGGGTTCGGTAGCACCTCGCCGAAGGTGCCCATCCAGAAGCGGTCTTTGACGGCGCGGCGGAGGCGCCCGGCGCGGACCCAGACGGTCTCCACCCCCATCTCGATCCCGTAGCCACGCAGGAAGTCCTCGCGGGGCTCGGTGACGTTGCGGAAGCCGGCGATGAAGGCGCCATTGCCGCTGGGCTCGTAGTCCCGCCCCGCCCGCGGCGCGGCCGACCCCTCGAGGTTGATGCCGTAGGTGTGATCCATCAGGTAGCGGCCGAGCGCCCCCGAGGAGTTGCCCAGCCCGTGCGGGTGGTCGCTGCTCGCGGAGTTCAGCAGCAGGCGCGTCGACTCCAATGCCGAAGCGCACAGCACCACCGCGCGCCCTTCGATCTCGCGCCGCTCCCCGCTCTGCCGGTCGACGACGCCGACGCCGGTCACCCGCTCCCCACCCGGCCCGACCAGCACCCGCTCCGCGATCGTGTCGGCGAACACGGTCAGCAGGCCGGTCTGGAGGGCGACCCCGAGCGGTCGCGTCGGCGCGTGGCATGCCTGCGGGGTCCCTTCGACCACCCGCCCCGGCCAACGACGCTCGACCGTCTGCTTGAAGGCGCGCTCGGCGGCGACCAGCGGGGTGCGCCCGACGCCGAGGAACTGCTCGACGTAGCTGTAGGCCGGGGCGAGGTCGGCGGCCGAGATCGGCCAGTCCTCGCCGACCCCGTCCCGCGAGGCAGCCTTGAACTCGTCGTCGCGCATGCGAGGTGAGGTTCGGCCCCAGACATGCAGCCTCCCGCCGACCTGGCGACTGCGGATCCAGCGGTACTCGGTGCCATCGCCAACCCCATACGGGTTGTCGAGGTCGTCGACGAAGAGGTGGGCGGTCGCCTCGGTGCAGGCGTAGGACGCGGACTGCACCGGGCGCCGCTCCAGTCCGCTGCCGCCGGGCACCGCCGCGGGCGGGCCGGCGTCCAGGAGCGCGACCCGCAGCCCCCTTGCGGTCAGCTCTTTCGCCGCCCAGCCACCCGCGGCGCCGGCGCCGACGACAACCACGTCGTGCTGGGTCAGGCGAGGCTCCAGTCGAAGAGAACGCCGATCCGGGCCCGGTCGGCCTGCGCCAGCGAGGCGTACAGAGCCGGGGCGTCCTGGGGAGGGACCCGCTGCGTGATCAGGTCATCGACGACGACGCTCCCGTATTGCAAGGCCTCGAAGAACTGCGCCGCCATCCGCCGGCGGCCGTCGGCATCGGCGTGCTCGAAGTGGGCGCCGACCACGCGCAGGCCGTTGAGCAGGAGCTCTGGAGCGAGCCGCTGCTGGGCCGGGTGCCCTGCATCGCCGAGCAGGACGACGGTGCCGTGGCGCCGGGCCAGCTTCAGGGCGTCGGCGAAGACGGGCTCGCTGCCGGTGACGTCGAAGACGACTGCCGCCCCCTCCCCATTCGTCTGCGCCAGGACCTCGTCCCGGGCGCCGGCGGCGTCGGCGGCGATCGCGTGGGAGGCACCGTGGGCGAGGGCGGCGTCGAGCCGGGGCCCGGCGCCCGCCACGACGATCACCCGCTCGGCTCCGGCCACCCGCGCCAACTGCGCGACCAGCTGACCGAGGACGCCGGTGCCGAGCACCACCACCGAGTCGCTGGGAGCGATCTCCGCGGCGGCGATCCCGAGCTGGGCGATCGAGGCCAGGGCGAACCAGGAGGCGTCCTCGTCGCTGACCCCATCGGGCACCGGGATCAGCAGATCCTCCGGGACGACAGCTCGCTGGGTGTGAGGAGCGTGGGTACAGACACGGGCGCCCCGCTCGGTGACGCCGACGAAGCTGTAGCCGGGGTGAAACGGGTAGGTGACCCACTCGTCCCAGTGCGTGCCCGGGTCGAAGTCCCGCTCGAGGCAGGTGCGCTCGGTGCCGGTGCTGATCAGCGAGCAGCGCGCCTCCAACAGCGCATCGCCCCTGCCCGGCCGACGCAGCCGTTCTTGGCGCATCTCGACCTGCCCAGGTCCCGTGAAAACGACCGACAGGCTCTTGGGGCCGCGGAGTTGCGCCGGCACGCCCTAACGTCCGCCCGGGGCGGAACTGCCCGGGCTACTGAACCT
>Ga0190264_10000021_pt1 | contig 22890 bp, 15 predicted proteins | sample Popmic112T_FD_136651 | JGI IMG/M metagenome (GOLD analysis project Ga0190264, IMG submission 136651) | Populus adjacent soil microbial communities from riparian zone of Indian Creek, Utah, USA - 112 T | ecosystem: Environmental > Terrestrial > Soil > Riparian zone | place: USA: Utah | collected... | reverse complement strand
CGATGTGGAGAGTCCGCTTGAGAATTTGCGTCGCGAAGAAACAGATTGTTCCTGCGGAAAGTCCGATGAACACCGCGCCGAGCGGGCCCACGTAGCCGGATGCGGGAGTGATAGTGCCGAGGCCGGCAACCATGCCGGTGACAACACCCAGCATTGACGGCTTTCCGAATTTGACCCACTCGATGATCATCCACGCGAGCGCTCCGGCCGAAGCACCCATGTGCGTGGTAAGCATGGCCATGCCCGCGGAACCATTCGCGGCGAGCGCGCTGCCAGCGTTGAAGCCGAACCAGCCCACCCAGAGCATTCCAGCGCCAGCGACCGTGAGCGGCAGGCTGTGCGGCGCCATAGCTGTTTCCGGAAATCCGCGGCGACGGCCGAGCACCAGCGCGCAAACCAGCGCGGCGACACCCGCGCTCACGTGCACAACAATGCCGCCCGCGAAATCCATGACGCCGAGTTTGGCCAGCCAGCCACCGCCCCACACCCAGTGCGCCAAGGGGACGTAGACAAAAAGCAGCCAGAGAACGGTAAATCCCAGAACGGCAGAGAAACGCATGCGTTCGGCGAAGCCGCCGATGACCAGGGCAGGCGTGATGATGGCGAAGGTCATCTGGAACATGAAGAACAGGGTTTCGGGGATGGTGCCGCTGAGCGCTTCACGCGTCACTCCGAACAGGAAAGCCTTATCGAGTCCACCGATGAAAGGCTGCGCGGCACCGCCGTCGGAGAAAGTCAGGGAGTAGCCGACGGCCAGCCACAGCAGCGACACAACACCGGTAATGGCGAAGCACTGCAAGAGAATGGAGAGCACGTTCTTGGCGCGAACCAGGCCGGCGTAGAACAACGCGAGACCCGGGAGGGTCATGAACAGGACCAGGGCCGTCGCGGCAATGATCCAGGCGGTGTCGCCGGTATCAGCGGAAGGCGTGGCGGATGCCGCCTGCGCAACTGAAAGTAATGGGCACAGCAGCAAGCCGAGCGCCGCCGGCACCCGGATAGATAGAGCACGCATTTTTCGATCCCCTCTTGCCAGTGGCTTGCGCCACATTCTCAAACGCCGGCCCGCTGCCCGAACTAGCAGGGGGTATTGTTAGTAATCAGCACGAACTTCGAATCAACGGCCTGCCGCTGGAAGGGCAGCAGTATCGTCAGGGGCTCGCGCCCCACTCACAAACGCCGCCCCGCTGCTCGGAAGGAGCAGCGGGTCGTCGCAGATGCAATTTAGAAAGTCGTTCCGCCCTTACAGGGCGCTGTTATCCGTCTCGCCCGTACGGATACGGATGACGCGATCGATATCGGTAATGAAAATCTTGCCGTCGCCGACCTTGCCGGTCTTGGCGGCCTTGAGAATGGCTTCCACCACTTGGTCGGTGAGATCGCTGCGCACGGCAACTTCAATTTTGGTTTTCGGGACGAAGTCGACGACGTATTCCGCGCCGCGATAGAGCTCAGTGTGGCCGCGCTGGCGACCAAAGCCCTTAACCTCCGTCACCGTCATGCCGGAAACGCCTATCTCGGACAGCGCTGCACGTACGTCGTCGAGTTTGAAAGGCTTGATGATGGCGGTGACCAATTTCATTTCTTTTCTCCCAATTCTTTAGTGCCAGTTCTTCAAATAAATTCGGGGACGCCGACGTCGGCGAGCCTTAATCGCAGTGCACCTTCCGTGCCAGTATCCCGAAAGCCCACAAACGCGGCAATTTCGTTATTGGCCGTCCAGGCAGCTTTTTCCAGAGCACTAAATTAGCGCGCCCAAACAACTGCCGCCCAAGAATGGTGCGGAAACCCGGATGAAGTACTCTCTCTTATCTATATGGCGATCCATCGAATAGCGATAGTCGGCGCTGGACAGGCCGCAGCGCAAGCGGTCGAGACTCTGCACAAGCGCGGTCACCAGGGCTCTATCACTCTGGTGGGCGACGAAGCGCTGCTGCCCTATCAGCGTCCGCCGCTATCAAAGAAGTTTCTGGCCGGAACGCTGGATCGGGATCGGCTGCTCATACGGCATGCGGCCCACTACACCGATCACGCCGTCGATCTGCGGCTGGGTTTTGCGGTGGCGAACATCGACCGGGTGCGGCGGCGAGTCGAGATCACCGACGGCAGTTCAGTCGAATATGACGGGCTGCTGCTGGCCACCGGCAGTCATCCGCGTCTGTTGCCTCTGCCCGGCGCCGAACTTGCCGGTGTGCACTACCTGCGAACCGTAGCGGACGTAGACCGGCTGCGCGCCGAGCTGGCGCCCGGGCGGCGCGTGGTCATCATCGGCGGCGGTTATATCGGCCTCGAAGTGGCCGCGACCTGTCGGGAAGCCGGACTCAACGTAACGGTGCTCGAGGCGGCGGACCGCGTGATGAATCGTGTGGTCAGTCCCGCGGTGTCTGCATTCTATGAGGCTGAGCACGCGAGGCACGGTGTCCACATTCTGTGTGGCGCCCGCGTGGACGCATTGGTGCCGGGCCGGGAAACCGGGAAAACTTCAGAAGTTTTCCCGGTTTCCCGGCCCGGCACCTATCGAGTTGCCACGGTACGGCTCGAGGACGGTCACGAAGTCCCGACGGATTTCGTGCTGGTCGCCATCGGCGTGTTGCCCACCGATGCATTGGCCCGCGCGGCCGGACTCGAGTGCGACAACGGCATACTGGTCGACGAATACTGCCGGACATCGGATCCGAACATCTGGGCCGCCGGCGACTGCGCGCGGCATCCGAGCATTCACTACAGAACGCGCGTGCGGCTCGAGTCCGTGGACAACGCTTTCGAACAGGGCACCAGCGCCGCGCTCAACATGCTCGGCATCCGGACCCTTCACGACAAGGTGCCCTGGTTCTGGTCGGATCAATTCGATCTGAAGATGGTTATCGTGGGGTTGTCCACGGCGCATGACGAGGTGGTGCTGCGGGGAGATCCGGCGAGCCGCGCCTTCAGCGTGTGTTATCTGCGGGACGGTGAGCTGATCGCGGTGGAGACCATCAACCACACCAAGGATCAGATGGCGGCTCGCAAGTTGATCCCGTTGCGGGCACGGCCGGACCTGGCGAAGCTCGCCGACGTGAGCATTCCGCTCAAGGAAACCGTCTGAGCCTATCTGCCTGCCGCAGGCTTGTCGGAGGGTGAGATCCGCGGCGCCAATCCGGAATTCGCAGGGTTGGTCGACGTGTCCAGATCGACCATCCCACTCACCACCATCCCCGACCGCTGCCTGACCGCCGCGAGCAGTTTGTCGAATGCATCACTGAAGAGCTGCAAGCCCTGCTCGAGCAGCAGGTCGGTGACTTCCTTGATCGGGATGCCCTCCTTTGCCAGCTGCGACATCGTCTCCTCCGCACCTTCCACGTCCTCGAAGAGGCTGGCGCGCACGAGGCCGTGATCGCGGAATGCGGCCAACGTGGCGGGTGGCAGAGTGTTCACCGTGTCGGGGCCGATGAGTTCTTCGACGTAAAGCACATCACGATATTCCGGATTCTTTGTGCCCGTACTGGCCCACAAGACCCGCTGGGTCTGAGCGCCAAGATACGAGAGAGCATTCCAGCGTGGTCCCTCAAACAGCTCTCCATACCGCCGGTACGTGAGCCTGGCGTTGGCGATCGCCACCTTGCCGAGCAGGCTGCGCGAGAGGTTCTGCCGCCTTATCCGTTCATCCACGATCGAATCGATCCTGCTGATGAAGAAACTCGCGACGCTGGCAATGCCTTCGACATCTGCTCCACTGGCGACGCGATCCTCCAGGCCCGCCAGGTAAGCTTCGACAACCTCTTCGTATGTATCCTGCGAAAACAGCAGCGTGACATTGACGTTGATCGCTTCGCTTATCAGTTGGCGAATGGCAATGATTCCTTCGGGCGTGGCAGGCACCTTGATCATGAGATTCGGCCGCGCCACCGCCTTCCACAGCCGGCGTGCTTCCTCGATGGTTCCTCGCGCATCCCGCGCCAGCTTTGGCGAGACCTCCAGGCTCACATAGCCATCGCGCCTTGCGGTCCGGTCGTATGTGGGCAACAGCACCAGGGCGGCATCCCGTATGTCGCTCACCGCGATCGATTCGTAGATTGCCTTGGCGTCGAGCGAGCGAGAGCCCGCCTCCGCCAGCACATCGCTGTAGTCCGTGCTGCCGGCAATGGCCTTCTCGAAAATGGCGGGGTTCGACGTCACGCCACGGACGCCATCCTCGTCGATGAGTCGCTGCAGCTCACCATCGGCGATCAGGTCGCGGCGGATGTAGTCCAACCACACGGACTGGCCGTGAAATTCAAGAGCTTCCAGTGGATTTCCCATGGCGTACCAGTTGACCAGTCTCCGGCCGGACGCGATATAAGGATTAGCTCCAATTGCGGTTTGCGCCAGGCACCGCGCAACATTCGTTTCCCATCTGCCGTGAAGCAGTTAGGCCGGCTTTCGCCAGCGCGCGAACACCCGTTCGATATCGCCGTTCGCATCGTCTCCCACGATGCCACTCATGAGCTCGCGCCCGAGCTCACGGTAACTGTCGAACTGCATCTCGCCGTAGAACTGGTTGGACGTGGGCTGGTTGGGAAACTCCGGGTTCGTGCGCCAGTAGCCGTAGATGTCGGCGCCCAGGTTCTTGCGCAACAACGCCTTGAGATACAGGATTTCGCCGTGGCTGCCGTCGGCGTAATTCACGCGCCCTAACAGGTGCGCCTGCGTGCGCAGTCCCGTGCCGCCGTCGGCCAGCCCGTCCGCGCAGATTTCGACACTGGCGCCGAGATCCGCGCGCGCGCGCTGCACCGCCTGGCCCAGGTCGGCGAGCGTGGTGTCCGGATCCGCGCCCGCGTCGCTCACGACGATATAGCGGCAGCGCCGGCGCAGCAGCTCGTACAGACCGAGATTCTCGAAATGCCCGCCGTCGGCGAGGTGGATACGCGCGTCTTTCTCGTCGAGACCGACGCCGAGCATTTCACGCATCATGAGGTGATACCAGGCCGGCCAGCGAAGCCGTCGCGGTTCATGCCGTGGATTGGCCACCCAGATTCCGAGGCGGACGTTCAGCAGCGCCATGAGAAAACTGACCGCGCGCGATTTCGTTGCATAGGTGTCGGGATCCACCGCGGCGCCGGACACCGAGAATGCGGTCGACAGCGTGAGCTCGCCGCGCAGGTAACTCGAGGTGCGCCGGTATCCGGTGGCGCTCGACCCGCAGTACAGCGGCGTCAGGATCATGTTCTCGCCATTGCGTGCGCGCAGCTTGGCGTTGGTCGAACTCGTGGTGTTCAGCGTCGTGTTGATGATGTGAAAGGGCCCGCCCGCGGCGGCGCGCACGTCGGTGAGCCGGAACAGCATCGGGTGACTGGCGGCGCCACCATGGTCGTCGCCCACTTCCGGCAGAAACGCTTCGGCCAGCCGGCTGCGGTAATAGCTGTGCATGGAGACGGCATTGATGTCGCAAACCAGCGCGAACAGCGCCGAGGCCGCGAGCCACGCCATGAATGCGGGCGTCGCCAGCAGATTCGTGTGGTGCGCAAGATGGTAGAGAGCGGTGAACAGGCCGCAGAGCACGAGCGCCAGACCCGCGACCGCGAACATCCCCGCGTGCTCGCCCTGCTTGTTGGCCTGGCGTACCGACAACATGCCGGTGATCAGCGGCACGATCCAGGTGAGATGGCGGGTGAGCTCCTGCGCGAAGTCGACGCGCAGAAACATGGCGACAGTCTCCTCGATACCCGCCAGCACCGGCAACAATCCAATGCCGATAAACGTGAGGCCCCCGCCCAGCAGCTGACCGAGCCGCTGGCGCAGGTATTGACCGGCGCTGAGCTGGCGGAGCGGCGGCAATATGGTGCTCAGCGCGAACGCAAGCGTGGCCAATAGATAGAGCGCCAGCAGGGCCACACCGGCGATGGCAATCAGCATGAAGCCATCGTGCGAGGGCACCGCCCCCGCGCCGGGCATGCGGAGCTCGGGCGGCCAGCGGAACTCGAACCAGTCGCCGGAGGCGAGCCCGATCAGCAGCAGGATGACGGGCAGCAGCACGAAGAGATTGAGCAACGTGCCCGACAGGATGCTGGCCGCGAGCGTCCAGCCCGACAGCCCCTTGCCGGTGATCAGGTAGCGGCCGTGGGCACGCAACCAGTCCAGCACCGTACCGGTTCCGTCGGCCAGCGGCACATCACCCAGGTGCTGCGAGGAATTCGCCGGTACGTGCGCGCGCAACCAGGTCAGGCAGGACGCGATGTAGCCCCCACCGGAGACCGACGATAGATAGTCGGTGCGCGCGAGCAGCCCGCTGCGCGCCAACACCTGTAATACGCCCATGTTGAACGCGGCGGAGCGGATGCCACCGCCCGACAGCGCCAGCCCGAGCAGTGGCGCGTCCTGCGGCACCGACCCGGTGGAGGCGCGACGCTCGCGGATCCAGGCCGACTCCGCCTGTTCGACGGCGGCGAAATCGGGGCTGTAGTCAGCGGTGTGCGTCGCGCGCGACGCATCACTCACAAGATTTCTCCACGCAACCGGCATTGGGGTGGTTGATAGTCGGCGGGAGTCGCCGGCAGATCCCGATGGACCTTGAGGTACTCGATGATGTCGAACCGCTGCTCGTCGGTGAGCTCGGGTCCGATGACGCCGTGCGGCAATGGGTTGGCCTTCGGGTCCTGCAGATGCTTCGCCCAGGTAGGCGCGTCCGCCGCGAATGCGTGACCGGTGTTGTGATTGCCGGAAATGCTGGTGTCGAGCCAGAAGCCGTCATCATCGCCATCGTCATCCGGCGTCGTCACGAAACCGACGTGCAGCGGATCGTACTCACGCCGGCCAACGAAGAACTTCGTATCGCGCTTCGCGGGCGGCAACAGCATCTGGTACAGCGTGGGCACCGAGCCGTTGTGCAGAAATGGCGCTGTGGCCCACACGCCTTCGAGCGGGCGCGGCTTGTAGCCGGCGATCTGTTGCGGCAGGTCGAGCGTTCCGAAGCCCTCGATGCATTGCTGCGTGGCGTAGTCGATGCCGTTGTCGGCGTAGTAACGGTTCTTGATCAGTATGCCGACGAGGTTGAGCGCAACGCCTTCGGTGAGGCTCTTCACATCGAGCCCCGCCAGCGTGCGCTCGATGTTCTTGCCGCCCTCGCGCAGATCCCACAGCAGGTTCACGACATGGCATTCGAGCGCGCAGTCCAGCGGATCCGCCGGGCGCCAGTCCACCTCGGGCAACTTCGCCGGCAGGGGCAGCGGCGCGACCAAGGCCGCGTCGATGCGCGCGAACAGCTCCGCTGGAATCGCCGGATTCGCCGCGGCATCCGGATCTGGATGGTCCCTGGTCAGGTTGTAGAGCTCCACAATCTCCTTGGGGATTCTCTGGACCATGGCGCTGTTGTCCTTGTTTTCCTCCTTGATCATCAGGCGCACAACCTCGCGCATGCGGAAACGTACGTCGCGCAGCAGCTGGCGCGTGAGCAGCGGCCGCAGCGCGGCCTGCAGCTCGGCGTTCGAGAGTCCGGTGGCGGAAAGGTCGTAGCGCCGGTTCATGAATCCCATGGCCGCATTCGGGTCGGTGCCGATGTGATCGAGCGGGATCACCTCCATGCGCCACTCGACTCCGTTCGGCTTGAGTGGCGCATTGGCCAGCGAGCGCTCGGTCTCGGCGAGGTGCGGGCCATGACATTCCTGGCAGCGCAGTTCGAAGAGCTCCTTGCCGCGCGCGGCCTTGTCACGATCGACGGCGCCCAGTATCTGCTCGGGCCAGTCTGGCGGGCGCAGACGTTGCAGCGTCTGCTCGATGCGATGCAGGCCGCGGATGTCCACCGAAGTGCGGAAACGTTCGCCGGGCGGCAACGGCTGCCCCATCGAGCTGACCAGCGGCACGATGGCGCCAACGCCCAGCGCCTCGCCGACATTGCGCGCCAGCGGCTGCGACACCGAACCGTTGTACTGAACCCAGTCGAACTTCCAGATGTTCCACACGTATGGATAACTCACCGGCGAGTCGCCAAGCTGGTAGTTAGCTGCGGACAGGTGGTCGCCGAACGCGGTATTGCCGATGCGGCCCAGCGCATCGGTACGGCCGAAACCCTCGTGCACCGGGTAGAGCTCTTTGGAGCGACGGTTCTGGCCGCTGGCGCCCATTGCCTTCAAGGTGTCGAACAGCGCCTTCCTGAGTCTGGGTTTGGCATCGGGGTAACCAGGACCCAAGACCTTTTCGGCGAAGCGGTCGAACTTCGCCGGATTGACCGCGGTGCCCAGCAGCGACGCCGCCAGCATGGGTGCGAAGTTGCCACGCGACATGTCGGTGAAGGCGTGCATGGCCGGGCCGCCGTCGATGCGGATGGCGCGGGTCTTGCCGGATTGGGTGTAGTGAATCTCGCCCGTGTGGCAGGCCGCGCAGGTGATGTCGAGCACGTCCTCGCCGATTTGCGGGTCGAAATGGCGCGTGAACCCAATGGGAAGCTGGTCGGGATTGGACGCGGTCGGTGCCGGGTCCACGAGGAAGCGCCAGCGGCGCATGTGATCCGGTGCGGCGAAGCGTTGGCGCGACAGCGGAAGCTCGAGATTCACGAACCAGCTATAACGCACTGCACCCACCGAGGCGCCCTGCGGCATCGAAGTGCCCTGAGCGGTGTAGTAGTAGTGCTCGCGCAGCGGCGTGTTCTGTCCCTGTCCCCAGCCCTGGTCCAGCCAGACGTACTCATCGACGTGTTCCAGTGCGGGAATGCTGTGTACCGGCCACAACACGAACCACGAGTAGAGTCCCGCTCCCGCCACCGCTCCGAGCACCAGCAGGCCGCCTAGCCACTTCAGAAATCGCCGCATCGCGTTACTCCCTTGACGATCTGACGCATACTACAAACAAGGATCCAACATTCAGGAAGCGATTGTGAACCGGCCCGGAAGTGTTGCAAGTACCCGCACGTCGTGGACGTCGCTGCTGATCCTGTTAGTTAGCTGTCTACCAATCCCGGTTCTCGGGGATTCTCCGGCCTTCATCTCGCTCGATCCCGGTGCGCCGGTGCACGTCGAAGAGCTCGGTGATGCGCTGGAGCTGCTGGAGGATCGGGTCGGCAACCTCGACGTCGCCGCCGTCAGTACCGCGCCCGTCGACGCCAGGTTTGTTTCCGCCACGCTCGAGTCGACCAATATCGGTTTCTCCCCCTCGGCCTGGTGGGCGCGTGTGACGGTCCGCAATCCGTCGGACGCGAGCCGGCTCATCTACCTTCGGCAGGATTACCCGCTCATCGATTCGCTCGATCTTTATGAGCCCTCGGGGGATGGCGGCTGGCGGGTTCATTCCACGGGTGACCGCAAGCCATTCGGCTCACGCGACGTGGCGCACAAAGATTTCCTGTTCCCGGTGACGCTTCCGGCCAACAGCGACCGCACTTTCTACCTGCGTTATGCGTCGCAAGGTCCGGTGGACATCAACCTTTCGCTGCTCGATCCCAACGAGGTCGCAGGTGAGTTGAGCCGCGAGCAAGTCGCTTACGGCTTGTATTTCGGATGCGTGCTCATGTTGCTGGTCTGGAGCGGCCTGGTGTTCCTCGCGGTGCGTGATGGCGCGTTCCTTGCGTATTTCGCCTACGTTGCGACCTTCGGGTTGTACATGACGGTCAACACGGGCTTCGCGTTCCAGTATCTCTGGCCCGACAGTCCACGCTGGGCCAACACCGCGCTCATCGTTCTGCTGAATATTGCGTTGATCACGGCGCTGCAGTTTTCACTGACCATCCTGCGGGCGCGCGACTACACACCGCGCCTGTTCGTCGTGGCGCGCGTGCTACAGGCCATGGCGCTGGTCGCCATCACGCTGATCCCGGTTTTCTCGTACGCCGTGCTGGTCAGGCCCGTCACTTTCCTGATCCTCGTCTCCGTCTGCTTCATGATTGCGCTGGGAGTGATCAGCCTGCTGCTGGGTTCGCGTCCCGCGCGCTTCTACGTCATTGCCTGGGGCGCATTCCTCTGCGGCTCCGTGGTTTTCCTGCTCAAGAACTTCGGGTTGGTGCCGCACACCTTCGTGACGCAGCACAGCTGGCAGGTGGGCGCGCTCCTCGAAATGATCCTGCTGTCGATGACGCTCTCCAGTCGCATGAGCGAGCTGCAGCATCAGAGCCGCACGGATCCGTTGACCCTGCTGGGAAATCGCCGGCAGTTCGACATCAACCTTCCGGCCGAATTCGCGCGCTCCATGGAGCAAGGGCAACCGCTGTCGCTCCTGGTGGTCGACATCGACCAGTTCAAGCTCTACAACGATCTGCATGGGCACGCGCAGGGTGACGAAGCCGTGAAGGCCGTGGCCGCGGCGTTGCGCAAACATGCGCGCAAGCCGTATATCGCCTGCCGCTACGGCGGCGACGAATTCTGCGCCATCCTTCCCGGCACTTCCGAAGCGTCGGCCGCGGTGCTGGCGGAACGCCTGCGCGCCGCGGTTCAACATTCGCTCACCGGTGAAGAAACCGTCACGGTCAGCATTGGTTATGCGTGCCAGACGGGCGGCCGGTTCGAAAACGCCGACCAGCTGTTCGAAGCGGCCGACGCCGCCCTGTATTCCGCGAAGGAGCAAGGCCGCAACACCAGCGTCGCATTCCAGGGGCGCCGCAGCAACGATCCGCCTTCTGTCAAGGAAGACGACGCGCTCGACGTTCCACGCGTGGGCTGAAGTCTGGGGTGATCCGAGCGCCTCTTGCGCTCCCTACTACATCTGTCATAGAGTCGACCGCAGTTGTAGTCGTGGAGGCCGCGTGACCGAACCGAAGCTGAGCGCGCTCGAGCTGCGCATCATGGGTGAGCTGTGGAGCCGCGGAGCCTGCTCCATTCGCGAGATCCACGAGGCCGTGGTCAAACGCGACCGGCCCGCCTACACCACGGTGCAGACCATGGTGTACCGGCTCGAAGTCAAAGGCGCGGTGCGCCGTACCAAGAAGATAGGCAACGCGCACGTGTTCGAGGCCACCACTTCGCGCGCTTCGGTGCAGACGCGCCTGCTCAAGGAGTTGCTCGGGCTGTTCGGCGGCAACGCGCGCCCGGTCATGGCCCACCTGGTCGAGATGGGCAAGATTTCGAGCGAAGACATCGATGAAGCGCAGAAGCTGCTGCGTGCGCACACCGCGAAAGAGCCGGCCGTGAAGGAGGCTCTTCCGAAGGACAGGGGCAGATGATCGCCGCGCTGGTCAACCACCTGTGGCAGTCCACGCTTTTTTGCGGCGGCGCCTGGTTGATCACGCTGGCGTTGCGCGCCAACGGCGCGGCGCTGCGCCACTGGGTCTGGCTGCTGGCCTCGCTCAAGTTCCTGGTGCCGTTCTCGCTGCTGTTCTACGTGGGCTCGTACATCGGCCTGCCCGCAGCGCGCACCGCTGACATCCCTCCGTTGATGCTCGGAGACGCTCTGCAAAGCGTCTCCCTGCTGGTCTCGCCGAGCGCGCTGGGGGCGACAGCAACAGGCGCGGGTTCGATCGCGCTCGTCATTCTGCTGGCGGTCTGGCTCGGCGGCGCCCTTCTGGTCGGCACGCGCTGGCTGCTCGCATGGCGCGCCGCGGATTCACTGGTAAGGGCAGCGCGGCCGGCGCCGGGCGCATTACCGGATGCACGCATCACGGATGCCGACATTGAACCGGCCGTGGCGCGCGTTTTTCATCCAGTGGTGTTGCTGCCGGCCGCGTTGCTCGGGCGACTCTCGCAACGGGAAATAGACGCGGTACTCGCTCACGAACGCGAACACATCGCGCGCCATGACAATCTCAAGGACAGCGTCCACCGGCTGGTCGAGACGTTGTTCTGGTTTCACCCGGCTGTGTGGTGGATCGGCCGGCAGATGATCGAAGAACGTGAGCGCGCCTGCGACGAAGCCGTGCTCGAGGTCGGCCACGATGGCGGTGATTACGCCTCCGGAATACTCGCGGTGTGCCGTCACTGCAGCGCCGGCGTGGCAGGTACTGCCACGGCCACCTCCGGCAATCTCACGCAACGCGTGCGCTACATCCTGGGTGATGGACGCCCGGCAGCCCTGGGCGCGGTCAAGGCAATCTCGCTGATGGTGGCCACCATCGCCGCCACCACCGTTCCGATGTTCGCCGGGGCCGTCGACGGCACAACGCACCGGCTCGAGCTGCTCGCCATGAATTCGCGCGCACTGGGGACCGCCGAATTTTTCATCTCGCCCACGGTGAACAATCTCGATTCACGGCATCAGGTCGTTGCCGGCCGTGACGGAGTCGTCATCCGCAACACCTCGTTGCGCGACCTGATCGCGCTCTCATATGGCGTGGAACGCTGGCAGGTGCGCGGCAATGGCCAATGGCTGGATTCGCTGCGCTATGACATTCGCGTCGTGACGCGCGACCCGGTGAGCGAGCCCGACGAACTCGACCCCTACGCGCTTCGCGACCTGACCGCCAAACTACTCGCAACCCGCTTCGACCTGCAAATACACGTCAACCGCCAATGCCAGTCGCCTTGCGGGCGCTACGCACGGGCGGCCAATCCCACGCAGTAGTCCCATGATCACGGGACTGGTCGATCATCTGTGGCAATCGTGCTGCTGCTGCGGGATCGCGTGGGTTTTTTCCACGCTGACGCGCGACAACACCGCCGTCGTGCACTTGTGGCTCTGGCGAATCGCGGCACTGAAGCTGCTGTTGCCATTTTCGCTGCTGTTCGCGCTCGGCGCGTGGCTGGGATTTCCCTCGGCGCACAGTGCAGATCCGGCGCCGCCGGATTTCGTGCGGGCCATCAGCTTGCTGGCGCCACTCGCATCGCCAGCGCGCGTTCTCGGATGGACCGGCCTGCCGCTGGCGCTCGCCGCCCTGGCGGCATTGGCGGCCGCCGGCGCCTGCGCGTACTGGTTACGCGACAGGCTGCGCATCGAGCGCGAGCGCGTTATCGAGGAAGCGGCGCGCCGCGAACGCGACATCGACGACATCCAGTCGCGGCCGGGCTTCATCTGCTCCGCGTTGATGTCGGCAGTCGTACTGTGCGCCGTCTCCATACCGATGCTCGCCGGGGCAATTCACGATCGCCAGCAACGCCTCGAGCGGCTGATCAGCAACTCGCTTGCGCTTCGCGACGCGCCCGTGGTCATGGCTCCGGCCGCGCGCGGCCTGGGAACGCGCTATCGCGTCGATGCGGACGCACACGGTGTCTCGGTACGCAATGCCAACATTCACGATCTCGTCGCCATCGTGTATGGCGTCAGACGGCATTCGGTGATTACCCCGCAGATGTATTCGGGAGTGGAATCCGCCAGTCGCTCCTGGTTGCACTGGCCGCGATACGACATTCGAATCCAGGCGCAGGTGCCCGATCCTTCCGACTTCGATCCATACGCCTTGCGCCAGAACCTCACCAGGGCGTTGTCCGAGCAGTTCGGCCTCGAGATCTACGTGAACGGCGACTGCCAGCCGCCTTGCGGCAACTACCACCTCGCGCTGGCCAACGAGCCTCTCTAGGCCATCGCTGCATTGGGCGAATTTTCTGGCCGCGTCCAATTCGGGGACCGCGCGACGCTCAACGCGTTTGGAAAGGATCACGCGCCACCGGATTTCCTTCGGCCACAAATCATTGACCAGACTCTGGAGATGAACCGGACTTCTGGCGGCTACGACCTGCTCGAGGTGGGATTCCTCTCGGCGGATCCACCGGAGCGCTTCCGCCCGAAGGAATGACGGCCGTTCGCGCAGGCTCCTGCCGTTGCCGGTTAGCGTCGAGGCAGCCGTTCAGTTCGAACGGGCTGCGCCGCGCGACTGCGGTTTCGCTAACTACTCTGCATTCTCACGCCTAACCACCCTTAGTGGATTCACCTGCCACCAGAGGTGGCCAGTTCGATGAAGTTGTGTGCGATACCGAACAGACCTGCGCGCCGCGTTGAGGTGAGATCGTGCCTGGGGTCGCTTTGCTGCGGACGTGCTCGAATGCCTAACACCAGAAGAATTCTCCTTGTTCAAGAGAATGCCGCGGACGCACGCGCCGTCAGGGACGCCCTGACAAACTCGGGCCCGTACGCACTCAGCGTCGAGTGGGTGAAGAGATGCTCTCAAGCCGTGGAATTGCTCCGCGGCGATGAGACACGAGGCGCAGAAGGGTTTGCAGCAGTCCTGGTCGATCTGTTCCTGCCCGACAGCAGCGGCCTGGATACCTTCGACCGGCTTTTCAAAGCGGCGCCGCAGCTTCCGATACTGGTGCTCAGCAATTCGCAGAATGAACCCATCGCCCGGCAGGCAGTGCAGCGGGGCGCGCAGGACTACCTGCTCAAGGGCCGCCTCGACAACTACCTGCTGCCGAAAGCCCTCGGCAGCATGATCGACAGAGCTGCCCACGCGGAGGCCCTGTTCGAAGAGAAGGAACGCGCGCAGGTGACCCTGAATTCCATTGGTGACGCGGTCCTGAGTTGCGATGTGGCCAGCCGTGTGACCTATCTGAACAAGGTCGCGGAACAGTTGACGGGCTGGACGGGCGAAAAGGCTGCGGGACGCCCGGTCGAAGACGTGTTCCACATCCTGAACGCCTCAACGCGCGCGACGATTCCTAATCCGATGGCCCTGGCCATCAGCGAGAACAGGACGGTGCTGCTCGCGCCGAACAGTATTCTGCTCAGGCACGACGGTGTCGAAGCCGCCATCGAGGATTCCGCCGCGCCAATCCACGACCGCCATGGGCGGGTCACCGGCGCCGTGATGGTATTTCACGACGTGAGCAGCACGCGCGCGCTGTCCCTCAACCTGGCCCACCAGGCCCAGCATGACAGCCTCACCGACCTGCCCAACAGGATGCTGCTGGATGACAGGCTGGGTCACTCGATGGTGGTTGCACGCCGCCACGGCGTGAAGCTCGCCGTCCTGTACCTGGACCTGGACCGCTTCAAGAAGGTCAACGACTCGGTCGGCCACGACATCGGCGACAAGCTCCTGCAGATCGTCGCGCGGCGACTGCTGGGCTGCGTGCGCGGCTCGGACACCGTGAGCCGTCTGGGACGCGATGAATTCGTGGTCCTGCTTTCGGAAGTGGTGGCGGGCCAGGATGCGGCCATCAGCGCGGAGAAAATCCTGCGAGCGCTGAGCGGACCCTTTGACATCGACGGCCATCATCTGCACGTCTCGGCCAGCATCGGAATCGCTATCTACCCGGAAGATGGCGACGACGCCGTATCCCTGCTGAAGCATGCGGACTTCGCGATGTACCATGCGAAGGATTGCGGGCGTAACAACTTCCAGTTTTTCCGCGAAGACATGAATGTCCGTGCGCTGGAACGTCAGTCGATCGAAGACGGCCTGCGCCTGGCGTTGGAGCGCGACGAATTTGTGCTCTACTACCAGCCAATCATGGATTTATGGAGCGGGTCACCTACGGGGGTGGAGGCGCTCCTTCGCTGGCGCCACCCGCATCGCGGCCTGCTTTTTCCGCAGCAGTTCGTTCCGATTGCGGAGGAATGCGGGCTGATCCTGCCAATCGGTCGCTGGGTCCTGCGCGAAGCCTGCCGTCAACTTCGCACCTGGCAGGACGAGGGTCTGGCTCCACTGCGTATCGCCGTCAACGTCTCGGCGGTCGAATTGCGCCACAAGGATTTCGTCGAGGGCGTGCGCCAATGCCTTTCCGACTGTGGGCTCGCTGCCCAGCATCTGGAACTCGAGCTGACCGAAACCTTTCTCATGCAGGACTCCGCGACTACCGCGCTGGTGCTGAAGGCGCTGAAGGACCTGGGCGTCCAGCTTGCGCTCGATGACTTTGGCACCGGTTATTCGAGCCTGAGTCACCTGAAGGGCTTTCCGATCGATACGCTGAAAATAGATCAGGCGTTCGTCAGCGAACTCGATTCAAATCCCAATGACGCGAGCATTGTTCGCGCCGTGATAGGTCTCGGGCGAAACCTCAACATTCGCGTGGTGGCCGAGGGAGTGGAAACCGCGGGGCAGCTGGCGCGACTCCAGGAACAGCAATGCCCGGAAGGGCAAGGCTACTTTTTCAGCCGGCCGGTGATCGCCGACGAACTCCCGCGCCTGTTACTCACCGCGCCACCGGGTTTTCCGGACCTGCACGACGGAGTCGGCGACGCATTCAATGGCGGGCCCGTCGTTCCAGGACCCACGGACGCACCACCGCGGCACGTTTCACGAAGCTCTCGCAACTGACAGATGACTCCGGCTCTAACTATTGGCAAGCAGGTCCAGCTGCCCACGCCTTGCCACGCGTCGATCGAAGAGACCCCACGCACCCTCACCCCCATGCCATGCGCCACCCGTCGCGGCCTTCGCGTACTCGGTGGCGCGGGTCTCGAAGAAGTTGGCGTGCTCGACCCCGTTCAGCATGGCGGTGAGCCAGGGCAGCGGATGCTCCTTCACGCCGTAGACCTGCGGCAGGCCTAACTGCTTGAGGCGCCAGTCGGCGATGTAGCGGATGTAGGCCTTGATCTCGGCGGCCGAGAGCCCTTCGATGGGGCCCATCTCGAATGCGAGATCGACGAAGCGATCCTCGAGTTTCACCACCGTGCGCGCGCAATCGACGATGTCGTCCTTGACGGCCTGCGTCAGCGCGCCCGTCTCCTGCGCGAAGGTGTGGAACAGCCGGATGATGCCTTCGCAATGCAGGGTCTCGTCGCGCACGCTCCACGAGACCACCTGCCCCATGCCACGCATCTTGTTGTGGCGCGGGAAGTTGAGCAGGATCGCGAAGCTGGCGAACAGTTGCAGTCCTTCGGTGAAGCCGCCGAACACCGCGAGCGTGCGCAGCGTATCGGCTTCGGTGTCGACACCGAACCCCTGCAGGTAATCGTGCTTGTCACGCATGGCCGCGTAGTCCATGAATGCCGTGAATTCGCTGTCCGGCATGCCGAGCGTCTCCAGCAACAGTGCATAGGCTGCGATATGCACCGTCTCCATGTTCGCGAACGCCGCCAGCATCATCTTGATCTCCGTGGGGCGGAACACGCGCGCGTAGCGCTCCATGTAGTTGTCCTGCACCTCGACGTCCGCCTGCGTGAAGAAGCGGAACACCTGGGTCAGCAGATTCCGTTCCGCATCGGTGATGCGGTTGTTCCAGTCCTTGCAATCTTCGCCGAGCGGAATTTCTTCGGGCATCCAGTGGATCTGCTGCTGGCGGCGCCAATACTCGATTGCCCAGGGATAACGAAAGGGCTTGTAGCTGCGCGATGGCGTGAGCAATCCCGGGCGCGTGATCAACTCGATCTGGCTTACTGACATGACAGGCACTCGTCGTATTTGGCTTCGTCGGTATCGGAGGTGAGCGGCCCTTTCAGAGGTTTTGGCGGCCACGACCGCGTGTTGTCCGCTTCGACACCAGCGAACCCGGCGCGCTGAACGCTCTTGCTGCGGCAGTAGTACAGCGATTTCACGCCGCGCTCCCACGCCGTCCAGTGCAGCATGAGCAGATCCCACTTGTGGATGTCGCTGCGCAGATAGAGATTGAGCGACTGCCCCTGGCAGATGAGCGGCGCGCGATCGGCAGCCAGCTCGATGACCCAGCGCTGGTCGATTTCGAATGCCGTGCGGAACACCGACTTCTCGTCGTCGGTCAGGCCCTCGAGATGTTGAACGGAACCCTCGTGCGCGAGGATCGACTGCCAGGTGTCTTCGGTGTTCAGACCCCTTGCGCCCAACACTTTCTGCAGCGCCGGATTGCGCACGCTGAACGAACCGGACAGCGTCTTGTGCGTATAGATATTCGCCGGGATCGGCTCGATGCAGGCGCTGGTACCGCCGCAAATCACCGAGATGCTGGCCGTCGGCGCGATCGCGAGCTTGTGTGAGAAGCGTTCCATCGTGCCGCGCTCGGCAGCGTCGGGACAGGCGCCGCGTTCTTCGGCGAGTACGCGCGACGCGGCGTCGGCCTCGCGTCGCAGGTGCTTGAACATGCGCAGGTTCGCCGCGCGCGCCAGCGCGCTTTCAAACGGGATGCCGTTGTTCTGCAGCCAGGAGTGAAAGCCCATCGCGCCGAGGCCGACCGAGCGCTCGCGCATCGCCGAATACTTCGCCGTGTCCATCGAAGCCGGTGCATGGTCGATGAACTCCTGCAGCACGTTGTCCAGCATGCGCAGCACGTCTTCGATGAAGCGCGGCTCCGTGCACCACTGCTCCCAGGCCTCGAAATTGACCGATGACAGGCAGCACACCGCGGTGCGGGCGCGGCCGAGGTGATCGACGCCCGTGGGCAGCAGGATCTCGCTGCACAGGTTCGACTGGCGCACCTTGAGCCCAAGTTCGCGCTGATGAGGTGCCAGCTGATTGTTTGCGGTGTCGCTGAACAGCAGGTACGGCTCGCCGGTCTGCAGACGTGTCTCGAGAATTTTCTGCCACAGGTGGCGCGCCGACAGCGTGCGCAACTCCTTGCCGTCTTTGGGGCTGCGCAGCGCGAACGGCAGATCGTCGCGCACCGCCTGCATGAATTCGTCGGTGACGCAGATGCCGTGATGCAGGTTCAGGCTCTTGCGATTGAAGTCGCCCGAGGGTTTGCGGATCTCGATGAACTCTTCGATCTCCGGGTGAAAGACATCGAGATATACGGCCGCCGATCCGCGGCGCAGCGAGCCCTGCGAGATCGCCAGCGTGAGCGAATCCATGACGCGCACGAACGGAATGATTCCCGAGGTCTGGCCACACCCCTTCACGGTCTCGCCGATGGACCGCACACCGCCCCAGTAAGTCCCGATTCCGCCGCCATTCGACGCCAGCCAGACGTTTTCGGTCCAGGTGTTCACGATGCCGTCGAGATTGTCTTCGACCGCGTTCAGGAAGCAGGAGATCGGCAGGCCGCGCGCAGTGCCACCATTCGACAGGATGGGCGTGGCGGGCAGGAACCACAGCCGCGACATGTAGTCGTACAGCCGCTGCGCGTGTGCACCGTCATCGGCGTAGGCACGCGCCACGCGTGCGAACAGATCCTGCGTGGTTTCGCCCGCGAGAAGGTAACGGTCCTGGAGCGTGGCTCTGCCGAAGTTGGTGAGCAGCGCGTCGCGGGTGGGATCCGTTTTCACTTCGATGGCCGCGCGTGCAGCCCTTGCCCCGTCGCTGCCGCGCTTCGCCAGCGAATTGCCCGTGATCCTGAGTGCGATCTTTTTCGAGGTGCGCGCGAGCTTCGCGCGAGCTTCCGAGACTGGTTGTGCTGCCATCTGCTTCTCCATTTACTGTGGGGAAGCGGAAGCGGCGTGAGTTTTCCGCCGGCGGCAGAAAACATCGACGCTGCTGCCGGCACACCCCGTCCGATCAGAAGTCTCAAAGTGTGCCCGGCAGGTCTCCTGGCTCACCGCTCCATCGCGAGTTGTTAGGCCTTCCCGGGATTCGTCACCCCAGTGGCTACACTTTTTCACCCGTTCGCACGGGAAAAAGTCACATTTCGCTTGCGGTCTACAGTTGCGGGGGCAGCTGCGGATTGAATGACCACTTAAGATCCTTTCACCGCATTCCCTTTTCATCGCGCTTACGCGCGAACCGATGCACGACTAGATGTTGTGTGCCGCGACGGGAATTTGTCAACAGCTTGTGTGAAAGGAAGATCATGAGAAAATTTTTCAAGTGGCTGGGATTTGTTGTCGCAGGTCTTGCGGCCCTCGCGTTGCTCGGTTTTGCGTACATCTATTTCGCGTCGGAGCGCGAGCTGGGTCGCCAATACGCTTCGGCCGACAACGCTGCACTCGTCATTCCCACCGACGCGGTCGAGATCGCAGAAGGCCGTCGCATCGCGCAGCTCGCCGGCTGCATGCATTGCCACGGCGACAATCTGGCCGGAACCGTGGTGGATGACATTCCGAATTTCGTCCGTCTCGTCGCGCCGAATATCAGCACGTTGCTGCCGACCTACACCGACGCGCAGCTCGCGACCGTGCTGCGCAAGGGCGTCAAGCCGAACGGCAAGACCGTGTTGTTCATGCCGTCTGAGATGTTCCGGCATCTGCGGGACGAAGACCTGGCGCGCGTCATCGCGTGGTTGCGCACCAAGCCTGCGGTCAGCGAAGGCGTGACTGAGAAGACTGAGCTGCGACTGATCGGCCGTCTCATCATCGCCAAAGGCGACTTCAAGGTGGCGGCTCGTTCGATCCCGTCACTGCCAGCAGCCGTCGGGGACTACGACGCCAACGATCCGGTGAGCCGCGGCCGCTATCTCACGATGAACTATTGCAGCGAGTGTCATGGGCAGAACCTGCAGGGTTTTGCGCCGATCAACTCCCCGGCGCTCGCGGTTGCGAAGGGGTACTCGCTCGAGCAATTCACGCAGCTCATGCAGGAAGGTGTCGGCGTGGGTGATCGGCAACTCAAGCTCATGACCCCGACGTCCAAGGCGCGCTTCACTCAATTCACGCCGGACGAAATCGCGGCCGTACACAGCTTCCTGCAGACGCTCTGACAGTCGTTTCGAATGGTGGTGCCGGGTGAATCCCGGCACCACCGTTTCCTGGCTCTCTATGCCGAATAGCCGCCGTCCACCGCGATGCTCGCGCCGGTGATGAATCCGGCGTTCTTGCTCGCGAGGAATGCCACCGTGGCTCCCACCTCTTCGGGGCGGCCGTATCGGCCAAGCGCCGTGCCCGCTTTCTGCGCGGTCGCAAAGTCGCCGTCCGCGGGATTCATGTCCGTGTCGATGGGGCCTGGCTCGACGACGTTGACCGTGATTCCCTTCGGACCCAGATCGCGCGCCCAGCCGCGTGTGTACGCAGATACCGCACCCTTGGTCGCCGAATAGTCGGCGATGCCGGGCCACGGCGAGGTGATCGCGGCCATGGAGCCGATGGTGATGATGCGGCCGCCTTCGGTCATGATTTTCGCGGCCTCGCGAACTGCCGCGTTCACGCCCCCCACGTTGATGGCGAACTGCTTCGCGACATCGTCATCACTGACCTCGCCCACCGGCCCGGTGATGAACACGCCGGCATTGTTCACCAGGATGTCGAGGTGCCCGAAGTGTTCCGCCACCTTGTTGACGAGCTGCGCCACTTCGCCGGGTTTCGACTGATCTGCCTGGAACGAAACAGCTCGAACGCCCTTCTCCTGAAGTTCGCGCACCAGCGCCTTGGCCTTGTCGGGGGAACTGACGTAACTGATGGCGACGTCAGCGCCATCCTCGGCGAGCGAACGGGCGATGGCAGCGCCGATGCCGCGCGAGCCGCCGGTAACCAGGGCGGCTTTTCCGGTGAGTTTCTTGATCATGTTGGTCTCCTTTGTGGGTGGAAGGAGGCTATTACGTGCTATGGAAGCGATAAATGAGGCTGTTGTCACAACATTATTCCCAATAGGGAATAATGCCGGTCATGGAAGCCGCCCAGAATTTCAACCAGATGCTGGCGATGAGGGTGTTCGTCCGCGTGGTCGAGGCCGGCACGTTCACCAACGCAGCCAACTCACTGCGCATGCCCAAACCCACGGTCACCAAGCTCGTTCAGGGGCTGGAGAGCCACCTGCGCATCAAGCTCCTGAACCGCACCACGCGCCGTGTGACCGTGACACCTGATGGGTCCGCGTACTACGAACGCGTGGTGAGGTTGTTAGGCGATCTCGAGGACATCGAATCGAGCGTCACGCATGCCAAGGAGCGGCCGCGCGGGCGGCTGCGCATCGACGCGGGGGCGGCGATGTCGTACTACCTGATCTTGCCCGCGCTGCCCGGATTCCTCGCGAAATACCCGGAGATCGATATCGAATGCGGCGTCAGCGACCGGCCTGCCGATCTCATCGGTGACAACGTCGACTGCGTGATCCGCGGTGGCCCCTTGCTGGAACCGTCACTCGTGGCAAGGCACATCGGCGACATGCGCTGGCTGACCTGCGCGACGCCCTCCTATTTCGCGCGGCATCCGAAACCCACGCACCCCACGGACCTGGAATCCGGCCACGTGCTCGCGGGCTATTTCTTTCCGCGCAGCGGTCGCATGCGTCCTCTGATCTTCGAGCGCGACGGCAAGCGCATCGAAATCGCCCCGAGCCCTCGAGTCGCCGTCAATGATAGCGGCGCCCATTTCGCATCGTTGCGGGCTGGCACCGGCCTGGGCCAGCTGCTCTCGTTCATGGTCTCCGCCAGCAACGCAACGCAGGAGCTCGTGCCCGTGCTGCAGGATTGGCAGCCCGAGCCGCTGCCCGTGCACGTGCTCTATCCCGCGAATCGCCACCTGTCGACCAAGGTACGCGTGTTCGTCGACTGGGCCGCGGAGCTCTTCTCGCAGAGCCCATGCACGCGCTTGTTAACATCCGGCGCGTGAAAGCTCTCAGCATCGTTCTCGCCGCGGCACTCGCCACCGCGATGGCCGCGCAAGCTGCGCCACCTCATCTCGCGAAACAAGGCAGCACGCAGCAACTCATCGTCGACGGCAAACCGTTCCTGATCCTGGGCGGCGAGCTCGGCAATTCGAGCAGCTCGAGCGCCAACTACATGCGCCCGCATTGGCCGCGGCTCAAGGCGATGAATCTCAATACCGTGCTGGCGCCGGTTTCGTGGGAGCTCATCGAGCCCCACGAAGGGAAATTCGACTGGACCTCGGTCGATGAGCTGCTGCGCGATGCTCGCGCGCACGATCTCAAGCTCGTGATCCTCTGGTTCGGCGCGTGGAAGAACAGCATGTCCACCTACGTCCCATCGTGGGTCAAGCGCGATCAGAATCGTTTCCCGCGCGCGCAACTTGCCAACGGATCGAGCGTGGAAATCCTGTCGGCGTTCTCTACGAACACGCGCGACGCCGACGCGCAGGCGTTCGGCGCATTCATGGAATATCTGAAGCGCGTCGACGGCGAGAAGAACACCGTGCTCATGGTGCAGGTGGAGAATGAGATCGGAATGTTGCCGATTGCGCGCGAGCGCGGCGCGCCGGCAGAAAAATTGTTTGCCGGGCCGGTACCGCCTGAGTTGATTCGCTCGCTGAGCAAACGCGAAAAGCTCGAACCCGAACTGCAGGCTCTCTGGAGCAAGCACGGCGCCAGGACATCCGGCACCTGGGCTGAAGTGTTTGGCAATGAAGAAGCGG
>Ga0190264_10000020_pt1 | contig 23003 bp, 24 predicted proteins | sample Popmic112T_FD_136651 | JGI IMG/M metagenome (GOLD analysis project Ga0190264, IMG submission 136651) | Populus adjacent soil microbial communities from riparian zone of Indian Creek, Utah, USA - 112 T | ecosystem: Environmental > Terrestrial > Soil > Riparian zone | place: USA: Utah | collected... | reverse complement strand
GCCGTAGCGCTCGCGGCCGATCTGCGTCCACAGGCGGCCCATCGCCCGCAGCTACGCGATCTCCTGCACGAGGCGGATGCCGGCGTTGACGAAGAAGGAGATGCGGCCGAAGACCTTGGGGAAGTCCTCGTCGGCGACCTGGCCGCGCGCTTTCACCTCGTCGAGCACGGCGATCCCGGTCGAGAGCGCGTAGGCGATCTCCTGCACCGGCGTCGCCCCGGCCTCCTGCAGGTGGTAGCTGCAGATGTTGGTCGGGTTCCATTTCGGCACCTCGTTGACGCTGAAGGCGACCATGTCGGCGATCAGCCGCATCGAGGGCTCGGGCGGGAAGGCGTAGGTGCCGCGCGAGAGGTACTCCTTGATGATGTCGTTCTGGGTCGTCCCCTGGAGCTGGGAGCGGTCGACCCCGTTCTCCTCGGCGACGCTGACGTAGAGGCCGAGCAGCCAGGCGGCGGTGGCGTTGATCGTCATCGAGGTGTTCATGCTGTCGAGCGGGATGCCGTCGAAGAGCTGGTGCATGTCGCCCTTGTGGGCGACCGAGACGCCGACCTTGCCGACCTCGCCGCGGGCGAGGACGTGGTCGGGGTCGTAGCCCGTCTGGGTGGGGAGGTCGAAGGCGACGGAGAGGCCGGTCTGGCCCTTGGCCAGGTTGCCGCGGTAGAGCTCGTTGGAGCGCTTGGCGTCGGAGTGGCCGGCGTAGGTGCGCATCACCCAGGGGCGGTCGCGCTCGGGAAGTCTGTGATCGCTCATCTCTCAATCTTATTTGGCACGGCTCGAAATCCACCGTTCAGGGCGAGTCGGCCCGCATCTTTCCCCCTGGCCTGTGTTTAGGCTGCGACCGATGAGATTCCGATTTGCAGCCACTTTTCTTGCCGCCCTGACCGGGGTCCTGCTCGTCGCCGCCGTCGCCGGCGCGGCGATGGTCGGGATCTATCGCAACGGGATGGAGACCACGGCGCAGCGCGCGCAGCTGATCAAGCTGTCCGGCGCGGCCTGCACCCGTGGTGGCTCCGAGGGTGCCCTGCGGATCGCGGTCGGCAAACAGACCGACGGCTGCTCGTACCGCACGCCGGTGCTCGGGCGTGACCTCGAGATCTCCGCCACCGAGCGCCTGCTCAGCGGCACTCCGGAGTCGCTGCAGCGCAAGGCCTATCTCGGCCTGGAGCTGCGCGCCGGCGCCGGCGCCAAGTACCAGCTGCTGGCCTTCCCACTGCAGCGCAAGGTGCAGCTGGTCAAAGTCACCGCCACCGGCACCGAATTCCTCGGGATCGCCAAGAACGTCAAAACCCTGATGGGCGTGAACAAAGCCAACGCCCTGCGCCTGCAGGCGCTGAACGTCGCCAAAGGCCCCGAAAAAGGCCAGGCCAAGCTGCTCGCCTACGTCGGCGGCACCCTCGTCACCGAAGCGACCGACGAAAACCCCGGCGAACTGACGGGGAAGGCATCGGCGGTGGCGGTCGGGGCGGTCAATGGCGCCAACGGCGTCATCGCCAGCGTCGACGACATCGTCGTCCGCGTTCCCAGCCCTTTTTAAAAACCGCCGTAAGTTTCATGGTCTCCGGGCGTTGGCTCTTTGAGTGCTTGAAGCCTGCCCCGTGAGGCGTCTGACTGCATAATCGACGGCGATGGCAACGAGCACGATCGAGCGACCCCGCAGCGCCGGCCCGGATTCGGGGCTCGGGGGCGACTGGAGAGTGATCGTCTGCAACGACAACCACAACACCTTCGAGCACGTGGCCACGACGCTGGCGCGGGTGCTGCCGGGCGTCAGCCTGGACCAGGGGCACCGGATCGCCGACCAGATCCACGGCAGCGGCCAGGCGATCGTCTGGACCGGCCCGCGCGAGCCGGCCGAGCACTACTGGGCCGAGCTCGACGGCGCCGGCCTGACGATGGCGCCGCTCGAGCGGGCGTGAGCCGCTCGGGCCTAGGTCTGATTCTAGCCCTGCTCTGCCTCGGCGCGATCGCGCCCGCGGCGCCGGCCGAGGACCTGCCCGACGGCTTCCAGGACTCGATCGCGATCGACAACCTCAACGGCCCTACCGCCGTCCGCTTCGCCCCCGACGGCCAGGTCTTCGTCGCTCAGAAGAACGGCGAGATCCTCCGTTTCGACGACATCGATGACCCGACCCCGACGCTGTTCGTCGACCTGCGCAAACAGGTCTACGACAACGGCGACCGCGGCCTGCTCGGCCTGGCGGTCGACCCTCAGTTCCCGACCCGACCCTACGTCTACGCCCTCTACACCTTCGACCACGTGCTTGGCGAAGACGCGCCGGGTGCCTACCCGCGCTGGGGGAAAGGGCCGAGCTACGAGGGGGACCCCTGCCCGATGCCGGTCAGTCCCGGGGTCGACGCCTGCCCGGTCAGCGGTCGGCTCACCCGGCTGACCGCGCAGGGTGGCGTCGCCGGCGCCGAGAAGGTCTTGATCGACGACTGGTGCCAGCAGGACTCTTCGCACTCGGTCGGCGGGCTGCAGTTCGGCCCCGAAGGCGCGCTCTTCGCCAGCGGCGGCGAGGGGGCGAGCTTCATCGAGCCCGACTACGGCCAGTACGGATGGCCACACAAAAACCAATGCGCGGACGCGCCCGGCGGCGAAGCCCTGAAACTGCCCAGCGCCGAGGGCGGCTCGCTGCGCTCCCAGGACCTCTTCACCCCCTATCCGGCGGATCCGACCGGGCTCGCCGGCACGGTGATCCGGATCGACCCCGATACCGGCGCCGGGCTTCCCGGTAACCCCCGCTACTCGAGCCTCGACGCCAACGAGCGGCGGATCGTCGCCTACGGCTTCCGTAACCCATTCCGCTTCGCAATCGACGCCGACCGCGAAGAGCTGCTCGTCAACAACGTCGGCAACGGCACCGACGAGGAGATCGACCGCATCCCGCTGATCCCGTCGACTCCCTACAACTCCGGCTGGCCCTGCTACGAAGGCAACCACCGCAACCCCGACTTCGACAGCCTGAATCTCAACCTCTGCGAGAACCTCTACGCGCAGCCGGGCGTCGCCTCGGCGCCGTTCTTCTCCTATCGCCATGGCCAAGAGGTCGTCCCCGGCGATCCCTGCCCGCCTTGGTCCGGCTCGGCGATCACCGGCACGGCGGTCTACCCCGGCGGCAGCTTCCCGCCCGAGTACGACGGCGCGCTGTTCTTCGCCGATGCTGTGCGGGGCTGCATCTACGCGATGCTGCCCAGTGGTGTGGGAGAGGGACCCGACCCGGCGACCACGTTCCCTTTTCTCACTGATGGCGGGCCCTACACCGGGGCCGACATCGAGATGGGCCCCGACGGGGACCTCTACTACCTCAGCCTCTTCGCTGACGAAGCCGTGCACCGGGTCACCTACGACACGACCGTCCCGGTCGCGGCGTTGAGCGCGGACAAGGAATGGGGCGCGCTGCCGCTGAAAGTCGCCTTCGACGCCAGTGGCTCCAAAGACCCGGGCGGCAATGGGCTTCAATACGCCTGGGACCTCGACGGCAATGGCAGCTTCGAGACCAATGGGGGTGTCACTCAGTCGCGCACCTACGAAAATGCCGTCAACCGGACGATCTCGGTGCGGGTGAAAAACATCGGCGGCGAAACCAGCACCGCCGCGATCACGATCTACCCTGGCGACAGCCCGCCGAAAGTCAGCATCGACAGCCCGGCGCAATCGTTGACCTGGCGAGTCGGTCAACAGATCGCCTTCAGCGGTTCGGCGACGGCGGACTCCGGCAACGGGGCGGCTATCGCGCCGTCGGGATTGTCCTGGCGCACGAAGATCCTCCACTGTCCCGACAACGAGGCCGACTGCCACGCTCATCCGTTGCCTGACTTCAACAAAACCGCCGGTGGGGTTTTGACCGCCCCCGATCACAACCTGCCCTCGCGCCTGCGCTTCGAGCTCACCGCGACCGACTCGCGTGGCCTCTCGGCGACCGAGACCTTGGAGATCGACCCCCGTGCGGTCACGCTCACGGCGGTCTCGAACCCGCCCGGCGCGACGCTCGGCATCGGCGCCAAGACCGGCTCCGGGCCGCTCTCGCTGGCGCTGATCGAGGGAGCCGGCGCGACGCTCTCCGCGCCCGAGACCCTGGAGGTCGACGGGGCTACTTACAGCTTCGAGAAATGGTCCGACGGAGGGCCACGCGTGCACTCGGTGCTAGCCAACTCCTCGACCGACTACACGGCCTACTACAGCGACCCGAATGCCCCGCGGCCACCCGGATCGCTGCCGCCGTCCGGAACTGGCCCCCCGACCCGTTCGGCGCCACCACGGGCGCCTGGGCTCGAGCGCCACCCCGCGGCGCGCACCCGCGCCACCAGCGCCCGCTTCGAGTTCAGCTCAGCCGAGACGGGGGTCGGCTTCGCCTGCAAGCTCGACGAGCGTGAGCTCGAGCCCTGCGGCTCGCCGCGCGCTTACAAACGCCTCAAGCTCGGCAAGCATGTCTTCCGCGTCTATGCCGAGGCGCCGGGGGAGAGCGTCGAGTACTCGCCCGCGACGGTCTTCCGCTGGCAGATCCTCGCGAAGCGCCGCTGAGCCGCCGTTACTCGGCGGCCAGCAGGGTGTGCCAGGTCGGCAGCAGCGGCTTGTCGTAGAGGTCGATGATGCTGGTCCGGGCGGCGTCGATCTCACTCGAGAACCAATACCGTTCGAAATCGGCGCGGCTCTCCCAGATCGAGGTCTGCTGGAAGGCCAGCGGGTCATCGATCGAGCGGGTCAGTGACCAGCTCTTGGCCCCGTAGGCGGGCATCTTCGCCGCGGCCGGTTCCCAGAGGTCGAGGAAGCGATCCGCCCGGAAGGGCGGGATGTGCCAGTCAAGCCTGCAGACCTCCGCCATCAGATGCCCCTCTCCAGTTGAAGTTGACTCATGCCCCGACCTCGGCCCGGATCGCGCCGGGGCCCTCCTCGGTCTTGCCCTCGTCCTCGGCCTCGGCCCCGACCAGGACCGCGATCTTGCCGAGGTGCTTGTTTTCGTGCAGCAGCTGGTGCGCCTCGGCGACGCCGTCGAAGCCCATCGTCTGCCAGATCACCGGGCGGACCTTGCCCTCGGCCATCAGCTGGTTGGCCTTCATGCACTCGTACGCGTTGGCGAAGTGGGAGCCGATGATCTGCTTCTGGCGCATCCACAGGTAGCGCACGTCGAAGTCGAGCTGGAAGCCCGAGGTGGCGCCACAGATGACGACTTTGCCGAACGGCTTGACGGTGTAGACCGAGGTCGGGAAGGTCGCCTGGCCGACGTGCTCGAAGACGATGTCGGGGGCGTCGCCGAGGATCTCTTTGACCCGCTTGGCGAAGCCGCGCGAGGCCTTGAAGCGCTCCTTGTCGAGCGCCGGGTCGGCGAGGTTCTCCTTGGTCCGCATCATCTCGCCGAACTCGGAGCGGTTGATGTAGCCGACGGCGCCGAGCTGCTTGACCAGCTCGCCCTTCTCGTCGGAGGAGACGACGCCGACCGCGTTCGCCCCGGCCGCTTTGCATAGCTGCACGGCGAAGACGCCGAGGCCGCCGGCGGCGCCCCAGATGAGGACGTTGTGGCCGGGCTGCAGCTTGCACTGGTCGATCAGCATCCGGTAGGCGGTGAAGTAGGTGAGCCCGTAGGAGGAGGCCTCGGCCCAGCTCATGTTCTGGGGGCGGGGGAGCAGCTGCTGGGCCTGGACTTTGGTGAACTGGGCGAAGGAGCCCCAGGTCGTCTCGTAGCCCCAGATCTTCTGGCTCGGCGCCGCCAGCGGGTCGAGGCCGTGGACCTCGACGTCCTCGTAGGAGGCCTGGTTGCAGTGGACGACGACCTCGTCGCCGGGCTTCCAGCGGGTGACGCCCTCGCCGACCTTCCAGACGATGCCGGAGGCGTCGGAGCCGCCGATGTGGTGGCCGTACTCAGGGTGGTCGCCGTAGGGGAAGACCGAGACCGGCTTGCCCAGCGCCGCCCAGACGTTGTTGAAGTTGACGCCGGCCGCCATCACCCGGACGATCACCTCGAAGGCGCCGGGCTCGGGGACCTCGATCTGCTCGAGCTGGAAGGCGTCCTTGGGCTCACCTTGGCGCTCCTCGCGGATCACCCAGGCTGCCATCGTGTCGGGCAGGGTTCCGGGCTCTACGTCTAGCTTCGAGATCGCACTGCTGTCCACTGCCAAGAGAGTCCTCCGCGAGGTCGTTGATGGGCTGGCAAATCCTAGTTAAAAGAGGGCCTTCTCTGACGCTGGCTGACCAAGCAGGCCAAGGACGCACCGAGCGCCGTGTGCTTCTGCACACAAGCGAGGGAGGACGCAGGCATGCGCCGCGTCAGGCAGCGTCAGAGCGTAGCTCGGGGGCGGTGATCTCCCGAACGGTGATCTCGACCGGTTCGGGCGGCTCGATCAGCTTGCCCGGGGCGATGCCGAGATCCTCGACCTTGCGCAGCTGCGGCAGCAGTCGGCCCTCCATCGAGCCGACCGCGGAGTTGTAGGACTTGGTCGCGGACTCGAGCCGGCGGCCGACGCTGTCGAAATCGGTGATGAACTTGCCGAAGCGGGTGTGGAGGGTGTTGGCGGCGTCGGCGATCTCGGCCGCCTCGGCGACCATCCGCTCCTGGCGCCAGCCCAGCTCCATCGTCCGCAGTAGCCCGATCAACGAGGTCGGGCTGACCAGCAGCACCTTGTGCTCGAGGGCGTATTCGAACAGCCCCGGGTCGGCCGCCAGGGCGGCGTGCAGGGCGGGCTCGTTGGGGATGAAGCAGATCACCAGGTCCGGCATCTCGCCGGCCTTGAACTGCCCCTGGTAGTCCTTCGAGCTGAGCGCGCGGACGTGCTCGCGGGCCTGGCGCGAGTGGCGCTGGAGGTGGGCGAGGCGGTCATTTTCGACCTCGGACTCCTGGGCGTCGAGGAAGGCGTCGAGCGGCACCTTGGAGTCGGCGACGAAGCTGCGCCCTTCCGGCAGCAGGAACAGCGCGTCCGGCCGCAGTCGGCCGTCTTCGGTCCGCAGCGTCTCCTGCAGCTCGAAGTCGACGTGCTCGGTCATGCCGGCGATCTCGACGCAGCGGCGCAGCTGCAGCTCGCCCCACTGGCCGCGGGTCTGCGGCTGGCGCAGCGCCTTCTTCAGGCCGGCGGTCTCGGAGTTGAGGTTGCCGACCGTCTGCCCCATCTGCTCGAGCAGGGTGCGGGTCTGCAGGTCGGTCTCACCGCGCTTGCGGACCTCGGCCTCGATCTTCTCCTGGCCCTTGGCGATCCGCGTCGCCAGCTCCTTGATCTCGGCCTGGCGCCTGTCGATCTCCGACTGGCGCTTGTCGAGTGCCGCTTCGGAGGTCTTGGCGTCGAGTTTGCGCGACTCCTCGTTGACCCGCATCAGGTCGGCCACCGCGCGCGAGGTCGCCTCCTGGATTGCCGGCCCGAGGTCCGGCTGCGCCGGTGGCTCCTCGCGTCGCGAGATAAGCAGGTAGACGAGCCCGGCGGCGAGCAGGACGACGGCGATGGCGAGGACGACGGTCACGGCCACCGAGAGTGACAGGCCCCTCAGACGCATCCGCTGTTCTGAAAAGTCGCTTGCAGCGGCCTCTGGCGACACAAATCCGCGTGGCTCGGGATGGCGCGCGCCTGGGATCGACGGACGCCAGTTGCGGGGTCAAAGGCGGGGTTTCCGACAGCGCGAAAACGGCGACCGCCAGGAACACCGCGTTTCTTGGTCGATCCCGGTGCCGGCGCTAGAGATTGACCGTCCCGATCGGGACAAAACCGACGAAAGGAAGTCCGATGATTCGCAATCTCAAAGCCCTCGGCCTCGCCGTGGGCGCCATGCTCACGCTGAGCGCCGCGCTTGCCTCGGCGGCCCAGGCCGAAACAGGGGCGCTGACAGCTCCGCAATATCCGGCGATAGTCACAGGCGAACAGCCGGGCGGCGCCGTGTTCGACATCGGCGAACCGCCGACCGGGAGCGTGACATGTGGCTCCTCCAAACTCGACGCCACACTCAACGGCCCGACCGACCCGGTGACATTCACGCCGACATACGCCAACTGCACCTCAGACCCGGGGTTCACACCGGTGACAGTCACAATGAATGGTTGCGACTACACAGTCGGATTCAGTCGTCCCGGCACGACAGGCCAGCAGTTTCCGACAGGCGCGATGCATGCCTGGATCAACTGCCCGGTTGGTCAGCAGATCGAAATCCACGTCTACCGGGACGAATTCAGCCACGCGGTGAACGTGTCGACATGCACATACGACATCAAGCCGCAGGGCCCCGTCCCGGCCGGGACCTACCACAACACATTCGTCGGGATTCCCGATGTGGAGGCGACAATCAACGCCAGGTTCACAGCCACGAGCACAATCGGCGCGGGTGGCGTGATCTGCGGCGGCGACCCGATCACCCAGCATCTGCCGATTACCGTTACAGGCAACTACACACTGAGGGGCTTTCCGGACTTCGGTGGAGTCGAGGGGCCTCAGATCCCGCTCGACGTCGGTTAGCTCCAGCGGCCGGCCGGCCTGACCTGCTTCGAGGAGGGCGCGGGCGCAAGCTCGCGCCCTCTCCGGCGCCGCTCTCTAGCTAGGGCAGCAGGACGTCGTTCTGGGAGGAGGCGCGGAAGGGCCCGACCGTGAGCTTGCCGAGGCGGGCGCTGGGGACGCCGGCGGCAGCGATGACGTAGGTGCCGGTCGGCAGGTCGGTCTGCAGCGTCGCCGGGCTGCCGGGTGGGATCGCCACCGAGCTGACGTCGCGGGGCCCGCGGAGTTCCAGCTTGGAGTCGGAGCGGGTCTGGTTGGCGATCACGATCGAGACCGTCAGGGGGCCGTCGTCGGCCTTGATCTGCGGCTGCGGGTGGTTCTGATTCTGCGGGATCTGCTGGGTGCGAACCGGCCCGTCGCCGACTGCGGTCGGCTGCACGGTGACCGCTTTCGGGGAGATCGTGACGCTGACCCGCAGCGGCACCTGCGGGCGCTGATCGTTGGAATGGCTCTCGGCGCCGCAACCGGCCGCCAAAAGTGCCAGCACGGCGCCCGCGCACACGACTGCTCTCGCTCTCCCACGACCCATCGCGGCTGAATCTAGCCGAAGGGCAAGTCGACTACCTGAGCCGTAACGCCATCTTCACCTACGGCGAGCTCGGCTCCGGGCTCGGCCTCGCGGCGCAGGATCGCCAGACCGATCGCTCCGAAGGCGGGGGAGACGACGCTGCCGCCGAGCTGCCCGACCTCCTTCTCGCCCAGGCGCAGAGCGGCGCCGGGGGCGACCGGGGCGCTCAGCCGCAGGCCGCGCAGGTGGCGGTTGGGCCGGCCCTTGTAGTGGAGGCGGGCGACCGTCTCCTGGCCGATGTAGCAGCCCTTGGTGAAGCTGACGGCGGTCTCGACGATGCCCGCCTCGGCCGGCATCGTCGCCGTTCCCATCTCGGCGCCGAAGCGGGGGGTGCCGGACTCGACCCGGAGGATCTCGGCGGCCGCGGTGGAGACTGCGACGGCGCCGGCGGCGAGCAGGGCGTCGCGCAGCCGCTCGGCTTCATCGGCGGCGACGATCAGGTCGATCCCGGTCGGGGTGCCAACGGCCAGGCACTCGACCCCGGCCACGCTCGTCGCATCGCAGGCGTTCTCCGGCAGCGCCGCGGTCCCGGCGACCTCGACGGCGCGGGGCCCGATCAGCGAGAGGATCACCCGCTCCGCGCTGACGTCGGCCACCTTGACGTCGCGCCCGATCGAGTACATCTCAAGATGCCGCCGCGTCGCGGGCAGCGCCTCCGCCTCGGTATCGACCCAGATTTCCTCGGCCGCCGGCCGCAGCACCCGCATATCCGCCTGCATGTGCCCCTTACGGTCGAGCAGCGCCGCGTACTGCCCGTCCCCCGCCTCGAGCGCCTCGACGTCGTTCGTCAGCTGCCCCTGCAGATACTCGGCCGCATCGGGCCCACTTACAAGCAACACCCCGCGCTCGGAGCGATCAACCAGCCCACATTCCTCACGCAGCTGCCGATATTGGGCATCCAGCTCAACGGCCATGGCTTCGCTCATGACTTGATCTTAGGAAGCGCTCGTGATGGGCGGTATGGGCGACCCCGAACGAGCCTCCCCGCTGTTGCGAGAGAGGGGTCGCCCATACCGCCCGACCACCGCCCTCTTTTAGACGAATCGAAATCTGTCTTTTAGATGTGTCAAAATCCCCGACGGATGAAAGCTTCGCCCAAGACGAACGGGATCAGCCGCCGCCGCCTGCTCGGCGGCGCGGCGGCAGCGGCGGCGCCGGCCGCGATCGGGCTCAGCGGCCTGCTCAGCGGCCGTGGCTCCGGTCCCGAGAGCGCTCTCGCCGCCGACTCGACTGCAACCAACGGCCACGCCGGCCATGGCGAGTTCCCACACGCCACCTTCGCCCCCGGCGCCACGGTCGACCATCGCGCCAACGGCTTCGACCCGACCGAGGTCCTGCGCGACTTCGACTACGGCAAGACGCGGCGGCTGCCCGGCGGGCGGGTCCTGCGCGAGTGGACGATCGTCGCCCACGACAAGGAGATCGAAGTCGCACCGGGGGTCAAGTACGAGGCCTGGACCTACAACGGCCGCGTCCCCGGGCCGACCCTGCGGGCGCGCGAGGGCGAGCTGCTGCGGATCCGCTTCGTCAACGCCTCCGAGCACCCGCACACGATGCACTTCCACGGCATCCACCGGGCGCCGATGGACGGGATGCCGGGAATCGGCGAGATGAACGGCGGCGGCCAGATCGAACCCGGCGAAGACTTCACCTACGAGTTCGACGCCTCCCCGTTCGGGCTCCATCTCTACCACTGCCACGTCGCCCCGCTTGCCTCCCACATCGCCCGTGGCCTCTACGGCGCCTTCATCATCGACCCCGCGCAGGGCCGGCCCGAGGCCGACGAGATGGTGATGGTGATGAACGGCTTCGACACCAACTTCGACCTCGCCAACGAGGTCTACGCGGTCAACACGGTCGGCTTCCACTACATCAACGAGCCGATCCAGGTTCAGCGCGGTGGCCGCGTCCGCATCTACCTGGTCAACGTGCTCGAGTACGACCCGCTCAACTCCTTCCACATCCACGGCAACTTCTTCCAGTTCTACCCGACCGGAACTTCGCTGCAGCCGAGCGAGTTCACCGACACGATCATCCAGGGGCAGGGGCAGCGGGGCATCCTCGAGCTTGAGTTCCCCTTCGACGGCGACTACATGTTCCACGCCCACGTCAGCGAGTTCGCCGAGCTCGGCTGGACCGGCTTCTTCCGCGTCGGCGATCCCACGAAGCTGACCGCCGCCGCGGCCGCGGCGGCCTACTGCGAGCTGCCCTGGGGCAAGGGCGAGGGGAAGGCCTGATGGAGGCCGGGGCGCAGGCTAGGCGCGGGGCCGGCGACGGCCTGCCCGCCTGGGCGCTGGGAGCGATCCCGCTGGCTCTGATCGCGATCGCGATCGGCGGCTTCGCCCTGCTCGGCGGTCCCGGGCTCGGCGAGCGCACCGGCCCGCCGGTCGAGGAGGTCGCGGTCGAGCGCACGGTGCTGCACCCGGGCGAGATCGAGCTGACCCTCCGCAACGACGGCCCCGACCCGGTCCGGGTCGCCCAGGTGGCCGTCAACGACGCCTACGCGCCCTTCGTCGCCGGCGACGGCACCGAGATCGCCCGCCTCGGCTCGACCACGCTGGAGATCTCCTACCCCTGGATCGAAGGCGAGGCCTACGAGATCTTCGTCCTCACCTCGACCGGGGGCACTGTCGCCACCTCGATCCCGGTTGCCGCCGAAACGCCCGAGGCCGACGCCGGCTTCTACGGGCTGATGGCGTTGCTGGGGATCTACGTCGGCGTGATCCCGGTCAGCCTCGGGATGCTCTGGCTGCCCTTCCTCGGGCGGCTCGGGCGGCGCTGGATGAGCACCCTGATCGCCTTCACCGTCGGGCTACTTGCATTCCTGGCGATCGACGCCGGACTCGAGGGCCTGGAGATCGCCGCCGCGGCGCCGGCGGCCTTCGGCGGCACCGGCCTGGTCTTCGTCGGCGCCCTCGTCGCCTACCTGGTGCTGGCCGGCATCGACGCCCATCTCTCGCGACGGCGCCAGGCATCGGGGGGCTCCGTGTCCAGCGGCGGCGCCTATCTGGCGCTGCTGGTCGCGGTCGGGATCGGCCTCCACAACCTCGGCGAGGGGTTGGCGATCGGCACCGCCTACGCGACCGGGGCGCTGGCGCTGGGCGCTTTCCTCGTCGTCGGCTTCGCGATCCACAACACGACCGAGGGCCTGGCGATCGTGGCGCCGCTGCGGGGCGGCGCCGACGGCGTGCCCGAACGGCCTCCCCTCTCGCGCCTGGTCGGCCTCGGCCTGATCGCCGGCGCCCCGGCGATTCTCGGCGCCTGGATCGGCGCCTCCGCCTTCAACCCGAGCCTGGCGGCGCTGCTGTTCGGCGTCGGCGTCGGCGCGATCGCCCGGGTGATCGTGCAGCTGGCACCGGCGATGCGCGACGAGGAGGGCCGCCTGCTCTATCCGGCGACCGTCGCCGGCATGCTGGGGGGCATCGCCGTCCTCTACCTCACCGGTCTGCTGGTCTCGGTCTGATGGCCGCCGGCGAAGGGCGCGGGGGGCGTCCACCCAGCACCGAGGCGATCGAGGACTACGCGAAGGCGATCTACGCGATCTCGCGCGAACGTGATGGGCTGGTCCTCAACGGCGAGGTGGCCCAGCGCCTGGGGGTGACGCCGGCGACCGCGACTTCGATGCTGAAACGCCTGGCCGGGCTCGGGCTGGTCGACTACATGCCCTACAAGGGGGTCAGCCTGACCCCGGCGGGGGAGAAGGTGGCGCTGGAGGTAATTCGCCACCACCGCCTGATCGAGGCCTACCTCTCGGAGGCGCTGGGGATGCCCGCCGACCGCGTCCACGAGGAGGCGGAGGTGCTCGAGCACTACATCTCCGAGGAGCTGGAGCTGTTGATCGCGGCCAAGCTCGGGGAACCGAGCCACGACCCCCACGGCACCCCGATTCCCGGCCCCGACCTGCTGCCGCCCCCCGGCGAAGCCAAGCGCGGGTGACGCCTCCCCGGCGCAGCGAAGCCGGGGTCGAGGACGTTCTCCCCGGCGAGGCAAGGGTCGCCGAGGCGGCGCGGCGCTCGCTCGACGGCCACAGTCGCGGCATCGGCCGCATCTGGCCCTTCCTCGGGCCCGCCTTCATCGCCGCCGTCGCCTACATCGACCCCGGCAACTTCGCCACCAACATCGCCGGCGGCGCCAAGTTCGGCTACCTGCTGCTGTGGGTCGTGCTCGCGGCCAACCTGGTCGCGATGCTGGTGCAGACGCAGTCGGCCAAGCTCGGCATCGCCACCGGCAAGAACCTGGCCGAGCTCTGTCGCGAGCGCTTCTCGCGCCGCACCTCGATCGGCCTCTGGCTGCAGGCCGAGCTGGTGGCGATGGCGACCGACATCGCCGAGGTGGTCGGCGCCGCGCTCGGCCTGCACCTGCTCTTCGGCATCCCACTCTTCCCGGCCGGGATCATCGCCGGCGTCGGCGCTTTCGCGATCCTCGGCCTGCAGCAGCGCGGCTACCGCCGGCTGGAGGCGGTGATCGCGGCGCTGGTCGGCGTCGTCGTCGCCTCCTTCGTCTTCGAGCTCTTCGACGCCAAGCCGCAGGCGGGCGACGTCGCCGGGGGCCTCTTCGTCCCCGGCTTCGAAGGCACCGAGAGCATCCTGCTCGCGACCGGGATCATCGGCGCCACGGTGATGCCGCACGTGGTCTACCTGCACTCGGCCCTGACCCAGCGGCGGATCGTCGGCCGCGACGCGGCGGAGAAAAAGCGGATTCTCGGCTTCGAGAAGGTCGACGTGGTGATCGCCCTCTCGCTGGCCGGGGTGGTCAATCTCTCGATGATGATCGTCGCCGCCGCTCTCTTCCACAGCAGCGGCCTGACCGGGGTCGACTCGATCGACGGCGCCTACGAAGGCTTCCAGACGCTCGTCTCCGACCGCGCCGCGACCGTCTTCGGGATCGCCCTGCTGGCTTCCGGGTTCGCCTCCTCCTCGGTCGGGACGATGGCCGGCCAGGTGGTGATGCAGGGCTTCATCCGCCGCCGCATCCCGCTCTTCCTGCGCCGCGCGGTGACGCTGACGCCGGCGCTGTTGGTGCTGGCGCTCGGGATCGACCCGACCGACGCCCTGGTCGGCAGCCAGGTCGTCCTCTCCTTCGGCATCCCCTTCGCCCTGGTGCCGCTGCTGGTCATCGCCGGCAAGCGAGAGGTGATGGGGGAGTTGGTCAACCCGGGCTGGCTGACCGCCGTCGCCGGCCTGCTCGCCGGCCTGATCATCGCCCTCAACGTCTTCCTGCTCTACCAGGTGTTCTTCAGCTGATGGAGCTACGCTTCTCGCCGTGCCTCTCGCCGACGACTTCCAGCGCGTTCTCGACGCATTGCCGCCGGACTGGACCGACCTCGAGCTCGACCTGCGGATCGACGACGAGCGCCAGTACATCGACAGCGCCGTGGCGCTAAGTCAGGTCAACGCGCAGGTCTACAACCACGCCGAGTGGCACTGGCGCCTGCTGGTCGCCCACAGCTTCGGCCACGCGGCCGCGGCCGAAACCGTCAAGGGGGTGCTGGCGAAGCTCGACGGCGATGGCGTGACCGGTGAGATGGCCGTCGCCGAGGTGCGCGAGGGACGCTCGGAGGTCGTGCAGATGTGGGGCCGGCCCGAGAGCGTGCGCGAAGAGTTCCGCCAGCGCCGCTCGATCTAGTGGGCGGTTACTGATGGCGCGGGTCCTCGCTGTCGCCGACCTGATGCTGGGAAGCAAGGTCGACGCGACCCTCACCGCCGCCGGCCATGAGGTGACGCTGTCGGCCTCCCTGCAGGAGGCCGATCTCGACGGGGTCGAACTGCTGGTCGCCGATCTCGACGTCGAGAACCCGGAGGCGCTGGTCGGCCTCGGAGTGCCGGTGCTCGGCTACTACTCACACGTCGACGTCGATACCCGCGAAGTCGCGAAAGCGGCGGGAATCGATCTCGTCGTGCCGCGCTCGCGCCTCGCGCGTGAAATGCCCGAGCTCGTGAAGCGCCTGCTCGAAGGCTGAGTCGGCGCCTCTCAGGGCAGGTCGAAGGCCCGCTCGATCTCAACCGGACGCCGCAGGAGGCCGTGCGTCACATCCCAGCTTGACCAGGCGCGAAGCACTGCTGGGTCGAAGGGGGCGGGGTGGAGGTCGGGGAGTAGGGCGTTCAGTTGGGCCTGTTGGTCGGCCCGGTCGAGGGCGGGGTTGGCGGCGATGAGGTCGTCGAGGGCCTGGGCGGGGCTGCGCTCGACGAAGGCGTAGCCGCGGCGGGTCGCGTCGACGACGGCACCGACGAGGTCGGGGTCGCTGTCGAGGGTTTGGCGCGAGGTGGTGAGGATCAGCTCGGGGTAGGGCGGGGCCCCGTAGTCGTCGACCTTGAAGATGCGGACGGGGATGCCCTGGCGCCGCAGCGCCACGCCCTCGGCGTTCCAGAAGCCGGTCGCCGCGTCGACCTTGCCGGCGGCGAGGGAGGAGACGGCGTTGAAGCCGATCGTCACCCTGTCGACCCGGGCCGGGTCGCCGCCGTCGGCGCTGACCTCGGAGTCGACCACGGCTTCGTCGGAGGGCAGGCCGGTGACCCCGACCGTGCGGCCCTCGAGATCGCGTGGTCGCCGGATGCCTTCGCCGTCGCGGGCGATCACCGCGGCCAGCGGCCGCTGGACGATCGGCACCACTCCGACCAGGTCGAGTCCTTTCTCGCGGGCGATGCCGAGGTCGTGGATGTCGAGGATCGCGAAGTCGGTGCGCCCGGCCGCGAGCAGCTTCGGGGCGTCGCTCGATTCCCCCGGCTGGCGGATCGCCAGGTCGACCCCGGCCCCCTCGTAGAAGCCCTCGGCCCGCGCCGCGTAGATCCCCGAGTGGACCGCGTTCGGGGTGAAATCGAGCACGAGCGTCGCGCCTTTCGGCACGCCCGGTTCCGCGCCGCCCTCGCCGCAGCCGGCGACGCCGACGAGCAGGAGGACGGCCGCCAGCAGCGCGACAGCACGTCTCATCTGGTGGCGAACTTAATCAATTGAGCAAATATGAGAGACTGCCGCCGCTTACCTGATCACGGGATCGAGGAGGGAAATAGAGTGCAGGAACGAGGTCTGGCCGCATATCTTGCTGAGTTGATCGGCACGCTTTTGCTGGTCTTTTTCATCACCAGCGTTGTCGTGCTGTTCGTTTCGACCGGAAGCCAGGCCCAGTTCGGCTCTGACTTCGCGGTAATCGGGCTGGTCCACGCCTTCCTGTTGTTCGGGCTGATCGTGATGTTCGGCGTCGTCAGTGGGGGGCATTTCAACCCCGCGGTGACCCTTGCCGCGATCGTGATCAAGCGGATCAAGCCGCTTGACGGCGTGATCTACATGTTTGCCCAGCTTTCCGGCGCTGTGATTGGCGCCTTCTTGACCAAGAAGCTGCTCGAAGACGAGGGTCGGGCGACCCACTACGGCGCCGCCGAAGTGAGCGGCCTCCTGGCCAACAACTTCGCCGGCTCGATCGTCGAGGGAATCGGCACCTTCTGCCTCGTCCTCGTCATCCTCGCCGCCGTCTACTCGAAGAAGAGCGTCAAGGACTGGGCGCCGCTGGCGATCGGTACCACGCTCGGCTTCATCGTCATGGTCGGCGGCCCGCTGACCGGCGGTGCCTTCAACCCGGCCCGTTGGTTCGGTCCCGCCCTCGTCGGCGACTCGTTCGGCGACGTCTGGCCCTACCTCGTCGGCCCGATCGTCGGTGCTCTGCTTGCCGCCGCCGTGTTCAAGTTCGTGCTCGAGGCCGGCGCCCCGGCTCCGACCGAGCCGCCGGAGCGGGTCAAACCCGCTGCGGCCGCGAAACCGGCCGGCAGCTAAGGACGCTTCAGACCGCCGGGCCAGGCCGGCCCGGCGGTTGCAGTACCTTGGGCGGCGTGCGCCGGGTCACCTTCTCGCGGAACTTCACCCTCTCCCTCTCCCGGACCTGTCAGTGCTACTGCAAGTACTGCGCCTTCGCCACGCATAAAGCGCATATCCATGCGCCGGAGAAGGTCGAAGCGCTGCTTGACCAGGCGCTGAAACGCAACGCCAAGGAGCTCCTGGTCCTCACCGGTGAGCGGCCAGAGGTCAATCCCGAGGTAGCGGCGCGGCTGGCCGAGTGGGGGCACGAGGACTTCACGTCGTACGTCGTCTGGGCTTGCGAGCGGGCGCTGGAGCGGGGGATGCTGCCGCACACGAATCTCGGCGTCTTGGGCAAGGACGATCTGGCTCGCCTCCGAGAGGTCACCGCGTCGCAGGGACTGATGCTGGAGTCGACCGCGGAGCGTTTGATGGAGACGGTTCACGCCGGCTCTCCCACCAAGCATCCGGCGAAGCGGTTGGCGACGATCGAGGCTGCCGGTGAACTGAAGATTCCGTTCACCAGCGGAATCCTGGTTGGCATCGGCGAGACCGAGGATGAGCGCGTCGAGTCCCTTGAAGCACTGGCGCGTCTGCACGAGCGCTACGGCCACTTGCAGGAGGTCATTCTGCAGAACTTCGTTCCGCACCCGAAGTACTACGGGGCGGAAGTGGCTGACATTGCCGATGCGGCTTCGCGTGAGCGGTGGGCGGGGGACAGGGATGACCCCTCCCTCGCAACAGATGGGGAGGCTCGTCCGGGGTCATCCCCGTCCCCCGACGCCGATGGCGGGCCGGCGATGCCGGCCTGGGCGAGTCCGGTTGGAATTGAGGAGATCAAGCGGCTGATTCAGGAGAGCAAGCGGCTGATGCCGGATGTGGGGGTACAGATCCCGCCGAACCTTTCCGACTGGTGGCCCGAGCTGGTTGAAGCGGGAGCTACGGACCTTGGGGGGCTGTCGGCGAACGGGGACCACATCTCTCCTGAGGAGCCGTTTCCGAGCCCGCATCAGGTGCGCAAGCAGTTGGCCCCCAAGGGATACGCGCTGACCGAGCGGCTCTGCGTGTACCCGCAATACATGGATCCGGAGTGGATGGAGCAAGGGGTCCTCGACGTCGTGAAGCTGAAGTACTGGAGCTTCATCCCGCGCAGCGGGTCGGGGCGCACGTCCGAAGAGACGCTGGCCCCCGGACTGGCCGAGACCGCCATCGCCAAAGGGCGCGAAGGGCTGGAGCTCTCCGAGGATGAGCTGACGGCGTTGTTCATCGAGAACCGGCCCGAGGTGGTCGAGGAGATGCGGGTGGCCGCCGATGAGCTGCGGGCGGAGCTGCACGGGGATCGGGCGACGTTCGTCGTCAACCGCAACATCAACTTCACCAACATCTGCGTGGTCGGCTGCGCGTTCTGCGGGTTCGGGCAGGGGAAGCGCTCGCCCGATGCCTACGAGGTCTCCGAGGGGGACTTCGCGGCGCGGATCGAGGAGGCGGTCGCGTTCGGCGCCACCGAGCTCTGCATGCAGGGCGGCATCCATCCCGACCTGACCCTGGAGGAGTACGGGAAGTGGCTGCGACTGGCCAAGGAGGTGGCGCCGCAGCTACACCTGCACGCCTACTCGCCGATGGAGGTCCACTACATGTGCGAGCGCTCGGGCAAGCAGCCGGGAGAGGTCTTCGAGTACCTGCTCGAGTGCGGGCTGGGGTCGACCCCGGGGACCGCGGCCGAGGTGCTCGACGACGGGGTGCGGCAGCGGATCTCCCCGAACAAGCTCCCCGCCGACCGTTGGGTCGAGATCATCGAAGCCTCCCACCGCGCCGGCCTGCGTTCGACCTCGACGGTGATGTTCGGCCACATCGAGGAGCCGCGCGAGCTGGCCCGCCACATGCGGGTGGTCCGCGGCCTGCAGGAACGGACCGGGGGGATCACCGAGTTCGTCCCACTCAGCTTCATCCCCTTCAACACGATGCTCGGCCGCACCCACGGGATCGAGGAGATCTCGGTGGCCGACAACCTCAAGCACACCGCCGCCTTCCGCCTGGCGCTGGGGCGGACGATCCCCAACCTGCAGGCGAGCTGGGTGAAGATGGGTCTGGAGGGAGCGACCGAGGCACTGCGCTGGGGAGTTAACGACCTCGGCGGCACCTTGATGGAGGAGAACATCTCGCGCATGGCCGGCTCCCAGCACGGCGTCCGCCTGGAGCCCGAGCAGCTGATCGAGGCCGCCCGCGCCGCCGGCCGCGAGCCCGCCCAGCGGACCACGCTCTACGGGATCGTCGAGAGCTACGAGCCGGTCACGCTTTAGCGGCCCGTATCCGGGTAGCCGGTACTCGACAAGAGACCGCAGACCACGGAAGGAAATGCATGAGCGACGAGATTCGCAACACCGACGACGCCAAGGGGCGCGTCAAGGAGGCCGCCGGCAACCTCACCGGAGACAAAGACTTGCAGCGGGAGGGAAAAGTCGACCAGGCCGGAGGTAAGGCCAAGGAGGGCGTCGAGAAGATCACCGACAAGATCAAGCACGCCCTCAAACGGGACTAGCGGAAGAGGTCCTCCTGGCGCGGGCGTCGCAGGGTGGCCGCGCCAGGGCCGTCGGCGGCACTGACGTAGCGGCTGAGCCCACGTACGACCGCCACGGGCACCCCGCTGGTCTTATCTCGCACCAGGTCCGCCGCGCCCGCCGCCTCGTCGGCGATCGCGATCAGGGTCGCCTCCAGTTCGCGGCCACTGCTGTCGCGGCGCCCGCGCCAGTCGTCCAGCGGCGCGAGACCGGCACAGCCGATCGCGATCTCGGCTTGACCTAACCGCCAGGCGCGCCCAAAGCTGTCGCTGATCACGACGGCGATGGTGGACTTTCCGGTCATGGCCATGGTGATCTCGGTTCGGATGTTGCGAGCGGAAGCGTCGGGGTTCTCGGGCAGGAGGCAGACCGTGTCGGGCTCGGCCAGGTTGGAGCTGTCGATGCCGGCGTTGGCGCAGACAAAGCCGTGCCTGGTCTCGACGATGAGCACGCCGCGCTCGGCTCGCAGCACCTCCGCGCTCTCCTCGAGGATCAGCTCGACCAGGTTCGGCTCTTTGCCAAGCACCGCCGCCAGCTTGCGAGCTTCGGCGCCGGGCAGGACCGAAGAGAGCTTGCGGAGTCGGCCCTCCGCCTTGGAGACGATCTTCTGCGAGATCACGACGAGGTCGCCGTCCTCGAGCTCGGCGCGGGCGGCGATCTCGGCGCCGACCCCCATCCCCTCGACGAACTCCGGCAGCCCGGTGACGGGCAGGACCCTCAGCTCGCTCCCGCTCATATCCCCAGTGCCTTCCTCGTGCGGCGGGCGCGGCCGGGGCGTGCGTCCAGCTCCCGGGTCAGGGCGATGACGTCGGCCGGGGTGTCGAGGTCGAGCCCCATCGAGGCGAGTTCCTCGACCGCGAAGGGGATGCCGGCCGCGCGGGCGGCGGCGACGTGGCGGGCGCAGCTGCCCTCGCCGAAGGCCGGGACGATCGCGTCCGGTGGTCTCAGCGCCAGCGCGTTGGTGCCGGTTCCGTGGCGGTCGGGGACGATGCCGACGTAGCGCTCGGGGAGGCCGGTCAGCAGCCGGTCCAGCTCGCGCGGGTCCAGCAGCGGGCAGTCGCCGGCGAGCAGCACCACGCAGCTTGCCCCGTCGACTTCCGCCCGGGCGATCCCGGCCAGCGTCGCCTCGACGTGGCCGCCGTCCTCGGGGTCGGGGACCACCGCAGCGCCGACCTCGGCGGCCAGTTCCTGCGCGATCGGGTCGCCGCTGACGACGATCGTGTGCTCGATCGTCCGCGCCGCGCCGATCGCCTCCAGCACGTCACCCACCATCGCCGCCGCCAGGGTCCGCCGCTGCTCACCGCCCAGTCCCGCGGCCAGGCGCTGCTTCGCCGCGTTGAAGCGCTTGACCGGGAGGACCGCGGTTGCCTTCACCCGGCGGCGAGGGTAGTGGCGTAGTCGAGCACGATGCGGGCGACGCGGGCGCGGCCGCTCGCTCCCTCCATCAGGGTCGCGGCGCTGAGGGTCGCGACCTCCGATGGCGGCGGGTCGGGGTCGCCCTCGTCGACGACCATGCCGTCGACGAGCCCGGCGTAGAGCGAGGCGACGCCGGCGGCCGTGGTCGGGCGGTTGAGCGCCCGCATGAAGCGGTCGGTCGGGCCCTTGACGACGGCGCCGGCGACGTAGGGGCTGACCGCGACGACCGGGGCGGGGGAGGCGGCGATCGCGTCGCGCATCCCCGGCACGGCGAGGATCGGGCCGATGCTGATCACCGGGTTGGAGGGGCCGATCACGATCGCCTCGGCGGCGCGCAGCGCGTCCAGGACCTCGCGGCTGGGCTCGGCATGCTCGATCCCCTCCAGCTCGACCCCGACCACGTCGGGCTCGCCGCGGTCGACGATCAGGTACTCCTGCAGCGCGCGGCGGCCGGCCGCGGTCAGGACCTTGGTGCGGACGGGGGAGTCCGACATCGGCAGCACCTTCGCCTCGACCCCGAGGCCGCGGGCGATCTGTGCCTGGGCGTCGGTCTGGCGCCCGCCCTCCTCGATGAACTGGCGCCGGTAGAGGCAGGCGGCGAGGTCGCGATCGGAGAGGCCGAACCAGCTCGGGGCGCCGAGCCGCTGCAGGCGCTCGAAGACGGTGAAGGTGTCCTCGCGGACGCCCCAGCCGCGCTCCTCGTCAATTTCGCCGCTGAGCCAGTAGGTGACGAGGTCGGGGTCGGGGGAGACGTGGACGCCGAGTACCTCGGTGTCGTCGCCGGTGTTGGCGATCACGGTCAGTTCTGGGCCGAGCTCCTCCTGCATCCCGGCAGCGAGCTTGGCGCCTCCGGTACCGCCGGCCAGCAGCGCGACCCTCATGTCCCTTCTATGCCCAGTGGTCGGCGTCGGGCAAACCCGTGAGGCGGATGCCGGCGTGCGCCTTGTAGCGGGTGTTGACCGAGATCAGCATCGGCGTCAGCTGCTCGACGATGCGGGCCATCTCGAGGGCGCCGGCGTTGACCGGGCGCAGGCCGGGAATCAGCTCGATCAGCCGCGCCACCCGTGCCTTGTCGGCCTTCTTGTCGCCGCAGACGAGCACGTCCTCGCCGAGCTCGGCGCCGGTGTCGGCGAGGGTCGGGGCGCCGACGGTGTGCAGGGCGGCGACGACGGTGACGCCGTCGGGGACCATCTCCTGCGCTTGCTGGGCGGCGGAGCCCTGCCAGACGCCGAGCGAGCGCGTCGCTTTGCCGCTGACGGCGGCGGCCAGGGGGACCGTGCAGTCGACCAGGATCTGGCCCGGTTGCAGCGCCCCGCGCAGGTTGTTGAGGTTCTCCGACTGGGCGCGGAAGGGGACGGTGAGGAAGACGATCTGACCCTGTTTGGCCGCCTCGCCGTTCTCCAGGCCGCTGACGTCGGCTCCGGGGACGGTGGCGCGGACTTTGGCGGCGGCTTCCTCGGCTCGCTCGGCCGAGCGCGAGCCCAGCACGACCGGCACACCGGCCTGCGCCCAGCGCGTGGCCAGGCCGGCGCCGAGGGCGCCGGTGCCGCCGATGATCGGGATCGGTTCGCTCGCCACGGGGGCGCCAGTCTATGCTCATCCCCGCATGAGGCTGGAGGGACGCAAAGCTTTGGTCACCGGCGGCGCCAGCGGCATCGGCGCCGCGATCGCCGCTCGGCTCGCCGCCGAGGGCGCCGAGGTCTGGGTCGGCGATATCGACACCGACGGTGCCGAGAAGGTGGCGGGCGAGGTCAACGGCCATGCGCTCGAGCTCGACGTCACCGACCTCGAGTCCGCCCAGGCCGCCATGACCGCGCCCGGCACCCTCGACATCCTCGTCAACAACGCCGGCACCGACGAGTTCGGCTTCTTCACCTACACCACTCCTGAGCAGTGGCAGAAGGTGCTGGCGATCAACCTCGTCGGCGTCCTCAACTGCACCTACGCGGCGCTGCCGGCGATGCAGACGGCGAAGTACGGGCGCATCGTCAGCATCTCCTCCGAGGCCGGCCGCGTCGGTTCCAAGGGCTCGGCTGTCTACTCGGCCGCGAAGGCGGGGATCATCGGCTTCACCAAGGCGATCGCCCGTGAGAACGCCCGCTACGAGATCACCGCCAACGCGATCGCCCCCGGCCCGATCGAGACCCCGCTGCTGATGGGCGCCAAGGAGTTCGGCGAGATCGGCGAGAAGGTGATCGAGACGATGAAAGCCT